>JAABUY010000543.1_pt1 | contig 64087 bp, 62 predicted proteins | sample 5560271 | NCBI WGS metagenome assembly JAABUY01 (sample SAMN10711886, study PRJNA513374) | rock metagenome | isolation source: Antarctica rocks | place: Antarctica: Victoria Land, University Valley | reverse complement strand
GGCCCCCGCCGAACCACACCACCGGCTCCCCCGCCACCGGCCGCGCCGCCACCGAATACCCCACCACCGCCGCGGTCCCACCGGTGGCGTACCGGGGACGGACCAACAACCCCGCGTCCCGGACCGCTCCCACGAACCCCGCCTCGTCCCGGGACGCCGCCGCGACCGCACGCACCGTCCGCGCCACCCCCGCCCGGGCCTGATCTGCCCCGCGTTTCTCGGACACGGTCTCTTGCGGTTTCAGGCCGTTGCTCGGTAGCCGGCGTGGCTTTCGCTGGGGGTCTGGTAGCCCAGGCCGGAGTGCAACCTCGTCGTGTTGTACCAGCTGTCGATGTAGGTGGTGATGTCGCGGATCGCGTGCGCACGGGTCGGGTAGACGGTGCGGTGGACACGCTCATTCTTGAGGGCCGCGAAGAAGGATTCGGCCATCGCGTTATCGTAACAGATCCCGGTCCTCCCGGTTGAATGGCGCAGTCCGAGGTCGACCAGAGCGGTGTGAAACTCCGCGGAGGTGTAGTTGCTCCCGCGGTCGGTGTGGAAGATCGCCTGGTCGGCCAGTCCGGTCGCTGCGGCCCGCCGGATCGCGGTGGTGATCAACGACGTGCGGTAGTGGTCGTCCATGGCGTGGGCGATGACCTTCTTGGAGTAGCAGTCGATCACCGTCGCCAGGTATAGCCACCCTTCCCAGGTAGGGATGTAGGTGATGAGCGCTGACGAGTTTGTGGCCGGGCGCGTCGGCGGTGAAATCGCGGCCGACCAGGTCCGGGATTGGACCGGCCGCGGCGTCGGCGCTGGTCAGCCTCAGCCGGCTGGGACGGGGCTGACAGGGTAGGAGTCCCAGCTCACGGGTCAGGTGGCGGACCAGTTCCTGGCCCGCGGCGACCCCGCGTCGGGCCAGTGCGGCGTGCAGCCGGCGGTAGCCGTACGTCTCGTCGGAACGGGTGAACTCCGCGGTGATCAATGCCCTGAGGGTGTCTCGGCGCCGGGTGGTCGCGGAATCCGGCCGGGCCCGCCACGAAGAGAACCCGGCCGTTGACACGTCCAGCCAGCGGCACATCAAGATGACCGGGAACGGGCACTTCGGTTCGGTGAGCGTGGTGTCGACGAACTCGTACTTCTCGCTCACCGGGGATCCTGGGCGACCTACGCTGCGGCTTTTTTCAGGAACTCGTTCTCCAACTTCACCTCCCGGTACTTGCGTTCGAGCTCACGCAGTCGGGTCCGTTCGCCCACGTCCAGGCCCGGTTCCTCCCCGCCATGGTCGCGGCGGTAGACACTCACCCAATTCCCCAGCGTTTCCCTCACCGATCCCCAGCTCCCGCGCCACTGAGGCGATCGGGCGCGAGGAATCGATGACCAACCGGACAGCGTCCTCACGGAACTCCGCGCTAAACACCCGGGATACGCCTCCAACGTTATGGGGTGCCACCCCACTTGTCAACCGAGGGCACCGCCGATGACTCACTGTGCCAACACCGAGCGCCACGGCTCGCCCGCTCCGCGCCGACGCGCAACGCGACTACGACGCGATTATCCGTGCGGCAGCGGAAGAGGTCGCCCGCACCGGCGCAGCCGCCTCGCTCGAAGAGATTGCACGCGTCGCCGGAGTCGGCTCAGCGACCCTGCACCGACACTTCCCTTCGCGGTGGGCGTTGCTGCAGGCGATCTTTAAGGATCAGGTCCGCGCCTTCTGCACCCGAGCCCAGACCCTCGCCGACGAGCTCGAACCAGGACCGGCACTGCGCACCTGGCTGCTCGAACTCATCGCCTACAGCGCAACAACAGGAGGTCTCGTCGACGCGTTCGACATCCACCTGGCCCCGGAACACCCGCTTACGCCGAACACCTGCGAAGCAATGCTCGTCAGCGCGGGACAACACCTCCTACACGCAGCTATTGCGGACAAAGTCGTGCGCCCAGACATCACGGTCGAAGAGCTCCTCGCGCTCGTCAGCGCAATCTCTCTTACCACCCCCGACGACCCGACCCCCGCAAAGACAGCGACCCGGCTCCTCACCATCGCACTCAACGGCGTCGAGCCGGCACAAGACCCGTCACAGGCAGCGAAGCGCACCTGAGCAACGTCTCTCCCAAGTGTTGCGTAGTCATCGTGCCCACCCGCACTCGCAGACATCAGCTGCGCCGCGCTCGGCCCGGTGGCGCTGGCCCACCCCGCTCGGGCCCGTGTCGGAGCTGGTGCAGGCGGCTGCGCAGCTCGGCGGTGTCGTCGGCCCAGCCGACGGTGGCGGGTGGGTCGTTGACCCGGCCTACGTCGAGCGTGGCGTCGGCCAGCCGGGACCCCGGTCCGCGCTCGCCCAGCGCTACCGCCGCGTCCACCGCGTAGGTGGTGGACCAGCCCGGGTGCAGCTGCTCCCGGGTCGCGCCGTCCCAGCAGCCCGCGTCCACAGCAGCCCGGGAACACCAGCCGATCTGCGGGTCCACCGCATCGAGTGGGTCCAGCGGATCCAGCGGATCACGGTCCCCGGACGGGCCGGGCGCTGACCGACCAGCCGCGCGCACCCCGCGATCTGCCCCACCAGGGCGCCGCTGGCATCGACGACATCGAGCGGCGCGCGGATCGCCCGCCCCGCCCCGTACCTCGACGAGTCGTCCACCACCTGACCTCCAGTCCTCACTGAGCTTCCGTGCTGATCGGTGTGGGACCGGGCTGGCTGCGATCGTCACCACCGGCCCGGCCCCCGTCCAGGGGTCAGGCGCCGTCCGCAGCCTCACCGGACGGGTCGGCAGGCGCCTGGCTGGGTGCGCCGGTCTGCTGTGCACGCTCACGGGTGATCTTGCGGGGGACCGCCGCGGCGTAGGTGAGGCTGACGGCCGCGGAGTCGGCCCACAGCTTCTGCCCGATCCGCTTCTCCCCCGTCCCCTTGTCCACCCACGCCTCAGTCCGCAACGTCCCCACCAGCAACAGACGGGTGCCCTTCCGCGCGGACTCGGCCAGGTTCTCGAACAGCGTTGGGGGTCAGGCTGGGTCCTGCCGTGGTGGCTGCTGCGTCCGCAGGATGCCGGAGGCGGCGAAGGCGACGGCGAGGAGGGCTGCTAGGAGCCATAAGGCGTTCAGCAGTCCGAAGGACTGGGCGAGGAAGCCCACGGCTGGTGGTCCGGCGAGGTTGGCGAGGTAGCCGATCGAGGCGACGACGCTGACCCTGGCGGCGGCGTCGGGTCCGCTCTCGGCGGCGGCCGACATGCCGAGCGGGAATCCCATGGACACCCCTACGGCCCACAGCACGGTTCCGAGGAGCACCAGCCAGGCGGGACCGGCGGTGATGAACAGCAGCACCCCGAGCACGCCGGCGGCGGTGGTCAGGCGGACGGTGCGGACCCGGCCGAGTCGGTCGACCAAGGGGCCTCCCAGGACCCGGGCGAGGGTCTCCGCGGCGGCGAAGGCGACGAAGAACAGGGCGGCCACGGCGTCGGGATGGTGGTGATCGTCACGGACGGCGAGGGTGAGCCAGCTGTTCGCGGATCCTTCACCGAGCTCGACGCCGAGCATGACGAGCCCGATGAGCAGCAGCCGCCAGTCCGCCCAGCCACGCGCCCAGGACCTCAGGCGCTCAGGCAGGGGGCGCGGCTGGGTCGCCGCAGTCGGGAGCGGGACGTCGGGGATGGCGCGGGCGGCAACGGCGGCGACCACGGCGATGACGACCGCCTCACCGAGGAACTGCTGCTGCGGGGTGACGCCCAGGGCCGCGCACGCGGCGCCGGTTCCCGCGCCGATGATCGCTCCAGCCGACCAGGCGGCGTGCAGCAGTGGCATCAGGGTTCTGCCCGCCGCGCGCTCGACGGCCGCGCCCTCGACGTTGATCGACACGTCGAGGGCGCCGATGCCCGCGCCGACGACGACGAACGCCACGGCAGCAACCGGGACGGCGTGCAGCCAGCCGGCACCGATGCCGAGGGCGGCGATACCGGCGGCGATGAGCCAGAGCATGGCGCGGATCGTGCGTCGAGCACCCAAGCGGGACAGCAAAGCGGAGGACGCACTGAGCCCGGCGATCGAGCCGGCGGTGACGGCCACGAGGAGTAGCCCCACAGCGGAGTCGCTCAGGTGCAGGTCGGCGCGCAGCTGCGGCATGCGCGGGCCCCAGGTGGCCAGGGTGACGCCCCCCAGCGCGAAGGCGACGATGACGGCGTTGCGCCACCGCCACAGGGTCGCGGCTGTCGGGACGGGCGGGGTGGGCGCTGCCGCGGGGGTCGGCACGGCTGAACCAGCCGGGGTGGTGGTGTCCGGGTTCACGCCTGCACCACCTGGACGCCGGCCTCACGCAGACGGGCCAGCGCCGCCGGTGGTGCGTCGTGGTCGGTGACGAGGACGTCGACGTCGCTGGCGGCGCACACCACGGCCAGGGCGGTGCGGACGAACTTGGCGCCCTCGGCCACCAGGACGGTGCGGGTGGCCACGGCGACGGCGGCGCGCTTGACCGCGGCGTCCTGCACGTCGTGAGCGGTCACCCCGCCCTCGGGGGACAGGCCGCAACAGGTCAGGACGGTGGTGTCGAACCGCAGGCTGCGCAGGTTGGCCTCCGCGATCGGGCCCACCAGCGATCCCTCCCCGTGGCGCACGGTGCCTCCGGGGAGCAGCAGGTGCACCGAGGAGGTCGCGCTCAGCGCGGCGGCGGCGTGCAGGGACAACGGCATCACCGTCAGGCGGCGGCCAACCAGGGCCCGCGCCACGGCCAGGCCGGTCGTCCCGCTGTCGACCACCACGGCTTCGCCCTCCTGGACCAGGGAGGCGACGGCGGCGCCCATCCGGTCCTTGGTGGCTGCTGAGTCCATCTCCCGCATCGCGAACGGCAGCTCCTCTCCCCGCAGCAGCAGGCTGACCGCCCCGCCGTGCACTCGGCGCAGGACCCCGGCATCGGCCAGGGCGTCTAAGTCGCGGCGCACCGTGACTTCTGAGGTCGTGAACGCCTCAGCCAGGTCGCCGACGTCCACGCGACCGTCTCGCCGCAGCCGGTCAAGGATCCCGGCATGCCTTCCTGGGCTGTCCATCGGGCAAACGTACATGCGTGACCTTCGTACGTGCGTCCCTGGTGTAGGTTTCCGGGCGTGGAGAGACATGCCGGGACAGCTGTTCCCAGCGACGCGTTGACCATCGCTCTCTCGTCGGTGCATGAGCACTACCAGCGGCAGGTCGACTGGGCCATCTCCTCGGGGCGACCGCGCGTAGCTCGCGAGCTGGTGCAGAAGCACACTGACGAGGCGCTGCAGTGCATCACCGACTCGTCTGACCAGGCCCGGGACACCGGGGCCGCCAGCTCGAGCGCATCCCGCGCCATCGGTGCCCCTGGCCGCCCAGGTGGGGCATGCCGGCCGGCGCGCCCGTGGTCGACATGGCGCTGGCGCCGGTCCCTTCCGCAACGGCGGCGGGCGCCGGCGGCGCCGTCCGCAGCGGGGTCGTGAAGCGGCCGCTCCGACGCGCGAGCAGCGAACCGCTTCTTCCGGTCGAGGAGGACCCGTGAGTCCTTCTCCTCGTCGCCGGTCAGGGTAGGCAGCCCGGTACACAGCCAACCGGTCCACCCGTGCCCGGAGCTCGTCGAAGTCGATTCCTCCCGCCCACCACCCCTGCGAGCGGGTATACGGCCGGGCACTGCCCGTCTCACCGGCACTGACGGACTACGCCACCCGCACCGGCGACGCGACCGACAGCAAGAAGCGCGTCGCAGCCGCCGCGCTCGTCGCCCACCCGACCGTCGCGGCAGCGCCAGCTCGACACGTTCGAAGACCGGCTGCGGGGGCGGCCCGGCGAGCCCTAAACCGCCACCCTCGACCGCGCCTGGAGCTCCATCAGCGGCCCGGACGGGCAGCCGTTCCTGCGGCTGTTCGGCCAGTGGCGCGAGGGCGCGGAGCAGCGGCTGGGCCGGACTTCCGGCGCAACGCGACGACCGACTGGCTCGGTCCGCTTGAGGACGGCCTGCACAGCGCCGGCCGGCCGGACATCGCGACGCTCGTCCTGGCCGTCCTGCGCGGCCTGCTAAGGGACCGGGACGCCACCGGCGACACCACCCGCACCGACCGGGCCTTCCACGACTTCCTCGGCCGCGAGACGTACCCACTCAGCCACAGCCACCCAGCGCACGACGGAAGCGCGGCCACGCCGACGATGGTCCATACGCTGCCGGACAACCAGGCCGGTCCGGTGGCCGTGACCGCGGCGACGAGGAAAGGGCCGGCGATGATGTACCCGGCGCCCTCCGGGAAGTAGGAGATCGCCAGCGCGACGAACGACCGGCCGTGGCCGGCGGCGGGCGCGGCACCGCTCGACGGGGCCGGCGTACGGCTCCGGGCTCCCGTGGGCTGTCCGACGGGCCAGCCGAGAGCCAACAGCAGCGCGGTGAGCCCAGCCGCCGCGAGCGACGCGACCCGCCAGTCCCCGACCGACCCGACGAGAGCGACGAGGCCGCCGGACAACGCGATCCCGGCCCCCACTCACCCGTACACCCAGCCGACGAGGTGGGGGCTCGAGTCGGCCAGCTCGGTCAGGACGGCGTTCCCGGCCACCATGGAGATGACCGCGCTGGCAACGCCGGCGGCCCCGCGGAGCAGGGCCCAGGTGGCGAGCTGATGCGTCAGCGGCATCGCCGCCAAGGACGCGACCAGCACGAGGCCGCTGACGTGGCCGGCCAGGGGTGCCCGGCTGATCCACGGCCGGGCGATGCCCCCGACAGCGCCCAGGAGGTAGCCGAGGTAGTTGCTGGTCGCCAGGACACTGGCCTGCGCCGGAGCAGGTGCGCCTGCTGCTCCATCAGCGGCTGCACAGGCGTGAAGACGAACCGGCCGACACCCATCGCCGCGGCCAGTGCGGCGCCGGCTCGAACGGCCACCACCACCAGACCGGCACCGGACGAGGAGGGCGCACTAGCTCGAGCCACGGGAACCTTCTCTCCGACCTCACCGACCTCGTCTGGCAGCCCGGCGACGCGGCGAAGCTGGCCCTGCGGTTCCGGTGGGGCCCCGAGTGGATCCGGATGGTCAGGCGGACGAGCCGGTCACCGTCTTTAGGTTCGTCGGCGTGACCATCGAAAACTGGACGGACACCTCGCTACCAGGAGCACAGCCGGTCGGCCACGTCAGGGACTTCGACTGGAACTTCGGGATCGAGTTCGCCCTCGACATGTACGACGTCTCCCCGACGTTCCGGGCGCTGTCGCTGCAGGTCCGAACCGAGGCCTGGGACGAGTCCACCGGCTCCCTTGTCGGGAACCAGCTCGGTCAGGCATCGGACGGGGGACCGGTCGACTGATGGTGGCTAACTGTGGTAGCTGCCGCAGGGGTTGCGGCGTCCGGCGAGTGGTCGCTGTTGTCGATCGCGCCCGACTCACCGGCCGGTGCTCCTCCCTACAGGCGTGCCACCTCGCCCGGAGCCAGGACGTGCACCACGTCCGGCAGACCGGCCTCGCTGAAGGCGCCGCGCACTGAGTGGCCGCCTTCTGTGTAGTGGCTCCATCCGTCACAGTGCACCGGCACGACCGCCCGAGCACCGAGGATCCCGGCCGCTTGGACCGTCTGCTTGCTGGTGAGGGTGAGGGGTTGCCCGTCGAGCAGACCTGGCACCTGCGCGCTCCCGCAGAACAGCAGCGCCAGGTCGACCGGGCCGCACTGCGCGGCGATGTCCCGCACCACGTCCAGCGAGGCGTTGTCACCACTGACGTACACGGTGGGCAGCGCGTCACCGGCCAGCAGGAAACCGGTCACCGGGCCGGTCTGCGCCTCCGCGCCGACAGGCCCGTGCTGCGCCGGGACGGCGGTGACGGTCAGCGGACCGAAGCGGGAGGCAAGGTCGATGCGCTTGTACCGGGCCAGCCCCCGAGCCGACCCACCGAGGCGTTGAGCGCCTGCTGGGGTCGTCAGCACCAACGGCAGCTCGGCAAGCAACGCGCGGCCGCTCCGGTCCAGGTTGTCGGGGTGCTGGTCGTGCGAGACCAGGGCGACGTCCAGCCTCCCGACGTCGGGCACCGTTAGCGCAGGGTGCGTCAGCCGGTGCGGCATGCCGTCCGGTGAGGCCGCCGGAGGGTCGAACGTGGGATCGGTGATCATGCGGAGGCCGCCGATCTCGAGGACCACGGTCGATCCACCGATCATGTGCACGACGGTGCTCTCCCTGAGACGTACGGCAGACATAGCAGTCCTCTCGCGTTGTGGGGCTGGTTCGGATACGGGCACGAGCTAGCGATGGGAAGCCGGTCCCGGGACGGCGACGGCAGGCGACGGCCGGCCCCGTAGCGGTTGGGCAACGAGCAGCCAGAAGGCTGTGGCGGCTGCCAGCTCACAGGTGGCGATGACGATTGCCATCGGCAGTGCGGTGCCCGTGCCGGCCACGCCGACCAGGGGAGCGCTGATCGCGCCGACGGCAAACTGAGCGAGGCCCAGCAGCCCGGAGGCGCTGCCGGCGGTGGACGGGGAGCCTTCCAGCGCGAGAGCCGTTCCGCTGGGGAACACGACACCGATGCTGGCCACGACCAGGAACAGCGCCGGCAGGATGCCGACGAGCCCGATCCCGCCGAGCAGCACGACGGCCAGCAACGCAGCGCCGCCGACGGCGCCCGTGACGAGGCCGGCACCGAGGACCGGACCTGGCCCGAGCCGCGCGATCATCGGTGAGCTGGCCTGTCCGGCCACGATGATGCCGATGGCGTTGACCGCGAAGACGGCGCTGAACTGCGCCGGCGAGAGCGAGTAGATGTCCTGCAGCACGAACGGCGACCCGGCGATATAGGCGAACATCGCCGCGAACGCCAGCCCGCTGGCCAGCGTGCAGCCCACGAAGCGCCGGTCAGCGAGCAGCCCCCGGAACACCCGCAGGGTGTCGGTCAGCCCGCCCGTGCGGCGTAACGCAGGGGGATGGGACTCCGGGACGAACAGCACCGTGCCGGTCAGGATCAGCGCGCCGACCACGGCGAGCACGACGAACAGCCCGCGCCAGTCGGTCGCACGGAGCAACTGGCCCCCCAAGACCGGGGCCAGAATCGGTGCCAGGCCGTTGACCAGCAGCAACCCAGCGAACAGGCGCGCCGCCGCCGCGCCGGACCGCACGTCGCGCACGACAGCGCGCGAGAGCGCGATGCCAGCTGCGCCGGCCAGGCCCTGGACGAAGCGCAGCCCGATCAGGGTCAGGATTGACGGCGCGACCGCACAGGCCAGCGACGCAGCGATGTAGGCGCCGACGCCGATCACCAGCGGCCGCCGGCGCCCGACGGCATCGCTCCACGGCCCGCTGAGCAGCTGCCCCGTGGCCAGTCCGAGCAGGCAGGCCGTCAGCGTCAACTGCGCGGCCGAGGCACTCGCTCCCAGGCTGTTGGCCAGCTGGGGCAGACCGGGCAGGTACAGGTCCAGCGACAGGGGGCCGAACGAGCTCAGCGCACCCAACACCACGACCATCGCCGGCCTGACCCGGGTCTGCGTGTCCGCCGAGCTCACGACGCCTTCCGCTGCCGGGCTAGAACGCACCGCTCAGCACTTCCGAGACTGTCCGCGGCGGGCGGCCGGTGAGGTCTTGCACCGCGGTGGAGCGCTGGTCGAGGTGGCCACCGCGGATCGCGGCGCCGAAGGAGGCCAGCAGAGCTGCGACGTCCAGCGGCAGCCCGGCGGCCTGCAGGGCGGCGATGAACGCGTCGTCGGGCAAGTCCTGCGCTGCGACGGGGGAACCGCCGGCCGCGGCGTAGGTGCGCGCGAGATCGTCGGCACCGAAGAGCTCAGAACCGGTGATGTCGTAGGAGCGCCCGGCGTGCTCGGCGCCTCCGGCGAGCCACGCGGCCGCGACCGCGGCGCAGTCCTCCCGGGAGACGTAGGCGGTACGGCCTTCGCCTTGGTTATGGCGGAAGGTCCCGGAGGCAAGCGCTGCCTGAGCCTCAGGGATGCGGAACTCGCTGTAGAGGGCGTTGCGCAGCAAGGTCCACTCCAGGCCGCTGGCGGTGAGCAGCGCCTCGGTCTCGCGGTGCTCAGTGGCTACGGCCGCGGGGTTGTCCACCGTCGGGTCCGGGAGCGAGGTGTAGGCGACGGCGCGGACGACGGCGCCCTTGGCGGCGTCGATCGCATTGCGGTGCTGAGGGACGCGGCGACCGACCGCGTCCGTGGAAATGAGCAGCAGCCGCTCGCCGCCGGCGAACGCCTCGGCGAGCGAGGCGGGATCGTCGAAGTCCCCGCGGCGGGTCGAGGCACCGCGGGCGGCGAGGTCGGCGAGCTCCTCTGGGCGGCGGGAGACGAGCACGACGCTGCCTGGCTCGACCTGGTCCAGGAGCAGCTGGGCGGTGCGGCGACCGAGTTGGCCGCCCGCGCCGGTGATGACCAGGGACATGAGACTCCGATCTGTGTGCAGGCTGATTGCGGTTCGACCCTGAACCGTAACAGACGCAGTTGCGGTTGGCCTACGATGAAGGCGTGGCCCACCCGACCAACACACAGTTCGCGGTCGCGGTGCACGTGCTGACCCTGCTCGGGGGCGCGCCCGAACAGGTGCTGAGCTCGGAGCTGCTGGCGGGCAGCGTCGGCGCCAACCCGGTGCACGTTCGCCGAGTGCTCGGCGCGTTGCGCCGCGCCGGTCTGGTCACCTCCCGGCCGGGGGTGCACGGCGGGTGGCAGCTCGTCCGTGCCGCCGACACGCTCACGCTTGGCGATGTCTGGCGCGCCGTGCAAGGCAACGACCCGCTGCTCGGGCTGCACGGCGCGGCGCCGGCGTGCATCGTGGGCCAGCGCATCCAACACGCGCTCAGTCATGTGGACCGCCGCGCGGCCCGTGCAGTCGAACAAGAGCTTGCCCACACCACGATCGGCGACCTCGCCCGCGACACCCGCGCCCGCGAGCTGGAAGCCCCACCGACCTCTCCGCAAGGCGCCAGACAACACCGAGCCGTGCCTGAGTTGGCCAGCAGACGGTGACGCCGGGCTGATCTACTCCCCGCCAGTGATCAACAGGGCGGCGACGGAGCCGTTCCCCGCAGACCCATCGGCGGATTCTGGCGGTCATACGGTGAGTGCGCCGCGGCCCGGTGCGATCTGACACCTCTCGGGCCGGTCGGGCGGCGGGGGAATCGACGACCCGAGCCAGCCACCCCCGCGACAGGCCCGCATCCGGATGGCCGCGAGCTGGCCGGCGCGTCACCGCCGGCGTCGCGTCGCGTCTCGTTGTTCTGGAGCTCTGCTCGCGCGGCGGTCCAGGCCGGTAGCGGAGTGGTGGGGTAGACGCAGCCAGCGGTGTGCCGGGCCTCGCGGTCGTCGGGGTCGTGACCACTCAGTCGAGACAGAACTCGTTGCCCTCGATGTCCTGCATCACCTGGCACGACTCGTTGACTCCATCGGCGAGCAGAAGTCGCACGGGTACCGCTCCGAGCGCGACCAGTCGCGCGCACTCGGCCTCGAGGGCGGCCAGGCGCTCCTCGCCCACGAGCCCGGTGCCGACCCGCACGTCCAGGTGCAGCCGGTTCTTGACGACCTTGCCCTCGGGGACGCGCTGGAAGAACAGTCGCGGGCCCGCACCGGTGGGGTCGATGCACGCGAACGCGGACCCCTGACGGTCAGGCGGGAGCGCGCGATCGAACTCCTCCCACGTGGCGAACCCCGCCGGTGGCGGGGGTACGACGTACCCCAGAACCTCACACCAGAACCGAGCGACACGCTCGGGCCGGGCGCAGTCGAAGGTGACCTGGAATTGCTTGACCGGTCGGCCCTGCCTCGACTGCGTGGACATGGCCGACCTCCTGACCAGCGGCACCGTGAACCCGGGACCCGGGGACCCGGTGAACCCGGGACCGTACCGGCTGGCACCGACACGATCCGAAATTCAGCCGCTGAGAGGGGCCGGCGGGGGGCGGCGGTCCAGGCCGGTGGGGGAATGGTGGCGGTGGCCCGTTCGGCGGCCGCGGTGGCGCGGGCGGTGCGGAGGGCGGCGTCGCGGGCGGCGCGGTGGGCGGCGGTTCGGTCGGCGTGGCTGGGTAGGGGGGTTCCGTCGGGGTGGGTCCAGTCCCGCAGGCGGGACAGCAGCCAGCCGGCGGGGTTTCGGATTGCGCCGCGGGCGTGGGCGGGGGTGTCGGTGAGGGGGCGTGGGGTCGGGCGCCGGCGACGGGGTGCTGGTCCAGCGCGCTCAGGACGTCGTCGATGGTCCAGGCGGCCTCGAGCCAGGGGCGGCGCAGCCGGTCCCGGCCGGTGGTCGCTGGCGAGGTGGTCGGCCAGGGCTGGCGGCATCGACGTGGGTTCGCTGGTAGGCGCGACGAGGAGGACATCGAGGACGAGCACCCCGGACTCGACCAGGGTCGTCGGTGATCTCCCGGTCGGTGCCGGTCATCGACGGCGTCACTGCCGAACCGCGTGCGTCGCTGGTCGGTTCAGGTGTTTGCTCGGGCCGCTCCCGGAACCGGGCAGACGGCCGCGGCGCGTGGGTCGTGGGCGGGGTCCACGACGGTTGGCCCGGACTGGTGCGGCAGGCCGTGCGACTCGACGTCGGCGCCGGTGACCGTCGTGTCGCCGAGCTCCGCGAGCTCATCGGCGGTGAACACCCGGCCGCGGGTCAGCAGCCGCACCCCCTCCGGCGCCTCGAGGCTGAACCCGCCCCCGCGTCCTCGGACGACATCGAGCACCAGCTGGGTGTGGCGCCAGGTCGCGAACTGCGACCCGGAGATCCACAGCGGCACCCCGGCCCCGGCCCCGTCCTCGGTGCCCAGCAGCACCCCGAGCAGCACGTCGCGGTCGCCGACGATGAAGTCGCCCGCCGGGTAGAGCATCGGCGAGCTGCCGTCGCAGCACCCCCCGGACTGGTGCAGCATCAGCGGGCCGTGCTCGGCCCGCATCCGCCGGAGCAGGTCCGCTGCCGACGGCGTCACCAGGGCCCGCGCCGGAGCGCCGCTCGCGGGCTCCACCGGAGCGGTGCCCTCTGTCGAGAGCACCGCCCCGGACGTCCCAGGCTCCATCAGAAGAAGCCCATCGCCTTGGGCGCGTAGCTGACAAGCAGGTTCTTCGTCTGCTGGTAGTGGTCGAGCATCATCAGGTGGTTCTCCCGGCCGATGCCGGACTGCTTGTACCCGCCGAAAGCCGCGTGTGCCGGGTATTGGTGGTAGGTGTTCGTCCAGACGCGGCCCGCCTGGATGTCCCGGCCGGCCCGGTAGGCGGTGGTCCCGTCACGCGTCCAGACGCCGGCACCCAGGCCGTACAGGGTGTCGTTGGCGATCCGGATGGCGTCGTCGTAGCCGTCGAAGGACGTCACCGAGAGCACCGGTCCGAAAATCTCCTCCTGGAAGATGCGCATGTCGTTGGTGCCCTCGAAGATCGTCGGCTGCACGTAGTAGCCGCCGTTCAGGTCCCCGCCGAGCATCGCCCGTTCGCCGCCGGTCACCACCCGCGCGCCCTCGGCACGGCCGATCTCGAAGTAGGACAGGATCTTCTCCAGCTGGTCGTTGGAGGCCTGCGCGCCGATCATCGTCGTGTCGTCCAGCGGATCGCCCTGTCGGATCGCCTTGGTGCGGATCGCGCCGAGGCCGAGCAGGTCGTCGTAGATGGACTTCTCCAACAGTGCGCGGCTGGGGCAGGTGCAGACCTCACCCTGGTTGAGCGCGAACATCGTGAAGCCCTCGAGCGCCTTGTCCCGGTAGTCGTCGTCGGCGGCCAGGACGTCGGCGAAGAAGACGTTCGGGCTCTTCCCGCCGAGCTCCAGCGTCACCGGGATCAGGTTCTGGCTGGCGTACTGCATGATCAGCCGGCCGGTCGTGGTCTCCCCGGTGAAGGCGATCTTCTTGATCCGGTTGCTCGACGCGAGCGGCTTGCCGGCCTCCGCGCCGAAGCCGTTGACGACGTTCAGGACGCCGGGCGGCAACAGGTCGGCGAGCAGCTCCATCAGGAACAGGATCGACGCGGGCGTCTGCTCGGCCGGCTTGAGCACGACGGCGTTACCCGCGGCCAGCGCCGGCGCCAGCTTCCACGTCGCCATCAGGATCGGGAAGTTCCACGGGATGATCTGCCCGACGACGCCCAGTGGCTCGTGGAAGTGGTACGCGACGGTGTCGTGGTCGATCTCCGACGACGACCCCTCCTGCGCACGGATGGCGCCGGCGAAGTAGCGGAAGTGGTCGATCGCCAGTGGCAGGTCGGCGTTCAGCGTCTCCCGGATCGGCTTGCCGTTGTCCCAGGTCTCGGCGACGGCCAGCTCGGTCAGGTGTTCCTGCATCCGGTCGGCGATCTTGTTCAGCACGATCGCCCGCTCGGCGACGCTGGTCCGCCCCCAGGCCGGTGCCGCGGCGTGCGCGGCGTCCAGCGCCAGCTCGATGTCCTGCGGCCCGGAGCGGGCGACCTCGCAGAAGTCCTCCCCGGTGACGGGGGTCGGGTTCTGGAAGTACCGGCCCTGGACGGGGTCGACGTACTCCCCGCCGATCCAGTTGCCGTACCGGGTCCGGAAACTCATGACGGCGCCGTCGGCGCCCGGACGTGCGTACGTGGTCACGAACACTCCCCTCGACCGGGCGACACCACTGTCGCCCTGATCGCACCGACGGTAGGCGCGTGCCGTCCCGGGGGGAAGCGGTAGCCGCGGCGGCTCGGTCAGCCAGTGCCAGTGCCGTAGACGGTGGTGGCGCCGAGGTGCCCGACGGCCACCACCGTCGCGACGAGCCCGACCGCGACCGCGACCGACAGCACGGCGACCGTGATCGACACCGCGGACCGACCGGCGAGCGCCGCGCCCCGCGTCCGTCCCGGCTGGGTCACCGTCGCCGCCGCGCCCGCTGCCCGCGGGGCCAGCCGCCGCCCGATCACCACCAAGGCGTAGACCACGATCGTCATCAGCGCCAGGCCGATCGTCCACGGCAGCACCTGGCCAGCGAGGTCGGCGTGGCGGTTCAGCGTCGGATTTCGCAGGCCCCTGCCCTCCAACGTCGCCCGATACTGCTGGCCACTGTTGATGGTGATCGGCACCAGGACGAGGCTCACCACGCCGGCCAGTGGCAGGACGATCCCCATCCGGACGCGGATCGACGAGCTGAACGCCGCCAGCACGAGGGCCAGCGCCGTCAGGGGCAGCAGTACCACCGTGGCGTGCACGATCAGTGCGTGGAAGGGCAGGCCCTTCACGTACTCCGGGACCATGACGACTCCTCCCGTCCCCGGACCCCCCGCACGGGTGACTATCGGGAGAATAGTTCGCCGGTCGGTCAGGCCGTATTGGCGGCTGCGCCGTCGGTGGCCGTCGGCTCCCCCGGGGTCGGCTCCGCCGCCGCCGCCGCGGCCAGGGACCGACGCTGCGCGAAGATGACCGACGCCGCCGCCGGGATGACCGACGCGAGCGCGAAGGCGCGCATCCACGGCCGGCCCAGCCGGTGGGCGAGCGCCTGGTCCAGCGACAGTGCGCCCGGGCCGCCGAGGGCGAGCACCGTTCCGGTCAACGCGAGGACGGCGGGGTACTCCAGGCCACCCTCGGTGGCGAAGAAGCCGTTGGGCGCGTGGGTAGCGGCTGCCACCGCCATCGTCCCGGTGAGGGCCGCGCCGGCGGCCGGGGTCGCCAGGCCCAGCGCGAGCAGCGCTCCGCCGCCCGCCTCACCGAGGCCGGCCGCGATCGCGTTGCGCCGGCCCGGCTTGAAGCCGACCGAGTCGAAGTAGGCGCCGGTCCCCGCGAGTCCGTAGCCGCCGAACCAACCGAACAGCTTCTGGGCGCCGTGGGCGAACGCGGTGCCGCCCACTCCGAGGCGCAGGGCGAGCAGGCCGACGTCGGTCGCAGTCGTGGACACGTGACTCCTCGGGTCAGGTCGGGCAGGTTGGTCGGGCACAGATCTGCTGCCCGCCCCTTGAGTTTGTCACCGCGGAGCGTCCCCGCGGCGCCAGGTGTCGGCGAACGACGCCATCGCCCGGTTCATCACCGCCTCGGTGCCGCGGACCCGGTCCACCCCTCCGGGGTGCAGCCGGGCCGTCCGCCGCTGGGCCCGCAGCGTCGACCCGAGGTCGTCCAGCAGCGCCGACAGCCGGCACAGGTCCGCCCACAGCGGGTTGCCGACCGGCCCGGCAAGCACGAACCGGACATGCCGCGCGAGCTCGCCGACGGGGTCGGCCCTGCTGCCGGACGCCGCGTCCGACAGCAGGCCGGACGCCGCGTCCGACAGCAGGCCGGGCGCGGCGTCGGAGAGCAGGCCGGCCAGCAGGGCGATCTGCCCCGCCGTGCGCCGCCGCTCGGTCCGGGTGCCGCCCGCTCGCTCGGTGCGCAACGCCAGGGCCAGCGAGTCGCGCAGCGCGCCCGCGTCGGCCGGTTCGGCTGCCAGCGCCGCGACCGCGACCCGCCGGGCGAGCGGGCCCGCTCCGTCGTCGGCCCGGTCGGTCGGTCCCGGAAGAACTCCGCGTTCCGGAGTGCCGGTCACGAGAGCGCCGCTCCACGCACGACGAGCAGCATGACGTCCAGGACCGCCACGGCCAGTGCGATCCGGAACAGCCGCCGCGATCCCGCCCGGCCGCCGACGACCAGGCCCGATCCCACCAGGGCGACCGAGCCGGCGACGACCGCCGCGGCGAGGCCCCGGTGCCCGTCGTCGCCGGGACCGGCCGCCAGGACGGCACCCGCCGCCAGCAGCAGGACGGCGAACGCGGCCCGGCTCGTCCTCGCGCCGAGCGCCTGCGGCAGACCGCGGACCCCGGCGGCCAGGTCGTCGGCGATGTCCGGAACCACGTTCGCGAAGTGGGCCGAGCACCCGAGCAGTGCACCGGCGAGCACCAGCCACCGCGGCGGCGCGGGCGCGTCCGGCAGCGACAGCGGCACGAACGCGGCCAGGGCGCCGAAGCCGACCAGATAGGGCAGCGGCGACACGGCGGTCGCCTTCAGCGCGTGGTTGTACGCCCAGCCGGCGCCGACGCAGGTCAAGTTGGCCACCGCCGCCCGCCGGCCGAGCGCCCCGGAGACGACGGCGCAGGCGCCGGCCGCCGCGACCGCGGCCAGCCGGACGGTCCGCGCCCGGACCGCGCCGGCCGCGACCGGCTTGTCCGTCCGGCCGGCGCGGCGGTCGCGCTCCGCGTCGAGAGCGTCGTTGTCCCAGCCGATCGACAGCTGGTTCGCCGCGACGGCGGCGAACACCGGCACCACCCGCCAGCCGGCCCCCGCCGCCGCGGCCAGGACGGTGACCACGGTCGTGACCGCGGCCGTCGGCTCGGGGTGGCTGGAGCGCAGCAGCGCGCCGAGCGCCGATCCCCGCCGACCCGTCGACAGCTGTTCGGTGGCAGCCCATCCCATGGCGCCGCAGTCTTCCAGCGACCGGACGGTTCCCCGCGACGGGCAGGCTCAGACCATGCCTCCCCCGCAGCCGCCCAGAACCGACGCCCTGCGGCGGCCCCGCAACGACCCCGCGCAGCGGCCCCGCAACGACCCGGCGCAGTACGACGACCTCGCCGCCGCATGGGAGGACCCGCGCGGGCCGTTCGCGATGCTCGGGTGGCTGGCGGCCGCCCGTGCGACCCTGATCCCGCCGGCCGCCCGGCCCGACGCCGTACTGCTGGACCTGGCCTGCGGGGGCGGTCTGCTCGCGCCCGGCGCCGCGCGGCTGGGCTACCGCCACGTCGGGTTCGACCTGTCGGGCACCGCCCTCGCCATCGCCACCCGCCGCGGGGTGACGGCGATCCGGGCCGACGTCACCCGCCTGCCGGTTGCGGACGCTGTCGCCGACGTGGTCGTCGCCGGCGAGATCCTGGAGCACGTCGCGGACCCGGCGGGGGTGGTCGCCGAGGCGGCCCGGGCGTTGCGGCCCGGCGGGACGCTGGTGGTGGACACGATCGCCGACACCGCGCTGGCGCGGCTGGTCGCGGTCCGGCTCGCCGAGCGGGTCCGCGGCGGGCCGCCGCCCGGGCTGCACGACCCGGCGCTGCTGGTCGACCGGGCGGCACTGGTGCGGACCGCGGCCGAGCACGGCATCGCCCTGCGGCTGACCGGCCTGCGGCCCTCCGCGCGCGGCTGGCTCCGCTGGCTGGCCGGTCGACCGGGGAACGTCGCCATGCACCCGACGCGCAGCACGGCGGTGCTGTTCACCGGGGTCGGCCGGAAGGCCGGCAGCGCGCCGGCGGCCCGCAGCTGATCAGCTCCGCGACCTGATCGGGACGGCCCGCCTGATCACAACGGCCGCCGGGAGCTAACGTCGCTGCACCGACCCGCCGGGTGCGGGCCGCCCGCTACCGGACCGTCACCGAGGAGCCACCGGATGACCCTGACCGCTGCGCCGTCAGTCACGCCCGGCCGGGCCCGCCCGCCGCGGCTGGACCGCGCCGACGCCCTGTCCGCCGCCGTGGCCCTCGCGCCCCGATTCGCGGCGCGAGCCGAGCAGGCCGACCGAGCCGGCACCTTCTGCGCCGCCGACCTGGACGACCTGCGGGCGGCCGGCCTGCTCGGGCTGATGGTCCCGGAGCGCCTCGGCGGGTCCGGTGCCGGATTCGCCGACTACGCCGAGGTCGCGACGGCGCTCGCGGCCGGGTCCGGCGCCACCGCGCTGGTCTACAACATGCACGCCTCGGTGACCGGTGCGCTGTCGCTGACGCCGGACGACGCGGCCCGTCAGCTCGGCGCCCCGGAGTCCTACTTCGCGATGCGCGACCGGTTCCTCACGGCGGCCGCCGGCGGCGCGTTCTACGCCGTCGCGATGTCCGAGCGCGGCGCCGGTTCCCGGCTGTCCGCGATGGCGACGACCTACCAGGCGACCCCGGACGCCCTCGGCTGGCGGATCGGCGGGGCCAAGGCCTTCTGCTCCGGGGCCGGCTACGCCGATGCCTACCTCGTGGCCGCCCACCCGCCGGGTGACCCCGGCACCGTCAGCCAGTTCGTCGTGCCGGCCGACACCGACGGAATCGTCGTGGACCGGACGTGGGACTCCCTGGGCATGCGCGCGACCGGCAGCCAGGACGTGCGCTTCGACGTCACCGTGGACGCCGACGCGCTGCTCGGCGGGATGGAGGGGTTGGGCCTGCTGCTCGCGCAGGCGATGCCCCAGTGGCTGGTCGCGTCCTACGCGGCGGTCTATGTCGGGGTCGCCCAGGCCTGCGTGGACGAGGCGGTCGGGTACCTGCGCCGGCGCGAGCTGACAGGCCTGCCCGCCGTGCGCGCGCGGGTCGGGCGGGCCGATGCCGCGGTCGCCGCCGCCCGCGAGGTGGTGCGGACCGCGGCCCGGGCCATCGACGTTGATCCGGGCGGGGAGCAGACGAACCGCTGGGTCTGGCGGGCGAAGCTGCTGGCGGGGCAGACCGCGCAGGATGTCGCCGCATCGATGCTCGAGGCCGCCGGGACCGGGGCCAGCCGCCGCGGCTCGGCGCTGGAGCGGTTGTACCGGGACGCGCGGTGCGGCGCCCTGCAGCCGGCGACGTCCGATGTGTGCGCCGACTGGCTCGGGGCCGCCGCCCTCGGCGCCGACGCGGACAACCCGACCGCCGGGCCCGCCCGGTGGTGACCCGTCCGGTGGTGACCCGTCCGGTGCCGACCGGCAGGCGACCGGTGAGCGCTGCTCCGCCGGCGCGGCTGGTCGGCCTGGGCAGCGCCGTGCCGGGGGCGATGGACCAGCAGGAGCTCTGGGACGACTTCTTCGCGGCCCACTTCGCGCGCCCCGACGGCACGCCGGACCCGCGCGCCGCCCGGATCTGGCGCAGCGCCGGGGTCCGGACCCGGCACGGGGTGGTCGACCCGCGCGTGGAGGACGTCACCGGCTGGACCACCGGGCAGCGGATGCGCAGGTTCGTCACCGAGGCCGTCCCGCTGGGCAAGGGCGCGGTGAGCGGTGCCCTGGACGCCGCCGGGGTGGACCCGGTCGAGGTGGGGATGTTCGCGGTTGCCAGCTGCACCGGCTATGCCACCCCCGGCCTGGACATCGTGCTGGCACGCGACCTCGGGATGCAGGACGACGTCGCGCGCCTGGCCATCGGCCACATGGGCTGCTATGCCGCCCTGCCCGGCCTGACCACCGTGGCGGACACCGCGCGGGCCCGCGGGCTGCCCGGGGTCCTGCTGTGCGCGGAACTGACCTGCCTGCACGCCCAGCCGACGCTGGACACGTCGACCCGGGCCGGGCTGGAACAGCTGGTCGCGCACGCGCTGTTCGCCGACGCCGCGGCCGCCGCCGTGGTCCTGCCGGGCGGCGGTCCGGGTCTGCCGGCCGGCCTGGAGATCCTGGACAGCGCCGTCCACACCGACGTGGAGAGCGCAGCGCTGATGAGCTGGGAGGTCACCGACACCGGGTTCCGGATGGGGCTGTCACCGCGGGTGCCGTCGGTGCTGGCCCGCCTCGTCCGCCCGGTGGTGGACGGGCTGCTCGCCCGGAACGGAGCGACGGTCGACGACGTCGCCGGGTGGGCGGTCCACCCGGGCGGGCCGGCGATCCTCGACGTGGTCGCCGACCGGTGCGGGCTGGCCGACGACGCCCTCGACGCGAGCAGAGCGGTGCTCGCCGAATTCGGCAACTGTTCCTCGGCGACAGTGCTGATGGTCACCGACCGGATGCTGGCGACGCGGGAGTTCGCCGAGGGGGACCTGGTCGTGCTGCTGGCCTTCGGCCCCGGACTCACCCTGCACACCGTCCTCACCCGCTGGTCGGGCGCGGCCTGACCGAACGCCTGCTGACCCGGCCCACAGGGTCACGGATTGATCGCTTTGCGTGCGCCGCGCCTCACTCGATGCCATCGTTGGCCGGGTAGACCGACCCGAGTCGAGGTGATCCGTGGACGTCCTGGACATCCGCCCGACGACCGACGCAGACCTGGGCCAGGTCTTGTCCGTCACGACGACCGAGCCGGTCGACTGGGTCGACGGCGACCGGTACCGCGCCGGCCTCGCGACCGGTGAGTACCGGCCCGGCTGGACGTGGCTGGCCCTGGACGGCGACCAGGTCATCGGCCGGGCGGTCTGGTGGGCGCCGCCGGACGCCCGACAGCCCGTTCAACTGGACTGCCTGGTGGTGGATCCGCGCGTACCGAACCGGGTCCGGCTGGGCCAGCAGCTGCTCGCGGCGGCGCACACGGCGTTCCGCGAAGCCGGCGCCGCGGACCTGCCCGACTTCGAGCAGGTCCTCCAGCCCGACTTCCGCACCGATCCACCGGTCGCCGCCGCCACCGCGTGGCGCGAGCTCGCGGTCCGCCGGGCCGGGCTCACCGACCGGGTGGAGCGGGTGGCCATGCAGTGGTCGGCCGGCACCCCGCTCCCGCCGCCGTCCGGCGACCTGTCGATCGAGGCCGAACCGGACGACGACGTCATCCTCGACGCCCTGCAGTGGGTGGCTGTCGGCAGCCTCGATGTCGCCACCCGGCGCGGGCTGGTGGAGCTCGGTCCGGAGAAGCAGGCCCGGGACGACCTGGACTTCTTCTACGCCGCGGCCGGCGCGCGCGGGTGGTGGCGCACGGCTTGGACCTGGCACGGCCGGCTGGTCGGCGTGGCTATCCCGTCGGCGCTGGCGGACGGGACCCGCACCGTCGGTTACGTCGGAGTGCTGCCGGAGTTCCGCGGCCGCCGGTACGTCGATGACCTGCTCGGTTACGTCACCCGGTTCGCCGCCGAGGCCGGCGCCCGCCGGGTGGTCGCCGCCACCGAGACGGCCAACTCCCCGATGATCGCGGCGCTGGTGCGGTCCGGGTACCGCACCAGCGGGTTGCGCGTCGTCCACTCCGCTCCGCCTGCCTGACGCGGCCCCCCAGCCGGTGTCGGCGCGGGCACCGGGGTGTAGACCTGCGGGCCAGCCGTACGACGGGGCACCGACGGGGAGCGACATGGACCAGCCAGCGGGCCGGAGCGGGCCGAGCGGCCCCGTCGGGCGACGGCTGGTCGTGTCCGCCGGATTGCTCGCGGCCGGCGCTGCGGGTGGCCTCGCGGCCGGCTCGGCGGGTGGCCTCGCGGCCGGCTCGACACCCGCGGTCCCGCAGCAGGGCGCCCCGCCCGGCCCGATCGCTGTCGACATCGCCCGGATCGGCCTCGCGCCGGTCGAGGCGTTCCGCGGGACCGGGGACGACGACGACGCCGCGTTCGGCGCGGCTCTCGCCTATGCCGGCGCGCAGACCTACCCGCCACCGGTGGTGTTCGCCAACCGCAGGTACCGGCTGACCCGCCGCGTCCGGCCGTTCAGCGGCGTCCACCTGCTCTCGTTCGGCCTGGGCGACGAGTTCCACCGCGAGGAGGCGGTCCGGGTGCCCGCCGGGGGCCTGTTCGCCTTCGACCGCGCGGTCCAGGGCATCACGCTGGAGAACCTCTCGGTCGTCGCCACCGACCACCTGCTCGAGCCGATCGCCGGCGACGACTCGCAGGGCTCGTGGCGGGACCTGCGCATCCTCGGCGGTGGCTACACCGGGGGAACGACCCTGCTGGCCGGGACCTTCCTGCGGCTGGACCTGCAGCCCAGGTACGTCAACGCGCTGTCGGATTCCCTGCTCAGCGGTGGCGGCTCGGACTCGTGGATGTTCACCGGGGGCCAGCACTACGTGTCCGGCACGCTGGCCGCCGACCGGCCGTTCCTGGACCTCGCGCACTTCTCCCAGACCACGGTCGGCCACCCCTACATCACCGCACAGGGCGGTTATGCCGTGCGGATCTCCGGCGGCAACAACGGCCTGGTGCTCGACGGGCTCATCTGCGACGCCACCAACCGCTCGGGCGCCCGCGCGACCCAACAGGCCGGCCTGCAGATCACCGGCGGGTCCGACATCACCGTCCGGGATCTCGACGTCTTCAACGCCAACGTCGCCGGCACGTCGGCGGCGCTGGTGACCGTCACCGGCGGGGACGACATCGTCTTCTACTCACCGCGGTTCCGCGCCGACAAGGGCCCGTGGGTGCAGGCCAACGCCGGCACACCGTGTATCCACACGACCGTCCCGATCACCGTGATCGCGCCGAAGGGCAACCGCGTCCGGACCATCACCGCGTCGGACCCGGCCCAGGTGACCCTGGTCGGTGCCCCGGGCTGGACCGTCCAGCGGGCCTGACCGGCGAGCCCGCGACCGGCCGACCGGCGCGCGTCGGCCGCGGGACGCGGAGCCGGACCTACTCGGCCGGCGGCCCGGTGAGAGCGTGCGAGCGCTTCGCCGGGTCCTTCGACGCGCGCAGGCTCAGCACCGTGGTGACGGCCAGGACACCGACGACCACGCCCAGGGACAGGCCCGTGGAGATCTCCGGGATTGACGTCGAGATGTCGGTGTGCAGGTAGTGCAGGATCAACTTCACCCCGATGAACGCCAGAATGATGGCCAGCCCGTAGGACAGGTAGACCAGGCGGTCCAGCAGCCCGACCAGCAGGAAGTACAGGGCCCGCAGGCCCAGCAGCGCGAAGGCGTTGGCGCTGACCACCAGGTAGGGGCTCTCGGTGACCCCGAAGATCGCCGGGATCGAGTCCAGCGCGAAGACGATGTCCACGCTGAGGATCACCACCGTCACCGCGAGCAGCGGCGTGGCGGCGCGCCGGCCGTCGACCCGGGTGAGCATCCGGCCGGCGTCGTCGTAGCCCTCGGTCACCGGGATCACCCGGCGCAGCAGCTTCAGCGCCCGGTTCTGGCTGACGTCCGGCGCGTCCCCGTGGCTGGTCGCCAGTTTCACGGCGGTGTAGATCAGGAACGCGCCGAACAGGACGAAGGTCACCGCGAACCGCTCGATCGCGGCCGCCCCGAACCCGATGAACACCACCCGCAGGACAAGCGCGCCGAGCACCCCGAACAGCAGCACCCGCTGCTGGTGCTTGGTCGGCACCGCGAACGAGGACAGGATCACCGCGAACACGAACAGGTTGTCCACCGACAGCGACTTCTCGATCAGCCACCCGGCGAAGTACTGGGTTCCGACGTCGACCCCGGCGGTGACCAACAGGACGGCCCCGAAGACCACCGCGGCCCCGATGTAGGCCACCGACCACTGTGTCGCCTCCTTGAACGACACGACGTGCGGGCTGCGCGCGTGCCGGATGTCCACCGCCACCAGCACGAGGATCGCCGCGACTGTGCCGACCCATGCCCACAGCGGCGGACTGAACACGTCGGTCATCGGGTCCGGCTCATCGGGTCCGGCTCATCGGGTCGGGCTCCGGCGCGGCACATGTCCTCGAGCCTGACCGCACGACGGCCGCGGTGCCGGTGCTGCGGTGACGAGAAGGGCTCGTGCGGTTGCCGGGGCACGGCAGGATCGCGTCCGCACGGCGAGGCGACGGGCGGGGGCGACGTGATCGGGGACCGGGCCGACGGGCAGTGGGCGGGCGTCGCGGTCGACGCTGCCGTGGAAGCCGGTCGGGTCGACCCGGCGCTGCTGGGCAACTTCCTGCCCGAGCTCGCCGCGATCGCCGCCGGTGGCCACCGCCTGGGGGACGCCGCGCTGGCGCGCTGTGCACGACTGGGCGAACGCGCCGGGGAGGACGGCGTCCCGCTGCGCGACCTGGTCGACCTCTACCTGTCCGCCGCGTGGCGGGCGTGGCGGCTGCTTCCGCCGGTGGCGGACGGCGACGCCGACCGGGTCCGCGACGTGGGGGAGGCGGTGCTGCGGGCGGTCGACGACGCGGTCGCCGCGGTCGGCGACGGCTACCTGGCCGGCCGCCGGGCCGTCGTCCGACGGGAGGAGTCGTCGCGCCGGGAGTTCCTCGACGACCTGTTCGCCGGCACCGGCGAGACCGCGTCGCTGGCCGCGCGCGCGGAGTCGCTCGGCATGGACCTGTCCGGGCCACACGCGGTGGCACTGGTCGCCGGCGACCGGGTCTTCCGTGAAGGGACGGCCCTGGTCACGGCGGCAGCGCGGGCGTTGGCGGGCAGTGCCGGGCCGGCTGCCCCGGACCCGGTCGTCACCACGCGGGAGGGCATGCTCGTCGCGGTCCTGCCGGCCGGGCCGAGCGCGGACCCGGACGCGATGGTGGCCGCGCTCGTCGTCGCCCTGGACCGGGCGCTGGCGCCCGACCCCGGCCGGCGGGTGGGGGTCGGCGGGGTGCACCCGGACGCGACCGGGGTCAGCTGGAGCTTCACCGAGGCCCGGGACGCGGTGGACCTCGCCGCCCGCCTGGGGCTGCCGGAGCGGACCGTGCACTCCCGGGACCTGCTGGTCTACAAGGTGCTGCTGCGCGACTCCGCCGCCATGACCGACCTGATGACAGCGGTCCTGGTCCCGCTGTCCCGGGCCCGCGGCGGCGCGGACGCGCTGCTGGCCACGCTGCACGCACACGCCGCCGCCGGCGGCAACACCACGGCCACGGCGCGGGCCCTGCACCTGTCGGTCCGCGCGGTCAGCTACCGGCTGGACCGGATCAGGGACCTGACCGGGTACGACCCCGCCGTCCCTGCCCACGCCTACGTCCTGACGACCGCCGCCCTCGGCGCCCGGGCGCTGGGCTGGCCGGGCGTTGCCGAGAACGCGCAACGCGGGGAGGCTCCCTCGTCCTGATGTCGCCGAGCGACCGGTCGGGGCACTCGACCACACTGGCGGGACTTCACGATCCGGCGACCAGAGGACACGACGATGGCATCGATGATCGACCGTCTGACCAGGCTGGCCCGCGGGCCGCAGGCCCAGAAGCTGATCGACCAGGCACGCGAGCAGGCGAACAAGCCGGAGAACCGTCAGCGGGTCGAGCAGCTCAAGCAGCGCCTGCGCAAGCGGTGACGCCGGACTCCCGAGGGGACGACCGTGCGGTCTAGCGACCGAAGACGGCGTCCACCTCGGGAATCTGCGCCCGGTAGCCGGTGAGCAGCGCTCGCGCCGACGACAGCGAATCCACCAGGGGGTGCAGGGCGAAGGCGCGCTCGGCCAGCTCCGGTGATCCGGCCAGCGACGCCTTGATCGTCAGCCGCTCCACCGCCTTGACCGACGCCATCAGACCGAGCTGGTGCAGATCCGGCTGCACGGTCAACGGCAGCGGGGTGATTCCGTCCCTCCCGACGACCGTGGGCACCTCGACGACTGCGTCCTCCGGCAACCCGGTGACGGTTCCCCGGTTCGCAACGTTCAGGACCAGCGTCGCCGGCGGACCGCCGCCGGCCGCCGCGAGCACGGCCAGGGCCACTCCCGCGTACCCGGACGCCGGACCCGGCGCGGAAGCGGCGTCCGGGCTGCCCGCGCCGGCCCCCTCGGGGTGTCCGGCGTCAGAGCGGGCCTCGGCCATGTACCCGGCGCTGCGGGCGGCCAGCGTCCGCTCCCACCGCAGCGCCGCGTCCGAGGGGTCGGCGGCAACCGAGGCGTAGAACGACTCCTGCTGCTGACGCAGGACCTCACCGCGGGTCCGGGAGGCGGTCGACACCGCGCGCACGGCCTCCCGCGTGCAGTACCAGTACCAGAGGTACTCATTCGGCACGGTCCCCGTCGCCCGCAACCATTCCGGGCCGAAGACCGCCGCCTCCTCGAGCGTCGTCAGCCGCTCGTCGTCGGCGAGCAGGTCCGGGAGCACGTCCCGGCCCCCGACCCGCAGCCCCCGTAACCAGCCGAGGTGGTTGAGGCCGACGTAGTCCACGAACGCGGACGCGGGGTCCACCCCGGCCGCGACCGCGACCCGGTGGGCGAGATCGGACGGTGTGTCGCAGATGCCGACGACCCGGTCGCCGAGGACGCCCCGCATGGCCTCGGTCACCATGCCGGCCGGATTGGTGAAGTCGATGACCATCGCGCCGGGGGCGAGAGCGGCGATCCGTTCGGCGATGCCCACGGCGACCGGCACCGTGCGCAGACCGAACGCGATGCCGCCGGGCCCAGTCGTCTCCTGCCCGATCAGCCCGAGGTCGAGAGCAACGCGCTCGTCGTGGACCCGTGCTCCCACACCGCCCACCCGGATCGCGAGGAACACCGCGTCGGCACCGGTGAGCGCGTCGTCGAGGTCGGCGGCCAGGGTGATCCCGGGCGCGGTGTCCGGGCTCCGTGCGGCGAGCTGCCGGAGGATCGAGGCGACGACGTGCAGCCGGTCCGGGTCGGTGTCGTACAGGGCGACCTCGGTGACGTCCGGCACGCCCGGGCCCGTGCCGGTCAGCGCCCGGTAGACGGTGGGCGTGCGGAATCCCCCGCCGCCCAGCACCGCCAGCTTCACCGCCGGACCGGCGTCGCGGCGGGGGCCTGGCGGCTCGCGGCTGTTCGGGCGGCTGTCCGGGGGGTATGCACGGTGCCCGATCCTCGCCGACGCCGGTACGCCGGGCCAACGCCGCCGCCGTGGGACCCCGGACACCGCCTAGCGTTCGCCCGTGCTCTACGACGTGCTGTTCCGCACGCTCGCCACCAGGGTCGACGCCGAGCGGGCGCACGAGGTGGGGTTCGGCGCCCTCCGCGCGGCCGGGGCGGTGCCGGGCGGGCCGGCCGTCCTCCGCCGGGCATTCGGCGGGTCCGGGCCGGGGACGGCGGTGACGGCGATGGGTCTGCGGTTCCGCTCCCCGCTCGGGCTGGCCGCCGGGTTCGACAAGTCCGGGCTCGGCGTCGTCGCGCTCGGTGCGCTGGGCTTCGGGTTCGTGGAGGTCGGCACGGTCACGCCGCGTCCGCAGCCGGGCAACCCCGCTCCGCGGATGTTCCGGCTGCCCGCCGACGGCGCGCTGGTCAACAGGATGGGGTTCAACAACGACGGCGCCGACGTCGTGGCCACCCGCCTCGCCCGGCTGCGGGCCTCGGGCGCCCGGGGGGACCTGGTGGTCGGGGTCAACCTCGGCAGGTCCAAGGTGACGCCGGCGGCCGGCGCCCCGGACGACTACGCCACCGGCGCCCGGCTGCTGGCACCGGTCGCGGACTACCTGGTCGTGAACGTCAGCTCGCCGAACACCCCGGGCCTGCGGGACCTGCAGGCGGTGCAGCGGCTGGGCCCTGTCCTGCGCGCCGTGCGCGGCGAGGCGGGCGGGGTGCCCGTCCTGGTGAAGATCGCGCCGGACCTCGCCGACCCCGACGTCGACGCCGTCGCCGACCTCGCCGTCGAGCTCGGGCTGGCCGGCGTCGTGGCGACGAACACCACGCTGTCTCGTGCGGGCCTGCGGTCGACGGCGGCGGCCGTCGCCATGGCGGGGCCCGGTGGGCTGTCCGGCGGCCCGCTGCGCGAGCGGTCACTGGCGGTCGTCGCACGGCTGGCCGAACGCGGCGGGGGCCGCCTGACGCTGATCGCCGCCGGCGGGATCGCCACCGCCGCCGATGCCCGCCGCGCGCTGTCCGCCGGCGCGACGCTGGTGCAGGCGTACACCGGCTTCGTCTACGGCGGCCCCGGCTGGCCGGGCCGGGTGACCCGCGCGCTGCGCGACGTCTGACGGCCCGGTCCGGCCACCCGGTGGGAGACTCCCGGCCATGGGATTGCGGTGCAAGGCAGTCGGACGCTGAGCGACGACGGGGCGGCCGGGGCCGAACGGGTCCGTCGCGCGGCGGTCACCCTGGCGGCGCTGGCGCAGGACGGTCTGGAGTACTCGGCGAGCGACTTCGACACCGACCGGTACCGGAAGGTGCAGACCGTCGCCACCGACCTGCTGTCGCTGCTGACCGACCGCCCGGCCGACGAGCTGCGGCTGGAACTGGACCGGGACTCCGGGTACGCCACGCCCAAGGTCGACGTCCGCGGCGCGCTGGTGGACGCGCAGGGGCGCCTGCTGCTGATGCGCGAGCGGACCGACGGGCGATGGTCGCTGCCCGGCGGCTGGGCCGACCCGGGCGACACCCCGAGCCAGGCGGTCGTCCGCGAGGTTCGCGAGGAGACCGGCTACGGCGCCCGGGTGGTCAAGCTCGTCGCCTGCTTCGACCGCGACGCCCAGGGACACCAGCCGCCGCTACCGGTCGCCGCCTACAAGCTGTTCTTCCTCTGCGCGGCCACCGGTGAGATCACGCCGCCGGACGAGCTGGAGACGCTGGCGATCGGGTGGTTCGGCATCGACGAGCTCCCGCCGCTCTCCCCCGGCCGGATCAACCGCGCCGAGCTGGAACGGGTGCTCGCCCACGCGGCCGACCCGTCCCTGCCGACCGAGTTCGACTGACTTCGACTGACGCCCGGCCGGCGAGGTCGTGCGGGTCAGCCGGCCGGGGCGGCGGCCGCGTCGGTGATCGGCGAGGCCGCGGCCTCACGAATACCGCTCGCCGCGACGACGGCCAGCGCCCGCTGGAGGATCTGCAGGTCCTCACATGTCTCGACTGACACGACCTTTCCCCACCGCAACGTCATGAACTGGAAGACCGTGTTGCGGTACTCCGTCGAGTCGGGGAGCTTCCCACTGACGGTTGAGCGCAGGGCGATCCGGGTGTTCCGCGGGCCGCCGCGGACCAGGACGTCGTGGACGGTGAACGTTGCGCCAGGGATCAACCGGAACACCCGGTCCCACCAGGCATGCATCGCTGGCCTGGTCGTCCGGACGCCGCCGAGCGCGTGGTCCCCGTGGAATTCGTAGCGGAAGTGACGGGCCAGCCCGTCCAGCATCGGCCCGGGGTCCCCGGCGTTGACGCTGTCGAAGACCGAGCGGACCTGACGAGCGACCATCGACTTGTACAACGCGTCCCCCAGTTGCCGGCCGGCGTCCAGTGGCGAATTGATCCCGCTTACCGGCCTCAACCCGCCACTCGACGAGACCGCGGCGGCGAGGTCCTGCCGGTCAGCCGGCCGGGGCGGCGGCGCGGAGCTTGGCCAGCAGCGGCTCGGACACCTGGTCCAGGAACCGCTGCTGCGCCTGATCGCCAACCTGGACCAGGGCGATGTCGGTGAACCCGGCTTCCCAGAACGGCCGGACCGCCTCGACGACGGCGTCCAGGTCCGGCCCGCACGGGATCGACTGCGCCACGTCGTCGGGCCGGACGAACTGGCTGGCCGCCTCGAACGCGGCGGGCGTCGGCAGGTCGGCGTTGACGAACCACCCGCCGCCGAACCAGCGGAACAGCCCGTGCGCCCGGTCCAGCGCGGTCTGGGCGTCCGGGTCCCAGCTGATCGGAATCTGCCCGACCGTGCGTGACGGCGGCAGGCCGTGCTCGCGCCGGGCGTCGGCCCAGCTCGTCGTCAGGTCCGGCTTGGGCTCGGTGGCGATCAGGTGGTCGACCAGCGGGGCGAACTTGGCGATCGAGGACGGGCCGGAGACCGCGGCGGCCAGTGGCACCGGTTGGTCGGGCAGGTCCCAGATCTTGGCCGAGTCGACCCGGAAGTAGTCGCCGGCCCAGGTCGTCTGCTCCCCGGTGTGCAGCGCCCGGATGATCTCGATCGCCTCGATGAGCATCTCCTGGCGGACCGCGGCGACCGGCCAGCCCTCCCCGACGATGTGCTCGTTGAGGTTCTCCCCGGACCCGAGCCCCAGGGTGAACCGGTTGTCCGACAGCACCCCCAGCGTCGCGGCCTGCTGGGCGACCACCGCGGGGTGGTACCGGATCGTCGGGCAGGTCACGTAGGTCATCAGCTCGACCCGCTTGGTCACCTGCGCGGCGGCGGCGAGCACCGCCCACGCGTAGGGGGCGTGGCCCATCGACTCCAGCCACGGGAAGTAGTGGTCGCTGGAGACGACGAAATCGAAACCGCTGCGCTCGGCCGCCACGGCGTACCGGACGAGTTCCTTCGGGCCGCTCTGTTCGGTCATCAGGGTGTAGCCGAATCGGGTCACCCGGTCAGCCTCGCACCGAGACGTCGACCCGGGCGCCGACGCGCTGTCGCTGCTGATCCGGTCGGTGACGCAGCGCCGCCGCCGCGCGGGTCGAGGATGGTCGCGTCCCGACGAGCGTCTGCCCGAGGAGTTGCCGTGTCCGTCCAGGTCCTTGCCGCCGTGCCGACCCCGTTCGCCGACGACGGCCGCCTGGACACCGCGGCCGCGCGCCGGCTCTACGAGCACCTGCTGGCGCCCGCGGGCGGCCCGGGCCCGGATGGCGCGGGCTTGGACGGCGTGCTGGTCGCCGGCACGACCGGGGAGTTCCCGGCGCTCCTCGACGACGAGCGGCTGACGCTGGCCCGGACCGCGCTGGCCGTGGGCGGGGCGGCGCGGGTGGTGCTGCATGTCGGGTCGGCCAGTGCCCACCAGGCCGCCGCGCTGGCCGCCGCGGCCGTCGCCGGCGGGGTGACCCGCCTGGCGGCGATCACCCCGTACTACCTGCTCGCGGACCCGGCCCGGCTGGTCGACTACTACCGGGCCGTCACCCGGGCCGCCCCGGACGCGCAGGTGTACGCCTACCTGTTCCCCGAGCGCACCGGCTACCAGCTCGACGCGGAGACCTTCGGCGCGATCGCCGCGCTGCCGGGGGTGGTCGGCGCCAAGCTGTCCGGCTCGGCCGCCGACCGGGTCGCCGAGTACGGCGCTGTCGCGCCGGACGCGAGCCTGCTGGTGGGCCTGGACGCCGGCGTGGCCGGTGCGGTCGCTGCCGGCGCCGCCGGCTCCATCACGGCGGTCGCCGCGTCGTTCCCGGTCACGGCCGGCGCGGTCGCCCGCCACATCGACGCTGAAACCACCGCGACGCCGGCCGGCAAGGACGCGCAGGCGGACCTGGACCGGGTCGCCACCGCCGCGGGCGGGGTCGGGGCGACGAAGGCGGTGCTCGCCGCGCGTGGCCTGATCGGGCCGGGTACCCGGATGCCGGTCCCGGTGCCCGACGCCGGAACCGTCGAACGCCTGCGCCGGCTGGCCCACGAGCTGGCCTGACGACGCCGGGGCGCGGGACTCCATCTCCTGGCCGGAGTCGACGACGGCCCCGTCGATACCCAGCCCGGCGGCCCGACCGTCCAGGGCCGCGAGCCCCGGTCACCACGACGGCGACGGCCGCACCCACCATGATCCCGCCCGCGTAGGAGGCGATGAAACGCCAGCCGGTGCCGAGCACGCCGATCTGCTCGTCGGTGGTGACCGCCTGGAGGGCGATCACGTAGATCACCAGGCGGTGCCGTCGTTGATCAGGCTCTCGGGCCGCAGGATCGTCAGGGCGCGCCGCGGTCCGGGTACTGCGTGTTTGGAAAGTCTGCCGTTCTCGGCGGCCGCCCGGGTCGCCCCGCCCGCCTCAGCCGTCGGCGGTCGCCCCGCCCAGCAGCTCGGCCATCTCCGGCAGGTCGAAGAACACGGCTGTCTCCCGGGCCGACGGACCGCCGGCGTCGGGGTCGGCGCCGGCGGCGAGCAGTGCTCTGACCACGGCGACCGAGCGGCGGAACGCCGCTGCGGCCAGGGCGGTCTGGCCCCGGTCGTTCGCCCGGCCGGTGTCGGCGCCGTGGTCCAGCAGCGTCCGGACCGTGTCCCCGTGGTCGTGGTAGGCGGCCAGGATCAGCAGGGTGTCGCCCTTGTCGTTGGTCAGGTTGGGCGACAGGCCGGCGTCGAGGTGGCGCGTGAGCTCGCCGACGCCGCCGTTGCGGGCGAGGTCGAACAGCCGGTGGGCGAAGGCGAGGGTCTCGGCGTCGATCTCGGGCACGGCGGGAACGCTACGGCGTGGCCGCGCGAGCGACCCTGACTGGTCCTGTAGCCCGCCGAGCCGGGTATCGGCACTGTCGAAGCCCTGCGCCGACTCATCGAGCCCGGCGACGTCTTGAACCCATCGGAAGAATGAGCACGACCGCGATGATCGTGGCGACGTACCCCGTTGAGGCGAGACGGTCCCGCTGTTGCAAGTGGCGCGCGGGATGATCGAGCGTGGGCACGAGGTCGTCCTTGTGGCGGGCAGCCGTTTCGAGGATGCGGCTCGTGCCGGGGAAGCCCGCCGTCCCGCTGACCGACATGCACCACGCCCTCCCGGGCCGCCCGAAGACCCCCGACCCGGCGCACGAGCCGGCCGGGCCCCGCGGCAAACCGGCCAGTGGCGATTCCTTGTCGCGGTCCACCTCGGAACGTTCGGTTGCTGGCGGGCTGGTGGCGGCCATCGTCCACTACTCGGTGACAAGTCGGCGGCCTTCGGCGGTCAGCGGCGCGTCAGCGTCCACCGGGCAGGTCTGCTTCGAGCTCGTGAGGTTGCTGTGAACGCGGCACCCCCAACCAGGCAGGCCTGTCCTCGCTCAACCCGCTCGGCCGCCGAACCCGCAGCTCACAACACGACGACATGCAACATCTAGACACATCCTCCGACACCTGGTAGGAACAAGATCCTCTGGCTGCCTGGTGGCGGCAAGATGAGTGGAGTCCGACACGAAGGGGTGTCATGGCGAAGCGACCGCTGTCCATGGAGGTGCCCTTGCGGCACCAGTTGCGCGGGCCGTCTCGCCGCAGGATTGTCGGGCTGACCGCACTCGGTGCGGCGACCGCGTTGATCGGCTCGTGCTCGACGGGACCCGACAACTCGATCAGCCTCTGGTACTGGAGCCGGTCGGTCAGCAAGACCCTGATGGACGCTGCTCCGGCGGCCATCTCGGGCCTGTCGCTGTCGCCTGTGAACATCGGTGGCGACTTCCACCAACGCTTGCTCACAACCCTGGCCGGGAAGTCCAACGTTCCCGACATCACTGGGATGAATTCGGACGTGGCGACGTACATGCCCGACGAGGACCAGTTCGTCGACCTGTACGACCTCGGTGCCCGCGACGTGCAGCCGCAGTACCTGGACTGGAAGTGGAAGCAGGGCGTCTCGTCAAAAGGGCGACTGATCGCCTTCCCGATGGACACCGGGCCCGCGGGGCTGTTCTACCGCGCGGACGTGTGGGAGAAGGCGGGGCTTCCCGCCGAACCATCGGGCCTCGCGAAGGCCGCACCGACCTGGGAGGCCTTCCTCGGCCTCGGCGTGGAATTGCGGGCCAAAGTTCCAAGGGCGGCGATCCTGGCGAACATCGCCAACCTTTTCACGTTCGTGATGGCGCAGAGCCCGAAACAGTACCTGACCTCGGACGGTCAGTACATCGGTGACGGCGACCACGTGCGACGGGCCTGGGACCTTGCCGTCATGGCGGCACGACTGAAGCTGTCGGCGGGCTCTTCACCGGACTACGGCACCGAGTGGAGCGCCGGGGTCGCCAACGGCCGGATCGTGTCGTTTCCGGGTGCCGTCTGGACCGGTTCGACGCTGTCCGCGAGCGCTCCGGCGACCGCCGGGAAGTGGCGGGTCACCGCCTGCCCGGGTGGGGCCGGCAACCAGGGCGGGTCTTTCTTGGCGATAACCAAGTACTGCCCTGATCCGCAGCTGGCGTTCGACTTCGTGCGGTGGCTGCAGTCGCCTCCCAACCAGGTCCGCGCGTACTCCGAACTCGCGCTGTTCCCCTCGACACCCGTCTCCTACGGCGCGCCCGAGCTACACCAGCCCAACCCATTCTTCGGAGGGCAGAAGACGATCGAGGTCTTCGGGCCCTCCGCCGAAGCAGTCAAGCCGAGTGAGTTCAGCCCGTACGACACCGTGGTGGGGACCCCCCTGACCGAGGAGCTCGTCAACGTCGAGAGCCTCGGGAAGAACCCGGACCGGGCGTGGTCCGACGCCCAGAAGGCGATCGCCCGGTCGCTCGACCACGCGGGGGTGGTGTGACCGTGGCGACCATCGCGCGTCAACCGGTCCGCCCGCGCGCTCTCGAACAGGAGCCGGCCCGCGCGACCCACCGGCCGCGCCGAGCCCGCGAACTCGCCCCCATCTACGTGGCAATTGCCCCGTTCTACGTCGTTTTCGCCGTGTTCGGACTGTTTCCGGTCGTGTTCAGTCTCTGGTTGGCGTTTCACCGGTGGGACGGGATCGGCCCGATGCGCTGGGTCGGTCTCGACCAGTTCCGTTTCCTGCTCACCGACTCCAGCTTCTACCATTCCCTGTGGGTCACTTTCGTGATCTGGGTTCTGTCAACGGTGCCCATGTTGGTACTCGCACTGACCGTTGCCTTCGCGTTGAACAGCTCGATTCGGCGCGTCGGGCTGTACCGAATTGCCTTTTTTATCCCGAACATCACCTCGACGGTTGCCATCGCAATTGTGTTCGGCTCGGTCTTCAGCAACAACTTCGGCCTGCTCAACGCCGTCTTCCAAGGTCTCGGGCTGGACTCGTTCCCGTGGTTGACGAGCCAGTGGGGGATTCGGATCGCGGTCGCAACGATGCTGGTGTGGCGGTGGACGGGCTACAACGCGATCATTTTCCTCGCCGGACTCCAAGCGATCCCCACCGATGTGCTCGAGGCCGCGAGGGTCGACGGGGCGGGTCCGTTCCAGACCGCGGTCAGAGTTCTGCTGCCGATGCTGCGGCCCATCATCTTGTTCACCGTCATCACCTCCACCATCGGTGGGCTGCAGGTCTTCGCCGAGCCTCAGGTGCTCGTCGGAACGACGGGCGGTCCCGGCGCTGCGGGGATGACCACGGTGCTGTACCTCTACCAGCAGGCATTCTCACAACAGCAGTTCGGGTACGGCGCGGCCATCGGTTGGGGGTTGTTCGTGGTGCTGATACTGTTCTCGATCCTCAACTGGCGCCTCGTTCAGCGCATCGGAAACCGGTAGGAGACTCCCGTGACGCGGACCCGAGGTCGACTTGTCGCACACGTCCTGCTGGTCATCGGCGTGCTCATCTCCATGTTCCCGTTCTACTGGATGGTCGTCATCGCGACGAACTCGAGCGCGACCATCTTCGCGTTTCCGCCCCGCCTGGTGCCGGGTGACCGGTTGGGTGCGAACCTACGGACGGTCTTCGCGACCACCGACTTCGGTGGCGCATTCCTCAACACGGCCGTCGTCGCAGTCACCACGACGGTCCTCGTCCTCTTCTTCGACTCCCTCGCGGCTTTCGCCTTCGCAAAGTTCGACTTTCCGGGGAAGAGGGCGCTGTTCGTCGTGCTTCTCGTGACGTTCCTGATCCCGGCACAACTCGCGCTGGTGCCGCAGTTCGTCATCATGGCGCATCTGGGGTGGGTCGGGTCGTTGAAGGCGCTGATCGTTCCCGGGATGGTCAACGCCTTCGGAATCTTCTGGATGCGCCAGTACAGCGAAGGGGCGGTCCACAGCGAGCTACTGGAGTCTGGACGCCTCGACGGGTGCTCGTTCTTCTCCTTGTACTGGCACGTCGCGCTCCCGGTGCTGCGCCCGGCCCTGGCCTTCCTGGGGATCTTCACCTTCATCGGGGCGTGGAACGACTTCGTCTGGCCGCTGGTCGTGTTGACCGACCCACATCGCTACACCCTGCAGGTCGCCCTGTCCCAGCTCAGTGGGCTGTACGTGTCGGACTACTCGGTGATCATGGCGGGAACGCTGCTCGCGGTGGTCCCCTTGCTGGTGGTGTTCCTGTTCGGGGCGCGACACTTCATCCGGGACCTCGCGGCCGGGAGTGTCAAGGGCTGAGCACGGTCCGGTCGGGTACCTGACGGCAGCGCGTGACGCGCTGGCCCGTGGTGGCCTGGCTGCCTCGACGGCACCCTGCCGGTGGCTCACCGGTGAAGCGCGGGTCGGTCCGGTCCCGACCGCACCGGGACCGGACTGCATCGGCGTACTGGCACCCGCCTGTTCCGGGCGCGTCGGTGACGGCACCCAACCCATCACCCGGGCCGGCATCGCCACACCGACGCGCGATGCCACAGCACATCACCGCCGACGGTGTCCCGGACGGGCGGCGGTCCAGATCAGGGGCCAACCTCGGCTCGCCACGTAACGCACCTCGCCCGTCACTCAGCGGGTCGAACATGCTGGACTCGTCCTCGGCCACGTGCTAGACCGCTGGCAGTAGACAGCCCACTACTTGCGGTGGCCGGCCCGGTCGCCGGGCCCCAGACACGGGGAGACGCCGATGTCCAAAAGCACACTCGTATCACGCGTAGCGGCGGTCGGTGCCGCCGCGCTGTTCTTATCGTCGTTCGCGGGTAGTGCCCACGCCAGTCCCGGGTCCCATCCCCGTGCGGCGGCTGTTCCGACGGCGGCTGCGGTGGCTGACACGACGATCTCGGTTGACGATGCCAGCCAGGGGACCGGTCAGGCGGTCTTCCGCTATACCGGCTCCGGTTGGGGTCACGCCGGTGGTGAGGGTGCGCCGGCGAACCCGTATGACCAGACGAACAGCTACACCGACCACGCGGGTGACTCGGTGTCATTCAGCTTCGTCGGGAACCGGATCTCGCTGTACGGGGTCACCGATCCCCAGCACGGCATCGGCTCGGTGTCCGTCGACCGCAGCGCGGCGAGGGCGGTCGACTTCTACAGCGCCACCCGGAAGGGGGACGTGCTGCTGGCCACCAGCCCGACGCTGGCGGAGGGCCCGCACACGGTCACGCTGAGCTGGACCGGGAAGAAGAACCCGGCATCCGGCGGCACGTTCCTGTCCCTGGACCGGGTCACCTACGTGGGACAGCCGCCGCCGCCAGCGCACACAAACATCCCCCTGGACCTGGCCGGGCCGGGCCGGTCGTTCGACGGGGTCGGTGCCATCAGCGGGGGCGGTGGAAACAGCAGGCTGCTCATCGACTACCCCGCTGCGCAGCGGAACCAGATCCTCGACTACCTGTTCAAGCCCGGGTACGGCGCCTCCCTGCAGGTGCTGAAGTTGGAGATCGGCGGCGACGCGAACTCGACCGACGGGTCCGAGCCGAGCATCGAGCACACCCGGGGAGTGGTGAACTGCAACGCCGGCTACGAGTTCTGGTTGGCCGAGCAGGCGAAGAAGCGCAACCCCGACATCAAGCTGTACGGGCTGGCGTGGACGGCGCCGGGGTGGATCGGGAACGGCAACTTCTGGTCCCAGGACATGGTCGATTACCTGATGACCTGGGTCGGCTGCGCCAAGACCCACGGGCTGGCCATCGACTATCTCGGTGGGTGGAACGAGCGCGGCTACAACAAGGCGTGGTACGAGAACCTGCACGCGCGGATCGCAGCCGAACACCTTCCCATTCAGGTGGTCGGTGACGACTCCGGCTGGGGCGTGGCGGACGCTGCGGCGACCGACCCGGCCTTCGCGAAGTCCATCGACATCTTCGCCGCGCACTACTCCTGCGAGGGCGGCGACGGCGGGAACGCCAACTCGTGCAGCAGCACGCAGAATGCGGTCGCTTCCGGGAAACCGCTGTGGGACAGCGAGAACGGCTCACAGGACTACAACTCCGGCGCCCCTGCGCTGATCCGGGCGATCACCCGCGGCTACGTGGACGCCAGGATGACAGCGCTGCTCAACTGGCCGCTCATCGCGGCGATCACCCCGAACCTGCCCTACGCGACCGTCGGCCTGGCGGTCGCCAACCAACCGTGGTCCGGTAACTACAGCCTCGGCATCAACACCTGGGTCACCGCCCAGGTCACCCAGTTCGCTCAGCCCGGATGGCAGTTCCTGGACAACGCCAGCGGCTACCTCGCAAATGACCGCACCAACGGCAGCTACATCAGCCTCACGTCGCCCACGAAGACCGACTACAGCACCGTGGTGGAGACCACGACCGCCACAGCCGCGTCGACCGCAACATTCACCGTGCCCTCGACCCTGGCCGGTAAGGCGGTGCACGTGTGGGCGACGAACGTGAACTCGACCAACAACGCGGACTACTTCGCCCACCTCGCCGACCTCAAGCCCGACGGCGCGGGAACGTTCACCTACACCCTGAAGCCCGGCTACGTGTACACCTTCAGCACCGTCAGCACTCCCGTCGGCAAGGGCACCGCGGTCAGCCCGGCCCCGCACCCGCTCGCCCTTCCCTACTCCGACAACTTCGACCGCTACACCGCGGGCCAAGAGGCGCGCTACGTCTCGGACATGCAGGGCTCGTTCGAGGTGCAGCCGTGCGCCGCGGGGCGCCCCGGCATGTGCCTGCAGCAGATGGCCCCGACCAAGCCCATCTTGTGGCAGGACAACAGTGACGCGTTCACCCTCGTCGGTGACCCGACCTGGACGAACTACCAGGTCCGGATCGACGCTGAGCTGGCCAAGCCGGGCACGCTGGAGTTGATCGGGCGGGCCGGAACGCAGACCCGGCCGCAGTCTCACCAGCAGGGCTACTTCTTCCAGATCACCGACACCGGGGCCTGGACGATCTTCAAGAGCGACGCCAAAGGCGTCCGCACGGTGCTCGCCCGGGCGTCCACGACCGCGCTCGGCGTCGGTCGGTGGCACAAGCTGGCGCTGTCCTTCAACGGCCCGTCGATCACGGCGCTAGTCGACGGCCGAGCCGTCGGCGCCGTCCAGGACAGCTCCTACACCGCCGGTCAGGTCGGCTTCGGCCTGACGTCCTACGACACCGACCAGTTCGACAACCTGTCCATCACCCCGAACAGGCCGTCCCCGGCGACGGCGTCGCTGGCGGTCACCCCGTCGGCGCCGACCGTGCAGCGCGGTCAGCAGGTGACCGTCACGACCACGTTCGCCGTGCCCAGCGGCGCCAGCCCCGCCCAGGGTGTCAACCTCACCCTCGACGCACCCGCCGGTTTCGTCGTCGACTCCTCCCCTCAGGTGTTCGGTGTCGTGAAGCCGGGCGAGAGCGTCACGGCCACCTGGACGCTGACCGCACCAACCGACGCCGCATCGACCGCGACCATCAGCGCTGTCGCCACCTTCGCGCAGCGCAATGTGGCGCACTGGCTGACCGGGACCGGGCAGCTGCAGGTGGTCAATCCGCCGGCGCCGACAGGCGTCGTCGGCGTCAGCGACCTGCCCTTCCTCTCCTCGACGAACGGGTGGGGCCCGGTCGAGCGAAATGAATCCGTGGGGGGCTCGAACCCGAACGACGGCAACCCGCTGACCATCCACGGAACCGTGTATGCGAAGGGACTGGGCACCAACTCGGTCAGCGACGTCGCCGTCTACCTCGGCGGCAACTGCTCCAAGTTCACCTCGACAGTCGGCATGGACAGCGAAGTCGGCGACGGGACCGTCACCTTCAGCGTCATCGGTGACGGGAAGGCGCTCGCCTCGACGCCCATTGTCAGGGGCGGCGATCCGGCTCAGCAGATTACGGCCGACGTCAGCGGGGTCCAGGTCCTGCATCTCGTGGTGGGTGACGCCGGCGACGGAAACGGCGACGACCACGGGGACTGGGCAGAGCCCACGTTGACCTGCTCGGGCTGACCTCGTCGCGGCCGTGACCCGGCCGTGGTTCGGAGACTACGGCCGGGTGACGATCCGTCACCCGGCCGTAGTCCTGCACCGCGCGGTTCCCGCCCCTGAGGACCGCCGGTAGGCGCCGTCTCGTCACCCCCGGCTGACGGCCCCGGGCGACCCGGCGCGCGCCCACTGTCCGGGCTCGCGTCAGCGCAGTCGCTCGACAGCGGACGGGACGGCGTCCAGCATCCCGCGGCCGACAGCGACCAGTCGCAGCTCTTTCGTCCCGTCCGCGACCGTCCGGTCGACGACCGCGGCGGTGCCCGCGACGGCCGCCGCCACCGCGTCGGCCACGCTCGCCGTCGTCGCCGGGCCGGCCAGCCACACCGCTGTGAGCAATGCACTGAACACGTCGCCGGTGCCGTCGAAGTGCCGGTCGTGGCGCCGGCTGCGGACCCGCCGGGTCTCCGGCCGGGTCTCCCGCCGGACCGAGCCCGGGTTCCCGGGCGACCCCGCACCGGCGGTGACCACCAGGGTGTCCAGCCAGCCGGCTGGGGTATCGGTGAGCACCGCTCCGGTCACCACGACCACCCCCGTCCGCTCCGAGAGCAGCGCATCCGCGCGGGCCTCGACGTCGGCGACCGTCCCCACCCCGGGCTCGGTCAGCAGCTCCAGCTCGAACACGTTGGGCGTCACCACGTCCGCCAGCGGAACCAGCAGCTCGCGATAGGCCCCGACGAGGCCCGGGTCGACGTAGAGGCCGGGCCCGACGTCGCCGAGCACGGGATCACAGATGTACCGGACGTCCGGGTTGAGGTCCCGGGCGGCGGCGGCGAACCGGGCGACCGCCGGCGCGACCGCCGCCGTCCCCAAGAATCCGGAGAGCAGCGCTCCGGCGGCCTCGCCGACGCCCCGCTCGGCGACGCCGGTCAGCAGCTCGCCGACCAGCTCCGCGTCCAGCAGCCGCCCGCGGTGCCCCGGATAGAACGGGTGGTTGCTCAGCAGCGCGGTGGGGACGTCGACGACCTCGTATCCGGCCAGCTGCAGCGGGAGGACGGCCGCGCTGTTGCCGACGTGCCCCATCGCCACCCTGGACTGCACCGACACCACGACCGGCCCGGTCCAGACCTGCTCGGTGTCCCGGTACACCTGCTGCGCGCCCGGCTCGCCCCGGTGCGACATCCCGTCGTTGGATGGGGGGATGCCTGACATCCCCGCATCCTCAACCACCCCGGACCGGCCCCCCGCAGATCAGCCCACCGCGCCGCTGAACTCCGGCGGCACCATCCCCCTGCTCGGCCTGGGCACCTGGCAGGCGACCGGGACCGAGGCCTACGACGCCACACTGCGCGCCCTGCAGCTGGGATACCGGCACATCGACACCGCGAAGGCGTACGGAAACGAGGACCAGGTCGGCCGGGCGATGGCCGACTCCGGCGTCGGCCGGGACGAGGTCTTCCTCACGACCAAGCTGCCGCCGAACGACGCCGGCAAGGAGTCGGCGGTGCTGCGCGAGAGCCTGCGCAAACTCGGCACCGACCACCTGGACCTGTGGCTCATCCACTGGCCGCCGAACCGCGGCGCCGGGGTCGCCACCTGGCGCGCCTTCGTCGACGCCCAGCAGGCCGGCTCCGCGACCGCGATCGGGGTCAGCAACTACGGCCCCGCGCAGCTGGACGAGCTCACGCAGGCCACCGGCATCGCGCCCGCGGTCAACCAGATCCCGTGGAGTCCGTACCTGGCCGACCCCGCGCTGGCGGCTGCGCACGCCGACCGCGGTGTCGTGCTCGAGGGCTACAGCCCGCTCAGAGGCGGCGTGCTCGACGACCCGGTCATCGGCGAGATCGCCCGGGCACACGGCCGGACCCCGGCCCAGGTCATCCTGCGCTGGCACCTCGAACACCACGTCGTCGCCATCCCGAAGTCGGCGCGCCCGGACCGGATCGCGGAGAACTTCGACGTCCTGGACTGGTCGCTGCCGCCGGCGGACATAGCCCGCATCGACGGCCTGACCCGGGCCTGACCGTCAGCCGGCCGTCAGTCGGCCGGGTCCAGCGGCTGGTCGACGCCGTTGCCGGCTCGGGCGGTCACTGTGCGTGGTGCGGCCGGCCGTTCGGTCGGCTGGTGCCCGCGACCACCGACCACCTGGTGCCGCGGGTCAAGGGCGGCCCGAGCTGGTCGGAGAACGAGGTGCCGGCGTGCCACCGATGCAACGGCGAGCGCGGCCACCTGACCCCCGCCGACTGGCTGGTCGAGTGCCGGCGACGCGGGTGGTGCCCGGACGTCGAGCTGCTCACCGACCGCCTGACCGCCCTGCGCGACGCGATCGCCACCTGCGGTGGTCAGCGCCGCGCCCGGCCCTACGTCGACGCGCAGCTGCGCCGCCTCGCCCGGTTGGACCGACCTCCCGACTGACCGCCGACCTGTCCTCGGTCGCCGGGCGGGCGGGCGGGCCGGGGCGTCAGCGGCAGGTGGCGGCGAAGGCCGCCGAGGCAGCCCGCGCCGCCGAGCCGGTCAGCAGCTGCGGGGTCCCGGAGCTGACGCGTCCCGGGATCCACCGGGTGGAGACCACGCCGCGCGGACCGATCGTCGCCTCGGCCACCCCGGTGACCGAGCCGGGCCCGCCACGGGCGTAGAAGTGGAAGTTGCCCAGCCCGTAGAACACCGGGATCCCGGCCATCTCCCGCGCGGGCTGGACGACGTGGGCGTGGCTGCCCACGACCAGCGACGCGCCGGCGCCGGCGAGGTCTCGGGCGAGCTGCTGTTGGCGGCCGGTCGGGCAGACGACCCGTTCGGTGCCCCAGTGCATGAAGACCACGACGACGTCGGAGCGGGATCGCTCGGCGCGCACCGCGTCCAGCAGCGGCTGCTCGTTCTTGGTGGCGGCCAGGCCAGCTCTGGTGGCCGTCGCGGGCCAGGTGTCGATGGCGTACGAGTCCAGGACGTCGGTCGCCCCGAAGACAGCGACCCGGATGCCGTTCAATGTCCCGCGCCACGGGGTGGAGGCCGCCGCCTGGTCGGCGCCCCCGCCGATCAGCGGCAGGCCGACGGTCCGGGACGCCGCGAGGGTGTCGGCGAACCCGACCCGGCCGTAGTCCAGCCCGTGGTTGTTGGCGACGGTGGCCGCGTCGACGCCGGCGGCCTTCAGGACGGTCAGCGCCCGGGCGGGCGCGCGGAAGGTGTACGCCTTCGGACCGGGCGTCCCCCGGTCGGTGATCGCGGTCTCCAGGTTCACGAACCCCGCGTCGGCGTCCCGCAGCGGGCCGAATGCGCTGCCCAGTTCCCCGGACAGGCCGGATCGGGACGACCCCTCGAAGTGGACGTCACCGCCGAACGCGAGCGTCGCTCTCGCGTCGGCGGGAGCGGTCGGCTTGACCCGAAGGCCGGTCGGCGCCCCGGCCCCAGTGGGCGGGATGGACGGGGTGGTGCGTGCGGGGACGCCCGACCTGGTGGGCGGGGTCGCGACCGCGGGCGACGTCGTCGGCACTGATGAAGTGGCCGGCGACCGTGACGACACCGATGCGGTCGCAACCGGCGCCCTCGACGCCGGCCGGCCCGGGTCGCACGCCGCCACAGCCAGCAGCGCGGCGGCGGCCAGCAGGGTCGGGCGGACGTGCACGACGACTCCTGGAACAGGTTGACGGATGCACTCGTGATCGTGCGCGAGGGGGGAGTCGAACCCCCAAGTCCTTTCGGACACACGGACCTGAACCGTGCGCGTCTGCCAATTCCGCCACTCGCGCTGGCACATCCGGGCTGGTCGTGCAGACACTCACCCGCCCGGAGCGTCGGCAACGCTAACACGCGGGTCGCGCCGCAGGACCGGGTACGGGTGAGCCGTCCGGTCCAGCGGGGCGCCGACCCCGATATCATCGGCAGCGGCCGGCGGGGGGAACGGACGGGGAACAGCCGCTGCGCGAACGCGGCACCCCGGGAACGTGCCGGTGGAGAGGCGGATGGGCCCGGCTGAACGAACGGGCCGTCATCGACATCGGACCCGACACCGACGGGACAGGTGAGGGGGAGCCAGATGTCCGAGCTCCCGCTCGCCCTGTTGCGTTTCGGCCTCCTCGCCGTCTTGTGGCTGTTCGTGCTGTCCGCCGTCTCGGTGGTGCGCTCGGACCTGTTCGGCACCCGGGCGGCCCGTGCGGCCGCGGCTGGAGTCGCCGCGCAGCGCCGCGGCACGCGGCACGGCCGACGCACCAGCCGCAGACCGAAGGGCACACCGCAGACCGTCGTCGTCGTCGACGGGCCCGACGCCGGCCTGTCCGCGCCGCTCGGTGCTGAGCCGGTGACTTTCGGCCGGGGCCCCGACGTCACGCTCCCCCTGACGGACGACTACGTGTCCACCGCTCATGCCCGGCTGTTCCCGCACGAGGGCCGCTGGTACGTGGAGGACCTCGGTTCCACCAACGGGACCTACCTCGACGGCGCCCGGGTGCGGGTCCCCACCCCGGTTCCGGTCGGCGTCCCGGTGCGCGTAGGTAAGACGGTCGTGGAAGTACGCGCGTGAGCGTGGCGATGCGGTGGGCCGGCCGGTCGGAGGTCGGGCCGGTCCGCGAACGCAACGAGGACTCCGCCTACGCGGGTCCCCGGCTCGCACTGATCGCCGACGGCGTCGGCGGGATGATCGCCGGTGAGGTGGCCAGCGCGCTCGCGCTCACGGCGATGCGCCGACTCGACGCCGACACCGCAAACGACGTCCTCGACGCGCTGTCGACCGCGCTCGATGCCGCCAACGCCCGACTGCGGGACGCGGTCGCCGCGGACCCGGGCCTGGAGGGCATGGGCACCACACTGACCGCCCTACTGACCAACGGCACCGAGCTCGGACTGGCCCATGTCGGCGATTCGCGCGCCTACCTGCTGCACGAGGGGCGCCTGCACCAGATCAGCACCGACCAGACCTTCGTGCAGACCCTGGTCGACGAGGGCCGGATCACCGCGGACGAGGCGAGGACGCACCCGCACAAATCACTGATCCTCCAGGCGCTGGACGGCCGGACCCGGATCGAACCGGACCTGACCCGGCTGGAACTGGCGGTCGGGGACCGGTTCCTGTTGTGCAGCGACGGCCTGTCCGACGTACTGCAGGACAGCGAACTGGCCGATGGCCTACAGGTCGCCGATCCGCAACAGGCCGCTGACGGGCTGGTGCAGGCCGCCCTGGACGGCGGCGCGTCGGACAACGTCACCTGCCTTGTCGTGGACGCGGTGGACGAGGCCGCCGACGCGGTGGACGGGGCCACCGACGAAGCGGTGACCGGGGCCGCCGGCGAAGCGGTGACCGGGCCGCTCGTCCTGGGCGCGGCGGCCGATCCGCAAGTCGCCGCGCTCGTCGACAACCTGGGTCCCGGACGGCCCGACGCCGGGGTCCGCGGCGGCGCGAGCGCCGGCCAGCTCGACCGCGGCGCGGGCGCCACCCAGCTCGACCGCGGCGCGGACACCACCCAGCTCGACCGCGGCGGGGGCGCCACCGTCCTGGGCGACGCCCGGCGCTCGCCCGGGTCGGCCACGGCCGAAGAGCCGGAGGCGCTGCGCTACGCGCCCCGGGAGCCCTCCCGGTACCGGTGGCTGGCCCGGTCGCTGGCGACCGTCGGGGTGCTGGCGCTGCTCGCGGCGGGCGGGGACTTCGCCTACGACTGGACGCAGGACCAGTACTTCGTCACCGCCCATGACGGACGCGTCGCGATCTACCAGGGCATCCCGCAGCACGTTCCCGGGCTGCAGCTGTCCCACCTCTACGACGTCGTCGAGGACCTGCCGGTCGACGCGCTCCCGCAGTTCTTCCGCCGGAAGGTCGTCGGCGACGCCGTCACCGCCGACAACCTGCCGCAGGCCCAGGCGATCGTCGCGAACCTCGCCGGGCTCGCCGTCCGGTGCGGACCGACACCGACCGTGACGACGCCGCCGATCAGTACCCCAAGGCCGACCGTCACCTCCGGACTGACCGCCACCTCCGCGCCGAGCCCGTCGGGTGCGGCCGCCGAGTGCGCCGGCAGCACCGACCTGTCTTCGCCGAGCGGCACGCCGGTTCTCCGGCCCGGCGGCACCGGACCTGCCGGCACGGGCCCCGCCAACACCGGGACGACCGCGCCGCCGACCACCGCCGCACCGACCGCCCTCACCCCGCGCGCGGTCCGGACGACCAGCGGGATCACCACCAAGCCCCCCGCGCCGGTCGCGCCCGCCCGCCCGATCCGGACCGCCCGGTGAGCGCGACCGGGCCGGTGGCCGCGGCCACCACCGGGCAACCCCGCAAGCGGCGCAACGCCGAGCTGGTGCTGGTCCTGTTCGCGCTCGGACTAAGTCTCCTTGCCTATCTGAGCGTCGGGTTCAACCGCGGCGAGCCCGTCGACCTGACCCGGGCGTACCCGCTCGGCGGCCTGGCGGTGCTCGTGCTCGTCGCGCACCTCGTCCTGCGGGTGCGGGCGCCCTACGCGGACCCGGTGCTCCTCCCCTCGGTCACCCTGCTCAACGGCCTCGGCCTGGTGCTGATCCACGTCGTCGACGCGTTCCGTGGCGCATCGGCGGTCTCCCGTGGCCGCCCTGCGCCGCCCGACGTCGCCGCGACGCAGCTGGTGTGGACCGCCCTCGGGATCGCGCTGTTCACCGTCGTCGTGCTCGCGGTACGCGACCACCGGGTCCTGGCCCGGTTCACCTACACCGCCGGGTTCGCCGCGATCGCGCTGCTGCTCCTGCCCCTGGTACCCGTGCTCGGCGCCACCATCAACGGGGCGCGGATCTGGGTGTCGGCCGGGGGACTGTCGTTCCAGCCGGGCGAGATAGCGAAGATCCTGCTGGCGCTGTTCTTCGCCGGCTACCTGGCCGCGAAGCGGGACGCCCTCGCCGTGGCCGGCCGCCGGTTCGTCGGCGTCGACCTGCCCCGCGGCCGGGACCTCGGGCCGATCCTGGCCGCCTGGGCGGTCAGCCTCGGCGTCCTGGTGCTCGAACGCGACCTCGGGGCGTCGCTGCTGCTGTTCGGGCTGTTCGTGGTGATGCTCTACGTCGCCACCGAACGGGTCGGGTGGGTGCTGCTCGGCATCGTGCTGTTCGCGGCGGGCGCCTTCTTCGCCTACTCCCAGTTCGGCTACGTCCGCGCCCGGGTTTCGGTCTGGCTGAACCCGTTCGCCGACCCCTCCGACAGCGGGTTCCAGATCGTGCAGTCGCTGTACGGGCTGGCCAACGGCGGCCTGGTGGGGACCGGGCTGGGCCGCGGTCAGCCCACGCTGGTGCCGCTGGCCAACAGCGACTTCATCGCCACCACGCTCGGGGAGTCGCTGGGGCTCGCCGGGCTGATGGCCGTGATCGTGCTGTACGGACTCGTCGTCGAGCGTGGGCTGCGGACCTCGCTCACCTGCCGGGACCCGTTCGGCAAGCTGCTCGCGCTCGGGCTGTCGTTCACCCTGGCCCTGCAGACCTTCGTGGTGGTCGGCGGCGTGACCCGGCTGATCCCGCTGACCGGCCTGACAACACCGTTCCTGTCCGCGGGCGGGTCGTCGCTGGTCGCGAACTGGGTCGTGGTCGCCCTGCTCGTGGTCATCAGCGACGGGGCGCGCCGGCCCGTCCCGGCGGCCCCGGCAGTCCCGGGGGTGGCTCAGGCGGCTCAGGCGGCCGGTGGGGGGGGCTCCCACGGCGGCATTGGCCGCGGCGGCGTAGGCCGCGGCGTAAGCAGCGGGCCGGACGACGAGCCGACCATCGTCACGGTGCCGGCGGGGACGTCCCGGTGAACCGGCCGATCCGCCGGGTCGCGGTCGTCGTGCTGCTGCTGCTGCTCGCGCTGCTGGTCAACGTCAACTGGGTGCAGGGGTTCCAGGCCGCGTCACTGGCCCAGCGGCCGGACAACCAGCGGGTGCGGGTGGCGGAGTACTCCCGCGAACGCGGCTCGATCCTGGTCGGCGGCGAGGCGGTGGCCCGGTCGACGCCGACCGACGACGCGCTGAAGTACCTGCGTCGCTACCCGGGCGGTGCCGAGTACGCCCCGGTCACCGGCTACTACTCGATCCTGTACGGGTCGACCGGGATCGAACGGTCGCAGAACGCCAGCCTTGCCGGTACGGACAGCCGCCTGTTCGTCCGCCGCGTCGTCGACCTCGTCCAGGGCGTCGAGCCCAGCGGCGCGAGCGTCGAGCTCACCCTGCGGACCTCCGTCCAGAACGCGGCGTGGCAGGGACTGGCCGGGCTGAAGGGCGCCGTGGTGGCCCTCGACCCGCGCACCGGCGCGGTGCTCGCCCTCGCGTCCCGCCCGTCCTTCGACCCGGCGACGTTGAGCAGCCACGACGCCGCGGCGACGATGCGGGCGTGGACGGCGCTGAACGCCGACGTCAACCGACCGGCGGCCAACCGCGCGGCCCGTGAGACCTACCCGCCGGGCTCCACGTTCAAGCTGGTGACCGCGTCGGCGGCGCTGGCGACGGGGCGCTATCAGCCGGCGACCGTCGTGCCCGCGCCGGACCGGTTGAAGCTGCCGCTGACGAACACCTACCTGAACAACGATGCCGGGGAACGGTGCGGCAGCGGCGGCCGGACCACGCTGGCCAACGCCCTGAAGATCTCGTGCAACACCGCCTTCGGCCAGCTCGGCCTGACCCTGGGCAACCGGGTGATCGCGGACGAGGCGAAGAAATTCGGCTTCGGCGAGCAGATCCTGCCCGAGCTCAACGGCGTCGCCAGTGTCTACAGCGACAACGCGGACCGCCCGCAGACGGCATCGGCCGCGATCGGCCAGTTCGACGACCGCGCCACCGTCGTCCAGATGGCCTCGGTGGCCGCGACCATCGCCAACGGTGGGCGCCGGCAGGAGCCGTACCTGGTCCAGCGGGTGCTCGGCCCGGACCTGTCGACCGTCTCCAGCCACGACGCGGGCCAGCCGCGGACGGTGATGGGCCCACAGGCCGCGGGGCAGTTGACCTCGATGATGGAGGGCGTCGTGACCGGCGGGACCGGCACGGCCGCCCAGATCCGCGGCGTCCGGGTGGCCGGCAAGACCGGCACCGCGCAGACCGGAGCCCGCAACCAGGGCCCGACGGTCGCCTGGTTCGTGGCCTTCGCGCCCGCGGACAAGCCGACGGTCGCCGTGGCCGTGGCGGTCGAGGACGCCAACCTGCCTGCCGGGACCGACGCCTACGGCGGTCGGGTCGCCGCACCGATCGCCCGGCGCGTCCTGCAGGCGGCGCTGCAGTGAGCAGCCGGCGACAGCGGGGCGGCCGGGACGACGGGGCAGCGGACAACACCGGGGCAGCCGGGACGACGGGGCGGGCATGAGCGCGGGCACGGACGGGGACAGCGGCGTGGGCAGCGGCGTGGGCAGCACTGTGGGCGGGGCGGCGAGCGGCGGCCCGGGTCCGACCCTGGTCGGTGGCCGCTACGAACTAGGCCCGGTCATCGGCTACGGCGGGATGGCCGAGGTGCACCGCGGGCTCGACACCCGGCTGGGCCGGACCGTCGCCATCAAACTGCTGCGGGCGACGCTCGCCCAGGACGAGACGTTCCAGGAGCGGTTCCGCCGCGAGGCCACCGCATCGGCCTCGCTGAACCACCCGTGCATCATCAGCGTCTACGACACCGGCGACGGGACGGCCAGCACCGGCCCGGCGCGCGGCCTGCCCTACATCGTCATGGAGTACGTCGAAGGACGGACACTGCGCGACGTGCTCCAGGAGCGGCGCCGGATCCTGCCCGAGCGTGCCCTGGAGATCACCGCGGGGATCCTGTCGGCGCTCGACTACAGCCACCGGATGGGGATCGTCCACCGCGACATCAAGCCGGCGAACGTCATGCTGACGCCGTCCGGCGAGGTCAAGGTCATGGACTTCGGTATCGCGCGGGCCGTCGAGGAGACGTCGACCTCGGTGACCCAGACGGCCGCGGTGATCGGGACGGCGCAATACCTGTCCCCGGAACAGGCCCGCGGGGACTTGGTCGGTCCGGGCGGGGACATCTACTCCGTCGGCGTCGTCCTCTACGAGCTGCTCGTCGGCCGGCCGCCGTTCACCGGGTCCTCACCGGTCGCGCTCGCCGTCTCCCACGTCCGCGACATCCCGGATGCACCCGCGGTCGTCGACCCGGAGGTGCCGGCCGCGGCCAGCGCGATCGCCATGTGTGCCCTGGCGAAGGACCCGGCGGACCGGTACCTGGGTGCGCTGGCGATGCGCGAGGACATCGAGCGGGCACTGGCCGGGCGCCCGGTGTGGGCCGCGTCCACCTCCGCCGGCCGGGCCGTTGCCGCGGAGGACGCGGCGCGGGGTCCGGTCGGGGCGGGGTGGGGCGCGGCCGAGGAGACCGCCTACACCCCGGCCGGGGACGTGGAGCAGACCGGGTACACCGGCCTGCCGACACAGGTCGGCGCCACCGGTCCGGGCCGGGGCTGGGCAGCCGGTGCATCGGGGGCGGCGGGGGCGGCGGCCGGGCTGGCCGGCGTGACGGTGGCACGCGCGGACCCGGCCGGCGTGGCCCACCGACTCGACGGGTCGCCGGACGACGCCCTGACGGGAGACGGGCGGAGCAAGCGGCGGGGCGGCTTGATCGCGGCGCTGGCGGTGCTCGTCGCGCTCGCCCTGGCCGGTGTCGTGGTGGGTGTCTACAAACTCGCCACCGGCCCCGGCGCGACGGCGGACACCCAGCCCAGCGCCTCGAGCACCCCGACGGTGACCGCGATCCTCGTGCCGACGTTGACCGGGCGGACCACCGCGGAGGCGCAGCGGCTGGTCACCGGGGCCGGACTGGTCGTCGGGACCACGACCCGGCGGGCCGACGCGGTACTTCCCGACGGCCGCGTGCTCGCGCAGACCCCGGTGGCCGGAGCAACCGCGGCCCGCAACGACTCCGTCGACCTCGTCGTGTCCTCCGGGCCGGGGCAGGTGACGATCCCCGACATCGCGGGCCAGCAACTCGACGTCGCCACCGCGACGCTGCAACGCGCCCAGCTCAAGGTGGCCCCGGCGGGGCAGAACAGCCCCGAGCGGGCGGGAACCGTGCTGCAGACCGACCCGAACGCCGGCCGCACGGTCGAACCGGGCACGTCGGTGACCGTGCGCTACGCCAACGGCCGCAACGACGTCTCCGACACGGTGGGCTCACCGGTCGACGTCGCCACCGCTCAGCTGGAGACCGCCGGTTTCACCGTGTTCGTCCAGCCGCAGGTGTCCGCGGACCGGGCGGCGGGCGTCGTGCTGGACCAGGCTCCGCGGTCCGGGAGCGCTGCGCTGAGCTCCCGGGTCACCCTGTTCGTCGCCGCACCGCCGGCGGCCACCCCGACGCCATCCCCGACTGCCCAGCCGACGTCACCGGATCCGACGCCGTCGGCGAGTTCACCGGCGCCCACTCCGACCCCGACCCCGACTTTCACGCCGAGCGCGACTCCCACACCCACACCTACACCCAGCGCGACGACGGCCTCCCGCACACCGAGCCCGAGCGCCTCACCTTCCCGCTGAGCCGACTCCGGTCCGGTCGGCCGAGCCGGACCGTGCGGGCCTGCTCAGCCGGCCGCGGTGGCCCGGGCGGTGGTCGGCAGGACCGGTGCGAGGCCCGCGGCCCGGGCCGGCGCGCCCGGATCGCCACAGGCGACGAGCCAGCGGGCGAGCATCGCGTGCCCGTGTTCGGTCAGCACCGACTCCGGGTGGAACTGCACGCCCTCGATCGGCAGGGTGCGGTGCCGGGCGCCCATCAGCGTCCCGTCGGCGGTGTGCGCGGTGGCCACCAGCTCGGCCGGCAGCGTCGCTGGATCGACGGACAGCGAGTGGTAACGGGTGGCGGTGAACCCGTCGGGCAGGCCGGCGAACACGCCGCTCCCGTCGTGGAGGACCGGGCTGGTCTTGCCGTGCAGCAGCTGCGGGGACCGGCCCACCGTCGCGCCGAAGGCGATCCCGATCGCCTGCAGGCCCAGGCACACCCCGAACAACGGGGTCCCGGTGACCGCGGCCCGGCGCACCAGCTCGACGCTGACCCCGGCGCCCTCCGGCGTCCCCGGGCCCGGCGAGAGAAGGACCCCGTCGTAGGCGGCGGCCTCGTCCACGTCGATGTCGTCGTTGCGACGCACGTCGAGCTGAGCGCCGAGCTGGGCCAGGTAGTGCACCAGGTTGTAGACGAAGCTGTCGTAGTTGTCGACGACCAGGATCCGCGCGCCGCCCGGGTCGCCGGAAGGTCCCGCGCCCGCGCGTGCCACGCCCGCGGGTGCTCGCCCGGTCAGCGCCACCGCGTCGACACCACGAACCCGACCGCGATCGCGCCGATCCCGATCAACAGGTTCCAGTTACCGAAGTCGGACATCACCGGCACCTGGGTTCCGGCGAGGTAGTAGACGACCAGCCAGATCAGACCGAGCACGAAGAACGCCACCATCAGCGCCGGGACCCACGGCGAGCTCTGGCCCAGGGGCCGATCGCCCTTCGCGGCCGCCCGCTCGCGGCGCAGGTCGCGCCGGGACGGTCGGGAGTCCGCGACAGCCTCGGCCGACAGCTCGCCGGCCGTCTCGCCACCGACGCCATCGGGGGCGGACTCGTTGGCGGGCACATCGACGGGCGTCTTGCCGCCCAGGGCGCGGGCCCCGGACCGCCGGCGGCGTGCAGGATCGGACACACGTGCAGGGTATGCGCCCCGCGGTCAGCTGCCAGCGAGAAGCGCCCGGGTCTCAGGGCCAGCATCCCGGTGAACGCCACGTGTCCACACCCGCCCCGGCCGGGAATCCCACGGGTGTAGTTCTCCCCAGGTCTGTCCACCGGTGTGGACAACCCGGTCACCGCGGGTGAAGTCGCGCGCACCACCGACGTCGGGCCCGTTCCCGGGTCAGGGCCGTCACCCGGTGAGGGCAGTCGTCCGGTAGGCGACGACGGCGACCGCCAGCACGAGGGCGACCACGTAGCCGGCGAGCCCGGGCAGCGGACGGCGCCGCTGCCCGGCCACCAGCAGACCGGCCCCGACCAGCGCCCCGGTCGCCAGGCCGCCCAGGTGGGCCTGCCAGCTGATGTTGGGAACCAGGAAGGAGATCGCGAGGTTGATGATCAGGACCCCGGACAGGCTGCGGACGTCGATGCCGAGCCGTCGGCCGAGGACGAACATGGCCCCGAGCAGCGCAAAGATCGCACCCGACGCGCCCACGACCGGCTGGTACGGCGGCGTCAGCAGGTACGCCACGGCGCTGGAGCCGAGCAGACCGGTCAGGTAGAGACCGACGAACCGCAGCCGGCCGAGCGCGGCCTCCAGCGGCCGGCCCAGTACCCACAGGCTGAACATGTTCACGGCCAGGTGCACCGGGCTGCCGTGCAGGAACCCGGTGGTCAGCAGCCGCCATACCTCCCCGCCGGCGACACCGGAGGCCGGGTCCGGGCCGGCAACGGACGGTCCGCCACCGAACAGCTCGAAGCGGGACGTGAAGTCGCCGAGGGCGTACTGCGCGCCGAAACCGAGCACGCAGAGCCCGATGAGGGTGGCGGTGGCCAGTCCTTCGCGCCGTCGGACGGGGCCACCGAGGACGGTGCGCGGCTGCCGGACGCTCGCGCTGCCTTCCCGGACACATTCCGGGCAGTGGAACCCCACGCTGGCCGGCCGCATGTCGTCCGGGCAGATCGGCCGCCCGCACCGCTGGCAGGCGATGTAGGTCTCGCGGTCCGGGTGCCGGTAGCAGACCGGCGGGCGTGCACCGGTCACGTCTGTTCCGCGGTCGGCCGGCCCGTCCGGATCGAAGGAGGCGGGACGTGGCTGGGACATCGGGATTCCTCCGCGGGCCGCGACCTCGCGCCCCGAACTGTGCCGTCGGATGGGTGGTGCGGGCCGGTCAGGTCGTGGTGCGCTCGATGGTGACGCGCTCGAGCACGACGGGCTCGACGGGTCGGTCCCCGCGGGCGGTCGGCGTGGTGGCGATCGCGTCGACCACCGCTCGGCTGGCCGCGTCGGCAACCTCGCCGAAGATCGTGTGCTTGCGGTTCAGGTGCGGCGTGCTGCCGACGGTGATGAAGAACTGCGATCCGTTGGTGCCCGGTCCGGCGTTCGCCATCGCGAGCAGGTAGGGCCGGTCGAAACCCAGACCCGGGCTGAACTCGTCGGCGAAGGTGTACCCGGGTCCGCCGGTACCCGTGCCGAGGGGGTCCCCGCCCTGGATCATGAATCCGGTGATCACCCGGTGGAAAACCGTGCCGTCGTAGAACCGACCGGTGGTCTGCTGGCCGGTCGCAGTGTCGCGGTACTCCTGCGTGCCCTCGGCGAGCCCGACGAAGTTGCGGACCGTCTTCGGCGACTGGTCGGGAAACAACGTCACGACGATGTCGCCGCGGTTGGTGCCCAGGGTTGCCGTGAGCTGCTCGGGCACGTGTCTCCTCGATGGGTGGGGCCGGTTTGCCGACGTCCCGATCCTCCCACGCTGTATCTCGTCCGTCCCGTTCCGCTGCACCGGTGCGAGTGGCCCGGGACCGCGCCGGCGACCTGGACAGGACCCCGCCGGCGACCTGGACGGCACCCCGCCGGCCGGCTGGGGCCGGGGAGGCGGTGCGCCCGGCCGCCCACGTGGGAGAGGATCGACGATCGGCAACGAACGGAAGGTGGGACATGGCACTGCGCAGGACGACCCGCAAGAAGCTGAACCCGATCGTGACCGCCGCCCAGGCCGCCGCGTTGTCCGCCCTCGAGCGGGGGCGACCGCTTGCGGCCGACCTGTCGTCGAGGGTCGGCCCCGCGGTCGGCGGTGCGTACGGCACGGTCGCCGCCAAGGTTGCCCCGGTGCTCGTCGACGCCGGCGCGAAGGTGGGTCCGGTGCTCGTCGACGCGCGCGGCCGGGTCACGCCCGTTGTCGCGGTGGCCGTCGACCGCGTCGGCCCGCTGGTCGCCGACGCCCGTGACCGGGTGGGCCCCCTGGTCACCGACGCCCGTGACCGCGTGGGCCCCGCGGTCTCCGATGTCGTCGAGCGCGTCGGCCCGGCCATCGTTGACGCCCGCCACAAGGCCGGCCCGGCTCTGGTCAGCGCCGCCGCGGCGGCCCAGGGCGCGCGGTCGGACCTGGTGTCCCGCGCGGAGCCGGTCGCCCGCGAGGCTGCCCGCCGGGGCAGCGCTGCGGTGGCGGCCTTGCGCGGTGCCGAGGCCGTGCCGGTCCGGACGCGCCGCTGGCCGCGGGTGCTGGTGGTCACCGGCCTTCTCGGTACCGCGGCGTACGGCGCGTGGCGGCTGGTCCGCCAGCCCCCGACCGACCCATGGACGACTGTCGAGCCGGTCACCCAGCCTGCAGCGCCGTCGCCCGGGCCTGGCAGCGGAACGGCTCCCGACGGCGGGACGACCCCCGACACCGAGGCACCGACGATCCGCGCGACGGAACCCGAGGCGGACACCGTGATCGTCGACGTGGTGACCGTCGAAGTCGACCCCCTCGACGGCGGCGCTGGCACCCCCGGTGACGCCGACCCGGCGACCGGAACGGTTCCCAACGGGCCCGCCGGCAAGCCCGGGGGACCCACGCCGATTCGCCCCGTCACTCCGGGCAGCTGACCCACCGGCCCCGGATCGGCTCGGAGAGCCGGATCCGCTAGGAGAGGCCGGTGGTCGCGGCGCCGGACGGTCCCCGACGGGACCGTCCGGCGCCTTCACGCGGTACTCGCCGGACGCTCGTGCGGGATCGGTAGGGTGGCATTCCGCGGGGCCGTAGCTCAGGTGGTAGAGCGCTGCCTTTGCAAGGCAGATGTCAGGGGTTCGAATCCCCTCGGCTCCACGACCGCGTCAGGTCGTTCAGGTCGCCGTGCAACAGGTCAGCGCAGGTCGCCGTGCAACAGGTCAGCGCAGGTCGCCGTGCAACAGGTCAGCGCAGGTCGCGCGGCACCGGCGACGTCGAGGCTTCGTCCCAGAGCAACTGCTCCTCGCGGGCAGCGCGCTGACGGCGGAGCAACAGCAGGCCGACGGCGACGATGACCGCGCCGACCGACACACGCTTCACGGCAGATTCCTCCACGAGGTGGGTCCGGCGGTGACCGACCGCGCCGACCGATAAGCCGGATCGGGTGGGCCTAAGAGGACTTGAACCTCTGACCTCTTCCTTATCAGGGAAGCGCTCTAACCAACTGAGCTATAGGCCCTCGACGGCGCGACGTCCGCTGCATCCGGTGCAGGGCACAGTTGCCGGCCGCCTGCGGAACGGAACTGCTCGCAGCGCCACAGGCTACCGGACGGTGGGAGACCGACGAGCCCGCACCGGCTCAGTCGGTCTCGGCCAAGGTGACCTCGATGCCGCCCAGCAGGCCCGCGGTGAGGTTGTAGACGAAGCTGAACAGTGTCGCCAGCGCGGTCCACAGGACGACGTTGACCACCGCAAGCAGAAGCGTCACCCCGAGTACCCGGTTCAGCCCGATGTACTTCAGCACGTCGAAGCTCCGACCCTGCTGCCCGAAGGTCGCCTGGTCACGGACGAACCCGTTGATCGTGCCGAACACGTCGGCTGCCGACAGCGCCGACCACAGCACGACCACTGCGACCACCCCGACGATCGCGATCGCGATCGACAGCATGAACGCAACCTTCATCACCGACCACGGGTCGAGCCGGGCCGCGCGCAGATGCGCCCGCCGGGTGCGCGGGCGGGCCGGACGGGTCCGGGCAGCAACCTGCTCCCGTGCCTCGCGGGCCTCTTCGCTACGTCCACCTCGACGCCGCTCGACCTCGGGCCGGTCCGGCTCCTGTCCATCGGCCGGCTGCGGAGGGCGGCCACCCGCCGGGCGGCCGTCCGCTCGGCGGTCACCCCGCCACGGGCCGGCGACCTCGGGCCGCCGTTGCACGGGCACCCGGGACCCGGCCTGACTGGGACTGTCGGTCGTCATGCCTGGGTGCTCCCCTCCGGCGGACCGGACGGTCCGTCGCCATCACCGAGTGTGCCCGGCTCGGACCCATCCTCACCCGTTTCGCGCCCGACGTCCTCGACGCCCTCACTGTCGACGTCCTCGACGCTGACCCCGCCGGCCGCTTCGTCCGGCGCCGGCCCGGTGCGCAGCGAGCCGACATCGTCGGGGCCCACATCGTTCGGGCCAACATCGTTCTGCGGCTCCGACGGACCCCCCTCGTCGTCGGCTTCGAGCTCCTCCGGTGGAACCTCGACGCTGCGCGCGATCGCGACGACCGCATCGGCACCCGAGCCGGACGAGACGAACCGGACGCCCATGGTGTCCCGGCCCTTGACCGCCACCTCGGCGACGGCACTACGGGTGACCCCTCCCCCGGCGCGGACCGCGAGGACCTCGTCGGTCTCGGCGACGACCAGCGCTCCGACGAGCGCGCCGCGCACCTCCGCCGTCCGCATCGCCCGGATGCCGAGCCCGCCGCGACCCTGCAGGCGGTACTCACCGACGGCGGTCCGCTTGGCGTAGCCGTTCACGGTGACGGTGAACACGTACCCCGGGACGGCCGTGCCCGACCGGACCACCGACATGGACAGCAGGTCGTCGCCGTCGCGGAACTTCATCCCGGTCACCCCCGACGTCGCCCGGCCCATCGGGCGCAACTGGTCGTCGTCGGCCCGGAAGCGCACCGACTGGGCCCGCCGGCTGACCAGCAGCAGGTCGTCGTCGCTGGATGCCAGCTCCGCGCCGATCACCGCGTCGTCCGGGTCGCGCAGCACGATCCCGATCACCCCGCCGCTTCGGTTGGAGTCGAAGTCGGCCAGCCGGGTCTTCTTCACATAGCCCTGACGGGTCGCCAATACCAGGTACGGCGCGGTTTGGTAGTCGGCAATGTCGAGCACCTGGGCGATCTGCTCGTCGGGCTGGAAGGCCAGCAGGTTGGCAACGTGCTGGCCGCGGCCGTCGCGGTTGGCCTCGGGCAGTTCGTAGGCCTTGGCCCGGTAGACCCGGCCGGCGTCGGTGAAGAACAGCAGCCAGTGGTGGGTGGAGGTGACGAAGAAGTGGTCGACGACGTCGTCGCCGCGCAGACTTGCGCCCCGGACCCCGCGGCCCCCGCGTCGCTGGGATCGGTAGAGGTCGACGCGGGTGCGCTTGACGTAACCCCCGCGGGTGATCGAGACGACCACCTGCTCCTCGGCGATGAGGTCCTCCATGCTGACGTCGCCCTCGGCGCGCACGAGCTCGGTCCGCCGGTCGTCGCCGAACCGCTCGACGATCTCGGCCAGCTCCTCGGAGATGATCGACCGTTGCCGCAGCGGGTCGGCCAGGATCGCCTCGTAGTCCTCGATCTCGGTCAGGATCCGGCCCAGCTCGTCGCGGATCGCCTGCTGCTCCAGCGCGGCGAGCCGGCGTAGCTGCAGTTCCAGGATCGCCCGCGCCTGGACCTCGTCGATCTCCAGCAGTTCCATCAGCCCGGTCTGGGCCGCGTCACCGGAGGCCGACGCGCGGATCAGCGCGATGACCTGGTCCAGGGCGTCCAGGGCCTTGGCGTATCCGCGCAGGATGTGGGCCCGACGCTCGGCCGCCGCCAGCAGGAAGCGGGTGCGGCGCTGGATCACCTCGACCTGGTGGGCGACCCAGTGCCGGACGAACCCGTCCAGCGGCAGGGTCCGTGGTACGCCGTCGACAAGGGCGACCATGTTCGCGCCGAACGTGTCCTGCAACTGGGTGTGCTTGTAGAGGTTGTTGAGCACGACCTTGGCGACGGCATCGCGGCGGAGCACGACGACGATCCGCATGCCGGTGCGACTGCTGCTCTCGTTGCGCAGGTCAGCGATGCCGCCGACCCGGCCGGAGTTCACCAGGTCAGCGATCTTCGTCTGCAGCGCGTCCGGGTTCACCTGGTAGGGCAGCTGGCTGATGACCAGGCAGGTCCGCCCCTCCAGCTCCTCGACATCGGCGACCCCGCGCATCGTGATCAGGCCACGACCGGTCCGGTAGGCGTCCTCGATACCGCCGCGGCCGACGACCAGGCCGCGGGTCGGGAAGTCCGGGCCGGGAATGCGTTCCATCAACGCGGCCAGCAGCTGCTCCCGCGAGGCCTCCGGATTTGCCAACGCCCACTGGCATCCGGCGGCGACCTCGCGCAGGTTGTGCGGCGGGATCGAGGTGGCCATCCCCACGGCGATTCCCGCGCTGCCATTGACCAGCAGGTTCGGGTAGCGCGCCGGCAGGATCGCCGGCTCGGTGGTGCGACCGTCGTAGTTCGGCCCGAAGTCGACGGTGTCCTTGTCGATGTCCCGGACCATCTCCATGGCCAGCGGGGCCAACCGCGCCTCGGTGTAGCGCATCGCACCGGCTGGGTCGTTGCCGGGGCTGCCGAAGTTGCCCTGCGGCGCGACCAGCGGGTAGCGCATCGACCAGGTCTGACCCAGGCGGACGAGGGTGTCGTAGATCGCGCTGTCGCTGTGGGGGTGGTACTGCCCCATCACCTCACCGACGATGCGGCTGCACTTGCTGAATGGGCGGTCCGGGCGGAACCCGCCGTCGTACATCCCGTAGAGGATCTTGCGGTGCACCGGCTTGAACCCGTCGCGGACGTCGGGCAGCGCGCGGCCGACGATGACCGACATCGAGTAGTCCAGGTAGGACCGCTGCATCTCCGCCTGCAGGTCCACCGGTTCGACGTGCCCGCCGGGTCCGTAGCCGCCGACCGCGCCGATCCCGCCGCTCCCGGTCGGGCCGCTGGGGGTGTCGTCGTCTGCCATCACAGATCCTCTCCGGACCGCCGGATCCGGCGGATAAGTGCTCTCGTCAGGATGCGGGCTCACCTGATCGACGGTCAGCGACGCTCTACGGTCAGATGTCGAGGAACCTGACGTCCTTGGCGTTGCGCTGGATGAACGACCTGCGCTGCTCGACGTCCTCACCCATCAGGATCGTGAACATCTCGTCCGCCCGCGCCGCGTCCTCCAGCGTCACCTGCAGCAGGGTCCGGGTGTCCGGGTTCATCGTCGTCTCCCAGAGCTCGTCGTCGTTCATCTCCCCGAGGCCCTTGTACCGCTGGATGCCGCCCTCTCTGGGCAGCTTGCGTCCGCGGGCTGTGCCGTCCCGGAGGAGAGCATCGCGCTCGAGGTCGGAGAACACGTAGTCGTGGGTGCCCTGCGTCCACTTCAGCCGGTACAGCGGCGGCTGGGCGAGGTAGACGAATCCGGAGTCGACCAGCGGACGCATGAATCGGAACAACAGCGTAAGCAGCAGTGTCCGGATGTGCTGACCGTCGACGTCGGCATCGGCCATCAGCACGATCTTGTGGTAACGCAGGCGCTCCATGTCGAAGTCGTCGTGCACCCCGGTGCCGAGCGCGGAGATGATCGCCTGCACCTCCTGGTTGGCCAGGACCCGGTCGATCCGCGCCCGTTCGACGTTCAGGATCTTCCCCCGGATCGGCAGGATCGCCTGGATCCGCGGATTGCGGCCCTGCTTGGCCGGACCGCCGGCGGAGTCGCCCTCGACGATGAACAGCTCGCACTCGTCCGGGTTGCGGGAGCTGCAGTCCGCCAGCTTTCCGGGCAGTCCACCGCCACCGAGCAGCCCCTTGCGCTTGCGGGCCAGCTCACGGGCGTTGCGCGCCGCCATCCGGGCCTGCGACGCCGCGATCGACTTGCGGACGATCGTCTTGCCCTCGTTCGGGTGTTCACCGAACCACTGCCCGAGCCGGTCGTTGAGCGTTGTCTGCACGTACCGCTTGGCTTCGGTGTTGCCCAGCTTGGTCTTCGTCTGCCCCTCGAACTGGGGCTCGGCAAGCTTGATCGACACGATCGCGGTCAGGCCCTCGCGGATGTCCTCCCCGGCGAGCCGGTCCGCCGGTTTCTTCACCAGGCCCTGGTTCTCCGCGAAGGCGTTGACGGTGGTCGTCAGCGAGGCCCGGAACCCCTCCTCGTGGGTCCCGCCCTCGATCGTGTTGATGGTGTTGGCGAACGTGTGCACCGACTCGGTGTAGCCGGAGTTCCACTGCATGGCGATCTCCAGGCTCAGCCCCGCGCCGGTGTCCTCCGATTCCAGGGAGATGACCGGCTCGTGGATCGCGTCCCGACTGGCGTTGAGGTGGTTCACGTAGTCGACCAGGCCCCCGTCGAACCGGTAGCTGACCTCCCGCACTGCCGACGCCCGGCCCGCCCCGTCGTCGAGGTCGGGCCCACCGGCGGTCGCGTCGGCGTCGTCCGCCCCGGGCAGCTGTGGATCACCGAGGTCGGGATCGGCGCTGCCCGCGTCCGTGCCCGCGTCGTGGTCCCGTTCGTCGCGCAGGCCGATTCGCAGTCCCCGGTTCAGGAACGCCATCTCCCGGAACCGGCTGGACAGCGTCTCGAACGACAGGTCGGTGGTTTCGAAGACGTCCGGGCTGGGGAAGAAGGTGATAGCCGTTCCGTGGTCGTCGGTCGGCTCGCCGCGGAGCAGCTCGGTGACCGGCACCCCGCGGTCGAAGTCCTGCGTCCACCGGTACCCGTCACGGCGGACCTCCACGTACAGCCGACTGGACAGCGCGTTGACCACCGAGACGCCGACCCCGTGCAATCCGCCCGACACCTTGTAGCCGCCGCCGCCGAACTTGCCCCCGGCATGCAGGACGGTCAGGACGACGGTCACCGCCGGCAGGCCCTCGGTCTCCACGATGCCCACCGGGATGCCCCGGCCGTCATCCACCACCCGCACCCCGCCGTCCGCCAGCAGGGTCACCTCGATCTCGTCGCAGTGCCCCTGCAGCGCCTCGTCGACGGAGTTGTCGACGACCTCCTGCACCAGGTGGTGCAGGCCGCGTTCGCCGGTGGACCCGATATACATCCCCGGTCGCTTGCGGACCGCGTCCAGCCCTTCGAGCACGGTGATCGAACTCGCGTCGTACACCGGCTCGGTGGTCGACAGCCCCGCGGGTGCCCCGTCGACGACGGGTCCCGCGGGCGCGTCCTGGAGAACTGGGCTGGCGGGGCCAGCCGGGACGGCGGGCGACGGATCCAGGTCGGTGCTCAACGGCGGTCCTCGCTGACGGGTCCGTCCGGCCACCGGAACACGCGCGACTGGACGGGTGCTCCCGGTCGGCGGGCGACGGCGGCCAGGCGTACGTGGCGGTTACCGAGACCGGCCGCGGGCACCCGGTCGGTGGTACCCCGGGGACGGGGACCGACCGGCGGAGCCACGGTGCTGCCGGCGAGGAGCCGGCAGCGTCTCGGACACGATGGCTGACCCCGCCATGCTACGCCGGGAACCCGTCCCCGCGCGCGTCCTCTGCGGCCGACAGAGGCGCCGACAGGTCGTCCCGGCCCCTGTACCGCTCGCCAGGCCGCTCAGCCCTCGTATATGGGGGCCCCCACACAGGCGCATCCCGTCGACCGTCGGCGGCACCGTCAGCGCAGTCGCGGGTCGCGGGCCGCGTACTGGTCCGCAGTGGTCCCCGGTGGTCACCCGTAGGTGTCACGCGGGCCCCGCCCGCCCTGGACACCGAGGCGACCGTGCCGCCAGGACGGGGCGGTCGGCCCGTCGACGACGAGCTCGCTGACCACCGCTGAGCCGACGCGGTCGTTGACAGCCGCCACGAGTCGCGGTCCCAGCAGCCGCAGCTGGGTCGCCCACGCCGAGGAGTCCGCGCGGACTCGGAGCCGGCCCTCCTCGATGCCCACCGGCTGGCAGTGCGCCGCAGTTTGTTCCCCGACCAGGTCCGACCACCGGGTCAGGACGGCAGAGGCATCGGCCCGCATCGCCCAGCCGCGGGCCGTCACCAGCTCGTGCAGGGCCGCGCCGACTGCGGTCGGGTCGTGCTCGTCCGGGCCAGGACCCGTGAACGGGGCGCGGCTGGCCAGCCCACCGACCCGGCCGGCCGCCGACGCGACGCGGCGGCCGCCGACCCCCGCCCTGCCCTGTCCCGCCGTGGCCGATTGCCCCGAGGTCCCCGCTGCCCCCGTCGCCGGTGCCCCTGGGCCGGCCGGCGCGGACGAACGGCGCCGACGGCCGCGTCCGGTGCTGTTCGCGGCGATCCGTCCGGCGACCGAGCGCGCGAGCTCCAGCCCCGTCTGGTCGGGCTGGTCGTCCTCGCCGGCCGGCCGCACCCCAGGCGGCACGGGGTTAGGCGACCGGGGATCAGACGGCACAGAGTCAGACGGCCGGGGGTCAGGCGGCACGGAGTCAGGCGGCACGCTGCACCTCGCCGCTGCGCACCGTGAACATCGTGACGGCCGGATCGCTGCCCTGCACCGGAGACACCGCATCCCGCAGCTGTGCGGGCACGTCGTCGAGCACCGCCGCGGTCACCAGTACCTGCTCGGCGTCGGCGACGAGCTCGGCGAGCCGGGAGCGGCGAGCCTCGTCGAGCTCGGCGAACACGTCGTCGAGCAGCAGAACCGGGTCGCCGGTCTCGTCGACCTCCCGGAGCACGCCGAACGTGGCCAGCCGCAACGCCAGCGCCACCGACCAGGACTCCCCATGGCTGGCGTACCCCTTCGCCGGGAGGTCCCCGACCCCGAGTACGAGATCGTCGCGGTGCGGTCCGACCAGGCACTGGCCCCGCTCGACCTCATCCCCGCGCCGACGCTGCAGTTCCGTGCGCAAGGCGGCGGCAATCTCCTCGACCCCGGCGGCACCGGCCCCATCGACCCCGCCGGACCGGTCGGCTTCGCCGGCCCGGTCGACGACAGCCGACCGGTAACCGACCGTCGCCTGCCCGCCGCCGGACAGCACGCGGTAGGCGTGGGTGATCTCCGGGCGTAGCTGCTGAACCGCCGCCAGTCTCCCCGCGGTCAGTTCCGCCCCTGCCTGGACCAACTGCTCGTCCCAGGCATCCAACGTGCGCAGGTCGGCACTGCGGCCACCGCGGACGAGCCCGGCCGCCGAGCGCAACAGCGCGGTCCGCTGTCGCACGATCCGGTCCACGTCGCTGCGTACCCCGGACCACCGGGGCGCCAACGCCACGAGGAATGCGTCGAGGAAGTCGCGCCGGCCGGCCGGGTCGCCCTTGACCAGCGCGAGATCTTCCGGCGCGAACAGGACGGTGCGCAGCGTTCCCAGCACGTCGGTGAGCCGGCGTACCGGCTGCCGGTTCAGCCGGGCGCGGTTTGCGCGCCCGGCTGCGATCTCCAGCTCCACGAGCGCCTGCCGCCCGTCGCGCACCACGCCGGCCCGCACGATCGCCCGCTCGGCACCGGACCGGATCAGCGGCGCGTCGGTCGCGACCCGGTGGCTACCCAGTGTCGCCACGTACCCGACGGCCTCGACGAGGTTGGTCTTGCCCTGCCCGTTGGGACCCAGGAACAGCGTCGTGCCCGGCGTCAGGTGCACAGCGACGCTCGGGTAGGACCGGAAGTCGGTCAGCTCCAGGGACGCGACGTGCACGGCGCCTCCTCGCATGGCCGGTGGCTCAGCACCTCCCCGGGCCGCCGACGGCTCAGCCTGGATCCACCGTCGTGGTTGTTGCTGAACGCGGGTCGTAACGCACGAATGCCCTTCTGGCCTGGGAGGATGTGTCTTGCTAAGGGACAGATCCGACCGAGCTGAAGGGCATCCGCGG
>JAABUY010000539.1_pt1 | contig 64491 bp, 51 predicted proteins | sample 5560271 | NCBI WGS metagenome assembly JAABUY01 (sample SAMN10711886, study PRJNA513374) | rock metagenome | isolation source: Antarctica rocks | place: Antarctica: Victoria Land, University Valley | reverse complement strand
CCGGCGGAGCGCCTGCGGGGCGGGACTAAGGTTTTCCATTTGGGTTTTTCCTTTGCAAAGGCGCTTCGCCCTCATAGACCTAGATAGGGACTGAATAGGGAGTTAATAGAACAAATAATAATATAAAGAGTAATTTAATAAGATTATTTAAATAAGATACACTAAATCTTTTTTATACAATTTAGTGTATTCTCTATAGCTTGCAGAGTTTGCATTGCACATACTTGTGTTGTGTACATTCACTACTATATGCTTAGATACTCACTTTAGCTATACTATTTATCAAATATGTATAAAGATTAAGATTTAACTTAAACAGATACTAAGAGACATAAATATAAGTAAATATCTTGAAGTTAATTTACATTATGTAAATATTTAAAAGAATAAAGCTCATTAACTAACTTTATTTATTTAGCTTAAAGAAGACAATCAAGCTGTCTTGACTTTAATTAAAAATATATATATATATAAGTAATTAAAGCACATTAATGTCTTCTATTATAACATTTACAATCTATATAAGTAAAATCAGATTTAAATAAACTTTATACTTAGTTAAGAAATAATTATTAATAAGCTTATTAAGTTTCTATTTAAATAGATCTTTAAGCAGTTCATTAAACTTATAAAATTCACTGTTAATAATTAGTTAAACTTTTAAATAATTTGTTAAACTTATAATGATATATTAAGTTATTTAATGTTCATCATCAGTAAGAGTCAATAGATATAGTCTTATTAAGTAGAAATGTTAAAATGCATTGTTTTAGCTGCTTCTATTGAGTTAATTAAAATTAATATTAAAGAAATTAAGTAAAGTTTCTATTAATATTAACTGCAGTTAACTGCAGTTAACTGAGCTGAGTGTAAAGTCAGGTCAGATTTAAAAAGATCATCTATAACTCTGTAAAAACTTGATCTGACTTGCAGGTCAGGTTATTACTAACTCTATGTGCACTAGGTTAAATTAAGACATTAAGGCATCATTTTTTAAAGCTAAGTCATGTGATCATAAATTACATAAAATCATAATATTAGCTCTAACCCTTACAAATAATACATTACAAAACTAAACTTTATAATCTATTTTTTGTATTTCTTTTGCAAGCACTAATGTCATAATGTCTTCATCACCTAGTCGAGCCAGCCACCTAAGCAAGTCACTTCAAAATCTTATACAATAGTAATATTTTGAAAATTCATAACTTTATTACATTATGATGTATTTACTTAAGAATTGATATTCTGCTCAGAAAATAGATAAATTAATTAAGAATAAAAATATTATATAAGAGTTGCAAGAATTAATTGTAGAAGTATGATATAATTATAAATTTCATAAATTACAGCTTTTATAAGTGAAGAACTCAAGATTATGTATTTTTATTGAATTATAATAGAGCTATAAGTAAATATATTTATATAATGTTAAATTAAACTACACTCTTTAAATTTTATATAAATATTCTGAAGTTATAAATTTCTAAATGTTCATGATTTCTATAAGATTTTTAGATGACTTACTTAGGTGACTGACTTGACTAAATAATGAGTACATTATATAAAATCTAAAATCTACACACTCAATCTACAGTTAACATTCTTAACTTTCTTAATCATAACAACACAGTCATAAAGTTTCATTAAACAGCATAGTATAGCATAAGTATAGACTGAGTGCATAGATTATACATTTGCTTTGTATTTAAGTGAAGAATATAAAAAATAAATTTTATATCTTATTTTTGTGATGTATTATTTGTAAGAGTTAGAGCTAACATAATAATTTTATATAATTTATTATTATATAACTAAGCTCTAAAAAATGATACTTTAATAACTTAATTAAATTTAGTTTTTATAAAGTTAAAAATAACTTAACTTACAGGTTACCTGACTTATATCTAAAGTATAATGATTTTTTTTTAACTTAACTTAACTTTATACTTAGTTTACATAAGTATCTTCTTTCTTTTAATAATTTATATAACTTTTTATATTGCATACCTTATTGTATATTTTGTTCAGCAATGTTTAATCTTAAATTAACATTACATTTAAGATAAACTTAAACTTTTTAAATATAAAGATTTCTTTATTCATTTTACACTAAAAGCAACAATTATACAGTAAGATCTCTCTAAAAGATTAGATTTAAATGAGAAAATTATTTTAATATTATAAGTTTATAATAAGATCAATGCTTAATTGATAGTTTTTAAATACAAGAAGAATTATTTAAAGAGAAGAAGAAAAAGCTTTATATAAAGATTAAATAAAGTAATCATTAAGTCAGATTAATCTAATCTGATCTGAACAGAGCTTTTAAGTCAGATTGAGTTAGATTTTAATTGTTAATTTAAGAATTATTGAGAAGTACAGTGCTCTATTTACTTTCTTGACTTCTTTAATCTTAACATAAAAGACTAACAGAGTCTTTTTCTATCTTAAATAATAGAGCTTCTGTTATTCATTTAATCATATTTAAGTTGACTGCAGTCAACATCAACACATTAGATTTATTAAATAGACAGATAGCACAAGTATTCATTATTCTTTCAATAAATTATGAGCTTAAGTTAGCAAGAGACTTCTTAGAGAAAGTGTAGACTGATTTAGTGCATACAGTTCTTAATATGCTGCTTATTGAAGCAAAACAAGTAGATAGCTCTTAATATGCTGTTTATTGAAGCAAAACAAGTAGACAACTCTTAATATGCTGCTTATCAAAGCAAAATAAAATGAGCACAATAAGTACAATGATTTGACAGCTTAATATAAATTAAGTATTGATAAATAAGCATTCTCTACATTATTGTAAGCAGACAATACATACATATATCTCTTCTATTATTACATTTATCTTTACAACACACTCTTTTATCTTCAATTCTTATACTGTATGTCAATCATCACTATGAATCAAGAGCACAACTCATCATTCTTTATAAAGTGATGTTCAATCTCTGTTTTTACTTGAGAGAACTGTGAGAAATAATTTATTCATATAAAGATATGACTAATTAATGAGAATCTTTAATATATAATAAAGATTCTTATTTAAGTCTTTACAGACAACACATTTATCAATAATTTCTTTTTTTCTTTTTTATTAAGCAGTCTCAATTTTAAGAATCAGCAAATCAACAGCAAAGCTCTGTTCTGAATTACAGTCTGTATTAGTGTTGATAATGAGAATTATTTTATGAATAAAATCATGATAAAAGAAGCTTGAAATGCTCTCTTCTTAAAGTATAAAGAGAAACTGTAAACAATTGAGAGATAATATTTAATGAAGTTTATTGAATATAAAATATCATTAAATATGACTATCAATGAAACATAAACTTAACTCAGCAATCTTGACAGAAAGATTACTGCAATACAGTTAAGATTTAAGAACTTTGTCATACTTAAGTAGTGATTTTAAATACTGCTTTAAATATTGTTAATAAAGTATACTGTTATTTATAATATCATTGATGCTCAGAATGCATTTAACATTAAGATGAATCTACAGAAACTTTAGAAGAAGAAGATATAATTAAAGATGTTTAACAATGCTTTATGAGCTAAATAGTAAAGATAAAATAAGAATCATTAAGAATGTTAAATTTCATAGTATAATTACAGAAGACACTTAAGCTCAAACAATAATTATTCATCATTATACAGAATCTTAATCTGCTATCTTTATAATAATATTCACTGCAAACAGAACTGTAAGTATATCTTTATAATTTATAAGATTATATAGTCAGCAAAGTTAGTTAAGACAGTTAAGAAGTAGATTAAGTTGATTATAATTAATTTGCATAGAAATAAAAGAAAAAATTAAGTTTACAATGTAAAGATTGTTTTTAAAGAGAAATTCAGTACATAAAAGTCTGAATTTATAGATAAGTTTAATAAGAAGATTGCTGCTATCTTTAAAAATATTATTAATAAGATTTCTTAATCAGACTGAGTTGCAGACTCTGATATCTCATCTTATATAATTAAAGAACTTCAGCTTTTCAGTGACTCTCTGATGTGTATGTAATGACATATCATTAAAGTTAAAGAAAAAAGATTATATATTAACTATTATGACACAGTTACTATGCATAATAAGAATGAAAATTCAGTTTTTTTAAGTTTAACACTTTATGTTTTAAAGCTTGAAGTCAATCTTCTGTCAGAAAAGAAGATGTGTAAAAAGAAATTATTTAAATATTTTAATTATAAGAGTCTTTACATGCAAAATAAGAGCAGAAAGCTCATGTTAAAAGTATTTAAAAAAGAAAGAGTCTATATAATTAAATATATCTTAAATAATCTTAATGAATTTGCTTTACTCTCTATTATAAATATACAAAGTAAGTTAAAGATCACTTTTTTAAAAGTATGCAAGAACTTACAGATTCAGATTCTCAGATTTATTACAGATACACTTATCAAGAATGTGTAAATAAATGATGATATAGTTATGTCACATAATAATAAGATCAAGACATATAGACTTTGACATTATTAATTTATTTATCTTAACATAATTAAGCTTTGTAATTTCTATAAGATCATTACTTTGAGCAAGTCAATTCTCATTATTAAGAACAATATTAATATATATGAAATTTATACTCTAACTAAGTTTATAAATCAGCAAGAACACAACATAAGTAAAAAAAAAGTTAACATTCTTGCTCTGATCTTCATTAATATATGTTAATCTCTATCTTTGTTGTTCATTGACTATCAATACTTTCTGAAAATTGTAGATAATCATTTACAGAAAATATAAACAATATTATTAAAGTAATAAGATAATGTCTTATAGAAACTGCAGAAGTGACAATTGAAGATTAAACTTTAGTTTGATGTAAAGATTCTTGTTGTATAAAGTGACAATGCAACAGAGCTGAGATCTACTTTTAATGAGTGATGTACATTTTTCAACATTATATTACAGTATATAATGCTTTACATGTTGATTCAAAATGATGTAATTAAAAAAGCAATCAAAATCATTGAAAACTCAGTATATACAATAATTAAGAAGATCAAACTCTCAATAAAGTTCTAAGTAAAGACTGCATAAACTAATGTTTATCTTTATAACTGCACAGCAACTGACTTCTTAATTAATGACAAATAAGTTATTTCAGAGAAAGCTTTCATCAAAATAAAATCATTTATTAATTATGTATATATATAAGAATGCAAATGCTATTTCTATATTGATCTAAAGTCTCTGTCTGAGAGCAGACAGAATAAGTTTATGAATTAAGAATAAATAAAAGTATTTATAAATTATGTTAGATATATAACCCATGATAGCTGTGCTATTAGTGTGGTGCCACCTTTTAACAGGTTATGAGCCCGGGTCAGTGCGTGATAACTTGCGTAAAATGGCGCCTAGGCCACCTCTGCCGGTGGTTCAAGTCCATGGTGAGGGAGTAAGTCCAAAAGGTCGCGAGTTCGAACCGCCGTCTGCGCGCACCCTTTACACCTGCGGGTCAGTTGCGGGCCGATCGCGGGTTAGGGGGAGTGTTAGATATATAACCCACGATAGCTGTGCTATTAGTGTGGTGCCACCTTTTAACAAATTATAATGAGAAAATCACAAAGCAGTATCTGCTTTCAGCATTAGATCTTAAATAAATCATTAAGAATTATGCTGTTAAGTTCATTGAAAACAAGAAAGAAGACAGCATGAATATGAGACTTTATAGATAAATACTGAACATTCTTTTAGAATGAAAGTCTATTAAATGATTATATAAGACTGAAACTGCAGCTGCTTCACTGAAATAGTTTCTGAAATCTGATATGCAAATTTACAGATTTAAATTCATAAGTTCTCATTCTGTTGTTACATCATTAAAGAAAGAGATCACAGACAATTTATTGTTAAAGTTAACTGCAATTAACTTTAATTACAATGCATTAAAGCTCTTCTCTTATATTAAGATTTCTGTCAATAAAATTAATCATTTAGACATAAATGTCTTAATTAAGAGAGTTAAGACATTTCTGTACATTAAGATATTAAAGAGAAGATAGAAGAACAATGATATTGATTTTAATGAATTTATAATAAAGATCTTAAAAGTTATGTTGACATTGATTGTATTCACAGTCAATGATAAGAATAATAAGTATTTAATAAAAATTAACATCTTAACTTCTCTGATATATGCTGAAGCAGTGAGAGACTCAATCTAAGAAAAGATGTAAAAGAATATTATTAATGCAAAGCTGACAGCATTTACAGTGAATGACATTTAAGAAGAGACTGTTTTGTTAAAAGAAATCAACATTGTGATTAATAAGTAAGTATTTAAATTTAAGCTGCATACTAATGATTTTCTTAATAAATTAAAGACAAAAGTAATGACAAAAGAGTTCTTACAGATGTACAGCATTAACTATAAAGATATTTTTGCATTAACTATGTAGTTTAATACTTTTTATGTCTTTTTAATTCTAATTACACTCAAAGATCTAAAGTGTCATCAGATAGATGTTAACAATATCTTTATTGAGTCATTTCTAAAGAAAACAATCTACATAACATTATTTTTCAAAGTTACAACTATTTCTAACTGTACACTATACATTCTGCACAGTCTATATGATCTAAAGCAAGCTGTCAGAGATTAACATAAACAATGTATTATTAAGCTTCTTTAATTAAATTTTCATCAAAGTAATGCAGACTTATATCTTCTAATTTACACTGTTAAGAGCATTATACTACTTCTTTATGTAAATAACATTATTATAATCTCATTAAATCTCTTAAATATTCTTTGATTTAAAATGTTTCTCAGAGACTTATTTAAGATTAAGAACTTAAAGAAGACATAGAAAATTCTTGATATTTAAATAATTTATAACTGCAAGAAAAGAACACTGCACATAAATTAAATACATTATGTTAATAAGGTGCTCAAAGATCTTTATATATAAAGTAATAAGCATTAATACACTGAGATCTTACTGAATAAATATGACTCTCTTTGCTCAGTTAACTTTAATGATCATTACATAGATTAAAGAAAATATTAGCAGATTATTGAAAGTCTTATGTATACTATAATTTATATGCATTTAAACATCTTCTTTATCTTAAAATGACTAAATCAGTATCTCAGTGACTCTGTAGAACATTATAAGCATATACTTAAGAGATTACTATGATATATATAATTAATTATTAATCTTAAGATCATATATGAGCTCAGTAAGAGTTAAGATCTGCTTAAATACTTTAATTCTAATTATGCATCAGATAAGTTAGACAGAAAATCTATTTTAAATTATGTTTATTTGCTTAAAAAAGAATTTATGTTATGAATTAGTTAAAAGCAGAAGTTAGTGATAACATTAATCATTAAGATTAAATATATAATTATGTCAATATGTGCAAAGACTGAAGTCTGACTCACTCAGATACTAAGAAACATAAAGTTAAATAAGTATCTTGAAGTCAATTTACATTGTGTAAGCATTCAGAAAAATGAGATTCATAAAGAAAATATATTTCTTTAATTTAAAAGAAATAATCAGACTGTTTTAACATTGATTAAGAACATTTATGTGTATAAATAATTAAAGTACATCAATATTATTTATCATTACATCTGAGATCTGCACAAGAGAAATCAAATTCAGATGAACTTTATACTTAATTAAGACATAATAGCTGATGAACTAATTAAGTTCTTGTCAAGATAGATATTTAAGTGCTTTGTATGTTAGCTGAGACTTGACAACAATGAGAGTTAATAGATATAAATGCATCAAGTAAGAATGTTAAGAAGTATAGTGCTCTATTTACTTTCTTAACTTCTTTAATTTTAATATAAAAAGTTAACAGAATCTTCTTTTATCTTAAATAGCAGAGCTTCTGCTATTCATTTAATTATATTTAAGTTAATTGCAGTCAACATCAATACATTAAATTCACTAGATAGACAGATAGCACAAGTACTCATTATTCTTTCAATAAGAATTTAAGTTAAGCTTTAACATTAAAGCTTAATTTAATTTAGAAGCTCTATCTAAATTTTAAGAATTCTGAGACTGATTAATAAGTAAGCTCTTGAGACTTAACTTAAGAGTAAAAATTATGAGTATAGAGATTACTGATATATAAATATTATAAGTAAGCATTAAATATATACAGTTAAACAGCTTTTAATTGAGTTTATTTATTTATTATATTGAGAGTTAAATATTCTCAAAATAACTTAGTAATGATTGCTTTAATCTGCATTTTTAAATGTGATATTTCAGTTATGCATATATCTCTTAATGAGAGACATATTCTACTAAAAAGATAAAATATATTAGTCAATGTATTTTTGCTCTGTAGAGAATGAGTAATCTGATAATTAAGTTAATAATACTTATATATAATGCTTATAAAGCAGACATGTAGTCAAACAAAAAGAATTATATATAATATTAATTAAAAATGTTGCAATAATAGCTGCTGTCAATATAAAGCTGCTTAATAACAAAAATTAATTAATTTTAATTTAATTTAAACTATTAAAAATAACTCAATCTGACTCTGTCTGAAATCTAACTCTGCACAGAGTTGAGTTAAGTTGCAAAGTAAAGCTTAATAAGTTAAATTAAGTTCTAAAATCTGAGCCTGATCTGACCTGATGATCAGTTTAAGATTGAAGATAAAAGTTTTTATTTTAAAGACTTAGTTAATAATTAAATTATAAGATCTTAGTGTGAGTGCAACTTATGACAATACTTAGTTTAAAGACTTTATTTAATTTCTTTAACACTAGTCTTAATTAGCTTAATGAAAACAGCTAGAACACTGCTTTGTAACAGTAACATTAATATTAAATAGAACTAAAAGTCTAAAAGAAAAAAAATTATAAGTAAAAGAAAATGAGTAATGTGATAGCTAAAGACTTAACAAAGAAAATAAGATAGTTTAGTTATAAATTTAGATTAAATATAAGACTAAAAGACTTAGAACTAAACAGTTAAAAGGTTTGTCAATGATAGTCTATAACAATCTAGTGTTTAGTAGAATATCATAGCTGATTAATAAAATCTAAATTGACAGATTCTATAATGAAGTAAAAGACTAATACATTCTGAAATCTCATAATTTTTAACTGTCTAGAATTCTAAGTTCTCTAGCACTGATAGTAATGAGTTTTGATGAAAAAATAGACTATTTGTGAAGACTTTTGACATGGTACTGTAGCATAAACAGAGAAAATTTGATGCTCTCTAGGCCATTTACACAAGGCTGGTGTTCTAGACCTTTAGTTTTTATGTAAGAACTATGATGCAGTGATATTTGTTTAGAGTTGGTGAAGAACTAAAAATGTGTGCATTCTATTGAGTGACTGCTGTGAAGGCCTTCAAGGCTGATCAAACAGATAAACATATCACCAAACCCCTGGTACTTCTTCGCCGAAGGTACCGGCAATAATGAAGGTGGGACAAACACGTGTGGGAGCCAAAGGACATTACCGACTAACGAGACACCTGCAAGGCATACAACACTCTACAGTCTTCAAAGCAGAAGTGCTACCAGGACACAAGGTTGCTTTGCCAGCAAAATGGTCTGCCCATCTTCACTAGGCTGCGATAAGCATTTAGAACTCATAGATCTTGTAGGGTTCTCATCAAGACGGCTCTTCTGGACGACAAGCCAATCAGAGCATGTCTGAAGCGGGAATACGACGCTTACCACGTACCTAGCATTGCAACATCTACAAACTTCCGGGCCATGCACGACATCGTCGGCGAACCCAAGGACCTTGACAGCGACGCGAGTAATACTTCCCCATGTCTGGTTCTCGAGTGGTTTGACTGCACTCTCCGAGAGGTGCCGGCGGAGACTTACCGGCAGAACTATGTCCTTCTCGAGGCTGTCATGAATGCAGGCTTGTCCAGCCTAGTCACACTGAGCAAGGAGAGACTTGTCCATACAGGTAGAGCAAACCAGCCTTGAAGATGCGATTTCCACTAATTACCACAGACCTGAAACCCGAGAACATTCTGCTCTCCGACATAAACACCGACCATCCTACCGTTAAAATAGGGGACTTGGGACTTGGTAAGCAAGCATCACTCGTTCAGACATGGCATTATACTAAGACGAAATAGTACGTCCGGATCCAGTTCAAGGGCCTGCACAACCATTCGCTATGCGCGCGCACGAAGTCTACCGAGGTCTGGGCTGCTTTCACCGCTCCGAGGTATGGGCTTTCGCCGCGACGTTGTTTTGATGGATAAAGCCTGGCGTGTTTGGAACGCCAGGGAAACAACTATGGCTTCCCTAGCGAAAGTTGGTGCATCACAAAGCTGATGCTGCTCTTCCCCGGTTGGACAGGTCCGCCTGACGATAACAAGGTCCGCCAATGCGAATTCAGACTCGCCGAACTTCTTACCGTGGATAATAATTCACATAAGCCGGGTGAGAAGCCCGTGAGGGTATCCTCGTTAGAGGACGAGATGCAGGATATGGGAATAGAACCGGTATTGATAAACCTGTTTCGTTATCTATTCGTCGTTGACCCAAAGGCAAGGCCATCAGCTGCAGAGGCATTGGCATCGAAAGAATTTTTGGCTTTGAAGAAAGCAGCTCTTGCTCGCGCCAGAACTTGTCATCTGTCTGAGGCTGAACGGTTGAATTAACGGCAGCTGCCATATCCTCGCTGTTGAACATCTTTTGACTCCGCTAAATGCTGAGCAGTAGCAGATTCGGAGCTGCGATCGCCTACAGGTAGTTCTTGTCGAAGACCAGGCATCGAGGACTCCAACACGCTGTGAGAGAGTCAAGGTGCTAAAGAATCTGCGACATACAAGCCATCATGTGACTTCAGCATACGCTAATACTGGGGGGAAATGATCCCACGTCATTTGGGCACCAACTGGGTCGGCAGTGCGCAGTCACATTCCTTAGGATCTCATGGTCCTCTTTGAGTGTTCTGTACTCAGATTCGCCATAGCCCTGAAATTCACTCTCAATCAAGCTGCTGCAACAATAAGCACTAAGAACCACGGCCAAAATCACACCAGCCGCTACAGACCAGCCAATGACTCCTGTCAATAGGCCGGCACAGGGACTTGTAAGCATCTTTTGTTGAACATCTCCTCATTCTGCGCTTTGGTAGAGAGAAGGGCTAAGCTTCCGTACAGTGTGTCATGGGCGCAACACCCACACCGACTTCCGCGGTATCTTGTCGTTGCACAGTCGGAACTGATCTCACAAGGATTTCGTTTCAGCATTTGCGGGAAACTTTATGGATTACAGTTACACTCCTGTAGTTGTGACATCGGATTTCGACTGATCATGGTGATATCTAAGATCAGAACAGAATGAATCAGACGACGATGAGCTTGCAAAGAAATGTGCGGAAAGTGTAAGGTGCTGATATACTGTAAGCGTTACAGAGGTGCTGGGCTTTGTCTTGGACATGCGAGACATGCTTGAATCAAGCCATCTTACTTATCTTACTCACCCTGTGATAGAGGCCCTCGGCCATAACAGTGGTAGATATCAGAAAAATCCGGTAGGCTCGCGAACAGAAAGCGCAGCACAGCATTTATCTTTTATCTTTTATCTTTTATCTTTTATCTTTTATCTGATCTGTAAGTTATCTGATCTTTTAACTTTCTGAAATCTCCTAGCCTCGGGCCCGATTTGATTTCTGCTGGAGCCGCTAACCGTTAGCCGTGGCTACCTTATGGATCTTGAATGCCGGCGCTACTCCATCTGGAGAATCAAATTTCGGTGCAACACTGAATGACGAATATGGAGTAGTTCCTTCACCTTCGTTGAAGAGAGACATGGGGGCGCCTAACCATAATAATTAATTCATTCCGTCCTTCAAGCTATCTTCTTTCTACTTGGCATTACTTGCTGAAATTGCATCCCATTGATAACTTTGGTGACAATTGTTATTCGAGTCGGCGAGGCAAGGGTCTCAATCCTTGCGAGTGTCTTCTGTACTCATTGCGGCATGAGACGTTTGCGCATTCCGACCCAATTGGCTACGCTTCTCGCCTCGGTTGACTCTTTCTCTTCATCACAACCAAGAGCGTACTTCTACACTCCGCTGCCTGCTTCCAGCCCACGGTTTGGAGCGACCGGCTCGCCAGAATCATGGCGGAGCCGGCGGTCGGTTCTATACCGCTCGAGAGTCGTTCGCCTAACACTATCTTTCCTGATTCTGCTCGCGGTATTGGCCGCCAGTCTTGTGGCCTCGCGGCGCCTACCAAGATTCGAACCAAAGTCGAAAGAACCTTTCCGTTGGGATCAACTTGAACGGTAAGAGTGATGTTCGAACCCCCGCATTAGCATCAGTGTGTTGATGAAAGCATCGGCTATGCAGGCTCAACGGCTACTATCATGGCATCAGAACACTGGTACCACCATCGGAATACACACCGGAGTACCCACCATCAAACAGCTCCAGCACGCCACCGACAAGCCGTCGGCCGCTGTCGGCGACAGTCCGCCCTACCGAATTCAACGAAACGGACTTCCCCAAGCCGACAATAATCAATCCTTACCCCGACTATACTTCGGCAGACTACCTTTCCAACTTCCACCCAGTCAGTGAATGTTACATAGACTCGTCGAATACCACCCGCGTGCCAGATGTTTTCGGCTATGCTGGAATACCACAGCATCAGACAGCTCACATCATGGGCTCATACCAGGAGTTAGGATTGAAGGAGGACATTTGTGTTGACCGTTTCGGCAGGCTTGGTCCCTACGGTCTCGGGTACGAGACGGATAAGGGGGGTGTGGGAGTTGGGACCGATGTAGAGAGAGAAGGAAGCGACTATGTCTGGAAGGCAATGGGTGGTAAGAGAGATTGGCGGGGCGTGGACTGGCATGACGCGCAAGAGAGATGTGTTGCTCGAAACAGTGTTCGGTTCGCACGAGACACGCATTCCGAGAGTGATTCAGGTAGCGGACAACGTCTCATTCCAAGGACAGCTGTTTTGTTACGGACGTGGACGGGTTTCAACTACGACCCGCACGTCGTTTTGTTCCTCCGTGCCATGATCAATGAGCTTGCCCTGAAATCGGGCGGAGAATACACCGTACATTTGCTTGTCCATGTCAAAGACAACGACCTTCCCATATGGGCGTCCGAAGCAGTCTATCAAGAGGTTTTGCGCCGCAACGTACCGGAAGAATTCAGGGGCTTGGCAACTCTCTGGTCTGAGAAACAGATGGAACCCTTTTACCCTGGTCCATTCGAAGACAACCTCGAAAACAGGAGCGGTGGCCCAATACATGGTGTATATCGCAGTGGCCACATGATACTGCAATACTTTGCCCTACAACACCCTGAATACGAGTTTTTCTGGAACTGGGAGATGGACATCAGATATACCGGGCATTATTACGAGCTCTTCGAGAGGCTGAGGGAATGGGCAAAACGACAGCCACGCAAGCATCTTTGGGAACGGAATGCAAGGTACTATGTACCGGCTTTCCATGGCTCGTGGGAGCAGTTCTCGCAGATGGTGGAGTGGGAAACCCGAGAAAACGGCGAGAAACCGATCTGGGGACCAGTGCCGGTCAACACGTCTGGGATCTTAGGGCCGCCGAACTTTGCGACCAGTGCTCCTGAGCTCTATGGCGAGGGGCAAGGCTTGGTGGCGCCACCTAGCTCGGGTCCAGCTCCGTCGTGGGGTGTCGGCGAGGAAGCCGACCTCATCACGCTGAATCCCATCTTCGATCCGAACGGCACCCGCTGGGGTTTCGAACGCGATGTGACGGGCTACAACCGATCCTACCCGATCCCACCGCGCCGCACCGCCATCAGCACCGCCGCCCGCCTCTCCCGCCGCCTTCTCATGGTCATGCACGACGCCAACGCCCTCGAGCGCCGGATCATGTTTGTAGAAATGTGGCCTTCATCCGCGGCGCTGCATCACGGACTGAAAGCCGTCTATGCACCGCATCCGATCTACATGGATCGGAGATGGCCGGTCGATGTGCTTGCAAAGACGTTCAACGGGGCCAAAGGCGGCACGACCGGCGGCAATGCGAGCTCTGTGTTCGGAGACGAGGAGCACAATCATCAGGGCACCTCGTGGTATTATAATTCGGGATTTTCGCCCGCCTTGTGGAGGCGCTGGCTGGGTTATGTCGAGAATTCCGAAGGTGGCTTCGAAGAGGAGAGCAAGGGCGAGGGAAGGATGTGTCTTAGAAGTGTGTTGGTGCACCCAATCAAGCACGAAATCGGACCGGTGTAGTGGTAGTAGTGCCTGTAGGTATTTTGTACATAGACCATCTAATGTATAATGAGCTACTAAACAGCCTCAATCCAAGTGTTGACTAACAATATTGTAGACTGATGGTGAGGAACGTATAGTCCTCTATGCAGTGTCGGAAAATGAATGATAGGAACTTCACTATATACAGGGTTCACCAAGGACTTCATCCAAACCCAGCCCCAGCATCATCGCTGACCAGCCAATCGCTATCTCGAACATGAGGACGATCGTCCTCGTCCGCCCGATCCGCGTCGACCGTCGCCGACTGACCGCTGCCTGTCATACTCCCTCGCCGGCCATGCCTGGACTTCAACGCTTTGTTACTGCTGGCATCTTCTGGCCTCTCGACAAGGTCCGAGTATCTCGGTGGTGCATCGTTCGGAGTGTGTCTGACGTCGTGGGACGTCGTGGCTTGTGGATCGCTCGGGGAGCCTTCGATGTTAGCGGTGAGCTCGACGAGCTCGGCGTCGCGATACCATTTCCGTCGTCGCGTATACCGACCCCAGCTGTCGCGACCGCGGCGGCCATCGTTCCACTGCGCGCAGAGTGAACCAGTGTACGGATCTTTCTTCCGCCGTCTTACTTACCTTGTTATCGTAATAGATCCAGCCGCCACCACCGGCACCAGCACCGCCACCGGGGGTTTTGGAGTCTCCTCTACCGCTCCCACCATCTTTGGTCCCACCTTCTTCGCCGTCGCCTGCTCCTTCCACCCGCCACTCACTACCCTCTACCCATCGCCATCTTGCCGAAGCTCCTTCAACTTCCGGCAAGTGAAAGTCGTCCTTCGAAGGAGCCGGGTTGAGATGTTCGTCGGTCCAAGCGGCTCGTTCGTACGCCAGAAGCGAATGCGTCCAGCCAACCCCGAGCCAACGGCGTTGATTCTCATACAAGATGAAAGTGAATCGAACCCCTGTTGACTGGGGTCCGCGTTCTGTCGCGTCAACGGCGTCAGCCTCCGATTTGGTGTTCGGTCGTGGCGGCAAAGGAGGCGGGGACAGAACCCGGGGCGGTAATGTCGGAGCAGTCGGCATTTTCTCGCCAGTGAAGTTCAGGCCTGTGATGACAGAACAGAGCCATCGGATGGCGACGGATCGCCAGAGCAGTAGACGAGACACCCGTGCTGGTCGAGAATGCCAACACAGAAGCAGCGTGCCTCCGCTGAGGATGACTCGACGGCTGGTGATGAGGTAAAATGGAGGCAGCGTAAGGACTACCCATAGCGGGCTAATGACGAGGATCCGGAGGAACAACCTGGTCAGAGTAGGTCGTGTTGTGGCTGAGGTTGCAGTTCGCTGGGTGGATAAGAAATCCGTGAGCAGCAGTAGTGGTTCGAGCAGGATATTGCACCGTGTGGTCAAGACTCGCAGCGTCTCCACAATCTCGTCCAAGCTCTTATGGTGCTTGGTTGCGAGATGGGAGTCTTCCCGTTTGTGCCCTTTTTGCTTCTCCCCAGTCCAAGCGGTAGAGGATAAGGGAGAGTATCGCCGCGAGTACATTCCAAGGATCAACGCCGCCACCAGCAACAGAGGACCCGCCCAGCGTAGCACTATATCACCATATAGCACGACAGCCCAAAAGGTCACGACCAACAAGAAGCTCTCCCAAGGGTCGCCGCTGCTCCATGACAGTAATCCGACGAGCTTGTTGATGGGCAGGAGAAATGGATGTGAATATGCAAGGGCACGAGTGACCTGCGGCGGTGTGGCGACCAAGAGAGGGGATTTTTGGTGCACGGATACGGTGGAACGCTGTTTCAGAATCGAGGGTGTATGCGAGAGAGTGGCTGGCGAGAAGGAGGCGATAGTAGGTGGGTTAGGATCTTGGCTCTGGGCGGGGCTGGAAGACCCATGATCTGGAGCTGAAACTGGTGATGGTGACATTGCAGCTATCCACGGCGTGTCTATAGCAACGGTGTTCAGTGTCTTGTGATAGATTGGGCCTGGGAGAAGAGTGAGTTCGTTCGTACCAAATGCAGCCATGCAGTATCCTTGCGCTCGTCATCACCCGCAGCCAGGACGGTGTCGCTTGTCATTGGCACAACTGTCACCTCGAAACCTGATCCAAGAATACTCCGGGTACAGAAGGAAGAGGAGCAAACTCAGCCTCAAGTGCAACCTCGCGATGGTGAAGACCTAACGGTGAAGCTTCACTAGAGAATGTACTACGTCCGTATATCCGAGTATTATTCTCAGTGAACAATCAAAAGCATGTGCTATGTTGACGTAATCCGCATAGATCGCTTCCATCACGTGCACTTTTCGCGCTTAGCCCTGTGTAGAAAAGTCGTCGGCGATAATATTGCCATTGCTAAGTGAAAAGAGTCGCAACACCAGCAGGGCCCCGGAAATTACCTACTCTCCCATACATGGTAAGTGCCACATTCTAATATCGGTGGCCGGGTTGATGTGCATCATCTGGAAATCTCAAGTCTCCTCTGAGTGACTCGCTGATCACCCCACATAGGCGCACCGGATCATAACCCAAGTGGTCCTTGTCGGCTCGCGGGTGCTCGGCCGTGCGTTCGCAGAAGCATACCGACAGGCGGCGGCGACCCAGAAGTATGCAGGGCAAGCGGCGAAGAACAATCCCGGGGCGACGAACAACCTCGCTTCCGCCGGTCTCACCCTCGAAGAAGCGTGCAAGATCCTGAACGTCAAACCGCCACAGGGGGGAAAGGCAAACATGGAGGATGTGATGGACCGGTTCAAGCGGCTGTTCGACGTGAATGACCCGAAGAAGGGCGGGAGTTTTTATCTGCAGAGTAAAGTGCTGCGGGCCCGGGAGAGGATAGAGATGGAGGTCCGGGAGGCGCAGAAGATGTCGGAGCGGGAAGAGGAGCTGAAGGAAGGGTGGAAGCCCAAGGTGTATAAGGAGCGGTGACGGCGTACATGCCTGCCCGACGAGGAGAGACGTATGGATTGGCTCTTACCTGCGAACCTGTACCAACACTGGAGTTTCGAGTCTCGTGATGCATCAGCCGGGCGTTTGGGAATCTGTCAAATATTGAGCGTATCGGGCATTCTACTGCTGTGTCTACGTCCTCTGTGTCAGCACAGACCAGACAAAATCTCAGTTCGGAGAGCAGTCTCAGTTAAGCTATCGATTCTTCTGAAGAATCTTGTACATTAGCATGTTGTGTCTCTGTCTGCTCCCACCTTTTCAACTGACGACAATCATGTATAAGAGTAAAGAGTTTATTTCAAAACAGCTTTTCAGTGGCATGGACCAGAAGACACACTATGAATATAAAAGTGAAAATGACAGTCGCAACACAGTCAGGGAAAAATTCAGATCTCAGAGAAGCACAAAGAAGGATGCTGAGTAGTATCATCATGTTGGCCCAGATCTGTGTTGCAGATAGCGCGTTAAACTTGGTGTTGGAGCCTTCCTCGGTGCTGTGGCTCTGGTACAGCAGTTTGTCTCTGCCTGAACTTATTCTAGTTCTTGCGTTTGATTCGAGATTGGCTAGAAATTCATGAAGCCCGGTTGCATTCGGTCCGCGAGCCAGGCGTGAAGGCATGTTTCCATGCATGTCCAGTGATAGAAGGAGTCCCCTATCGTCCAAAGCCACAAATCGCTTGGCCGCCTCTAGGTTTTTCCACCACGCAGCACAATGTAATACGTTTCGAGATGAGTTATCCTTAGCATAAAGGCTGCAACCGCGAGCTAGGAGCAATTCAATGGTCTCTGATCTCTTGCTTTGCACTGCATAATGAAGAGCTGTACGCCCTTCATGATCTGTCTTGTTTAGATCAGTTGAGGTGGCTCGTTCAAGAAGGTATCTAAGGAGGTTGATATTCCCTCTCGACGCGGTCAAGTGCAGACAAGTCCTCCCGAAATTGTCGACGGACCACAAGTCGGTGGAATCATGTGCAGCTCCTCGTTTGAGCAAGTCGGGGGTGGTCTTACTACTCCAAGCAATGAAATGAGAAATCGACATTCCTTGAGAATCCGGAAGTGTTTCCTCGACCCAATCGTCCCGCAACAGAACCTCTTTGACTGTATCATTGTACAACGTATGTAATGGCGTCTTCCTGTCTACCGTTAAGTTCGCAAGATCCGCGCCATTCTCGATTAGCAGTCTGGCAACGTTGAAGTTGCCCTTTCTAGTCATCGCCCAGTGGAGTGGTGTATCGCCATCTTCATCTCCAGCGTTCACGTCTGCGCCTTCTAGGATGAGCAAGCGTATCAGCTCTAAATCGCTGGTCTTAGTTGCCAAATGCAGCAGAGTGGTACCGTGGATCGTAGCGTCCCTGGGTGAAGCTTTCCCGGCACTGAGCAGACTTTGTACATTGTTCAGTAACCCTTCTTCCACACATCGCATAATCTCTGCACTTCGAGGGATAATCCTGGGACAGTCCATATCCCAATAGAAAGCAAGCCTTGTTCGAGATAAGAATGACGCTTGGACTAGGTATAGACCGATATCAATTCTTCTACGTATACACTTTGACAAATGCAGTGAAACACCAAGTCCAAATCCGGTTTTCCTATAGTGTGTCGGGGATTGGGCTCTCTTTTTTCCGTTCATGTTTACCACGATAGCTGGACCCATCCGAGTTGCAAGATCACAGAACATGAAGCTCCATCGCCATGAGGACGTTACTCTAATTGACGGTGATAACGAAAGAGAGGCTGGGGTACCAAAAGTAATGGCCTCGCTAGATTTGCCACGGTTGTCGAGAAACTCAGATGGACCTTCCAAGCTCCAAGTACTTGTAGTCGAAAGCGATCGTGCACTAAACAAGGGTATTCCAGTTACTGGGCGTTCGTGAAATATCTTTGGTTCATTTCGCCGCGGGGCCACAGCTGCACTCAAGGGAGCTGGCGCTGGAGCTGCGACTACCGGGGCCGTCGGAGCACCATTGATGGTCCTGCACTCTAGTATCAGCCTTTGCGACCTTTTGAGTCCCACTGGGCTGGGGACCGGCTCACAACAACAGCGTGAGAAGTTCTAGAGAGAACTCGATGTGGTATAGATTGACCTTCTTTAGAAACTTCCCCATCTCTTGCTCTCCAATCATCAGCCATCTTACCCTCTCCCATGATCGCCTCGCTTTGCCATCCCAGTCACCCTTGAAGGTCCCTCTCTTGCCAAATATTATCTATCTTGGCCTCAAGAGCTTCCAAATCGTTCAAGCACTCGTTGAGCCTACGGCAGAAATGCGCTGGAAACTTATGATTAGGATCCAGCTTTGTGCCAGTTTGTTGAAGATTGTTCATGGTTTCGTGTAACGACTTTAAAGACTGCAGTGATGCTTGCACATCGATCGGCATGGAGGTGACCCCTCGGAAGACTTTGAACAGAATCTTGCTAGACTCAGCGGCAAAGGCAATCACGGTCGTGACTGACGCCGTGGTAGAGAGAGGATCTGACATACTAGCGTTTTCCTCTTCGAAAATCTCAACGATGGAAGTGAACTGGAAAGCAATCATATAAGCAGAGCACCGGGAAGCCCAACAAAGCTGCAGGAGGCGGTTCGCCAAGGCGTCGCGCTCTCGAGCTATAGCCCAGTTCCAACTTTGTGGAAGACATGCTGCCGGAAGGGCGCAAGGCTGGGCAACAACAGCATTGATTGGAGAGGAAATCACACTGCAGTTGGTAGGTAACGCTGCGCATGTCCGGGCGACTATCAGTACAGTGCCGGTGGAAATTCTGGGCCATCCACACCATAAGCAAAAAACACACCTGTTTTTCTAGTAAAACCTGCCACCTCTGTATTCACCCATGAAATCACACACCCATAAGGCCAATTGACACCCCCAAAGCCCTATAACAACAGTCTCAATGTCAAAAAGTAAAAGAAAGAATATTAAGATGAAATCTTTGTCAAAACTGCATCTAAAAGATCTCAGATGTTTCTTCACACTCTCTTTATCCTGAAATGTCAAGAACATCAATGTCAATGAATTTGAAGACATTGACAGTATTAATTTAACAAGAAAGAAAGCTTTAACTAGAGCTCTGCTCATGTTTCTGATTCATTAAACTGTCTTTCTTAACAAGAAAAGTCTTTCTGACAAGAACAAAATGATAGATCTCATCAGTTTCAACTATTCAGCATTTTTAACAAATGAGTAAATTAAATTGAAAGAAAAGACTTAATCTAAGAATTATTAAGTGCAACAACAGCAGATTAAGACATAACTGTCAGTTAATGAGATTAGAAAACAGAATACTTTAATTTTGAATCTGAAGAATGTTGATGAAGAAAGATAAGTCAATTTAAAGATTATTTTTCTGTTTAACATAAAAGTAAAAAGAAAAACATTTAGATAACTGTTAACATTAAGTTTGTACAGAAGACAGTCTTAAGATCTGTTTAAGATGATTTTATAGACAGTAATGATTTAAAGTTCTTAAAAGAAGAGATAGTCTTCTTATAGAAGAAAAAAGTAAGTTAATTGCTTTCTGTAAAGTGTCTATATTAATTGATACAGTAAATAGCTATAAAGAAGAACTGAACAGTCATAAAGAAGTAAAAGAAATTAAAATTGAAATTAAACAATTATGTAAGATATCTGATTTGCTGATGACACTGTAACAATGTGAAGTGCAAGAATAAAAAGAAAAAGTACTTAATGTTAAAAGAAAAGCATCATGTTCTGAATTTTAATCATTTCACTATCTAAAATAAAATCATCAGCAGCAGAGATGTCATCATTTTAAGCTCTTCTCTTTAAGTTCTTTACATACTTAATCAATCTTCTTTATCTTCTTTAAAGAAGACTTCATCATCTGCTTTACAGTCTTCTTTACAATTTTTTTTATTTTTTATATTATTTTCAGTCTTTATATCTATTCATGTTTACATAAAACAGATCTCATCAATGTTCTTAATGTCATCAATGCTTATACAGAGCTCATAACAATACTCATTATTATATATATTTTTTTCTCTGTCTTATCTATCTTCATCATCATATTAACATTCTTATCAACATTCTTATCAGCATTCTTATGCTGCTTTGTCTTCTCTGTCTTCTTCATCTTCTTCATAATATTAAATGCATTATTCAATGCATTCATCTCATTCACTCTCATCTCAGCTATCTTCTTCATCTTCTTCAAAGTCTGCTTCACAGTTCTTATAATAGTCATCTTTACATTAATTTCTTTTTTATAAAAAGAAAAGCAGCTCTGTCAACAGTAATAATACAGAATTAATGAAGCTTCTATATTAATATATAAAATGATTTAAGAGACAGATTCTGAAATATTTAGTGTTGTTAAAGAATGTATACAAACAGCTGTGAAATCAGCTATATAACATGAAGCAGATAAGAAAGACAGAGATTTAAGACTGAAGAAATTTAAACATTTCTTTAAAATTAGAAAAGTAGCTAAAGAAGAGAGTTAGAGAGTGAGCAAAGAAGAGAACTGTGAAAGACATAAAGAGTAGAGTGAAATAAGTGAAATAAATGAAAATAACTGATGCTGTAGACTCATTAATGCACTTAGCAGCAGTTATGAAGTTTCTAAAGTATTAAATAGTATTTAATTTATATGTTTTTATCTTCTAAATCTGTTTAATCTAAAATTCATAGTCATTATCAGTGACTGTTAACTTCATTTCAATATATATACTTCAAAAATGTATCTCAGAATGTTTATCACTGTTATATTTCTTCATTATCAGTCATATAAATTTCTTAAAGTCATTTTTATACTTCTTTATAAGATTCTCATGTCACTGCATTCACTGCTTAAAAGTGACAAAGAACTGTTTAATAGAATTGTAGTCAGAGAAGTAGAAAGAAAGAAAAGCAAGCTTTATATTAGTCTCAGTGTATATATTGACTAATTTTTAGTAATATATTAATAACTAAATACAGAGAGATTAGTAGACATATTTTGAAGTGATGTATAGAGACATTATTTATAATTAGAACAGATTGTAATTCTGAAAAAGAACTGCACTCTGAAAGAATATAATTTCATATAAAGAAGTTAAACAAAACTTCTGTTATAAAGCTCTGTCTGACTGTTTATGTCATGTATTCTTTAACAGTGTATGCTGACAGTACACTTCACTGTTCACTTTATTTTAATGAGATCAACATTGAGATTCTTACTTCACAATATAATCATTTAAACTTTTAATTCTTATTTTGTTCATTTGCAGCTAAATCATCAACAAAGATAAGCTGATCTGTAGTTTAATTGATTAGCTAAACAAGTCATTCTATATATAGATTATCATTTTATTGAGTAACTTTCTGTTGTAGCTATTAAAATCACAAATATTAATCATTAAATTATACAACAAAGATTCTTATCATCTTCTGTATATATCTCATTCTCTTCAGAACATCAGACAATGTTCTGAGCTTGATATTAATCTTAAATTCATCTTAAAGAAATCATTTCATCTTATTACAGTAAATTCAGAATCTTTTCTTAAAATATTCAGTCAACATCTCTTTCATTGTTAAGATCAGAGCTCTAGATCAATCTTTTCTTTTAAGTTTAAAGATCTTGAATAATTCTTATACTCATCAGTTCATTTACATTCTTCAAATTTGTTAAATAGATATCTCTGTGTTCTCATGAATTGATGAAATCAACATTTCACAGATCAATTGACTGTCAATGAGGCCCCTAATGTATTCAGACAATGAGTGAGACATTGCTGAAGTTTAGGAAGCAGTCATGATGATTGTGAAGCTGTTTTCAGTGTGAATTTGTGGATGAATACAGGGGTGACAGGTTTTACTAGAAAAACAGGTGTGTTTTTTGCTTACGGTGTGGATGGCCCAGAATTTCCACCGGCACTGTAAGGTGGATGCAAGGCTGTGTATGGACGCATTGTCGTACAAGATGCGGGGATACTCCTTCATGTTCCTGTCCCCTTTCTTGGATCCTTCCTACTCCATATGTGCAATCCGCATCAAGTGCCGCACAATCACACTGTTAGCATTCTGCAGACTCTTGGCTTAAAACACCATTTCCATTCCCCAAAAGTATCCGATAAACACTCGTTGAATCGAAATAGCTTATGCCCTGCCTATAAGACATGCCCTCACGTCCGGACCCTCCAGCAGATTCCACCGAGGAACCTTTCTACAATATCTCAGACGTAGTGTACTACTTCCGAAGTGGTATGTCTTTGAATCCCCGTCATCTGAAATGTACCTTCCTTTCGTTCTCAACTAAGTCTTCTGTTGTACATAGGGAGGTGGCGACGTGGAGAAATCATTGATCGAGGCACTAGCGAGGACCGATACAAGGTACAGTAGGGGGGTTCCATTTGCACACAAATGATTGTTGATTCTTACTCATGAAGTTGACGAAGATCAAGGATCTCACCAACAACATTACATACTTGTGGGACATACACGACATTCGAAAGGTTTCTGCGTAATCAACATTTGCAAATTCAATGCGGCTTGAAGAGTAGACACACCAGCTTGCTACATCTATCATCTACATTTGGGGAGCAGAGACTCCTATCTCTTAATCTTGTGCATCTCCTCCATCAGACTCATTTAAACAGGATATCCTCCGTCCCTGGAAGTTGCATATAGAGCCGTTTCTGTCCGGCCGATACCTTAAGGATAGCCCAACATGGAAAGATCTGCATCAACACCGCATCTTGATAGTAGCTCTTCCCTCCGTGAGCTTCTCCTCCAACATCTTGAGGAGAACAAGAATTATGACCGCAAAAGATTCTTGTGTTCGGCAACAGTCAAGAAGCTGCTAACCCGCGAACGGATTTCTAGCTGGATAAATAGCCATCCACTCCATCGGCACTCGGACACCGATACTCGTGACCAAGATCTGATTGACTGCATCGTCAACAATTCTAGCCTGCTTTTCGCCTTGTTAGTAGTGGCAGAGCTCGAACACCTCACGTCAGCCCTTCTCTCGAATGATCAAACCGACCATTCGTTACCTGAGATTGATTTCAATTTCCTAAATTTGACTCATGAAGAGCAAGATAGGCTTGATAGCCATCGTTATATCGCCGGTCCGATTCTTGGGAAGAGGCACCTGTACCTATCTCTAAAGACGGTATTGCCGTTTGTAGCGAGGAAATTGACGAATAAAAATGGATCCTATGGCCTATGGTCAAATATATCGTATCGTGGTTGCAGATGGCCATTTGGAAGGCTATGACAAGGTATGACACTCAAAATTCATCCGTGTATGTACAAATAGCTCATGGGAAGCAGTGCACAGTCGCCGAGAAAGAAATTCGCTTGGAGGACCCTCGCGACGAGCAAATTGCCTCTAACGAAGTGGAGACCCTTGAACAAAGGAAACATCCCAATATCGTCCCCCTGTCGGCATCCTACACTTTGACAGAGATGGAAACAGAAACACCCGTGACAACCATGCACTTGATTTTTCCGTTTGCTAATATGGATCTGGAAGAATGGATGACGAACCCTCAACCGCCTGATTGTCTCCAAGGACTGCCCAGGTCGGAGCGCCGGGATTATCTATACCGCTGCATATATGCCCTTGTGTCGGGTCTCTCGTTTCTCCACCGCGAGCAAGGTGGTATAATTACCGCACATCATGATCTAAAGCCGCACAATATCTTGGTTTTTGAGCAAGAATTGAAGCTTGCTGATCTTGGCCGCTCACACCTTCGCCCTTCGGCCGAGGGATCGGAGACTGAGAACAAGTTGCTTGGAACATATGACTACCAACCGCCTGAATTCTGGGACGATGATGGACTACATGCACCAGTAAAGCACGGACGTATGTTTGATGTATGGTCGATGGGCTGTATTATCATCGAGCTCGCAACACTCATTGTGTATGACTGGGAGGGCGATAAAGTCATCCTTTTCAGAGAAAAACGGCAAAAGAACCCAACTAAAACGAGACCCAAGCTTTTAAATCTTGTACGTCGGCAGAAGGGTGATAAGTCGTTTCACAATAACTGGGTTGTGGTGAAAGATTGGATCCGTCATTTACAGGTTGAGGATCCCCACCCGAAGCTGAAGTCGACGTTGAATGTAGCCCTGCGGATGCTAGACGGAAATCCCAGCAGTCGGCCCTTTCCTGGGAAGCTGAACTGGATCTATACAACATACAAAACCCTCATGACGATCAAGTCATTGTTGGACCTCCACCACCCCCCAATAAAATTCCCAATGGCACACAAACACCCTTGCATAGAGCTGCTCAGGCAGGGAACTCGGCAAGACTTGTTCAACTTTTTGAGTTCGGATGGTCGCTGTCTGTGCAAGACCACAACGGCCAGACAGCAATAGATGTGTTCAATCAGAGTCAAGATCTTTACTCTTGTGAGATCTTACGCAAACACCTGGCTCCTGAGCTACCTGCAAAAACAACAGATGGGAAACAATGCCAGAAGCTGCTTCAGGCTGCAATAGAAGGTCAGGTTGATGTAGTTCAGGAACTGTTAACCCAGGGAGTGGACCCCATGTCTGTTGATGAAACAGGTTGCTCGGCCTTGTTCAAGGCAGTTTTGCACAACCAATCCGATGTGGTCGAATGCCTCTTGCTAGGCAGGGGAAAAGATCTACTGCGACAGAAAGATTTTCAATGGCATGATACGCCTCTGATCAGAGCTGCGCATTTGGGTCTTGCAGGCATAATGAAACAGCTACTGGCATATTTCCCCTGACCTCGAAGATCAGCAATTTCAGAGCAAAACTGCCCTACATATTGCAGCTCAATCGGGCCGCAAGGAAGCTGTCCAAGTTCTTTTAGCCCATGGGGCGCAAGTATTCACCCAATCGAACGAGAAAGGAACCCCACTTCATGGTGCAGTACAGTTCAACAGAGTCGAAGTTCTCGAGCAGCTTCTTCGGGCTAATGACGCTGGCAAATGTCTTGAGCATAAAAATCAGTGGGGTGACACTCCATTGTGGATCGCAGTCTTTCACAATCACCCTGAATGTGCTCAAGCCTTGGTTCAAAAGCAAGCTTCAGTGCATGTTGCCAACAATGACGGTCAGACAGTCCTTCATTTAGTGATACAAAATGAACTCTATGGCTTTCTAGAGAAGAACAAAGACCTCTTCAACCGGCAAGATATTAACGCCCGCAATCGGTGGAATCGTACCCCATTAATGGTTGCCCAAAAGCAGAAGAGGCATAGATTTGTTAAGTTGTTGACAAGCCTGCGTGATCAAGACTAAGACTCCGCGGATATACTCTGATTTGCAAATGAGAAGGTTGTGGTAGACTGTTTGAACTTATGCTCACCGGCGTTGGTGGTTCAAATACAAGATTGATGAAATACTCTTGCTTCGCACCTCTCTCGAATGATTGTACATTTCATTCATTCCTTGACTTCTAGTTTATGACGCTCCTTCTCTTCCTTTTTGAGTTGTCTTAGAGCACATGACCTCAGGTAGATAGATTTCATCTATAGAACTCAACGAGCTTACGAAACTGGTGAGGCAATGTGACTGTATAATCACATAGACCTAGATCCTGTTAAAACAACATTAATGCAGCGCTCACCCTGGTCTTCTTGATATGCTGTACCCCAGAGTGTAGGCTTACGGGAGGATGCACATCGTTACTTTGAGATGATGCTTTTGGAGATTTGATCGCAGGTTATGGCAACCTTATGCATCGAAGGGAGAAAAAGTCTCCATAGTCACATTTGCACCCCAGGCGCAGCCATGCCCATGTATGCGGTCGGTTTGTCTAAAGGCAAGGAGGCACCGGCAGGCTAGCTAGAGTGTCTACCGGCACAATAAACTCACTCTGCAAGGAATCTAACTCAGAGCCGCCCCCTGTGAAGCTGAAGATGAGAGCGCTTAGCTTACTGATTCTCACACATGGGTGAAGGAGGAAGCTGTGGTATTCATACGGGTTTCTGTCGCAACACCCATTCCATCCCTTCCAGTACGCAATGGGTAAAGTGACCGTCAGGTCGGGCTGACCCGCCGGGTTCAAGCAATAGAAAGAAGAGGTATCCATGCTATGCTAGTAACAAAACACAACGCCAAGGCCAACAGGCCCGCCAACAATGGGCTAACCAACGCCGACCGCCCCGTCCAAGCGCCACCATCAAAACGCCCTCCCATGGGCCGCAGTAAAACCGATGGTGTGAGGCCCACAAGGACCAGAGCCCGTCACACACGGCGGGCCCTGGTCCTCGGGGGCCTCCGAAGGCCAGTCCACCTCCTGGCCAGCCGCACGTTGCGGCCGGCCTCCGTCGGCTCCACGCCAACGGACTCTTCCCACCCCACCTCGTGCCACTGGGCTCCCTCGGCCAACCGGGAAGCCCACGGCACGCTCTTGCTCCGGAGAGCCCGGTCTCGCCGGCGCTCTCGCTCCCCGATGATGCTTCGAGCATGCTGACCCTGGGTGTCCGGGGTCAGGTGCTCGAAGATGAGATTCAACACTGGAAAGGGGACGGACAGTAAGATCTGCGACAGGATAAAGGTTTGCGGGTTTGGCCTCTCGGCTTCTTCGGAGGGATGCTCTCCAAATTGTATGGAGCTTAGGCCCGGGTGTGAAAAGAGACTCAATTCGGCCGTGGTGGGAAGCCGGTCGATGGTCGGGAGGGATGGCGTTAAGGTTTGTAGTTGGAAGTCGGACGGGAAATTAGTACCGATGTATTGACATATGTCTTGGAGAAGTCCAGCTGCCGGAGTTCCGTAGGTGCTGCGTGCGTGATGGGGTTCACCTCTGTTGGGAGGGTCACAAGGAATGCGGATAGCGCTGTTTTCCTTGTTGCTGTTTCGCGATGCCGTCGAGCAAGAACTGCTTTTGCGAGACGCTGCACAGGAGGATGGGTGTGAAAAGGGAGCTAGATCAGCAGCAGCTTTTTCCGTGCTTCGTTTAGCATCTATGGCAAAGGTCATCCCTCTCTCAAGAGTCTCCCAGCTTATGAGTTTTGAGGCAATCTCCTCTCCTCTACGCTTTACAGCAGGTAGGTGAAGGATATCACCGGCAGTAGCATAGCCAATAGCGACTTCGAGACAGTCTGAGACGGTGTTGGATGATCGAGATTTGTCTTGTGTCGCCATGGAGCTTTTTGGGAGTGCGACATCGCGAGCGACAAGAGACTCGTGGTCGAGAAGTGGTTCTCCGTACAAGTGCAGCAGCGCCAACTCAAATGCATCTGGCCGAAAATGATTCCCGGTAAGATCCAAATGTATTTGCTTGAAGCCATCCGCGTCTGTGGCCGCAAAAGACATCAAGCTAGCCAACAACGGGCTTCTGGCAATAACTAGACGATGCAGATAAAGGCTCAGACCTTTGAAGTTATTGTGAGAATGTGACAGTCGTAAGCAGCAGTCAGACAGTGCCTTGCAATTAAACTGGGAGAGGAGGTAGTTGGAGACGCTGTCCAGTTCCTGCGTAATGACTTTACCGTTCTGTTGAGCTGCACTGTCCGCGCGTAGCTGAGCGTTGTCACGCAGGTGAGTCTGTTGGATATCTTCGTCAGTCGCGACTACGCGAGGTTGAAACGCGTCGTGTTCTGGTGCTCCACTGGGCCCACCGTAGGATACGCTCGCCTTGGGTTGTGCTGGGCGTAACGCACTCGAGTCCACTGATCCCGAAGCGCTATGTGATCCGATGGACGAACCGGAGAAGCTCGCGACTTTCGATTGAGGTGCATGTTGAAATGAGTTGACAAACGGCGTCCCTGGCGGCGGTGTGTAAGGGAAATGATTGTCCGGTGGAACAAAGGATGGCATCCGGTGGTAGTAGCCAGGCGGCAAGGCGTACGACTGCCTCTGAGGATCGTACATATTCGGCTGCTGGTGAGCGTATTGTGCGAAGTGACCATGCCAGTTCGGATGAGGACCGTGGACGTGTTGAGGATGAGGATTTGAAAAGTGCTGCGGCGACTGGGATGGAGCCCAATTGGGGAAGGATCGCGGTAGGAAGGTCATTGCGGACGGCGAAGGCGGCAGAACGGGTGAGGGGCCGCCAGACCCTGGGAAGCCACCGAAGACGATGTTACCGCTACTCTCGTGGGAGTGGGGTGGAGTGTTCCGAGCCAATCCAGGAGGCCCAAATGGTAAGGTAGGTGGTGCCATTGAAGAAGGGATGGGAAAATGGTTTACTGGGTGGACTGGTGCCGGCATCATATAGGCCGCTTTGTCGAATGGTGGTCTACAGTCGAGATTGTGTCCGACTGGATATTCCCGGTCTGAATTGAATCGAATCGTAAGCCTTGGATCCCAAAAAACGGAACAGACATCAGAGCAAAGGTCTGTGTCGGCAAGTGAGGCGCGATGGGTGGTAGACTTGCAATCAGTCGCTTTCTCCAATGGGTTGAGAGCATCATTGCTGAGATTGTCATTTCTTCGCCCTTCGATATCTCCGTTCACATCCGATCCCGGCGCTGAGCCCTCAAGAGCTGGCGGTGGCCCACCATCCCGCTCGAGTGGCTGCTTGTTGCTGGACGCGGCATCCTTTGAGGAGTCACTGGTAGTCAAGGGCTTGAGGACAGGCTGGCTTTTGCGCTTGCTTTGGAGTGAGCGAGGAATGACCGGTATGATGGGAACCACAGCTCGTGGTCTAGTGCTCGTTACGTTGTGAGCTGCCCGAGGGGCCTCCACGAGAGTGGCCATCCTCAAGTGGCAGTGCTCTGTTGACTCGGGATTGTCGCAATCAAGTATGAAGTAAGCTGACTTCAATTGAGTGTAAGATCACCGAAGTTCTGCGTTGGCGGTGAAGGAGTGAAGTAGTGAAGAAGTATGAGGCTTGTCTATTGGATTGCAACGCGGGTCAGAAAACTCTTTCGAAATCAATTCACCGCTTCCGAGATGTACATAAACATAACTTAAGCGAAACCCCGCATGCGGAAGGAACCGTTCGTCCCACCAAAACATTACCGTCCGTATCGGGTTAAGCGCTCCCAGATGTTGTCGATCATCAAGGTACATGACATGTATGAAAGACGATCGCCCTTTCCCAAACCGTAGGGCTATGACCCATACGCCTCATCTTTGACCATCTTTGCCCATCTCCAGAGCAACCACAAATCACGCCTTCCCGGACAGGTCGGAAGGGTGACGACGACTAAGTTACGTACTTGACCTCAAGGTGTAAGGTACCTTATCATCTTCGACAGCCTCCACGTTAGAGGTTAGGCAGGTTAGGCAGGTTAGGCAGGTTAGGCATCACTTCATAAGGTATCAAGTTACCATTTGAGAAGCCATAACCTTCCAAATGAGCGAGTCACAGTAGACAACTGAGTCATGACTGCCCAGAATCATGCATGTCGCGTGGCAAGGGATTGAGAGGACCTCCAGGTGCTGTGAAACATTTCGAGATGGCAAATCAGTGGCCACAGGATGTGAGGAGCTATATCAATTTGTGAGGTAGCTCGTGCCCTTTATGCTATCTACCCAACAATGGCTGTGCAGTACTATATTGATACATTAAATCTCTTCCGGTATGTATGCCCGCGCAGACCAGCTGTACAGTATCTCGCCACGCTCCCAAAACTTCTGTACGTCAAAGGTGGTATGAAAGACAGACTAAGGTTGCGCCCCGGTTGAATGACCGACTTTTGTACGTGATTGGGCATCATGTTGTACAGCGCTGAACTCCGATGCCCTTAACTATGCCGAGACATATATAGGAGATGGATACAATGATTGTGGGGACGTGTCAAACGTCGGAGTTGGATATCGTATGGCTCACTGGAGATTACACTCTGAAATGCTCAGAACATGTCGCCGTTGCGTTGAGAGCCCTGGGGTACCGTGGGGGATGGAGACATCAAGGCGTGCTGACGAGCCCGAACGCCAAGGTTACCACCTTCGCTTGAGGACTTCCGAAGGCGTTGGCGAACATGTGGGCGTGCTTCGACTTTCCGATTGGAGACGACACTGTGGCCTTGCTCGGTAGGCTCCCCCGTCCGAGACGTAGGTGAAGTCTCGCTTCTCCCGAAAACGCTCGCGATAGTTTGCTGCGCCGTCTTCCGACGCGGATTGATAGGTGGAAGAGGAGGTACAAGCCCTCTACTTGGTGCGTCACCTCTGGGGCCTACACCTTCGGTGATAGGAAGATCCCTGGTGTTGACGGAGGATGTGCCCGACAGAAAGGTAGGGTCCGAGATCTGCGACTTGCTGACGGATTTCTTACGGTTGTTCGGGATGCGCCCGGAAGTGTGAAAGCCGTTTGAGGGAGGCATAGCTGAGGGTATGGGGACGGACATGGTGGGTGAGTTGCCATCGATCGTCGGTCGACGGCTGGATGCGTTGAGGGTTCCATGGTACGGTCTCTGTTCGAATTCTGTACTGGGCTGGTTGTGCGTCTGAAGTGAAAGCGGCGACTTGCTACCAAAAGGATGTGTCGCAGTAGCATGAGTGCTGGACAGTCCCCTACCAGACACGGCGGAAGGTGATCTTGTCCTCGTATTTTGGTCCTCTGGGGCATCAGGCGAACGTCTTTGATAATTGGAGGTATTGCCAAAGCGCGACGTTTCGCCATATGGTGCATTCGAGAAACCGCGTGCGCCAACAGCATTGCCGATATCGATATTGTCTTGATTCTTCCCATTGCCACGCCTGGAGTGTTCTCCAAGTCTCGCCGAGTTTAGCTGATCTTGACTTGTGCTCGCAGAGGGTGGCGACGGACCACGGTGTGGTGAGCCTTTGTAGCCTTCGTCGCTAGCTTGACGCTGACGAAAGCCTTGTACGGGCGGTGGTCCATTGTGGTAATCCGTTCGACTACTTGCTGGAACTGAACGCCCCGTAGGTCTCATACCAGGGTCTCGACGCATCCTTTGCTCTTCCTCTTGCGAATGATCTCGCTGGTGCGGATCAGACGCGGAACTTCCACTTATACCAAGCATTTTCATGGCCTTGATCGATGAATCCTGTCGACCTGCCATTGAGCCTTTGTTTGGTCTAGACTTCGAGGGTCCGAATGCGTTAGCATATTTCGTCGGACTATGAATGGCGGATCCCCTGCCGGACGTCGGGCTTCCAGAATTACCCTCGTCCTCGGCAAAGTCCTTCAGCTTCTCTTGAACCCGTTTCCTCCTGTTGGAAAGTTCAGTGGCAAAATCTTGCCTCTCTTTCTCGGTCTCGGTGCTTTCAGTCCTCTGGTGCCGAGACTCATGAAGCCCTTGCCAAGACCGTTCAGGCTCAGTCTCCTGCTGTGTGCGTGCTTCCCCATGAGCTGATGCTCCTTCATTCGCAGCCTGTTGCACCCTGAGGCGTTCCCGGTCTCTGAGAGCTGCTGCCTGATCGAGAATCTGCTTTGCTCGGAGAGACAAAGGCGGGGCAGCCGTAGCTTCAGGCTGGGCTGGAATTGGATGTGATTGACCAGAAGAATCGTCGATATGCTTGTCCAGCTCCCAAGACTCGTCTCGAATGTCAAGACTGAGATCTGATCTATCGGAGGTATCGCCGTTGTATGCATCCCCGACAGCCGAGTCGTGAACGTCCTGAACCAATCCCGACGGCACTAAAGTGCTGGCTACAGGTTCCGAACTTGACCGTCCGGGAGTGGGCCGTGGGCCTAAGACTGGAGAAGGAGCCGCGTATATCGACGACTGGCCACTATCATTTCGTAGATGGGCACGGACGAGCCCGTTAAGGCCGGACGCGGGCCCAAGTGTGGGAGAATCGGCATCAATGATGTCAGACAAGGCCTTGCCCTGCAGAGACTCATTCCGCGCATGCATTCGGCTAGCCGTACTAGATCGGCCCGGTGAATCCTCTTGCGTGAAGTCCTTGTACAGCGGTTGCGGTGAATATGGATTGTATGCTGGATGCTGATCGGCGTCATATTCGACCTGGTCAGGTTGAGACTTCTCTTCCACTTTGAAAGGATTTTGAGGCTGAAATTTAGTGACTGGTTGGTCTTCTTCTGTCTCGCTCCCGGACTCAGATCGGTCATCGCTTTCACTCGACTGCGCGAAGAAAGTCCCATTTGATGTAGGCTCCAGATCCACGTTGGGATGCTCTTCGGCAGCTGCTACTATTTCCCGTGCGTGATATGTAGTCGGGGATGATCGAGACCCGTCACGGTACCTACTTGACGCCACTGACCGAGATTGAGAGCTGGCGTCGGACCCATCCCGTCCTCGTGGAGCATGATGCCGCTCATCCTCGGTCGCTGGTGATGAGATGCGCTCGACTGGTGACAGATCCCGTGCTTGTTGAAGTTGAAACTGTCTTTGGCTATATTGTTGTTCATCGTATGGCATACTTGGCTTGTTGAACGCTCCTAAAGCTGTCGCCTTACCACGGTCGTTAGGCTGCACGGCTGACGAGAAAACAGACCCTTCGTCGCTCTCGGTGCTTGCTGGTCCACGTGAGATCGGAAAGCGATCCGCAGGTGGGCTGACCGGCCCATTGTCGACGATTCCAAAAGCGGCTTTGGATGGACTTGCCGGGACGGAAGGTGGAGGTGGGCTCACTTCACGATTTCCGGGCAGGGCATACGGTGAGCCTGCACGCTGATAATGATCCCTCAGGTTGAAAGCGCTTTGTGATTGTAGAAGGTGCTGGGGCGTCACCGCAACCGGCTGACGCTGCTGGAGTGAGTCGAGCTTATGTAGAGCGGAGTTTTGCCGGTCGTGCATCTGCTGATCAAGACCTTGCCCGTAAAGCCTGCGTGACCGGGTGGGCGCCCGCTCGGGTCCGACGGGTCCGACTGGGTTGGTTGGTGAGTGTTGGGATGGTGGAGGGCTCGAGGTGCTATACCCGGACGCTCCCGGCAGAGACACCACGCTCTGCGACGTTATGGACGTCGCGGCTGTCGATGTCCGTATATTCGAAGGCGCGGACGCTGTAGACGATGACGTTTCCCTGTTCCTGTTGTATCCTGCAGGTGGTGGGGAAGCGGAACGGTCATCCGTTGGAGCGTCGTCTTCTTCCTTCCGGACAAGCTCCCCTTCTGCCGGACGACCATACACCTCACATCCCTTTTTCTCTAGGTTCCGGAAGGAAGCCGTGCTGACGTCGTCATCATACAAAGCCCGGCCTCCCATCCTTCCGCCGGAGCCGTGAGCCGCGTCCACCGACGTAGAGCCCAGATTCTTGGCCAAAGCCGAACCACCAACCGGTATCTTGTAAATCTTCTGGCGGCCACCGAAAAGATTGTTGCCTTCGCGGTGTTTCGGTCGACCCATGACGCTTCCGCTGTGCGAAGAGTCGTCGTCGGTACCGTAGCCCTCACTGGAGTGGTAGGAGTCAGCCCTTTCGGATGCGAACGGTCGCCGGATGGAATCGAACGGCGCGGTCTCGGCGATATCGGATAATCCCGGGTGACTGAAGAGGTTCAACCGGGAAGCTCTCTTCGGGAACAAGACGCTGTCGTCGTTGGCCTTGCCGATCTTCGACGTCGGGTCGTCCTGTTCTCTTAGCATGCTGAACCTGGCCGAAAGGTTTGGCATCAACAGACTGGTCCGAAAGTTGTCCGATGAGGGTAGTGCTGTCGATAGGTCGAGTTCAGGCCTGAGCTCCGCCTGAGCTTTCTTTCCTCTCCTAATCGATTTCGAGGAAAATGATGGGAAGGTGGAGCCATCCGGGTCACTCGACGAGCGTCCTCCTCCTTCCACAGTCTCTTTGGCCCTCTTCTTTGTGCGAAAGCGGTTCATCGTATCGGGGCTTGTGAGGTTCGTCCACAGAGTGCGGTGAAGGTGAACGGTATCTATGAGATCAAAAGATTCAACGTTCTTCGAGTAGCTGGGAACTGCGACAGATGAAGGCTTTAATTCCGGGGGGATAGAGCAGGATGTGGGAGGGGTTCAGCGTCGGCGATAGGCTAACACCCAGAACAGACTTCGTTAGTACTAGACCGTCATGGTACTTTGCTCGGGTGCAGATAAGAAGATGAGAACGTACGCATTGAGATGAGAAGTGGCTTACTCAAGCCTAGTATTAGGGATTCCAGGGCAGCAACAAGGGCGACAATGAGGAAGGTAATCGTGAGGCCGGTATGGGACAGGGGTAATTGGCCTGCGTGTAAGATGAAAGATGGAATGTCGTTCGATTGCGATATCTGACTAGGTAGGGACTGTTGGATATAGTTCTCTTTCATATGTGCATCGACTCCAGGTGCAGACTTGAACGAAGCTGTGTCCTCGACCTCGGCCGGGACTCCTCGCTGAACAATGAGAAGCAGCAGGTCTTGAGTTGGGACCCAGAAGGCAACAATCAGGTACCGTATCAAACGGAGCTTGAGAGAAGGTCGCCGACGCAGTTCTCACGGCTGAGAGGTGACAAAGGGCGCAGTGGAAAGCGTTCAGGTATGGCAGTCCGTTGTCAGTCAGTTCCGGTGTCCTTCGTAGTGGTGACTGGAGAGTGGAACGGAGATGGATCAGGGCGATCGGTCGACGAAGACTACAGGTGATTAGGTTAACAGGTAATCAGGTAAGATGCTGCCACGCGAGCTACTGTACCAGACGGACGGTGCTTGGAAATGAGGACACAGGCTGGTAGCGGAGTGGCTCCGCGGGTACAAATTACTTCGTTGTAAGTCAGGCTTGTAGAAGTCAAGGCGAGAGTGGTGGCGCGGTAGTGACAGTGAGACTCAGCTGAGTGGAGTTTGACAGATTCAATTGTTGTGAAGGGTAAGGAATAATGGCGTCGGGGGATTAGGGAAATACCTGGTACCTTTAGGTCGTGATAGGTACCCAAAGTACCGTATCTGGTAAGGTACCTGGTAGGCAAGGTAAGGTAAGGCACACTCAACCAAGTTAGGGCGGATATAGGGGGATTACTTTAGGGGCATCGACAAGTGTACGGTACTTGGGTATCCATGCATTTCACGCGCAAGAATGAAGTACCTGGCCTAACTTTAGTTGCATGATAAGGTATCTTACCAATCTTAATCTCTTGATGGTACCCGTAAATGTTAGCGTCGCTCTACGGAAGCCTCGGGCCTGATCAATTACCTACCTAGGGTATCCGGGACGTTACCTTATTAGTTAACGTTACTGTAGGTAATGTTATTGTCTTAGCTCCTTTGGTACTTTACCTAAGGTAACTTACGGAACTGAATTGACTTTCTCCCAGGTCGATGGATGGTTTGGACACTGGACACTGGAATGGGGGATGGAGATTGAGGTGATGGGATGAAGAGATGGCAGTAGCACATGACTAGCTAATCAGTACCTGTAGGTAGTTTGCGAGAAGAAATATTATTGCATAGCTTATTCTTCACAAAGGAATGCAGGTGGTGAGTGTGTCTGCAGTCTTTTCTCCATCTCATCAGCGTAAGGTAAGGTACTGGATCGTACTGGATCGTACCGGATGGGTTCTGTAAGGTACAAGCATCATGTCATAAGGTAGTCATTATTACTTAGGGTAGTCCTAGTTATTGTGATTTCAATCTCCAATTTCCCTTGAAGAAAAGGGGTCCATAAGTAACCAAGTACAGGATACCTGGTAGGCTACGAGTACCCTAATTTTTAAGTATTGATGATAGATCTACTAGTATACGATTGGCTGCAAGCCTACCTTCTCACGTGAGGCCGCCACCACCAAAGTGCCACCAGTCAGTCCCATTTCATCCCATGGGCCAATCACCGCGATACAATGCATGTGATGTCGACCAACAGTGTTTCAGGGAGCGATCTTGCCCTAAAGACGCGGGAGTAAGGGCAGGGTTTTGCTCCTACGATACGTAGGTACTGTAGATATGAACAACCTGGAAGGTATCAGGGTGTCACTTCTCTCCTGCTCCTATCGACGAGTCCATGAATACAAATACTTTACATACAGTACGGTATGCTGGACGAGCCCTCTACGCATGCAAGCCTCCTTTCATGAACGCTGTCTGATATGCATGCATGTACGCGCCTTAACGAAGGCGTTTGCAGTCATGTCACCTGAAACGTACCTGATCAGCCATGAACGGCCTGGAGAGAGATTCGGACTGCATCTTTGATGAATAACGTTATCAAATATTATTGGATCCGTCATATTATTATTGATGGGAATGATTTTGGAATTATGAGACATCTCTCCCGAATCAGCCTCTCCGCTCTCGACACTTGAGGTACTTGTTGTGGAAGATGGGCGAAACAGCACCGATCTCCTCCATCGATTAATGAAGTCGGTACAGCAACTTGCGCCAATCCAAGTGCCTTACCTTACCTTATCTGTAACCACCTGATGCCGGCAGAGGCCATTGCATATGTACAGTATATTGTTGTGGGGTATGCCCTTCCTCGTGACCGCTTTACCCGTACTCCAATGCCTCTGCCACGCATACAGTAAACGGTACATAGTGTTGGGTGCGCAAGTAGGTGAAGACCGGATTCTTCTTTTCATACAGGTATCATTATATGTATGATCAGAAACTCGGTTGCGAACAGACCTCATCAATCCAATCTCATCTCATTTCACAAATCATCCTTCCCTCGACCCGCCTTCGCCTCCCCATTCGCCGCCGCCGCCGCGTCGCAAACCGCAGGCGTCCCGACCTCCATCCGATACACGCACTTCTCCTCCTCCGACACCTTCCAGATCTTCTCCTTCTCCGCGCACGCCAGCACCACCAGCGTGCTGCGGTTCGGCCCGTTCCAGCACTGCTGCCCGTTCTCGTACCGCAGCGTCACCCGCCGACCCGTCCCCACCCCTCTGCCGTCGGCCGAGACGCCCTCGTCCACCTGCACCGAGTCCATCCGCACGAAATTGCCCAGCCTCGTCTCCCCGCCGCCTTTCTTCGATTTCTGTCGGATCGTGTCGAACCAGCACAGCTCGTATGTGTACTCGCCCGAGCCTTTAGAGATGCATTGGCCTCGGAAGACGCGGAACACTCCGTCTGCGCCGTAGTCTTTGTCAAGATCTTCCTTGTGGTTGGTGAGTTGCGATTGAAGGTTGTTGAGGTCGTCTTGGGCAACCTGGAGGGCGTTGCGGGCATCAACGACCGCTTTGGACTCGGACGAGGATGAAGCCGACGCGGCTAAGATCCCGTTCTCGATTAGGAGTACACGGAGGTCCCGCAGTTTCTGGTCAATCCAATCCCGAGCCGGTTTGGGAAGATACGCTTCGAAATTGTACACTACATCTCGTAAGCTTGCTGTTCTTCGTGACATTGCCAACGCCGACGGATTGACTTACACACGTCTATATCGCTCTCGTCGTGCCCTTCCCATTCATCCCAGTTAATTGCACTTTCACCGTCTGCCTTGGCCATCTCGTCCAGGTCGCGATCATGCGCAGCGTCGCCATCTGCCGGCTGGTCCCGAGCTGCATACTCTTCCCAGCTCCTCACAGCTCTCTTCACCCCCTCGTCGTTGAAATTCGGATTGTATTCCTCCTTGAAAGCAGACAGGATTCCCTCCAGTTCTTTGATCCGTTCACGGCCTGACTCACGTTGGCCTCGGACCGTTACCAAAGCCAGACGTAGCTCCTCTATCCTCTCCTTCGCCAGACTGGCCAAGACATTGACCCTGTTCCCTTTTACCGGTCCTCGAACGACTTTGCCCCTTTCTCCCCTTTCGACTTCCGCCAGCTCCGTCTCCAACCCCGAAGCTTTCACCCGCGAGGCCTCAATCTCCACTTCCAAGGACTTGATTCGATCCTCGACCTCTTTCCGTAGCCGTGCGGCCTCAACCGCCAGTTCCTTCCTCCGCTTCCCCGCCGCACCCAATGCCCGTTGCCTATTTTCATCCTGTTTCCGCCATTCCTTGCCGATCTCTTTGCATCTGTCCTCGCAGACGGTCCCTCCGACGCCCGCCCATTCGTCGCTGCCATCGCAGCACAGCTCGTAGTCGCAGACGCCGTCATTCACACTCTGAAACGAGATATAGCTTGGCCGATGGCCTTTGTTCTTGCAGTAAAAGCCGGGCAGGCTAATCGTGTTATTGATGTCTCCGACCGGTCTGTTGGCGGGTGAGGGTGGGGACAGAGGAGAGAGATAAGAGCAGGCGGATGTGCCTGGTTCGTCCGAGCCATCAGGACAATCGCAGTAATTGTCATTCACTTGAGAGTAGGGTACGTGTACTGATGGGTTGGAGATGCATGTAAAGCTCTCCGAAGACTTGTAGTATTTGGCGACTGGGCATGACCACAGATCAGTAACTGCATCTATATGATTGTTGTAAGGTTGGTCACACACATTCTGGCCCGACACCCCGAGGCCTAGAAGTCTCAGCAGCTACCAGTACAGCTGCTGCTGGCACCAGCCATGATATTGCCCATTTGTTTCTCATATTTGCTGTGATGGCCAGTTTACTCTGGGTTTCGAAAACATGTAAACAGGGGAGCTTGAGTCATTCGCTTCGGGACAGATCTTCCCGCCGCGCTAACGACAACACAGCGTTGATGAAGGGGAAAGTCTTTGTCATCAATTACAGGATTTTGCTGATGAGAAAAGCATCTTCACTATGCATAAGACTCCTATGACACGATACGACGCCGTCGCTGATCCCCGTTACAATCCATATCAACTATTACAGGTCACCTGCGTAAGATAGTCCACTGCCATCAATGCAAGTCCCCGCTCTCATAGTGAGCTTAAAGCCTGCTCGTTCCCACTATAAGCCAGAAGTCCTTGTATTCCATACTCAGCAGGAGAAGAGCCCTCGCGGCAGCGACGCCGAGGCAATGTGGCTTCCGTCTTGTTCTCTTCCATCTGAGTTCGCAAGCTTATTGCCATGGATTACCGAGCTTTGCATTGCTAACATGGCCTTGCGACGAGATTGGAAATCCCTTTCGTGCCCTCACCCCATAAGTAGTCTACCACCATCACGCTCGAGTCCTCCCCGCTCTCGCCCCCAGTCGCGACTGGCCGGTCGGCTGTACTGGCCGAGTCTGGGACTGTAGGTCGTACCGTTGTCCTCCGCCACCAAGTCGTCGTGGTCTCCAAGACCATCCATACAATCCTCCCTCGCACATTAGATGCGAAAACGATCCGCAATTCTTCCCAATCCGTCTCGAGCAAAATGCGTGGCGCTTAATTAGACTGTTAGGATCCATGTGTCCTTCGCATCCAATGACTGAACATGTGCATATGGCCGTCATTTTGACACTGCTTGATGTAATCCGTGACCGTGCACCTAAAAGCATGGATTCGAACAGTGTCCGAATAAGTGCGCCATTCGTATGCCCAATCGTGATACATGCACTAATGGTGCCCCAAGGGACCGTCAACATCCTACGCCACCCTTGCAGGCTATCTCTTAGCACCTGCAGGAATCGAAAAGCCCCTGGTCATGAAGTCGCCATCCTTTCCTGTAGCACCATGCATCGACGAGAACAGACTCTTAAGATTATCATTTCCACCTAGTTTTCGGCGCTCATGCTTTTCCTTCTCCTCTTCAAGCACCTTCGCAGTCAGGGAAGCGGTTGCGGCGTTCTTGATGCCTCCGCTGGATAGCACCGTAGCATCGTTGGAGAGCGGTGTCTGTGCAGCGTGGTGTTTTCCAGCACCAGTATGATCCGCACGGGTAGTCAGCACGTCGGCTGTACTACTATCGGCCTTCTTCTTCCGCTTCTTTCCCGATGAAGGTGCCTTCTTCAACGAGTGTGTAAGGCCATGCTCTTTCAGAGTTTGGGCTCTGATTGCCAGCCGGTCTATATCGGACTTCGCGGTCGGGAGTATGGGAATGACGTTGTCAGGTGTGAAGGGTTCATCACACTGCCACGGAACTGTGTCAGTCTGGCCAATCAACCAACCTCATCTGTTGTCGAACGACAGGAGAACAGCTCACTTGCAAACACGTTTGGCTGAGTACTTCCTTCAATCCAGCTTCCAAAAATGCATGCCCACAAGGGACTAAATAAACCGCCTTGATAGCCGGCCCCATTACTTTGTCCGTTGCCGGACATAGCCACTGCTCCCGCCTGAAGGCTCCCCCACCATTTCTCTCTCCGTTCGAACCCGGATCGAGCTTGAATTTGATCTCAACAATATCCCGTAGGCTCATAACATGACCTGCGAGGACCAGTTCGCAGTCCGCTTTGCTCAGTCCAGAACCGCCATCGTCAGCCGGCAAGAGGTATTCTAAAATGGTATCTTTATTGTAGAGCTTGCCGGTGCAGTCCGAGACGACGGGTTGCGCGAGCGGTCGATGGGATAGCGGACAGGTGGTCCACTGGTACTCGCGCTGCTCTTGTTGCGTCTCCTTGACTTGGGTGGTGGTAGGGTCTCGCGCGGCTTCTTTCACGAGCTCGCGCCGGGTAGGGATGCTGTGAGGGTGAGTCAGCTGATAACGTAGGGACGAGGAGACTGATGCAAATGCACCTTCCGCCATCATTCCCCATCTTCTAGGATCTTGCTGCTGCTATGGCGTGGCTTGGTTGTGCTTATATGTTGAACTGCCGAAGCTTTGATGACTAATAAATACTTCATTCTTGAACCTGCCGCTTTAGAAGTTCCCCTCTTACAGCACCACACCCTAGGTATGTATAACTCTGGATGATGAGTACTCCTACGCTCACCCTTGGAAACCAGCGCTCTCTTCCACAGCCTCAAACAACTGTGACGATAATATCGATGTGGGAACCAAGAAAACAGTGAGCCTCCAGTTCGGGCCCTGTCCTCGACGTAGTCGATCACCGCCCTTGAAGCACGTCTCTCCAAGCCTACTCCAGCATTATTGCTCTTCCCTCTGATAAGACCTTATCCTAAGATACACAAGAGCCTCACCTCTGGTCAACTGTACAGCAAAGTCCAACGGTCCTGACTGAGTGGTGATGGATGCAACATTCTGACGGACTATGAAATAAATTACCCCTGAGTGCTATGGGAATGTCTGCAACTTGTGAACGACAGATTCAATGTTGAAAAGCATGGTCAATCACTTCCTTACAAACACAGGAGTAGTGGCGAAAATACCACCGACGACTACAGTGCTTTTAAGTCCTCTCGTAAGCAGATTCCGCTGTCTCCACTTTGTTCGTCCTGATTATGGCGAGGTTTAGTTTCGTACTGTAACGGATGAGATTAAGGAACATTATTCAAAACATCAGAGTGTTCAAAACGCTCATGTCTCATCATGTAGTCGTTGTAGCTCTCTTGAGTACTGTGAGAACCTTGAGCTCGAACACTTTGTGTTTGTCGTACTCGTTCAGCTCTTCCGTCAGCTCTTTGAACCTCAAGCAAGCCTCGACGGCATTAGCGTAGCTTTGGCCCATCATGTGGGCCAGATTCTTTGCCGTTCGCGCAACCAGGCTTGCTTTTACATCCCATGGACTGAGAGGCTGTGCTTTCATCTCATCGAATCGCGTTGCTAGCTTCCAATAGGCAATCTCTATAAACAACACTCCCTTACGACTACTGTCAGCTGCGACTTTCATCAGCGATAGGGACGACAACATACTAATGCATATACATCGTGTGATTTCTCGAACCGTATCGTAGGTTGACCCCACCTTTCCGGGTGCCGATAAGCATTGGTCTTCCCAGAGTAGTCACCATGTAGCTTGCTCTCTTCTTCCTCGGGTCTGGAGCCTTCGAAGCCACAAAGCCATGGCTGAGTCATGTCGACGTCTGGAACGACTGCATGCGGCTCCGGGTCGTAATCTTGCGTAGCAGGTAGCTTGTTGAAGAACAGAATGATTTCGCTCCTTAGTTCTTTGTGAACCCAGCCGACTCGGTGAAAATTCGAAAGAGCAGTAGCCAGTGCATAGGCCAAGGCAATTCGATCCCCTAGTGGTACACGCGGCCTGGATGAATACAGATCGTGTAAAGTAATGGGACGGTCGCCTTCGCAAGATTGCTTCTCCGTGTCAAAGACAATACCAAACTTTCTAACATGCCGTTCCTGTATATATCCGACACATGGTAGAATATGGAAGTTGGTTGTCTTGGGATGAGACAACAGGTCCACCATTTTCTTCAATGCCGAGATTGTAGTGTTTGACGGCTCAATTGATTCACTGGAGGTATAATATGGAAAACTTTCCACTACGACAGATCTGCCTGCAAGTTGCCCACATCGAAAGCGGTCATTCGCCCCTCCGCTGCGGGTTCGAGTGAATTTGAGAGATTCTCTTGGTAATTCTCGAGCATCTGGTATGCGAGATGTGTCCAGTAGGTGTTGCCGGAGCGTTATGGCGTCGTGTGCCTCCGCAGCCATTGCTACCTCGTCTTTGACAGCTTCTTGTAAATCGATATTAGGATTGAGCAGTATGCTGCCCTCGATGCCACTGCAGACACTTGCAACCTTCTCTTCGAAGTCGTTGATGATCTTTGAAGTGATACCCGGGCTTGGAATGGTGCCCGACATAGCCAAGTTAGAACCTGCATCTGCTTCTTTTGCAATTGCTGCCGTGTTTGATATCGTCTGCGAGAGTCCCGTGAGCCTTTCGAGAATCTCTTTCTGTGCGGATGAAGAGAGCTTCCCCAGAATTGACCCGGGAAACAAGGCACTGTGATCGGTAAGGCTTTCTAATCTTCGTGCTTTTAGTACAAGACCTTCAATGTCGACATCTTGTATCTCGGCCGGTGGGAAACTCTTGAGCCAGTTGGCAATTTGCAGACCTGTCGGATCGTCCGCAAGAGAGACCTTTAAGAACAGAAAGGAGGTGATAGGCTTCTGCTTCCGAGAAAACCCGGCAGGCGGTGCTGCGAGTACGGGTTTCAGTACAATACTGCGCTGATCGTGCTCAGATAGATCGAAGTATATGGGCGTTTCTGTGACCGATGTTAGTCTGGCCCCAGATTTTCCGCTTCTATGTCCACCCACCCGTAAGACCAGGCTCGGTTTTGTCACCCCAAAGATGGGTATGTAGCCATTTGATGCTCATACTCTCTCTGATCTTCAACTGCTTTCGGACCTGCCGTATAAGGACGGACGTGAAGGAAAGCCGTCCAGGTTCTGGTACTCGAGATCCAGAGCCGCATGCTGCCAAAATCTCCATCTTCCCTTCCTTAGTGCCCCGGGTTTTGAGAGCAGCATGACAACAGTCCAGAATCACCAAGACGTCACCTTGTGCTGCATACAAAGCGTGCTGCAACTCGAACCAATTTAGAGTCGCACCTCCCTTCTCTTTTCTAGATAGGTAGAGTCAGTCTGCAATGCCAATTGTAGTGGCAGTTATCTCACGCTCGCCACACACTATATCCCGCCGGACTTGTGTCTTGAATCTTATCTGCATGACCTGCATAATACACGATAGTTAAGCTCTTTCGGTCGAGCGAGAACTCTTTGACGAATTTAGCGAGCTCATACTGGAGCCGTGCTGACGGACTCTCGCTGGGAATCGTGTAGATCCGGGTTATGAAATTGAAGTCATGTCTGAACAGTTCCTGTAGCCTATCTACCTCCGGCCTGACTTCGAGATCATCGTCTTCCCAACAAAGCAGTATTGCATTCACGCTGCTATAATCTTCGTGGGTAGCCCAATAGTCTCGCGTCGTCTGTTGAAAATCTGCAACTATTACTTGTTCCTCGGACATTTTCTACCATTTTATTGATGATATTGATAACCCTGAGCCTCAGCGACAAAGCTCTGAGGCTACCAGTGAGTGGTAGTTGTAACAGGGGAGCTAAAGTCTGAGATTGATGTTACACAAAGATTGGTAAGATTCGGCGATATGCGTGATCGCCTCACTTCTTGACATGTTCACCTCAAGTTCCTAGCCTGTCAACGCAGAGGCTCAACAATATGTCGATGAACTCAGAGCAAAGAGGAAGGACCAATCCACTAGGAAATGATGGAGGCAGTGACAGTGAGGACAATGTTAGCATCTGTCGACCATGACGCGAAATGGGGCGCAGGGCAATGGCTGATAGACTAGCTACAGCACAACAACGCATTCTCAGACTCTGCAGGCGGGAGGTTTCGCTCCAAAGTGATACAGTACCAGAACCAAGCGCAGGTAAGCAAAGATCTACAATGACCATATCATAGGCCTGATCAGGGTCTGTTTGAGAAGTTTCCCACTGCGCCTCTCTACAGAGTCAACGAAGAGGTTTATCTCATCATCGCCGGTCAGCCTCAACCTGCTGGACCATACTTGATCACATCCATCCTTGCGAATGGCTGGTATAAATTGAAGCGCAAGGACACCGGTGACGCAGTGAATCAATCTGTAGCCGAGAATGATCTTGTTGTTCGTACATCTTAGTGCGTGGCAGTACAGCTGGCTGTCTGGCTCCGATTGGTGTACGCTATATTGTGCCCTCATAGCCTTACACCATATCGTGATGACAGAGTCTACTATTCCGCTATACTCCGCAAAAGTGTGCCGTGATCAGTTTCTATTTTCCCGTTGCCGCTGTCCATGACCGTGGTCTATCACGATGCAGTTCGCCCAACGCCAGTCAGGTAAGTATGTTTCAGGTTGGCCTCGGGGTCTCTGAAACTCACTCACAGCTGCACTTGTTGACAAGTCCCAAGTGCCTCAGATATCGGCCATCGATGATGCCCAATGCTTTGTGCATCGCACATCTACAGGTAGTGTGCCAAGGGATTGGCTGCCCTGATACTGCTATTGATGGTTGAATAGTCGAAAGCTATCGAGCCGGCTATCCTAGATTCAGCGCTTTACTACACAGTGACAGAAAGTTCGTTCTATTCCGAAGATTTGGACAATTACATGCGCGGGTGCTGTTGCACAAGCAGGACATTGTCAGTGAGCTGGAGCAAAGGTTGAACGCGGTTGACAGCGAGGAGACAAATGCTTTCTTCCTGACCTCGAGAAGGAAAGATCAGAATGCTGAAAGACTCTCCCTGCTGGCCGATTTGGAGTCCAAGTTGTTGGAGTATGGTTCGTTGCTTGTTTCGTGCTCTCTTGATTCTTGTTGAGATAGTGCCAGATACATTGCTTGAGGCATGCTTCCGGCAAATAGAGCGGCCACAGCCTCAAGAACACGATATCAGAAGCGTCAACCGATGGCTTAGTGGCAACAAACCGTTCACCGCAGAGGAGTCTACCTTTTTGAGCAACTGGGATGACTTGACCGCTCCCATACCATTAGTCAGTCATACTGCCTTGGAGACGTTTGTTGAGGCCTGTGCCGTAATACTGCACAGTCGTGGATACTCGACTGTATGTCCGATTCTATTTCAAGGATTCTTTGGTGCTTGAGCTAAAGTATTGTGTTCAGATTTTCACCGCAAAGGTTTGACGTTCTTCGAGCACCATCGGGAGTATGGTCTAACCGAGTATCAGCATGATGCCATGAAGTCGACAGATAGACATTTGATATATATCACTGCAGATCGTGTAGTGATGACGGTTCGTTTATTGACAAGTGTTGCTGCAATTGTACTTTTGACTCTTCCGATCATTTTACTGTACAACATGGGCTCTATGGTTACCAAGTTGGGCATCATTGCTGCATTTGCGTCGTGCTTCACCTTCTTTTTATCGCTCATGAGTCATGCTCGTGTCATCGAGGTGTTCTCTGCTACCGCCGCGTAAGTACAAGCTAATCAATCGTCGTGTTGAGTCTAACATGAGCTCATAGGTATTGTGCTGTACTGGTGGTTTTTGTTGGGAATCTTCATTGACTGTAGTTCTGAAGAAAGCAAGAGCTGGGGTTCCATTTGTGCTCGTCAGAAGTTTCAAAAAGTACTCCATACTGTCTGTATTGTAGATTGACGGTGCATCAACCTCGCTGTCACCTAGTCCTTCGGCATACTGCACGCAAATATCCCGAGTATTTCGCGTCACTTCTATAAGCATTCAAGTCATATCATAGCTAATTGTCCAGCTCTTCTAGACAGCCTTTCGAAGATACATTGTCATTCCTCAACATTCGTATAATCTCGTGTAAGTTTGCCACATGACAATCTTTTGCTTGCAAACCACCTGCGAGTATCCGGCTGAGGTCCCTATCCCAAGCATCTACCGAGAGTCGCCAGAGCTCAAATTCAACGCGTTCCAGAGGCGTCCTACCGGGCATTGGGCCCCGCGACTTATCCATTAGCGTCCTATCTGCCCCCTTAGCCAGGAGGATTTCGACTGCCTCATAGTCGCCAAAATAAGCAGCCTTGTGGAGCGCGGTCCGACCGACAGAGTCAACTGCATTTAATATAGAATGCTCTTGCAGACGTGAGTGCTTTGTCAGGAGATGTTTTACCATGGTATATCCGGAAGTTACTCCAGCCACCGCCACATGTAGAACCGTACCATCTTTACGTTTTCCGGACGCAAAGAACACATCAGCCCCTAATTCTATAAGAGCGTCAGCAGCTTTGCTCTTCCGAAGGAGCGTCGCCCACTGCAAAGGAGTACATAGAGATGTATCGAGAATCTCCATGTTGGCGCCTTTTCGAACCAGCAATGATATCACGTCCGGAGATCCGAATATTGCTGCAAGGTGGAGTGCAGTCTGCCTTCCCCACCGGACGTCCTTTCTGGTTGGTGTCATTGCATCAATATCGAATCCTTCGGCGGTGCTGAGAACCTCCACCATTGCTTCGCTTCCGCCGACAGCAGCAATATGGGTCGCGTTAAACATCGAGAAATTGAGATCGTTCACGCTGCGTACATAGGGCAGGACGAGCCGCAGGTTCTCAACACTATACCGCCTAAAGGGGGCGTGACTTATCGCGACATCAACGACGCTCTCCGGGTTCTGCAAGCTAGGCTGAGCTGGTAAAGCACCAGCAACGAGCAATTCTTTGACGATGTAAGACTCGCAATCCACGTTACCAAGGGCCACTGTAATAGGATCATAACCCTCGGCGTTGGTGTCATTGATACTGTATCCTTTCTTGGTAAGAACTCGAATGGTTTCTTTCAAAGCGTCTCTATAATGCTTTCCATGGATAATGTAGCGCGAGAAAGGAACACAGGTGAGTCCAATGCAAAGAAATGCAGAATGGCTTCTCATGAAGATGCCTCCTCCACCTTCCCAATCGGCGCCAAGGTCTAACAGCCTTGCCACGATTTCAGGAAGGTGAAATATAACTGCAACGTCGAGTGGACTGAGGCTTGGTAGCTGCGGTCTGTGTATATTCGTGATGAAGGCTGTTGGGATTCTCGTACGTGCATTAATGTCTGCTCCCAATCTGACCAATAGCTCCACAAGCTTGAGATTCCGTGTGCGAACAGCCCAATGAAGAGGAGTTCCAAAAAGCTCTAGACAATGCTCAGCAACCAGCAGCGTGCCAGGGCCGGTATTTGGTATAGAATTGATATGTGCTCTGCAAGGACCAATCTGATCTGCAGACAAACCGCAGACAAGTGCTTTGGCCACGGCTGGCGCTTCCGATTCCTCAAACATGATCAACCAATGCAATGGAGTCGGCAGACTTTCATCGTGCACAAACTTATCACAATGAGCGCAGACCAGCTGTACAATGCTCGCATTACCGCACCGACTGGCCTCGAGAAGAGCGCAGGAAATCTCTGTTTTATCATACTTGTGGGAGCTTAGGGTATCTGATAGAAGGCCAAGTTCTTGCCTGGTAACAAGCTCGGTAAGTGTTAGAGGTTTGTGCTGTTTGCACTCTGCAGTCAGCCTAGTACTTCTCATTCTCTTCATTCGAAGTTGTTGATGCAGGCGAACTCTGGCAGCAAAATATGTCTCTTGAACCGTATGGTGCCTTAGTCGCCGGTCCAGATCGGTCATATATCCCATATCCCTATTCAATTGCTCAGTGTCCACAGTTATTGCAGCAATGAGCCGATGACACAAAACCATTGCAGTGTCACTTCCTTCCCGGCTGGTTGTGAGGTAGCGCAGCACAAGCTCCAGGTCAGGTCGAACTCCATATCCTATATGGTAGCAAACGGCAAGCTGTAGGCTTGCTTGGTAACACTTCGGTGAGTCTCTTGAGGCCACCTCTGCATGCCAGTTTCTAACAACTTCACATTGGACGCTCCACGGCGGACTAGGCATCAAAGTAGCCTAAAAGTTAGGATTAGACTGCTGAGCTCTGCAAAGGCATGAATGGAACCTCATCTTACGTTGAACAAGTCCAAATCTACTGACCCAGAGTGTGATGATTGTGAAGCATTCAGCTTTGTAACTAAAGCCACGATTCCCTTTCTTGCATCCTCAGAGACATTTTCAACATCCTTGACACCAAGTTGATGATACTTGGTACTCAAGTTGTCCACATATATGACCGCCGGATTAGTGCAATGTGGAACTAGCTTAACTCGGCCAGTGTCTAGTGTTTGGCTTGTAACAGAAGACTGGTTTGGCAGACACCACCTTGCTGGATAAGCAGATGCTCTTGGCCGTGGGGTACTTAAAATATCAGTGCAACCAGGCAAGATGTAGTGCAATGGACTTACAGGTTGTGATGGGTTAATGCACCAACTATCTGTGTTATATCAGATCGCTGAGACGCTTTGTCTCTCAGTGTCATACGAAAGCAGTCCAGAATTGCATCATAGATTGGAGTTTTCCAGAAGATTGTATCACAGAACGCCTCGGCACGACGCAGTAATGGATCTTCTTCCTCTTCATGGATTCTGCTCAGAAGTTCCATTCTTGTCTCGCCGTCTGAGAACCACTTGTCGTCCATGTAGCTTTTACCCTGCTTCAAGATCTCCCAAAGTGTTATACCGAAGGAGTATATGTCGGCTTGATAGAGTTGCTCCAGCGCAAACACCCTTTCGAGTTTGTACTTCCCACGCTGTTCCTGTTCGGGAGCATTGTATATACTAGTACCGCTATATCTGTTCGCATGATTATCGTCGATATCGAAAATTGCTCCACCGAAGTCAGATATCCTTGCCATTTGACCTCGAATAAGCCCCTGTGCCTCAAACACCAGAATATTGCTGGGCTTGACGTCCCCATGAACGATCTTGCTTTCATGAAGAGCTTTCAGGCCAAGCGCGACATCAAGGCCGAGCTCTCGGCGATCGTTCCAAGTGGTCTCGATTCGTTGCAGATACTCCTTCAGCGTGCCGTAGTTTGAATAGTCGACCACAAGATAAGGCCACCGGCCTTTGGGACTACCAGTCCAGCCGTATGCGAGTATCTTCACGATGTACTGATTGTCTTTCAAGCTCTGATGGGTCAAAACCCGAAGTTCACAGACCACTTTGTCGTAGTGCTGCTGAAGGCGCCTTGGGGGTTGGTCAGCCACGCTGATACGCTTGACGGCGACATAATAAGGGTCCGTGTCTGGAAATCTGGAATACAGTTCGCGATTGACTACGAAGCTACTTCCTTTTCCAAGGGTTTTATCGAGAGACAGGTTCTCCGGAGCCAATAATGGAAGCTCGCTGCCCGCAGCCGCGAGAATAGAGGCCAGGTTGGACGGATGCTCCCGAATCGAATCCGCTGAATTGCTTGTCCTTGTCTGCGTTCTTTGAAACCAGAGTGAAGACATCACAATTGATTATCATGCCTAGGGGGCCTATTCTCGCGCGACGATAGAGCCACGCTCACGCAACGCCCGATTGGAGATGGGATAAGCGCTTCCTCTTGGCAACAGATACAAAGTCGGTAGGATTGTATGTAAAATATTGCTTCAACAACCCGAAATTCCAAGTACTGAGTAAACCTGAACTGCAGTCGATGATCAGACATTTCGTTTATCAGCCATCATACTGTTATGCTGGTCTCAGAGAAACCCTCCCTGTTTTTGATGACTAGAACTTCTAGCCTTGTGGTACGAAGGCTGACTAGGTACCAAATTACCAATAGAAGTAGCAGGATATATTCTTGGGGTGCCTGACCAAATTCATAAGTATTCGTAACCCTATGAACTTATATGTAATTAGCAATGCATCATAGAATTCAGTCAGCTTCCTTATGGCTGAAGGCTTGTGTCCCCCAATTTGTACCTAGATAGGTAAAAAGCATGTGTTGTAAGCTCTCCACTATACACTCGTCATAACAGAGTCACCCGAGCATATACTTGACTGAACTATCCATACTGTTGAACCGGCACCGGCGCAAGGTACAAGAACCAGCTTCCTCTCCACAGAATCGCTTAAAGCGGGTCTGCGATGAGAAAGAGTCCCATTGTCGCCTCGTCAGGAAGAAAGACGTAAGTCAAGATTAAGACCTTCACCTGGCGAAGCAGCAACAGGACAGTGAGTGATGCAACGAATCGTGATGAAACGATCGTAGCCATGCTCTCGGAACTGTAACCCACAGAGTGTTCGCAGAGCCACTATTGAGAATTAGCTGCGGGCATTTGCCCTACCAGAGCACAGATGTGCCCATCTCACGGCGGTTGTCGTTTCAGTCATGGTTTTTCTCACAGTCATTCATAGTCATGTGAGAGAAGAAAGGAGAGGTGCACCATCATGGAGAAAATAGAAAGTGAAGACAAGACCCAGCGTGCATGAGCAGTGAAAGCCTGATACAAGAATCTAAAAGCCTAGTATTACAGCTGTAAGACCTGCAGCGCTGACAATGGAGTAAGTATCAGCACAATTGGCGTTAGCCAGGAGTCGTAACGCCAGAGAATCCCCGCATAAGCCATGGTGTCTCGTGAAGCCGGTGCAATCGTCGAGCATCCCCAACATGAATGCCTTTACGATAGTCTAATCAAGATCGATGGGATTCTCGGCCGAGTTTCCTTGAGTTGAACCTGCAAGATCCTGTGCCGCCTTTCTGGGTGGGTTCGATTTTCTACCGCCTCTGGATTCGCGCTTGGATGAACGAGAGGGCTGAGATCCAGGTGGCACCTCCGGCCCGCCTTGCTGAGCGTCGGTATGAGAAGCTCCATAACGTGCAATTAATAATTTCCTCAAACTCTTGGTGACAAACTTAGGAACGTCCTTGATGCCGGGATAGTCCTTTCTTAAAGTATTGGATCTACGTCTGGCGGCCTCTTTATCGAATGAATTTTCTTTGCTCGTCTTGGAGGCGCCCGCTGGGCTTTGTTCAGCCACTGGATTCCCTTTTACCTTCTGACGTGGTCGTATTCTATTTCTGGTGTTCTTTTCCGCTTTTGACGATTGCGCTGAACCTTGCCCTTGTCCTTGATCAGGAGCCCCCGCAGAACTTGCAACTTCTTCTCGTTCATAATTCTGCAATGAGTCGGCGTCGAGAACTCCAAACCTGTAGGCGAGGGCTTTAGCTATTGAAGAACTGGTGGGTGTAATACACCACACCTCTCTTCGTATAGACGTCTCAGTCTATCACGCTGCGTCTTGAATGAGGAATAGTTCCCAGCAAGGATTGTTCCCAGTATGCTCTCCGTACCGTGAGTCGTAATGTCAGCTTGACTGAGTGTCGCCATGCGTTGCTGCAATGCTCGGCGGGCTTCCGAGAAGTATTCCAGGATAGTCAGAATGTTCTTGGTACCGCCCGAGATATCGTTCTCGGTTCGGTTGGGATCAATAATTGCGAGTCTATGGAGCTTGGTCATCTGATAGGGGCGGCCTTGGCCTTGAACTTGTCGCTATAACAAGTCAGCTTCTCAAGACGAGAATTGTGAGTAGGATGACATACCTTGTCAAAGTAATAGGGAGGAGTCATCCTGATACCAGTCGTAGTAGTGTTGAACTCGTTTCCGTAGAGATTGAGGAACTCCATCAAGATGAGACCAAGATGATGCTCTGGTATCAATGTACCGCGCTGCACTTCTGGCATATTCTGAAGAAGACTCGTCACAAGGCAAGTCACCGAGAAGCCGCCTAGCCCGCCTGTGGCGACGTCGTTAAGTCCTCGCATCATGAGGAATTGCTTGACGATGTTGACAATAATGGGCATAGCCGGGAATTGAGCTTTCCAAGATGAAAATGTTCGATTGGCAATGATGCCAGTATCGTTCTCAAACGACAGATCGACTTTCAACCCTGTTATCCGATCAACGAACTTGATCAGAGGTACCTTGGCTGCAAAGATCATGTCCACTGAGCCGGGCTCAGGCACTTGTTCATGTCTTAGGAAATTGGCGAAACGGCGTATCTGTGTCCTGTTTTGGCAGATGAGCCGCCTACCGCCATCCATGAAACCTTCGGAGACAACAACAAGATCCATGTCGGCGTTGGGGAGGTAAAGACCGGCGGCGAAGGAACCAAAGCAACGGACGTCGCAGTATTCATATCCCTTGCTGATGGTATACCGAAGGCGCTTGAGCAGCTCGTCTCGGATGACATCTTCAAATTCGCGCGGTCTTACAAAGTCATAAAAGTCGCAGATCTCTTGATGTAACCTGCAGCGCAACGTCAGCCAATGCTAACAAAGATTCTCTCCACGATCTGACAAACCCATAGCTTATGTTCTCGACTCTCGCATAATTTGTCTCGCACCACGGCGTGTCCGATGGTGTGTCATTCCCCTGCCACTCTTCAATGACTGAGCCGTCCGATCGCGGACCCTTGCCACCTTTCTTTCTCTTCGGCTGTTGCCGGGCCTCCGCTTTGATTTGATCATCGCAAGTCCTCTTCCGATTACCAAGCGCGGCTTCCGTGTTAGGTGGCGGCCAAACATCATCAGCTTGTTTTGTACTATTAGCCTGTGCCATAGCTCCGATCCCAGGCGGTGGACCGAGAGATGCTGCAGAGACGACAGCGCCAGTGGCTTCCGGGGCGGTTATCGGCGATGAACCGTGCAGAGCGCTCAAATGACTGAATTGACGAGGACCAGAGGGTGCGCTAGGGACACCTTTGCTCTCGTCCAATTCGGCATCGTCACTGCCATCGTCCACATCATCCGCCTCATTTTCGAAGTTAAGTGATATGAAGTCATCGTTAGCTGTAAGTGCGTTGCTTGGTGCTACATCCTGTTCTGCAGCAATTCTAGCTTTCCGAATGAGCTTGACTACGTCCTTTCGCTTTTTCTGAGACTCGTCTGGCGGAGGGAGCACAGTATATGGGTCTGGGTTAGACCACTGAGGTGCAGAGCCAACCGGCGCACAACCATTTGTTCTCACCTCTGTAATCCGCTTCTTGTGGGCCGGTTCACTTATCTCTTCGAGAACTTGAACGTCAATAGTATTTGAAGTTAGTATTGCAGGGTCTTTAGTCTCTGGTGGCTCTGTGATTTTATCCCGCTCAGGCTCTTCATTTTCTTGCTCTTCGCTGTCTTCATTGTCCTCCGGAACATTGAATCTCCTGGGATGGCTTTGCTCTAACGTCATGCCGGTCATCTGTTCAGGAGTTGAATCCCGCTTGCTCCTTAGGAGAGGGCGTTCAGCAGTCGCAGGAAAGCCACGTCCACGTCCACGGCCGTAACGATTACCGCCGTTCTCCTGTCTATCTCCTCTCGAGGCTCTATAAGCATTTTGCTGCGATCGTTTGTAATGGGGACCTGTGTCTTGGCGACCGAAGCGACCCCTATACGGAACCGAGCTTGAGCTGTGGGCCTCTGCTGGAAATTGAGTGGTATGACCGCTGTTCTGTTGAAATGAGAAATCATTCTGTTCCCGGTACCGCGACTGCGGACCCCGATCTGGACGGTAAGAATCGGCGCCGAAACGGTACATTGGTGGCTGCTCTGTGGGAGGGGATGGTGGTGGGAAACTATTTGCTGAGAGATAATCGGTGGTAACACTGTCTTGGGGACGCGGCGGCAGCTCGTGATGCCCCATGCTGGATGCTGTTGTACTGTAATTCCTGGCTGGGCCTGTCCTTAGGCTGCTATGATGAGGGGCAAGACATGGGGTTTGTCGTGTTCAGAATTGTTTTGTTCTACAGAGTAGCGTCCAGTCTCTTCACTCCTCTTGCTTGTCTATGTCCGCGAGGCGCTAGAATGGTAGTGAGATGCGCCGCAACGTGCGATTGTATGTATGTACTCTTGCTGTTCCAACAGCCGTCCTCGGAGATATTGTTTAATCCGTATGGCGAAATCTCGGGGGTCTCACACTGCCAGACACAGATGACTTAGAGAGCAGAGAATGACGGAAAAGTTGTACAGCCCAGAAAGACTGCGGATGGGCGTTCTCAACTCTGAGTTCGAGGATCAACTGGGTCGCTATGGTTGGCGGGGCGGCGTAAGAAGGTGCGCGATGAGCACCCTAGGCTAGATGATTCTGTCAAGTTGGGCTCTTCGTCGCATACACGCTGGCCCGGTGACCAGTACACTGCGATGTGTTGAATGATTATCGTGGCCGCGTAAATGCTAGTAGGTTTGTGGGTGAAGATTTGAACAATAATTAGCACTAGGAGTTCGCCGTATGTGAGTGTTATCTCGCCGCTTCAGGATTGTGTACTTATCTTAGTCAGCAACACCACCGAACCCAGCGTCACCCATCAATTATTGGCTACGCGACAACACATATCTAAGGAGCACAGCTTGCCAATTGCGCGGACTTAAACTGTCCACCGAGTGGCACCGATGACCTACACAGACCTTACAGTTGTACCGTTCTGGGTCGTTAAGTAACCACCCAAAAATCTATTGCATAGGTCTCTAGCCTCATCATTGCACCGGAGCCTTCTCTCGCAGTAGCGTTGGTACCGTTCCTTCGGAATAGCCAGTATACTCTCTGTCTTCCCTCGGCCAACACTTGAGATATGTTTAATATGTGTTTGTTTTCACTCAGAGACGATTCTCTCCCAGCACAAGCGTCCTGAAGTACTCCAACACGCCCACCAAACTCTACTGACAAAGACTCGTCACAGTCACCCATCACGATTCCCTCTCTTCATCCCAAGCCCGTAACCCCTCAACCAAGCCCTGCACAAGCACCTTGTCCCTCGCATCCTCTGCGAAGCTCACTCTATCGGTACACCAATCCAACCACTCCTCCGCCCTCGCCCCACTCCCCGCCTCCAGCAACCCCACACTAACATCGATCACTTCCGGCCTCTCATCAGAATGCCAAAAGACCGTGGCGCCACAGGTCGCACAAAACTCCCTGTATGTGCCCTTGGAGCTCTCGTAGCGCCGCAACGTCCCCATGGGTTTAGCGAAATCAAGCGGTGTCCCGCTGCCGTCTTGCAGGATGTTGACTCTTGGGACGAAGGCCCAGGCCGCGACGTCGAAGCCCGAGGCGAGTCGGCAGGAGGCGCAGGTGCAGAGGCCGGCGAAGTATTTTGTTTCGTGAGCGCGAAGCCACCATTTGACGTCGGTGGGGTTGGCGGGCGAGGCGGTGTGGTGGGGTGCGAGGAGGTCGGGCCAGGGGGAAGATGCGTGTTTTGAACTCTCGTTTGGCCGCGTGATGTGGAATTGCACGCCGCCGCAGTAGCATCTTGCGGCGAGCTGCGCGGTGCCTTCCCCGTTGCCCGGCTTGGTTTCGGACTTTGAGGGGGGCGGAGGCTGGAAAAGGTGACCAGGTTGGCTTCTCTGGTTGTATCTCACCATCTCGTGGCCAGCGAACTTCGGGAGCCACGTACTCAGACCTCCATCTTGAGTGTCTCCCACCCACGAGTGTGCCTTGAACCTGACCAAATCCGCACTTCCCTCGAGGACGCCAGTCGCGAGTAGCCACAGATCCTGGGCCTTCAGATGCCCAAAGACATGTGCTCCACAAGAGCCGCAAAACATGCGTGTACCATTATCCGAAGTGTCATACTTCAGAAGCTCGGTCACAGAACCGGGCGGGAAAGGTAAAATGGCGTAGGACGCACATAGCACACCGGAGACATGGCGACATTCATTACAATGACACAGTACGGCTGCCAGAGGGAGAGAAGATGTGGGGACTGAAAGAGAAGTGTGGAAGCTGCGGCAGAGGCAGGACACCTTGATCGTTGTCACGTCTTCCATGACAGCTTTGGCGTTGAGGTCTCTAGGTACGATGGGTGCAGTCTGGCAAGGTCCGCTTGCAGAACACTACCTCAGGAATATGACTGGGTCCTAAGGTACTGTACCATGGAGGATTCACTGTTGCAGGTGGTAACTTGTACTCCCTCCTACCTTAGGCCCATGCATTCTGTATGCACTCGTTGAGCCATGCAGGCAGATCCAATCATCAGAGAACACACTGCCCGACAGCAACGAGTACCACAAGTGGTGGAGGAAGAGCCAATCTTGTACATTAGGTAAGGTAGACCCCTTGGCCAATCCTCGAACGATTGCGCAAGACCTGCGGGGAATCATAACTTACGAGTCAAAAAAAGCAAAGCGGTAAGCGGTAAGAGGCGCTCTCCACCCCGATTTCGCGAGTGGTGGAGGTCCTTTCTGCACTAAGGTATTACGTCAGCTCGGCAACGTTAAGGTACCTTTGCCATACCTTATCAACTCACTCCGATAACAGACCAAGCATACAAAGAAATCTACAACTTCCGAAGTAAAAGACTCCCCAAAAGCAATAATCTATTCAAATCGAACCAGCCACTCAACTCATCACCATGGGTCAGTCACCCACCCTTCTTCGACCAGTGTCCTTGGAAACAAACTGACACAGTTGTGTCTACCTTAGGTCCCGGATGCACTTGCAGCTGTGGCAGCTCCTGCTCATGCCCTACCGGCCAGTGCACCTGTGTACGTCGCCCTTCCCACCCGTGACCCGTTGATGTCAGACCGGCGATACCAGTACAAACCCAACTGACCGTCGACGATCTACTCGATAGAAATAAAACGCTACGTCGTCATTCCCACCCCGCACACTGCTCCCCGCTTCATTCGCGAAGGAATGGGCGCCGGCAAGTGATTCCTACTCGTATAGGGAGGCATGTGGTATGACTTTCTGAATCCAATATGGAGGTGGGAAATCGGACACGCGGAGGGATGTGCTTTTCCTTCCTTCGAACAACGGCCGCAAGCGGATCTCCTTGCGCCTTTAGTGCAGCCAGTAGCTAGCTACCTTAGGTATACAATTGTCTATCATCCATCCTCCATTTAAGTTGCGGCCAACACCAACTTGCGAGACGGCGTGAGAAGCAGAAGGGTATGGACCAGCTGCGTCGGAGTGTCCGCTTCGTAAGGGTTATTTGTCGATCATTGACCTACCGTATGATGGTGCCCTCCTCCCACGCAATAATCACGCAGTCGAGTGTTGGGTGCCGCGTTGCTGTGATTTGTTGACAGTCCCTTGGGTGAGGGGAAGAAGCTACGCCAAGGGCTACCACTCTCACCCATCCGTACCATGCGTAGGACGCGGCACGCCCAATGCAGAAGTGATTCTCCATACCTTTCTAGATAAGAAGCTGGCTCGCCCTCCAGAATGATTTCTCTTACGCTCTAACAGCAACAGATACAAGAAGATACATTATCGTCAGAACAACGCAACGCAACATACACAGTATATCAAATATCGACCTCAACCCAGCAAACGACCTCGACTCTCATTATGGCTCCATGTACCTGCTCGAGCTGTAAATGCTCCGGAGACTGTTCGAGCTGTGGGTGTTCAAGCTGTGGGGTATGCTTGTTCCCATCATCCTGTCTGCAGGGAGGCGCCTGTTGCTGAATTGTTCGAACAGCACTAGACCTCCTTCACGGGTCCTCACCAACCCGTCAGCATTCCTTTGACTCCTGCGTGATATCGTTTGGGTGGGATGTAGAATGGAAAGAAATGGGAAACAAATGACGGGGCATTGCAGTGATCGTGGGAAATATCGGCGGTGGAGGAAGGATGCTTCCTTGTTCACTCGTTAAAAGTTATGCTCCACAACATGTCAGGGTAAACAAACAAGATATCCAATACAATCGACGTCACATCTAAGCGCACCCGTCTGTAAATCGAAAGCGAGGTTCCTCAATTGGACCTTTGTCTCAATCCCTCGCCCATCAGCATCGACAAAGTTGACGCCAAATCCACCGTGGACTTGACTTCCTTCACGGTCCGTTCGCGTCAAACAGCATATCTATCGACAGCATCGTGCCTGAGTGGGGCGATCAGGGCGTGCCGGTCTCATCCCGCGTTCCCTATACTTTCAAGTCGCAATGTTGGCAATCAGGCAATCTCCATATGCTTCGTCATACCATGAGCGGCTCAGCCAAGAATCGGTCATCTCTTGCGTGATCTGCCCTCTAAACAGGTATTACGACCAGATTGTGACCACCTTAGGCAAATATGATCCTCTCAATGGAATAAACTAAGGTTGAAGCCGTGATCGCCTACGATCGTGTCCTGGGTTGTATGGCGTAAGGGCTGAGGGATCAGGGCCGCCAATACAAATCGCATGGAGACCGGTACTAATAACCCAGATCTCAAGCGTTACAGTCTACTGCCATCTCTTTCCTTTTCTGCTCCAACAGCTCTGACGAAGTTGGAACTAGGACTTGGCCACGCATAGTCGATCCATGGCCCAAGGATGTCCCGTATGCCACGTTCAAGCTGCACAACCTGCCCCTTTCGTTGCAAGCTCCACTCATGATCATTGGAACCCTTACCCGACGCGATCGCCGTATCCTGACCACCGTCCAGGCCATCAAGGATGCTCCTCCACACACGCATCGTTTCGTCCAGCTCCACGATCGAGCTGACGCCGATTACGCTCACCCCAAGTTTCTTACCGCCGACCTCCGCGATGCTTTCACGCCTCCAGGGTAGGCCAGAAGCTGGATCACCCATCGAACCGACCGCGGAGCCCTCACCCAACCAGTTCTCCAGGGCGAAACGAAGCGCGACCACCTCTAGCTTCTCATTGTGTGCATCACACCACCTGCTCGCGGCCAGGACGGTATCACGCAGACCCTGTGGAGCGGGATGGAAGTCGCCTTGGGCTCCCACCGGTACACCGCCACGCCGAAGCATCCCCATCCCAAGCGGGGACGCGTTGGGTACCACTTGGACTCCGGCAGCCTTCAGGCGCAATAAAGCCTGCGAGCTAAGCATTGTGTTCTGCAGGGTAAAATTGGCGTAGGACATGACGGCATCCAATGGCTCCCCCGTTTCGTGCAGCACCGACTCTGCCAGGTTGCACAGCACACCCACCGGATATCCAGAGATGCCGACATATTTCAAAGCGCCAGTCTCGTCACGCAGTCGCCGGAGCTCCTTGACTGCAGTCAGTACCTCTGCGTGAGACACAAACTCCACATCATGGCAATATACAACATCCAGGTAAGTCGTCTTCAGCCGTTGGAGGCTACGTTGCACGCTATGGCGAACCCACGAGGCCGAGTAGTCAAACTCGGACGCACCGATACGGCCAACTTTGGTCAGAAGGAACAAATCTCGACGAGGGAAATTATCGTGGACAAAAGGAAGATCGAGCGCTTCCCCAAGTAGCTCCTCGGACGGGCCATAATAGGGCGAAGTGTCGAAAGCTCGGACGCCAAGGGATAGGGCGCGGTGAACGATACCCGTCGTTGGGAGGCTATATGGATCCTGGTTGTATTGTGAGTTGAATGTTGCCGTCCCACAAATCAGAGGAGGCAGTAGTGACGATAGAGGTGGTGATGTTCCAGGCATAGTTGTGAGAGAGTCGACGTCGTCCACTCCACACGAAGCTTGGTAAGAGACACGATCTAGATTTGAAAAGGAGGAAAGATAATCATTATCTATGGGATTGACTTTTGAAGATTATGGATTCAGAAGGCATGAAGTGAGTAAATTGAGATTGGGCGACTCCAAACCAGGCGTAAGGCCAGAGTGTTAACCGATAAAAAATGTTGAATTTCTTCACTGTCTATGACGCGATGACTAGGCCTGACGGAAATGTTAAAGGGGCAATTATCAGTCTGATTGCATAAGGTAGGATGACAATAAAGGGACAATGATATGACAGTAGTATGACAATAATAATAATATGATCATTAATGACAATGAAAATGCATACCTCAAAAGATGCGAGGTTACAAATAGGGTACTGTTGATTTTTAACACTGGAGATACTTTGTGTCTTAGGTAATAAATTAGTAATCGGCCTATATCAATCGGCGTGGAATAAGTAATGGCGGTGATCATAAGGTAACGCCGAATCCTTAGCCGCATCTCAATGCCCTGATCATCTTGGGTACGAATACAGGTATGGAGATGACCTTCACATGTACGTTAGGCACCACTCGGTGCCGTGTGCATTGATGTCATGCCGCGTATCCTCCCAGCCGCAGTTTCCTGACATGCGGTTTCTAGCACTATAAGGTCTGATGCCTTCTGATCATCTGTTCTCTTTGACGAATGTAGATATTTCAAGACCCTGATTAGTGAAGAAGGAAATTGGAACGACTATATGTTCGGGTGGGCTGGATATTTCAGGATCCACCTGTGGGGTGTGAGGGCCCAGAATAGCGTTTTCTTTGGTGCTGCAATTCTGCACTTATTCCGTCTAGGGCTTCCGGTACGCAAGGGCTTGCAGAGGTCATCGTCGCCCCAAAAGCATCGCAAATCATGCGTCCAGAGCGGCAATGTTGTCCCTACCAATATCGAGGAGCACCCAAGGGAGCGCAAGGGTTATGCCACAAAGGATGTCGAGGTCCCCGGACCTGTCGACCTGATTCTTGGCCTCCCGTATCTCCACTCCAGACACGCTGTTGATACCCTGCGGTTCTTCTGTCAACCGTCTCGCTGCACTTACGCTTTAGGTTGTCAAGCCTCCACTGTCGGCAATCGCCCACACTTCTATACCGGGATATTTTCGATCCGTTGTGCAGCGGTCTAAGTCTACGTTTACTTCGCCGGACAAGATCGGGACCCTTCTGCCGTATGTGATGAGTTGGAGCAGAGCGGGCAAGGTGATAAATGGTGCCGCCCGAGCTTGAAGTTGTGACTTACCTTGACTGCTGATCTTGTCGCTCCCAGCTCGCCGCACTTCGTAGGGTAGGGCGGATATGAAGGCCGGGAGAAACGAGTTATCAGTGGCGGTCGTCCCTAGGCTGAGTCGCATGCCGAAAGTTCAGATCTTGAGCGGGGGTGAGTGCACTACTAAAGGGCGGTGCACGATGGGGGATATCATAAGGTGAAAAGTAACATGGAAGTGGGAGGAGATTGTGAGTGGAAAGAACAGGCTTTCTAGGCTCGACGGCGTTCGACCAGTATGGGTCTTTGATGTCAATATGTCGGGAACAGATTTGAGTACGGCAAAAGTTCCTGGGTTACATAGCTTCAACACTCGGATTTAGCTTTTGGTATTGATGTCTCCAGGAACTCTTCAAGTGCCTTGTGGATTTTGCTTCTGTGAATTGTGACTATCATTGTTGTTGATCAGTATACGTAAAGGTATTATTACCGTATCCAAGAGAGGAGTCACCACTCTGCTGTTAGGTAGGCAATGTTTGTTGTCGACGAAACCCTGCTCTTTGAGCAAGCGGTGACTGGTGCCCAAAACAGAGGCATGTCTACCTTATCAGCTATACAAGAGGTAGGTAACGTTACACATCGTCGGAAACACTCGCTTGGAAGGTCCGACCCATGGGTGTTGGGAAGATCACCCGCTAGTATCGTTTTGAGATTAGCTCTGTTTACATCCATCACTTCAGTTCGGCCAAAATCTATCCACTACCTTACTCTTGTCTTCCTCCACAAATAGATTCATTCCATTGCGCTTTGAACAACTTGAATCCAATACTCCGATCTTCGACTTCTTTTCAGCCTTTCGCAACGAAGTATTACATCCAACCTCTTACGTCGATCCGGGACAATGTCGCAACCATTGTCCCCTCTCTCCCCCTCGAATCAAAATCGCATCACCCCTCCTACCATCAAACGCGAGACTAATCACGAGGACAAGTCCCTGAACTCGCCAAACATCGACAGCTATCTTGCCAAGACGTCAATCGAGGCGAAAATGAAGGAAAACGCTCCGCTCAATGGATCCAGTCCTCCTCTTGCGGCCAAGCTTGGATTCGAGAACCTGCTCCCGCGCAAACGCCCGCACAGTCCGAACAAGGATCTCTCTCCGGCCAAACCACCTCCTGCCAAGAGACACACGTCTACGATGCTCACCGAAGAAGCGCTGAAGAAGAATGATGAGCTCACCAAAGCGATTGCTATCTTCGAAGACGATAGCGGAATACATTACGACGACGAGAGTCCTACCAAGCCCTTCGAAGCATCTGCTGGCTACGAGAGCATGGACGAGTCCTGCTTCAGTGCCTTCTCGGCCGTACCCAACGCCGACATGACAGCCTTCGCTCGGTTGGTCAAGTCTCCAGCCAAGAGCAACGCCGGCAGCCCAGCGAAGCAGCAGCGACAGGCCCAATACCACGACTTGGCTACCCCTCGTCACGGTATGAAGACGCCCGGTACTGGTCGTCGCCATGGATATGATGACGTGTCTCCCATCGGTTCTCCAACTCCGCGTCACAAGGGTGTGATGAGCGGTGCGGACACTACAAACCTCCTGATCGACTTCACAGAACAGTTCAATGCCTTCGCCACCGGTGCTCATCGCGGCAAACGCGGGTCCCCAACCAAGTATAACACGCACTCAGAATTGTCTTCCCACGCGTCCGGACGTCGAGCTTCCTCCAGACACATGGGTCCTCCAGCCACACCGTCTTACAACCGTCCCCATCTCTTGGACTTCGACATTCCACCTGCACCCACTCCTCGGTCCGTTCCAACCATTACTGCTCGTGAGATCGAATCCATGAAATCAGGATATTTATCCGAGATATCGTCCATGAAAGCAACAGTCAGCGGCAAAGAAGCCGAAGTTAACTCGCTCAAGCAAGCCGTCGTCGATGCCGAACGACGCGTCGGTGAAGCACTCGAACAACTACGCGAAGAGAAAGGGGCAAAGGACGCGTTGGAGGAGAATAAAGCGGACTGGGAGAAACGCGGAAAGGACATGGAGAGCGTTCTACAAACCGTCAAGGAGCAGATGTTACGCCTCGAGGTCGAACAGGAAGATCTTACTCATACACTACAGAGGAGCGAGCGGATGAGAGAAGAAGCCGAGACGCGCGCCACCGAAGCCGAGAGTCGCGTCACACGCACCCGAGCAGGCTCAATCAACTCGAACGGATCCAGCGGCGCAGCCCAATTCGGCATGGTCACGCTCGCCGAGAAAGATGCAGCCGTCGCCAGCCTTGCGCAAGAACTGCACACGGCATACAAGAAGAAACACGAAGAGAAAGTGGCGTCGCTGAAGAAGAGCTATGAAGGGCGCTACGATAAACGAATCCGAAGTCTCGAACGCCAAGTCGCTGAAGGTTTGAAAGAGAACGAAGAACTACGCGCGCGGAAAGACGCCACCTTCTCCAATGTCGTCACCGCGCCTGCCCCCACCACCGTCCCCACCGTCGTCGACGAGGCCCAGCAGCAGGCCCTCGAGCACCAACTCACCAACCTCAAGGCCGACAAGATGGTGCTCGCCGACGACCTCGAGCGCGAGCGCCAAGCCAACGTGGCGCTCGTCGCCACCGTTGAGGAGTTCTTCCGCCTCGAGGCCGCCTCGTCGTCGCCGTCTGGCGACGAGGTCGGGAAGAAGACGGTGGAGAAGAAGACGACTGGTGGTGCCGTGGCTCGCCCCTCGGGCATCAAGGGGCCGGGCTTCGGCACCACCAGTCGGATCGGGAGGGTGAGCTCGGGGTTCGGGGCGGGCGCCGTGGCTGGCGCTGGCGCGGGCGCTGGGGGGGTGGGGATGGGGAGGTCCCGGAGTGGGAGTTGGGGGAGCGGAGGGAGTTTCGGGGGCGTGGCCCGTGGTGTGGGGATGGGCGTGGGTGCGGGAGGGGGCAT
>JAABUY010000537.1_pt1 | contig 64599 bp, 61 predicted proteins | sample 5560271 | NCBI WGS metagenome assembly JAABUY01 (sample SAMN10711886, study PRJNA513374) | rock metagenome | isolation source: Antarctica rocks | place: Antarctica: Victoria Land, University Valley | reverse complement strand
TAAATAGAAGCTTTTGTACCAACCTTCTTCTGTATTCTTAATATTCAGTTATAGCTACCTCTAAAGATCAAGCACTATCAACCCTGACCTCCATTGGTTGTATCATCTAGGCACGGTCCTGACAAAATATAACTGTTATGATATTCATTAGCAACACAAGTAGTGCTGTCATACACAATTTCGTTCACAAGAAGAGTAAAAAAGAAAGAGTAACATTTATCTGATGATCAAATAACTTATTTCGAGCTTCGAAAATCATTTCATTCTGAGATGACGAGACAACATTAAGAACTTTCTGTCTCGCGCATCTATCGATTAGTTCTTCTTTCTATGCTTCTCTGAATGAAACATGTTACTTTATCTCGTCAAATAGTCGATGAAAAGTCGAATGTGATTCGTACGAGCGAGAAAGTCTTGTGAGCGACGATTCATTGACAAGCAGACTTTCGTTCAGTACGTTGTAATGAATCAGCATTGATGATCGATCATCTTTACTAGACGTTTCTGTCACGAGTCATCGCTCGCTGAGTGTTTTCAAGGCGATTCATAGGATTTCTGACATATATCTCGCTCAAAGTCGATCGACTGTACTATCAAGATCATTGCGAACCTTCACAATTCGCTTGCGCAGAAGTGGTTCAAGAACGTATGATAGTCTTCAATGTCGTTGCAATAGTGTTTTTACTGATGCAGACAGATCGTCTGTCGCAATCGAGCATCGATCGTGCACGATGATTGAGCATTCAGTCACGACTGCAATATCTTCGTCCGACTTGAGTAGATTGAAAAGATGATGCAGATCGACGTCAAATGTTTCATGACAGATCAAGATCATTTCAAGTGCTCGTGCATTCAAGATTTTCTGCTTCTTCTTCTGTTCTCTCTGCAACTTCTGCCTCAATTCACAGGTTCAGCGCAATGAAATTTCTCGTGCTCTTCGCAGAAAACGAAAGCAACTCTCGTGAATCATGTTACAAATAGAGAGAGAGAGTAATCAAGTTGTAAGAGCGACAAAAGTACGTGTCGCTGCAGCACTCTGTCAGTTGTCTTTGATCGTTTCGACTACATTCTTCAAAGTCAACAGCAATGATTTCTCAAATTTCTTCTCTTCAAGATTGATATGAGATTCTTGACAGATCTCTTTCTTACTGAAAGAATCTACCTGTCATGCAGTCTGAATAATCAGAATGTGTGTCTCGTAACAATTAAAATTGAGAACACGAGCGATGAGTTCGCGAGCGATGTTTCGTCACTGCAGTCGATGATCTGATCGCAAAGTTTCAAAGGCGTAGAACTCATGCATTGTCAGCACGTTTGAACACTCAGCTTGGCTCGCAATCATCTCATTAGAGATGTGAATCGTGTTCTTTACGATGTATTGCAGTTCTCTGTACGGCTCAGCTGAAAGCTTGAGTGTGCACTTTTCACGCACATCGCAGCAATCTAGAAGCTCTTCCGTTCATCTCGTTTTCTTCGAATCGAACAAAGTATAGTTCAAGCCGTTGTTGATGTATACGTTGATTTCATTGATCTGAGAGATTTTCTTATATCGATAGTGCGAGATGACAAAGAATTTTGTCGTCGATGCAAGTTGAAGTCGATCTGTCTTCGCTTTAACGAATTTTTGTAAATCGACGTAGCTGCGAAGGAAGTATACTTCTTGCTGCTTGCCTTTGTCTTTGCCTCGACGTGAAGTTTGAGCGTCAAGTTCAAAAGACAGCATGTCGACAAGAATGCTATATGTGATATTTCGTCATATGAATACAACGATTGACATATTGAGCTCGAATATCATGATCTTCATCTTCAAGTCTTTCTTCGAAAGTGATCACTCATGAACATCAACTGTGAGTTCTCTGATCTTTGATTGCAGTCGACATTTCTGACAGAAGTCGCTATGATCAGAAATTTGTCGATCGTTTCGTCATCGAGAAACGTATTGACAACTTATTTCGTCTGATCGTTTTATCAGCTCGTGATATCGTTGACGTTTCTTCGCGAGCTCGAATATTTTTTGAGATCGTTCATTCTTCGCTTTTGCCTCGATCTTTCGTCGCAATTTCTGATGATGTGACGACTCGTGAAAATATCGAACGGCAAAGCTCTTCGTTGTGTCGACAGATCGAAAGATGAAGAGGAATTTCGATATAGCTGCTTTTCTTCTCGTTGCGAGATATTGCTCAACGTGATATAGTCGTTTCATCTGAGGCTTCTTAGACAACAGCAGCGGCTCGAACAGCGACGACGAGAATTTCGAATCGTAGTCGCGTAATAAATCGCAATGATGCAGCGCACACTTGTCAAGCGCAACTCACAGGTTCATTGAGATAAGAAGCATCAGAGAAATGTCTTCTGACATGTCTGTATATGCGAAAGAAGCTGTCGATGTGTAGATATCAATGATCTCTGAGAGAGTCGTGCAGGCGTCTTTATGTTTCATGTATGCTCGCAGTCAGTCAGAAAGAGAATCACGCACTCAGAGTTTCAGATCTGCAAGATAGAGAGAGACTTGATTCTCTTTCATTTTCGTTAAGAGATTCAACTTCGGCAAAGTTGAGCTGCACTGCGAGACGCGACAATCACAATTCGACGTAAAATGTTGATAGACTGAAGATGACGTCGATCGTGATGAAACTTTCATCAGGTACGATCGCAACTTCGAGAGCGTTAGTTGAGTATCGTGAAGAAAAGACAGCTGCGATGAGAGTCAGTTTCGTTGCGTTCTCAAGAGATTCGAATTCTTCTTCATTGAATGTCATCTGCGAATCAGTTCTTGTTGAACAGCACTCATTGTCATCTCTACATACTGCAATCAGAGCATTTCATTCACTGCTTCAAGTTTCAGCGCTCGACGACTGATCTCTGCTGTCATAACAAAGAGCACATCGCTCGACAGAGAAGCTTTCAGAACGTCTTTCAAGACGTGAGTCAAGAAGAAGAGTATAAATGACTTATATTGCATGTGCGACTCTTCATCATCTTTTCGCATGAGACTCGTCTGCAATGCAACGCGAAGAAACAGTCACAAAGAGAAACGTCGTCACGATTTGAGTGCATTCTTTCATAGAACATCGTCGCGTGTGTGCTTGTAGATGCGATGAACATCGAGCGACTGCTCAATGGCTCGTAGAATGTTGATGAGCATCTCAGTGACAAATCTCGAGTGCGTCGTGTTTCTTGTCTCGATGATCTTCGTGTGTGCCTTTGTTGTAATTGGCAATGCTTTCTCAGACGTCTCGACATCAAGTTTCGCGAGTAATCTCGTCAGCGACTCGAGAAAGCTGGCATTCGCGATTCGATCTTGACTGATCATCACGACTGAATCGAGAAAGCATCGTCGCAGTCGATCTCTAGTCTCGATAACGATCTCATTGATTGACGAGACTTTGAACGACTTGAATGAATATTGATCTGAAGATCTGCGAACGATGAGCTCTGCGTTCTGATCACGAATGTGCAATTCGAGAATATTTAAATCAACACAATCGATGTTAAATACCTGTTTTGTTCTCAAAGACTGATTCGTTCATATCTTCATCGATCATTTTTCTCAGCGTTGTTTCTAGTTTTTCGATCATCAGTTCTTCAAAGTGATTCTGTAGCTCGAGCATGTTGCTGATCATCTTGATGCAAGAAATTCATTCTGAATGCTCGTGCTCTGAAATGCGATCTTGAAGCAACTCTAATGCTGTCAGCAACTCTTCTATCACAGAAACAGTTTTCATAACGTCATTGTCATTCTTCTGCGATAGTTTCGAAAGAAGAAAGACGTGATTTATGATGTAATACAAATCTTTGCTCATCTTGATGTATTGCTGATGAAAGTTCTTGATTTTAGAAACAAATGATCGATGTGAGTCTTTTGTCATAAATATAACAGAGCTGATGAGATGACAAAGATTCATAGTTGATGTGCTGAGCACGAAGCGAACAACTCTGTGTCGAATTGACTGATGCAAAATTCCTCGTATTCATCTGCATTCATTGATCGTATAGATGTTAATCAATAGATGATCATCTGTCATTCTTGTTCTTCTGTGCAGATGAATCACAGTCTCAGATTGTCATAGTTTTCGTGTAAAGTCGCGAGTAAAAGACTTGATTCGTGAAATATTTGAATTGCTGATTATCGCAGATAACACGAATCACGTTCAAGTTGAAGCTCTGATATTCAAGAAAGTCATCTCGCTCAGCAGAGATAGACTTCATATATAATGAAAGTGAACGAATGAGATGATAATAAATGCTCAAAGCATTTACAGCGTAATGCTCATCAATTCATGAAAGTTTGGTAGAAGATTTCGAGACGCTTCAGAAAAAAGATCGAAGAGTTCGAAAGACTCAGAGAAAAGCAGTGATGCTTCTGACGAAGAGTGACTCTTACTTTAGCAAGCTATCACTCTTTCGATACTTAGTTGAAAAAGTTATCGCAAATAGAAAGAGCGGCATTAAACGATCGTTGAGAGCTTTTGATTTCAGGTTTCGACTAGTAAAAATAGCGATGAATGACAGTCTGATGAACATCAACAAAGATCAGGAACAATCGAGTTTATCTGGTCTGAGTTCGAGAGATTGCTTCAATTTCATATCTATATATATCACATTAACGACACTTGACTTCAAGCTTAGCTCAATCTCTCGAGCATCTGCTTAACAAGATCTCTCGCAAATGAATCAACTTTCTTCAAAAGCAATTGAAACTCGTTGCTTCGTGACAAATTCTCAACTACACATGTGAAATAGTGTACAACGAGTAGTCTTAAGTCATCAATCGACTCTGAACGATCAGTAGTGTTTGAGTAACTGTATCGCAGTAAATTGATAATGTTCTCAATTCGTTCATCGTACAAAGTGAACTCGATCAAAGTTCGCTGAAGCATGTGAAGAGAAAGATCTTTAAGAGAGTCAACATCATACTTGTCAGCGAATACGTAGAGTCTAGCATGATAGAGAAAGATCTCAGTGTAATCTTCGCATAATTCGCGATTTTTTCAAGACTGAAAAGCAGGCTTCGAGATGATATATGCTTTGCTCTTGAAATTTCCTCATAACTCGAACTTCTTTGATCAGATCTTCGCTTTCTTTTTATTCTTCTTGAAAAATCTTCAGTCATCATTACTGATATCAAAATCAAACAAGTTTCGCACGAGCTCTAATTCTGACTCAGACTTCGACTGCGCATTGAAAACTTCGTTCGAAACAAGATGCGTAGAAATAATCGTGAAGAAATCAGACAGAATGTTTGAATTTGCAGCAATGTAGTCTTCTGTGTATGCGTATTGACTGAATCGAACAAATGTATTCTCATCGACGTCTTTCAGCGAGACACATTTCTTCTTCGCTTTCAACATGTTTTCATTAATGAGAACATTAAGAGGTTTTGAATGATGAGCTATGAGTGTAGAATGAATCGTAAACATTTTTCTATCGAGCTCAACGAGAAATCTGAAGAAAGTAGAGATGAGAACACTGTAATAACAAAACAGATCAGCTATGTTCATTATTTTCGAAATGAAAAATGAACGACATCATCAATCGTATGAAATCGTCATGTAGACTGTCTTTAATAGTTGATCGAGTATGATAGTTTCGAACAGAAGTCAATAGAATCTTGTGCACTAATGCAGCTGAAAGAAAAGATTCTTTTAATGTCAACGAGATTTTGAAGTAGCAAGAAGTTAAAAATAGTCTTGACGCAGATTTGAGATAGAACAGATTGTGACAGATTGATTATAGTGCGCTACTAGTGTAGATTTCGCCTTGCATTAGAGCTACTCTTAATTTCAATCAACGTTCAAATGATTGTTCAACATTGTATGCTCAGTCAACAATTTTCATATCAGCCTTAAGATAGTTCGCGTTTGCAGATGAAAGCAGATAAGAAGATTGATGTCAAGAAACTCTTGCAACTCTGTCTCTAATCGAGAGAACGTAATCGAGTGAGAGCGACAAAACGATAACGAGAGTGAAGACGAAATGAGTGCTCGATTTTAGATCTTTCTTGACGCTTATGTGACGACGCTGAGTGATCTACTATATTTAGTATTAAGTCGCGTTATCTCTCAGCGCTTACATCTTATATATATACATTGACGAAGTGCTAAATCGATTGTCGATTGATTTGAACGCTTGACATCAAGGCAAAAAATCAACATGAATGTAATTAATTGCAAATGAATTGTATTTCAAGAAGTCGAGCGAGTATCTCTACAATCTATCTTGTTTTTTCTTGAAGAAATCGATGAAGACAAAGTTCTTAGACTCACGAACACTTTTCTCGTCGAAGAATGTCTTCGTCACAAGAAGATGAATCATATTACTGCTCTAGTTGATGATCGTTGACTCGACGAAGCGCTACATAAGGCAAATCTTGACAGAGAAACTTTGTCGTTGACAAAGTCGAACAACGAAGAGCATTTCATGCTAACGTTTCTCGTCGACTACACACTTTGTGAGCTTCGAGAACGACATCGAATTTTCGCTGAGCGAGAGATTCTCGTAGAAAACGATAGATGATGAACAGTACGCTTGTATGTTCAAAGTAAGTCATCAAAATGCACATCAAACAAGTTCGTTTTATCACTTCATCTACATTCAGTCAATGTTAATTGCTTTGTTTTTCTTAGCTTCAATTAAAAGAACGCCTCAATCTCAAAGATGTTTCTCGCGACAAGATAGTTCAAATGATTCGCATATGTCAAATTCATCGATGCTCTTTAGAAGAAGAGATGAGATGATGAAATGAATTTACGCAGACAATGCAGCAGAATTTCAAGCAGCTAATCAAGCATGAAAGTTTGATCAAGAAATTTGATCAGACGACTCACATTTCTGAACTTTGATCATTCATCAAGTCTGAAACGCTTCGCAGAATTGTAATCTTGAATTGTCATGAGATATAATCAATTCGCTGATAGAATTTGATCAGTGTCACGTTGATTCAAATAGAAGTTGATTCACTGTCTTCAACATATCAGTACGATCTGACATCACATCATGAGACATTTGAATAATGAGATCTGAACTGTCGACGATGCGACTGTCGAATTTCTTCAACTCAGAGCATCGACGACATCAACGAAAGATCGTCAGTCGATTATAGATGTCATGAAAAGTGAGCTTCTGTTTTCACTCTTGATAAATACTTGCACGAGAATTGAATTACTCGAGACTCTTTTGAATATTTTCTGCTTGATATCTACTATTGAGACGTTACTGAACAATCTGTTATATCTGAAATCTTGTGCGAGCGTGATGAAGAGTCTTCTGAACACAAAGACTCGCACAACAGTCAGATGATCTTATGAGACTGCTTTCAGAAATCTCTCAATTCTCTTTGTTGAAGAGACAGAAGAATTCTTTCGCACAGAGCATTCTAAGATCGATACTGCGTTTGAATCTTTCTACAAACAATTATGACTCTACTCGATGAGGCACTTTTCTGAAATGATCAATGTAGCTCTCAAAAAAGAATGTGATCAATCAAATTCATCTCGAAAGAAGTCGAATAGATGACTTTGATACAATTTTGTCGCAATGACGAAGAGACTTGACTTCGAGACAGCAAAAATTAACAGAGTTCTGTTCACGAATTTCGATGCGACATTTGCAAAGAAGATGTTATTCAAAGCTAGGCCGAAAAATTGTTATTACTATGATGAAGAACAATTTGAGCTTTTCACAAGTCAAATCTTGAAGATGTTTGTCACAGCAAAAAAGCGAAGTTCTTCTCTTGATCGTGCAAGAGTGATCAAGACAAGGAACAGAGTTGCTCGAAGGCGTAGATCTGATCGATCGTACGAAGATTTTCAAAGTTTGAATAAGCATCTATTATTCACATCTAATATCAATGATAGACACTTCTTGAGAGAATGCGAAGAGCTCATCATCTACTTTGTCAAAAGAGATTTTATTGCGTTCTTCTTTGATATTGACATCAGATAAACGACAATCGACAAGCGAAAGCAGCACAAATTTTGATGATGATGCAGACGAGAACATTAAATCAGACAATAGCTTTCATGACGCAGAAGATGACATAGAGAGTTCATCATAATCGCAATTAAAACTCTAATATACAATGCTTAATTCTGTGATTGTTGAACCTTTCAATTCGAATTCCTTCGCTCAAATCTCATGTTTCCAAAAATCTCGTGTTTTCAAAAATTTCATGCTTCTCAAAATCTCTTGCTCCCCAAAAATCTCGTGTTTTCAAAAATTTCGTGTTTTCAAAAATTTCATGCTTTCCAAAATTCCTTGCTCCTCAAAAATCTCGTGTTCCCAAAAATCTCGTGTTTTCAAAAATCTCATGCTTCTCAAAATCTCTTGCTTCCCAAAAATCTCATGTTTTCAAAAATCTCGTGTTTTCAAAAATTTCATGCTTTCCAAAAATTTCGTGTTCTCCAAAATCTCTTGCTTCCCAAAAATTTCGTGTTTTCAAAAATCTCGTGTTCTCAAAAATCTCATGTTCCCAAAAATCCCGTGTTCCCAAAAATTTCATGCTCCCAAAAATCTTAAAATGATCTTTCATTGCACTATCAAAATCAACAAATATATCGTCTCACTCAGTGTAAATTAGCTACATAACGAATGCTCAAGCAAATGATATTTGCAGAGTCAAAGTTCAAGCTATTGCCGAATTAAAATTATTTCAATGCATTGATGATGACATGCGCTTGCTGACAATCTTCTCACTTCATGAAAGATGATTAAAGATATGTAACATGAAGTTTGAAATTCATAAAACTCTGCAAATCTTCTCTTACAGATTGTGATTTGAATCAGAGTTGATCACGACTTTGTCGAGAAGAAGAGATGATCTCACTCACATCTAATGTCAGATCAATCTCATGACGTACTTGCACTTCAGTGAAAGTCTTGAGCTTAAGATTATCAGAACGAAGCAGTTTCAGAATAGTTGTAGCAAGATCTGACTCTTCGTTGTCGTAAAGACTAGTTCTATCATAGAATCTGTCTGACGTGAGCGAAGTGTCAGCTGATTGAAGTAGTTGCAGTTGAGAAAGTCGTGCGATTGATCAGAGTCATGCGATCTCGTGAGTTGAGAATCGATAATGACGCTGTACGATTCTTCTGTCTCTCTGTAAAGAATCGATCTGAAGTAGCAAATAATGACGTTCTTGCAGCCTTTCTCGCGTATTCTGAAAGTTGGCTTGAATGTGTGAACGAATCGTCCGTTGCGAATGTGAATTCAAGAGAATTTTTGTTATCATTGAGATTATGATTCGAGTAGTTCTCACTGTCATCTTGATTCGAAATGTCTCTTAACATCTCTTTTCCCTTCGCTTTTGTAAACGAAGTCTTCAATATTTGCGATGAAGAATATTGATCTTTCTCGATCGAGACGACAGACTGATCTGACTTATTGAAGCTGACATCTCTCTGTATTGAAGTTTGCGAAAATGACGAAGGCTGAGCAAATTTCGACTGCTCTTGCACTTCAGCTTCGTGTTTCATTCAGAGAAAAAATGTGCATTGCTCATCGTCGAATCTTGAACATCTTCAGACTGTATGTAACACGTCAGCTATTTACTAAGAGAAGATAGAAGAACAGCTTACACTTTCTCTTCTTGTTGAAACTGCTTTTATTTGTTGTACGACACATCGCTGTCAGTTCACACTCGCAGTGTCATGAGTTCACGATGAGAGTTTACGATCTGAGCTGCTCGATTCAGAGTCTGTGCAGAGATGATCAGTCAGTCATCTTGAGACTTAAGAGACTTGATGAGATGTGAGAAGACATACTTCTGCAAGCACAAGAATTTCGAAGCAAGAAGCAAGAAACATTAGTGATCTATGAGTCGATTAATTCTATATCATAGTTAGTATTTATAGAATTGACAAAAGACGATGTGAATCTTACGCTCTTTCTCTCGTAATCTATAAGTTTCAGCAGAGTATCGACATGATTGAGTAAGATCTCTATCGAAGATAGTTGACATTGTAATCATATGTAAAGACTCGCTCTTCTGAAATAATAGAAGAAAGCATATCGTTGTCGTGTAATCAATGCACAGTACGTTCTTAATTCTTAACTTCGTATGCGACTCAAGTTCTAGACAATCTCGTGTCAAGATCATGAATAGCAATAATGCTTCTGACTATCAGTTTACTGTCAAGCGTCGAAAGAATTAAGAGACGAACTTTAAAGTAGTACTGCTCTTTGAGTCGTCTCATGAGTACATCTGATTAAGATCAAGGCACTGAGACTTATTAATCTCAGTCGGATCGGCATTTTCGTGATAATGAGCGAAATCAAAGTCGTATAATGTAAGATCAAATCTTTTTCAGACGTTGATCTTATTGATCGACATCTCAGTCACGCTCAGGCGCAGTATAGAACAAAATCAGTTTATTTGCAGATGTTAGTCGCTCAGAATTATTTGATTAGTCATTATCATATGAAGATACTTTGTTAATCAGAACATTTCAATTACAAACTATGTCTATAACAGTTAGTTTCTCTCAATGTCAAGCACTCTGTTCTGAAACAGATTGAAAGAGATTTTCTTCACTAAAACATCTCTGAAATCAATCTTGACTAATCATGATCATACGTCGTTTACTGACGACGATGTGTCTGCAGCTGATTCTCTTAAGAATGTTATGTTGAAAACTTTCAAGATTTCTGATCAACTCTTCTGTTGACTTCAGAAGTTGAAAGTAAGACTCAAAACAATGTTCGAAGATCTACTCGTGTACGCTTCAGATGTTTCAGAAAGTGAGAAAAGATGACGAATCGTTTTTTGTCACTGAACATCATATGTCATGAACTGAGAAGTTTGAATTAGAGTTAGACAGCAATGATCTTCAACGATGTCATCATGAACGAGTCTGCGGCATCGTACTACTCATATTCATGTCGATCAACTCTCAACGTCATCAAGCGTTCTCAACGAGTCTTCATCAGTTTACGACTGACATCTGTGTCGACAGAAGAATGAATCTTTCGATGCGACATTTCAGAATGCACATCGTGAACAGTCATATGTTCTTCATTTCTTGAGAAAGACAATCGATTCACTTTGAAATACTTCTGAGTCTTTTGAAGATCGAGCAGAACAGTGCTGCTTTCTGTGTCTCGAGCAAGAGAAATTATCTTTCGACGCAGCGTTCAATTGAATTCTTCATCATGTCACGATCGCTGAAGCTTTCAACGAAGATGTTGAGCAATCGACATTTCGAAGATTTTCATTCTTGATCATTGTTCTTTTCTTCTTCTGTCAACGATCTCGCTAACTATCAGACAACACTTCACTTCAGATTCTACGATCTTCGACAGTATAACTTTCACTCAAAATCTCAGACATCTGATCATTTCGTTTTTCTTTATCGACAGCGAAGACTATCTCGTCTTCGCACTTGATCACTCTTGAAGTCGCAGATTGACTCATTATCAGACGATTGTGAATTTTTCACAGTCGTGCGTGCATGAGATAAGAATTTTCAACTTTTTAGACACACGTAATAATCTTCTGATACATATATGAACTCGGCATTACATCGAACATCGTTCGATCGAAAGAGAGATTAAGACACGACTACGATTTAAAGAAGACGATGCACGCGTCAGACTTCATCATGCAAGTAAGAAAAGCTTAACTCAATTCGCTCAATCTCGAATAGAACTGATCATCTTGAGAAAGAACATCTCATGTCTGATTGAGATCAACTCACTTCAAAGCAGTGACTGATGAGTTCTATAGAGACATAGTTTGCATCACTTAAGCTTGTCTTCAATTAGATATCAACTCGAAAGAAGAATTGAGCTGAGAACAAGACTGTTCTTTGCGACTATTTAATGATGTAGAATGACGATAAAGAAATTCTCTAACAGCGTTGATTGAATCAATTGATGATAGCAGTTCGAATCTGAAGCTGTAGATTCAATCGTCAGAGCATTTCTTTCTCTGAATCTTTTTTTGCGTCAATTCTTTCTTTCAGTTACTCTTCTCTTTCAATCTTGTCTCTTCTTCTGTCGAACATCTCTATTCACGTCATTGTAACATACAGTCATGTCTCTAGAATGCTGTAATGATGCATCTTTCATAAACATCTTGTCAGAACGATGATTCTTTTGTTCTGTCACATCTAACGTTCGATAAATCGTTTTGTAACGACAAGTTCTGCCTAGTTCACTCACAATGACTGATATATCACTTGCAGCTTTCGACATTCGTAGATCGTAGATTGTGATAACAGAACTTTCTCTTCGATCGCGATTGCTGAAGACAGAATCTTGATCGATCTTAAAAGAAATCTGAATTGCTTCGCACGAAAGATTTGCTCTTTTGCTGATCAATAGTTGCTGACTGAATGCTTAATGCACATCTCTTATAGTTCATCGTAGACACTAGTCTCTGTCTCTTTTGTATCATTCTTCTCTTGATCTTTGATGCAGTTCTCACAATTCTGATATCTATGTGAATTAACTTAATTGAAACAGGTATTTTGTGAAAGCATCTTACTTTGCGTAAATGTCTCTTTGCTTTCTCGCTTCAATTTGCACATTCTCGTCAGCTTCTTTGCAATTTTCATGAAATGTTTTGTTGACTTCTATGTCATTCATTCTGAACTGCAATTGAAGATTGTGTTCGACAATTGTAGCGTCTCATCAATTCAAGTAAGATAGTCGCAGACGTATAGAGTAGAGATGTCTGAAATCATATCAAAAAACTATGATGCACGTTAACATAAACTGTCTGCAAACATTCACTTCAAATTCAGACGCGTCGATTTTTTATTGTAAGAAGAGCGCTTTCAGCGTTATTGATTAAGAATTATGAAAGATCGTCAAACCTTCTTACTTCTCTCTCTAAGCAGATACTCGTTCTTAGATCAATCATGACTTATGTCACATTAGATGACATGTAGTTTTGAAGATGATCATTCTCACAGATCACAAAGCTAATGAGTTATTCAATGCAAGATACAGAATCTGAAGTTTCATAGATCATCTCAATCTCGATATGATTTTGAAAGAAGACATCAGAGAGATTGACTTGATAAAGAAACGTTTAGTAAGTTATCTATTACAATACTTTAAAAAATGTGTTTGATATTATCAGTTAACAACATGATACTTCTGCATCGACGCGAACTTTATATAATATCTCGATATCTTATAAAAGATAGACTAAATAGTGAAACTTGTCTGAACTGTGTGAGACTCGAACGATGACGTCGTTGCATAAATGCGATGAATTCGTGCTAAAGCGATTTGCTTGTAAGAAGAGTCATATATGAAGTGTCTTTGCTGACTTTCGATAGATCATTAGAATATGAAGAAATACATTTATCAGTGCATCTTGACATGATGACATCTAATTAAAACGTCGTTGTAATATTGTGATGTGCACTCTAAAGCAAGAAGTCGACGATGCAGAAAATGAGAACGTCAGAAGACGTCACTCAAGAAATGCTAATATAACAGTTCAGCTCAACGCGCTTCACAAAAATAAAGATTACGCAGTCATGAAATGTGATTGACTCATTGTCTTCTTATTCTAAATCAATTCAACTATGAAGTTGAATCTGACAACTTGCTGAATTTTGTTTTTCGTGTTGTTGTTCGAATTTCTGCGTGTGAAACTCATGCAGTTAACATTGATGACGACAGCAAGACTCTCAAAAAACAGTTGATGACAGCTTGTTGCTTTTGACGATATTCTTTCAATTTGCAATCAAGAAGATGTAACATGATCTAAATACTATCAGACTTCGTTCGCTCAAGCTATAGAATTGTTCGCACTTCTTGACTCTGTTGAACACGATCATCAACGAGGCTCAGACTATATGACTGAAACTCTTCGAATTGATCATTGACGTTGACTGCTACATTTTTCAAGATTGATAGAGCGTCAGCATATTGCACAGCTATTGTGAGCTATCTTGCAGTTAAAGTCAATCTTACAATTCTATGTAATATATTCTGATATCATGATACTGCTTTATATCTCGCTGAACTTTCTAAACGAATTATCGTCGTGAATGATCTTTATCAAATCTTTCAATATCACGAGGCATTGAACATAGATATGTACTTCAGCGAGCAAGAATATGTTCAGTAAACATTTTTCATGCTTCTAATTGTTGATATAGCATCTCGCTCTAATGCGATAAATAGAGACTATGTCGAGATCATTGAAGTTCTGCGCTACAGAAATATGTACATTCACATTGTTTCTGATGATCAACGACTGACACTCAATTCATACAATGATCATAGAGAAACAAGAGATGAGTAGATATCTCGAATTCTTGCTAAGTGAGCGCTACTGAATACTACAGTCGTATCTTCATTTCAAGAAGCATGATCAGATGAAATCGCTGTATCTGAGTACAATTCGACGTTAACTATCAACGATCACTCGACTTCATATCACTCAATTATCTGCGAAGACACAAGATCAATCATTGTCTTACACATAATATTTGAACAGATCTTCTGAAAACTGAAAGAATTTTGTAAGACATTATATAGAGCGATCAAACATTATGACGATAGATAAAATGATAGATAGCATTATTGAGACTCTGCAGTCGCTTGTAGAATCATCATGATGGCTTTATGCTCAGCGATCATCTGCAATGTCGTTCGATCATAATCAGTAGCAGCAGCGACGTTGACGTCGACGTTTGTCGTCAGCAGTCTCTTTATCATCTCAAGATGCTCTTCTTCAGCGATCGTCTGCAATGTTGTTCGATCATCATCAGCAGCAGCGACGACGTTGACGTCGACGTTTATCGTCAGCAGCTTTCTTATCACTGCATCATTCTCTTTTTCGACTGCTCTTTGAAGTCAGTGATCACGCAACAATGAAACTCTGTTAAATATATCGCTTTCTCATAAAAAGTTGATTATCACAGCTGAACTCGTCGCTAGTGCATGCTTCTGTCATTTCTCAATCGCATATTGAAGAAAGCAGCGAGTCTGTAAACGCTCTTGTGACAGTTCTCATATGATCTCTTTTGCTGCGTGCTCTATAATATCTTGACTGAATTCTTTCATGCTCAGATATTTTCAGCATATATCAAGTATACAAGAATTTGCCTTATCTGAGATGATTCTATACATTGATAGATGACTATTTTCTTAAAGATTCTTCTCTAGAAGATAATTCTTTGCAGATTGATGAATCAGATTGATTGTTTGAGTGACGTTGTCTAGATAAACAAGAGACTCACAGAATTTGAAGTCATTCTTCAGTTCATTCAGTGTATCTGCTGTTGAAATGATGTACTCGTCTCATTCTTCTGAATCTAGAGCGTGTGTCATTGTCAATTCATCAATTGTTAGAGATCATCGAGCAGTAATCACTCATTGTAGAATAAATCTTGCATTTTTCACGTCGTTCTCTTGAATTTTGTTTAAAATTCTGCTATAAACTTCGCTAAGACTCGAAGATAGTGATGATAATTTCGTTCTTATCTTGAAGATAACTGTAGTCTCAGAAATATCTTTTAGAATAAGTGAAACTCATAGAAATGTTTCTTCAACTTTCTCAGACAGAGCGATCTGAATGTCTTGCTTTAGTTTCGAAGAATAATTCTTTTTCGTGAAGAGTTCATTGACTCTTGTGTGAATGTAGTTCAAGAGATCAGTATTGATCTTATCTGAATCAATACATATCAATTCTCTCAGATGATTCAATTCATCTAAGATATCTGACTCTGATCTACATGTAATAATCAACTTGACATTCATGATCTCACTTTCTTGCTGAGTAGAAAACAATTCTGTCAGGCTCGCAAGAAAGATCTGCCGAAATTCACGTGATGACTTGTCACATTTATTCAGAGCATCTATCAGAAGATAGATCTGATCTGCGTTGAGATTTCTCAATATTTTGAGCAGAATTCGTCAAAGAGCATCAAAGTTATCGAAAACTCGATCTCTCATCTGATTATAATCTTTCTGAATATGCTTGAATAGTAGAGATCTTTGTCTCAAGAGCTGCAGAAGAAGTTTTCGAATGATAGCAATGACAGTGTTGCGCTTGTCGTCTTTGTTGTCACAGAAGTAGTATGCAAATATCATGTCAGAAGTAAACTGCGCTCTCTTGTCAAGCTCGTCTATCAAGTAGCTTGATATCATCGTCTTCTCAATGTCTGAAGCATCTACTAGTTGAAGCATTCGAGAGCTGTCTTCAACTAGTCAAGCAGTATATGCTTCGTGAAGAAGTAGTCATTCACAAGTGTCTTCAACTCGCTTCTCTTTAGATCTTCGAATAGCTGTCAGATCATCAAGAGAATTTGTCAGAAACAGAGATTGAAGACAGCTGAGATTTTCTTTTGATATTATTGTTTATCTCAAGTCAACAAAGATCAACAATCGTCTATTAAGTGATTTTCTTACTTGAGTTGTCATGAATGATTGTTTGAGCTGTTTATAAATGCATTAGCGCAAAAATGAATCTGTAGTCTGAATACATCTACGTTTTAGGCGTCTCTGTATCTTCTTCGTAGCATGTTCTGTCATCTTCTTGATGATAGAATAAACAGTTCTGTATGAATAATTCTCAGACTCATCATATTTGTTGATTTTGAAATAATCTGTTGATAAGACAATTTTTCGATGATCATCTATGCAAACACTCTTCTCTTCTACTATTTAGTTACTCAAGATGTTAGAGTTTATTAAAAGCTCAATGTTGAATATTACATATCATTTCTTTTCAACTGTCATTTATCTTCTGCTCGTAATCTGTCTTATGCATTTCAAAAAAGCATACGATTGAAACTGACATTCGAAAAAGTCATAGCGTGAAATTATAGAGTAGATAGTTTAAGATTTCAGAATCTTCACATAAATTCTTCAAAATCGCATCACTCATCTCTAACTCAAGCTTCTTGCCAGTATATGCTATTCATTCTTCTCAGTTTGAAGCTTTTGTATCACGATGAGAGATCTCAAGAAAGACAATCTCAACGATAGATGTTGCAAGATATTGAAAGATATTCTCACGAAAACTGACACTCACAAGAGTCTGTTGCAGATAATCAATGACACACTTCTCAAGTAGAGAAAGATCAATTTATCTGCTCAATGACTATTTCGTCAAAGCTATGTTCAATAAATATAAGAGATCTATATTTAGTCTTCTTCTTCTGTCATTTGTTGAAGTCAGTGTTGATGAAAATCGCAAACACTAGCGTCTTATCTCTTTTCGTTTATTATCTAGTGCAGTGAGAAGTTGATCGACACAAAGATCACGTCTTTGCTTTGACGCATCTTTATGTCATTTTGACTCGTAATTGAAGATCATAATGCGAGCATGCAACATCTTCGCTGACAGTAAATTCTTGTCTGCGAGTCAGTTCATCTTCTTGTATTGATCAGTCTCTTTCACTTCAATCTTTCGTATTCATGCTCAGGCGAGATCTGCTTCAAGATCATAAATGACAACAACACTAAAGTTTAGTTGTGTTAGCAGACGTCTGTTGAGCACGACGTAAGAATCAGAAGACTCACTCAATATCTGAGATTTCTTCTTCATAAAGAACAATCAGATCAAGTCAGTTAGCACTCTGATTATTCATGTGATTGAAAAAACATTCATTGTTACGAACAGAGTAGAGAATTTGTCTTCTGTAGAACGATATCTTGATAACTGAAAGATAATTCAACGTACTCGCGAGCGCGAGCTCTACAGCTATGATACACGCTGATGCGAAGAGAATGATGATCGAATGCAAGCATTACACGAGTCGCAGTCGTATCAATATCGCTTGACGCATCGAAAATCGCTAAGATATCTCTCGTCATCTCAGCGATTGACTTATATAATTTCAGCAAAGTTTCATTCAGTTCATTCTCAGTCATGTTAAAGCTCACTCTCTTCATGACATTACTGCGAATCTCTGACTTCTCTTTCAATGTCGCAAAGCTACGCAACTCAAGCTGCTATGAGAGTTTGCAGCAAAGACATTGTCAAGTCAACAGATCTCAATATTTGAGTCAGCGATGAGCATAGTCAGAACGAACTCGAGGTAGAGTAAGATAAACAGCTCTTTATCAAGTTCAAGCAGCATCGTTGACAAGTCTTTAAGCGTTATCGCAGTTCAAGATCTCGATGCTCATTCATACTACACATGAGTAGAAAGACAAACTTCTGTCGAGAAGGCGAAGTCTATACATCGTCATCGATTCGATTTCTTACAAGATCGTCAGAAGAACATTCAGACTGACGAACTCTTCGATGTCACGCAAACTGCATTCAACATTGCGAAAGTTATGTGACTTCGAGATTTTTTGTCAGATCTAATTTCAAATGCTTGAATTGCGACATACAGTTACGAATCTGACTGACGCAGATCGAACATCAAAACAACTCTACGCAAATGTGAAATGCAGTTGCTCAACGTTCTTCATCAGCATCGATCAAGCGAGAAAGTCAATAGCATTGTTTCGAGCATTCTTTATTTATCATTACTAAGAATCAAGATAGAAGAGTCGATGATCGTTGATGTTTATTGAACATAGTCTTGAAGATTTGATCATCAAACAGATCAGCGTGATTTTGATGCTATTCCTTTCTGTACTAATCTCTTCATAGACGCTAGTGTTGATCGATCATAATAATGATTTCAGAGATATTCGATTGTCAACGACGAGAATCATCTTTCTTGAAACATTGCATCAGAGAAGTGACGCTGCAGTATATGATGTGTGACTTGCTCAAGCAGTGAAACACGATAAAATGTTGCTCAAGTCTCTGAAAAGAAACAGCTCTGCTCTTGATGAAATTGCGCGAGACTTTGATGCAAGTCACAGTACTGCTGATATCGTTTGCTTTTATGAAGACAAAGACGTGTCGTACGAATTCTGACAGACTCAGATGTGCTGACTTCTACTTTTACATTTAACTGAATATGAGAGCTTACGACACACAGTTGATTGATCATCAGTCAGTCTCTTTGCATGAGAAAAGAGCGATTTACCTCACTACTGATCACTCAGAGCTGAACAAATTTCATGATCTCGAAGATGAAAATTTTCTCTTGATGCAATCAGAGATTCAAAGAATGATTCAGACGACGTCACAAACGATTAAGAAACGATATCATTGTACGATTCATCTTCTCTATATCTGACTTTGTATTTTCAAAGCTTCTCTAACTTCTCATAAGCACACGTCATAAATATCGAAAAAGAGTCATTTCGCGTAGACTTTAGTCTTCAAAACATTTCTGTAGTGAAAAGCTTTGTAGCGCGAAACACGAAGATGACGTGACTAACGCAAGTTTTACTTTTCACTCAGATGAATCAAATGCGTCGTAAAGTATTCATCGTTCATGAACTTGATGAGATCGAAAAGACTCAGCTCTTCGTTGAATTCACTCGAAAATATCATGAGAGCTACAGCGCGATCTTCTGAATCAACGACTCGATCAACGAGAGATTGAGACGAAGCATCGCTGATCTCGTCAGTCGATTGTCACAGCATCAGATTTCAGAAGAAAGCAGAAATTACTCACAAAGAGAGAGCACTAACGTTGATGAAGTTGTTGAAGATGTGCTCAAATGATTATCACAGTCATTGAACGATCAGTGATTACTGATTCTTGACAACGTGAATCGAGAGTTTTCAGACTCATCTAGAGATTCGAAATTCTTCAATGTGAAAGAGTATTTTTCAACAGCAGATCAAGAATCTATTCTTATCACTTCTCGATTGATGAGTCTGTGTCAGCTGAAAACGAATCTGAAATTGAAATCGATTGACAAACTGCAAGAATCAAGTATTCTTGAGAACAGTCTCGAACGATCAATTGAAGATGAGTATCATTGAAGCATACTTTTCAGCTTCTATCTGACATCTGAGACTCATTAGATTCATCAAAGCTTGTCGATCTGCTCGAAGATCTTTCTTTGACGATCAATCAAGTCGATTCGTATATGCGAATGACAGACACACATTTGTCTGAGTACATCGAGCTATACGATCAAGCATGAGCAAGATTAATGAAGAAGCAGCATTCTTTCACTTTGTCAGAAGATAAAGGCAGCATTCTAACAACATGAACATTGTCATATAATTTTCTTCAGTTACAAAATGAGAACGCAGTCAATCTCTTAAAGCTGTGAGCGTTTCTTGACAATCGAGATCTCTGATATGAGCTTCTCACGCCTGCACTGAATCTTCAAATTGTCAACAAAGTATCTCATTGATTCGTCAGTTGTGCAGATGACAAAATCGATTTCAATGAGTGCATTGAACTTCTGTTGAAATATTTCTTTATCGATGCAAAAACTGAATCATCTTCTTTCTTTATGCATTCTGTGCTTCATCATTGATGCTTTCACGCATTTGAAGAAGACGAGACTACTATGAGCTGACTCGTCATGATCATTGTTGCATTCGCTGTGTCTTCGAAGATCGTGCTTCATTATTCGCTCATACAGAGACGTCTTCTACCACATTGTGATCGTGTCTACTCAAGACTGCAGCGATGTATGCACGAAGACTTAATGAATGAGAAAGATTTTTCGTCTTTTAGCGACACATGTCATCAGCTAGAACTTCTGTACTCAAATCAAGACAAGATGAAGAAAGTCGAGAACATGTATCTACGAGCATTGACAGAAAAGAAAAAGATCTGAGGTTCTGAACACACGTCGACGCTTGATACGATCAACAATCTAGAGACTCTGTACTGAAATCAAGACAAGATGAAAGAAGTCGAGAACATGTATCTGCGAGCATTGACGAGCTGTGAAAAGATCTGAGATTCTGAACACACATTGACGCTTGATACGATCAACAATCTAGAGAATCTGTACTCGAATCAAGATAAGATGAAAGAATTCGATGACATGTTTCAACGTGCGAAAACTAGAAAATCTTAACAACTTGATACATCAGAATTTTGAGATCGAGATGATCATTCATGATCTACAGACGCTTCTACAACTTAGAGTCTTTGAGATTGATTTCGATGAAAATTTAATCTTCATCGATTCTATCTCAAGCCTCTTGATTGATACTGAGATAAGAAATTCATTCAGTGCAGACAATATCAAACGTCAGGTCTGAAAAATCTACGTCAAGATTCGCTACGATCGAAGATCTCTCTAGACGACTTCGAGAAGAGAAGTCGACACGTGATATGTGCGCAACAGCTCATAGTCTTAGTCTCACTGAAGTCTGACAAAGAACGAGATCTGATCTCAATATCGTCTACTCGTGATGAATTGATGTTGAATTCGATGTATCTATCTTATTGAGCTCAACATCTGATTCTTACGACAGTTCAGCGTCTTCTGAAGAAGATTGTTTCGAATTGATGTGAATATTTGAAATATTAAAGAAGCATATGTGAAACTGTCTCGAAGCATTGAATCTGCACAGATGAATACGTATCGTGCATACAATAACATCGTGAAGCAATCTTTCAAGAGCGTACTTTCATTCATGATCGTATTTTGTTATTCTGTGATTCATCGTTGACGAATGAGTATCTTCGAGATTGCGACAGTGATATCATCTGCGATCAAACTTGTTAACGCACTTCAGAATGATCGTCGAGCTGTACAGCTAAGTGAAATACGAAAAGAAATACTGAATCAGAGTAAAGTTCTTGCAATTACAAAGACTTCGCTTCAAACAAAGATTGCAGATGAAATTCGCGTTCTCTCTGATCATCGTGCAGAGCTTAAACGAATGAAGGAACGATCTAAAGTGACTATGAGCAAAGAGGACGTTAAAAATCAATCATTAATAGATGATCTGCTCGCAGGCACTGTTTTCAAAGTTCTCTCAAGACATGACAAAGAACTTGAATTTAGCAGAGAGCAACTTAGCGCAGTCTAAATGATCATATGGCTTCATCGATCGCATCATCACAGAAAAACTCGTCACTGAAAGATTCTTCTGTTGTCGATGCTTTGCAAATTATGAAAGTTCGTGCTCACAAACTTCTAAACGATATATAGTGTATCTCTCATCTCAAATACGACTGTCAGATTCATCGCGAAGTCTAGCAGCTTGTCGAATACATCACGATGCGTAACATAAGATGTGATCATCTCGAACACTCAATTTTCTTCTTGACTTTAGTGTTTCAAGCTCTCTAAACTAGACGCAATATCGTCGAGGTGACAGTTTCGCAGCTATACTTTTCATGAATCAGAAACTCATTTCACTGTTTATTTCTCAGATACTCGTTGTCTTTTAACTCAGATAAACGGTTCCGAAGCTTCGAAGCAGCGAATACATCTGAGCAAGCGATATTACAAGCTATGAAGAGTTGTTCTTCTTTCTCATGCATGAAAAAAAGAATCTGAAGCGTTCTTGGTAACGAAGATGTTGTAGAGATTCAACTCGTTCACACTCGTTCGAACTTTGTAGATGCAATAGTGTCTCGGCTTCAAAGATCTCATGAAAAAAGATGTACTCTGTTTCAGATGTCTCAATCTCTTCAAAGCTTGAAATCTCATCTAGGAAAAAGTTTATGTATATTTTAGGCTTGATATTCATACGGAAGGTTTTCTCAGATGATTTAGAGTCAGCTACGCGGAAGTCATGTTCAGATAGTGATTGACAGAAATGTGTTCGAGAGAGTAGATCTCTAATTAAACAGTATTAAATGTCTGCTCGAAATGAAAGCTGAGATTTATACAATCTTCGAATCAGATTGTTTGAAGAAATTCAATCAAAATCTTTCTTCAAACAGATTGAGCTACTGTTCTGCTTCTTCGTCATCTCTCAGCAGCGTCAAAGTGAGAAGACGTGAGACATTGAACATAAAGTCAGAGTATAGTTCACAGCAGTCAATATATCAATCATTGAATCATCAGTACACAGATAATACATGCAAAATTGATGAGATCGAATACAATAAACAGAATATAGAAAGAGCAAGTAGAGTCTATTCACGCAATACTATCTTATGCACTTTCGCAGTATGATTCTTGAAAGTCATGACATTTGACAGAATCAGTTTGACTGTCTTGCATCGCGAATGCAAACATAAAATCTTATCATCTGATGCGAAAGTCTTCAAGTGCTTCTCAATCTCATTCAGCATCTTGTTTACTTTACTATACTCAAAAGTTCGCTTCTCGTAAAGCTTGCGATCGTCGCTCAGGCAAAAGATGCATTGCTTTGACTTGCACTTTGTGAGAAATGAATTCACGATATTCTCTTTCATATCATCTGCAGACGTTTTCGATTCTTCTTGTTCGACGCTTCGCTTTGATCGATCGCGACGCTGAATTTTCTGTCGACGACACAAGATCGTCAGAGCTTCAATGTCTCTAATTCTTCGAGTTAATATTTTCTCATCTGTGAGATCGATCGCTGACTGACATATTCAGCGCACAATCTCGACTCGTTCAGAAATATTGTATTTACGACGCGTCGCAGATTCATTAGTCATTGAGTTCTTTTGATTCGAAGAGGCAGAGAACTGTGAGTCAAAGACGATTGTATCGATCTTTCGAAAATGTTGCTTTCGACTCTTTTCGATCATAGTTTGTCGCAGTCTGACTTTGTAAGAACTCAATCGAGCTTGCGCTGTCATCTTTTGATTGTACAGTGACGTTTCTTTTGCGATATTGATGAGTCTGTAGCTCTGTGATTTCAGTTGAGCAGTGAGAATCTTGTTTCTGTTGCTGAGGCGAAGAATCTTTGAATGATTACGAAACTCTGCTTTCTGCTTCTTCGATAACTTCGTCGAAGCATTGAAATCGACAGTCAAACTGACGAGCCGAATCATCTTCTGTATCATCTCATTAAAGAAGCGCTTCAAGAAGCAGACTTTGATGTCAACTTGAACGTCTTGATCAAGATAGTATTCAGTCGCGTCTAATTTATGGTCGAACAGCTGATCTCGTACGCTGGCGAAAGTCTTCTCTGTTCAAGTACTCGAAATTAGCATTTCTTGACTAAACAAAATTTCAAGTTCAGATATGAAAGAAAAGATGTACTGTTCACAACATTCAGAAGATCACGTCTGAGATACTTCTGATCGAGATTGTCTTGAAGCTCAGTCTTTCGCCTCGTTCGCTTCAGATTGCGAGCAAATGTGTTGACGCGAAGAGGTTTGATAGATGATGTTTCGAATCTCTTGAAGTCACGCATGAGCTCACGCAATATCGAAAGATCTAAAACCTCGCGTTTTCACTTCAGCGTGAGACTTTGCTTGCTCGATGACATTTTCACTCAAAATATATTTTTGATATCGTGAGTCGACTCAGCTTCGAAAGTCTTGTCAATGAGCGCGAGAGATAGAAAATGATCGAGAAGACAGAACAACGAATGATCGTTCTCTTCATCGATGATCAACGTTTTTCTGTATGCACACACGTCAGCTATAGACATGATATCTAGATGACTCGAGTATACTCACATGCGTGAGTGATTGTCTTCATCTTTAGTATGAAGCAATGTGATCTTCATGAAGATCATGTTGAGTTTTTCGAGAATAGAGCTGAGAACTATATAGATAGTAAAGTGTCGATACAGAAACGATCGAGTTTCTTCGAATTCTGCAGTACATTCATCATCTGTGTCGCAATTCTCAGCGATATTGTTGCTCAAACTCAAGTCACTGTCGCTGTCATCGTCGTCGTCATAAGTCGTATTAGAGTCGTTGTCGCTATCGCTGTCATAAGCGATATTAGATTCGCTATAGTCTTCATCGTCATGATCATGAAGTCTGATGAACTTGCTATCAACTTCGCAGTCAGAATCGACAATCATTCAGATGTCGTCTTCACGATTGCTGTTCATATCGTGATCTTCAATCGTTGTAGTATCGCTCAAACTGAGATCATCGATGTTGAAAAGATCAAGCTTGACTCTGATGTCGAAGAGAGAGCACAGTCTACAATCGAAGAATTCGCTCATAAGTATTTCTGCGAAATGCTGAACTCGCTGACGCTCATTCGAAAATATCGAATCATCAATGACTCAGTGAATATAGAGTCAAAGGTACAAATCGTCGCAATCTGCGACGAGTTTTTTCATGAGAAGTGTACGAAGACGAAACTGAATCTCGAGATGTTTGATATACTGAGGCCGAGCGATCAGTCAAGTTCATTCTGATCTCAAAACATTTCTTACATTGCGAATGTCTCTCTTGTCGCTCTCACTGAAAACTCGACCAGTCTTATCAAGAATGTGCATTCGTAAAACTCGTCAGTAATTTTTCAAACTTGAGGCTGCTCTTATTCTCTTGTAATTATTCATGACTCATAGCAAGAAGACTTTGAGATTCGACGACTCTGCTTCTTTCAAAAAGGTGTCCGGGCGCTTTTCGAGTTCGTAACAATGCCTAGTGTCTTCATTAGTATCGACAGTCATGACACGTAGAAGATCGAGAATATCCTACCTTTTGACCTTTACTATCACAGATGTCAGACTCTTCTTCGTGTTGTCGGCAGGCCTTGAAGGAGTCCGTCTCTGCTCTGCGAGTTCCCTGCGCTGTTGAATGTAAAAGCTGGGGAGCAATCTGACAGTTTTCCGCCGTGTTTGCATGATGGATGATTGCTATCGCGAAGAACGAAGAGAGCATTTCGCGAAAGAGTATGGTAAAGTAGCTGTGAATTCTGGTGACAATTTTGCGATCATAGAAAAGAACGATAGCGAACGAGGTGTGTTGTATAGACAAGGGGAAAAGCGAAGAGGAATTGCGCAGCGCTGCGATTGAGGGTAGAGGATGGAAAGGTTCGGAGGAGGAGGGTAAGTACAGCGTGATGAGAGGTGCCATGTCCTGTACTTATGTCCACTGTCTCAAGACCCAGTCGGCGGTAAAAAGGGCAAGATCTCTTTGTGGTTGTAAGCCAGAAATGGAGTGCAATTCACGAAGGAGCGCAATCCTTGTCAGAGCGCCGGAGACTAGCAGACCCTTGTTCATCAATCGAGTTCGGCTCAACAGTTTTGTCGGTCCGAGTCTTTTGGCCTCGATGTTCTGGCACCGTAAAGCGGCTTCAAAGGCCCCCGGATTGGGACGTCCAAACATCTAAAAGTAGATACTGAGTGTAAATCTGAATTGCCGAGTGTATATCTTGACATTTTTTAATAGTATTTCACGGTAAAAAAACGATAACGGTGTCAAAAGATTTTTGTTTATTTCTCGTAAACCTGTATTTAATTAAACCGTAATAATATCGATATCCATAAAAAACAGTAATCTTAGTTAATCGATAGCTTTAATCGACAGTATTTACCAGTATACAGTGACAGTACGAGCTACACTACCATCACCGATAAAGCAAATCATGGATGTTCGCTAAGGTAGGTAATTAATCAGATTTACACTTCATCACTGTTATGCGCATAATAAATCCTTCGCTCAAAGGGGCACGGATAAAGCTTCTTCAATTCTTTTCGACCTGCAGTATTTTCTCCGTCCTATACAATGCCAACAAACGGCGCAAGCGTCTCAAAGAGAACAATAGGCAATCGAATATCAAAACTACCGAAAACAAAAAGAAGACGCACACAGCCGGCTAATGACGACAGTGTATGCGAACAGTGCCGAAAGATCAACCTCCAGAAGGTACTTGACCCCGGTAGAGTTGTTCTCTCGGGGATTAAGTCCCCCAAGGGCATACTCGTCGCGAACCTCGGAACAAGATGTCACAATGCCCCAACGAATAACTGTCAGGCGTGCATATTATTCCATGAGCTTCGCCTTCCAGCGCACCCACAACAAAGCTATGAACTGCGCGCTTATTCGTTCCTGGAGTACAGCACCTTGACAAATTATTCTTTATGCCCGGACGACCTAAAAAGCAAAGACCAACCTTACCTTGCCGTCGTTTCGGGTAGATACGCAGGCGACCGTCTTAGGCAGCATACCAAAGAGAAAGGCTTCCTCTTCTGCCGCGAAGGCATTGCAGAGAAGCAGCAATCACTACTCATTCCCCAGGAACTCAAATCTGAAGTAAATTTCTCTGCTATAAAAGAATGGTGGGAATATTGCAGACTAAACCACAAAAGACTCTGTTCGATTGAAAAAACTCAAATAAGGAACTTCAAGCTGATTGACTGCAATACGCTGTCAATAGACGCCGCTCCCTCTTCCTGTTCGTATGCAGCCTTGAGCTATGTATGGGGCAAGCCTCCATCTGAATCGGAGACTTCTGGCAGTATCAATGGCAGCAAATTCTCGCGGACGGCATTAGATGCTATTTGTGCCTGCAAAGAACTTGGAGTATCATATCTTTGGGTAGATCAATATTGCATCAACCAGAACGATGCAGCGGAAAAACAAGAGCAAATCAGCCAGATGGACATAATCTATCAGCAGGCAGAAATTACCATCATCGCCGCCGCCGGGAGTGGCGCAACTGCAGGACTCCCTGGTGTAAATGGAACACGGCGAAGAACGCCCTCGGCAGCAACGATCGAAAACATTCGCATTATGTCGAGCTCACCTCACCCGCACCACACTATCCCCGCCACAACATGGGGCTCCAGAGGCTGGACGATGCAAGAGGCGATCCTGTCACGTCGGCGACTCGTATTCACCGAGGATCAAGTTTATTTCGAATGCAGAGCAATGAACTGCCAAGAGAGCTTGAAGATACACCTGGACATGATTCACTCCAAACGCAGAGACAAGACGTTAAAATTCGTCCACTCTGGCGTCTTCGGAGGCAGTGAAACCACCTGCTTCGCTCCCGTCGACGCCCAAAATACGGATCATTGGTCCAACATGTCACACTACCTGGAGTATGTCCAGGAATATTCGACAAGGAACCTGACAAACGATGATGATGCCCTACGAGCGTTCGAGGGCATTATTAAATATCTTGAAAAATCGAAATTTGCCATTCTCCAGATCTGGGGTGTGCCATTTATGGACCCGCAAAATTTTCCTCCCGATCAATACAACAGTGATTCACTCATAATTGGCCTTCTATGGGGACACAAACAGCAGTGCTGGTCGCCTTCGGGTCCGCATAGGCGCGACGAATTTCCATCCTGGTCATGGGCAGGATGGAAAGGAGGAGTGCGGTTTTATATTACCAACCGGGATATTTACGGTGTCCTCAGAGTTCTGGCGAAGGAAATCTTGTTGGAACCGGAAACAGGGCAAACGATCAACTTTTTAGATTTCCTTCGGAACCAATCCCGTCCAAACGAGATATTTTCTTACCCAAAGGCGCTACATCTCTACCTTCCAGTTTTATTACCCAATAGCATTACTGCGGTTCCTGGCCTTGAGGAGAATGGATCTTGGAGGCTGGGGGATTCTGTAGATGGAAATCTAAACATATCTCAATGTCCGAGAAACAGTATACCCCTCGAGGAGATGTTTAAACGGAAACTCTTAGAATTGCTTTTAATCGCAGAAGATACACAGAGAATGTATCTTTTTGTGATTGAAAACCTCCAAGATTCTGCTCGCCGCGTAGGTATCATGACAGCAGACTGTCCAAGGAGCTGGCGAAATTTCATGCAGTTACACGTTAGCGAGAGATGGGTACGTTTGGTCTAAAGTTCTACCTCTTATAAGAGAGCCTTAACAGCCTGCGGGCTGGAAAAAGGGGTATTCGGTAGAAGGGGGCGGCGTAAAAGGAGGTACGCCTTCTGGAGCGGAGAAGGGAATACTAGAGAGGGGGAAAAGGGGAGGTACTTTACTGTATATATACTAAAAAGGGAGGAGTAGATAAAGAAGTTCTCCTTTAAAGGAGATGAAGATAATTTTGTTATTAAGAAGTAATACTAATAGCTAGCCAGCTTGGAACTTTCTTTTCTAAAAAAGACTTAAGGTCATAAGGGACGTGGGGAGTAGGGGCTGATACGATGACCTTTCGGTTTGGTCCATGGAACGCAGCAGACTGAGCTTCCTCCTTTGTGAGATGTTCTTTATTGTGCTTCTCGAAGATTTTCCGCACAGGGGTAGATATAAGAAGAGCATGGATTTTCTTCTTATCCCATTGCAGGGCGGCGTTAATGTCCTTACCAATCCATCGCCTTGTGCTTTCAACACCGCCAAGTGGTTGTGGAGCTATCATAGATTGGGACGGTGTGAGGTGATGTGAAGTGATGTAGCTGTGGATGGGGTTGGCGCGAGAAAAGCTGGGGATTTTGAGAGTACACATAGGCTCGATAAGCAAGTGTAATGGGACACACCTGTGCTGAACGACCCAATTATTACAACTTCAAACATCAACCACATCGAGGAATGGCACATATCTTTGCTCGAGAGCGTGATCAAACAGTGGTGCCTTTATCATGAGGGAAATAATGAAAAGGGAGGTGACGTACCTGACGTCGCTGCTCATAACATAGGTAGGTAAATATCAGCCAGACCGATTTGCCCATAGTGAATAAAGGGTCGCTCTCTCGAAGAAAGTGGAAACGGTGTTTGGCTCGAAAGAAACAGCCTTTGAAGTGGAGGCTATACGACGAGTTGTCGAAAATAATGTCAAGATAGCGGAAGCGCATGCTGGGAGTGCAAGTCAGGTTTAAATCCTCACAGAGAATAAGACAAAGTGAGATATTTCTTCTGAGCGACACATTGCTCCATGAAACGAGCTAAAGGTAATTCCTCCACATTAAGTATAACGTGATAACAATCTTTGACACCATCTCAGCGATTGCTTTAGTTTGAAAAGCTCCCTTTTGAAAATCAGCACCAAGCCACTTATGACGTTCCTTGTCTTCTCCTCCGTCGTCTCTCCTCTTCTCACATATTCCCTTATCGCCAGCAGAGAAAATGCAACGCACTCAAATGGAGGAGAACATTTTGCGGATGGCCTAGACCACCAAATTCACCCTCCAAAACTTATCTCTTGACTTCTAACTCCCTAGAAGTTTTCGTCAGCTTGACCAAGAAACCTTCCCACCCCCAAACTTACATCTGACGACTTGGCGCTAGCTTAAAGAGTTATCAAGGTAGGATTAGGCGAGTCTTTGGTTCATTTGTGGTGCCCTGGTCGTTGGTAGCTGAAAGCCTACCAACCGGACTGTCCATGTGTCCATGTGGACATAGGGTCTTTTGTAAGAAGTCCAGTTCCCCCTTTCCACCACAGCATCGGTATTAGTCTCCTCCATAAACGATCTTTTAGAGGGTTGTTCGAAGTGTCTCTCTTCCGAATGTGGTTGATGATGTCGTAGAAATCATGGCTGACTAGCATGCATGCAATTTGGGAAGGCACTCTAAGACACTCTAGAATTTGTATCTGGACTTCTGAAGGTAATTCAAGGAATGGAAAATGGAGAGCGTTGTGACTGCCATGGCCCGACATATTGTATTCGTCCGCCTCCGAGGCTTTACTGTAGACAGGCTCAACGAAATCGAAAACAGGGAGCCTCCTGGTACATTGCAGAAGTCTACCAGTTTTCCTGCGAACCGTAGTCTTGACGAGAACCGCTGAGATTATGCAGAGTGGGAGATAGAAAAGGGTGTCATCGAAGACTGACTCGAAGATATATGAATTTGAGAGCTGAATGATGGACTACATAGTAAAATACCACTTAGTATTAGTACATCGCTAGCTCTCACCTAAACTAGTATTCGCTTACCTCAGGTACTCGACCCTTTTGTGGGGTAAAATCCCGGTCACCTAAATTGGCCTCTTCGGCGCGTCTCTTGCTCAACACGCGCATCAAGGAGTTCAATTTACAATTGTACGATACCAAGATATCTTCTCTTCTGCCGCAAGTCGACTTCGCTCAGTACGAGTATCAGCAACATGTCCGATGACTCAGAAAGTTCAGGCTATAATGCCACTCCCTCAAATTTGAAATTAGAAAAAGCGCTACGCGAAACAGTAAGACAAATCTATAAGGTAGGGAATCTTGAAGACCTGACAATCAGGAGGGTTCGCAAAGCTGTGGAGGAGGAACTGGATCTGCGGGAAGGCTTCTTCAAGGCACACAGCGACTGGAATCAGAAAAGCAAGGATGTAGTCCAGTCCGAAGTTGTAGGTAATTGACTGGCTATCACCAATACTTCTACCACTCACAGAGATTCCAGGACTCTCAATCACATGAACCTCCATCCTCGCAACCGCCTACCCACTCTGGTATCCCTGAGGCATCTCCAGAGAAACGAGAAGCGATTAAGAAATCGAAAGCCCCAGTCAAGGAGAAGAAGCGTGCATCCGTAGGGGAACCGGGACTAAAGAAGCGTCGGAAGAAGGATGAATCAGACAACATGGAATCTGGTGCTGAGTCTAGGAAACCAATGACTAAGCGCCCGGTAACTGAAGCCCAGAAGCGTGCGCGAACGTCAAGCTCGTCTCTTTCGCAAGTGGAGGATGAGGAGCTTGAGAAAGTCGATAGAGCCTTTAGCGCCTCGAAGCGCGAGTCTATCCCGAGCGACGATGTAGTCGCTAAATCAGAGAGTGAGATGTCAGCGGTGCTGGATGAAGCGCCAAAGCCGAAAAGGCAACGTCGGAGTGCTGGGTCTGAACAGCCCAAGACGAAGAAGACCGGGAGGTCGAAAGGTGCAAAAGCGACCGAACAGACCACAGATCCGGATGTTGAAGAAATCAAGCGCCTACAAGGATGGTTGGTGAAATGTGGCATCCGCAAGCTGTGGCACAGAGAGCTTGCTCCATACGACACTGCTAAAGCAAAGATTCGACATCTAAAAGAGATGTTGACAGATGCTGGCATGACTGGCAGGTTCTCAATCGAAAAGGCCACTCAAATTCGGGAAGAGCGGGAGTTGAAAGCCGACTTAGAAGCAGTGCAGGCGGGAGCGAAACAATGGGGCAAAGCGGAGTCTGATGAAGAGGAGACTGGCAGACCAAAGAGGAGGCTGGCCAAGGGTCTCAAAGAACTTGATTTTTTGAATGACGACGACGGTGAAGAGACTGATTGATGATTGTTTCCAAACCTTCGCGCATTGACGGTCAGTGTAGGATTGTTACCCAAGCAGTCGGCGTTACATACCACCAGAGATCATTATGCTTCTCACTTGTTTATGATACTGGGCGAAAGCTCTGGCTTAGCAGGTCCTTAGGCTGTTGAGCGTATTGCATCCACATATGATGCATTAGTGTCTAAGAGCGTTTTTGCCGCCGCTCATTCGCTGTGCAATCAGACTGAATGCGGCAACGGAGGACATGAAGAGAATCAAATTATAGAACTATCACGAATTAATTAGTAGCTGTAGTGCACCAAGGAAAATACAAAGAGACATACAGCGTTTCTCGAGTACGAACTTTCCTCTGCCTCTGTCCTTGCATCGACAAAGAGACGCCGAAGATTAGGTAGATTGGCCTTGAATTGAGTCAGTCCCGACTAAGATCTAGCATCTTGATCATGTTGCCTTACCATGCAGTCAAAGTCCGACTAAGGGCCAAGTCTCTTGCAAAATTCGTGAATTTCTCATGACTTGAAGTGACAAGAGAACCCTCCATGCTCCGGAAAACTAGCGGCCGTTTCGACATGACACCAAACTTTCAACGTTCAAGACAACCCTGCAAACAGTAACTACGTTACCTCCTCACCAATCACCATCCTGGCGTCCAGAACCGGCTAAAGCCCTGTACTTTACCGTCTGCTTTTGCGGAAGATCACTAAATCAAGTGCACACCTCAGCCAAAAGTCGGTCAGGATTGCAGTGAGCCAGTCTCCCAGCGAATTTGTCGACTCTCTTAAGGCGCTGGGATTTGAAGAGTTGGAAGAGGGCGCGGCTTTGGTCGCAGCCTTCAGCGTGTTAGCAGGCCATGGCGGTGAACAGACTTAAGGGTGCCTTTGCAGCCCCGAGGAAGGGGGAGACGTTTGAGCTTAGGGCAGGCCTGGTGTAAGGAATTGCGGCAGCTGTATGTAGACTTGGCTGATCGTCTAATAATACAGATCGCAGTACGCGTATGAGCGGTGTGCATTGCCAAACTGTTACCCCTTGAAGCTCCGCTGAACATACCATAGGAAGGAAGCTATACAGAAGACGATTATGTCCATGACCTTGGGCAAAGACGTTTCGGCGCTTTTCCCTGACGTCTTGAAAAACATAGCGACAGCCGATCTCGACCAAAAGAAGCTCGTGTATTTGTATCTTATGTGCGTAGAGACCTTCTCCGAACAATCCCCAAGCTTTGGGGGCTCGCTTATGTAGGATTAGGAATTATGCCAAATCACATCCAGACCTTTGCATCTTGGCAGTCAATACCTTTGTTCAAGACTCAGAAGACCCGAATCCTCTCGTACGTGCGCTAGCGATAAGAACAATGGGCTGCATTAGGGTGGACAAGATTGTGGATTACATGGAGGAGCCGCTGAGGAAGACCTTACGTGATGAATCACCCTACGTCCGGAAGACAGCTGCAATATGCGTTGCCAAACTATTCGATATAAACCCGGCGCTCTGCTTAGAAAATGGCTTCTTAGAAATATTGCAAGAAATGATGGGGGATCCAAACCCCATGGTTGTTGCGAATGCTGTGACAGCTCTGGCAGAAATTAGTGAAGTGGCACCAGAGACCAAAGCCTTACAGATATCACCGAATACGCTTAAGAAAATGCTCATGGCGCTCAATGAATGCACTGAATGGGGACGAGTAACAATCCTTACAACATTAGCAGATTATAAAGCATCGGATGTGAAAGAGGCGGAGCATATCTGTGAAAGAGTTTCACCACAATTTCAGCATGTCAATCCCAGCGTCGTTCTTGCCGCAGTGAAAGCTGTCTTCCTACACATGAGATATATCAGTCCGGAGGCAGCAAGATCATATCTCAAGAAGATGGCCCCTCCTTTAGGTTTGAAGAACCACTGCGCACTGAGAGATGCAATGCTAATACCACGCAGTGACTCTTGTAGCTTCGCCACCAGAAGTACAATATGTTGCCCTCCGAAATATCGATCTTCTTCTTCAAAAGCAGCCTGATATTTTAAGTAAAGAGCTACGAGTTTTCTTTTGTAAGTATGACGATCCCTCATATATCAAATTCGAAAAGCTAGAGATCATGGTACGGATTGCCAACGATAAAAATGTCGATCAACTACTGGCTGAGCTAAAAGAATATGCTTTGGAGGTCGATATGGATATCGTGAAGCGAGCCGTAAAAGCAATAGGTCAGGTTGCGATTAAGATTGAGAGCGGGAGCGAGAAGTGCGTCAATACTCTACTAGATCTTATTAATACCAAGGTGAATTACGTGGTTCAAGAAGCAATCGTGGTAATCAAAGACATTTTCCGGAAATACCCTGGTTACGAAGGCATAATACCTACACTCTGCCAGTGTATTGACGAATTGGACGAGCCAAACGCACGGGGTTCGCTGATATGGATTGTTGGGGAGTACGCAGAGAAAATTAGCAATGCCGGCGACATTCTCTCTGGGTTTGTGGAAGGTTTCATGGAAGAATTTACACAGGTATTCCTTTCAATGGCGTTTGCAGGAATTGCTACTAACAAAATCTAGACGCAACTGCAAATTTTGACTGCTGTTGTCAAGTACTTCCTGAAGAAGCCGGATCAACCCCAAGCACAAAATTTGGTGCAGAAGATCTTCCAGGCAGCTACCGCAGAGAACGACAACCCAGACGTGCGAGATCGAGCGTACGTTTACTGGCGGTTACTCTCAAGCAATCCCGAAACAGCGCAAAATGTCGTCCTCTCTGATAAACCTCCTATCACCACCACCATCCAATCATTACCATCCGCACTACTCGATCGACTTCTCACCGAACTCTCAACGCTCTCCTCCGTCTACCACAAACCACCAGAGTCCTTCATCGGTCAAGGCAGATATGGCGCAGATGCCGTACAGAAAGCAGCCATAGAGTAAGATTAGTCTGGGTATCTCTATACAGCAATGCTAATACAAGACCTTAGAGAGCAAATGCAAAATGCACGCGAAAACCCCCTCGCAGCAGCAGCCGCCGCAGCCGCCGTCTCGGGCGGCCCCCCTCCGGCCCAAACCAACAACGAAAACCTCCTCGACATTGACTTTGACGGTGCCGCACCTGCATCGACCCAGAAATCCCCAGCGGCAGGCATGTCAGGCCTGGAAGGTCTTGCCGGCACGCCCCAACGAGTTGGCTCACCCGGCGCAGCCGAAAGAACCATGCCCCCAACTTCCGGCGGCAACAATCTGGACGATCTGATGGGCTTGTCGAACGGTATGGGCCAGACGAACGGAAATTACCAGGATGTTATGTCAGGCTTTGCCGGGTTGGATATGAGCGCCAGCGCTCAGCCGCCGCCACCGCAACAGCAGTTGGCGGATGGTGGGAAGAAGACTAATGAGGATTTGCTGGGCTTATTCTAATTATAATGAGGATGGGTGGGTACTTCCTGAATGAACGAGAGGCGAATTTTTTGTCTGGCTTTGAGTGTGGCGCATGCGGTTCCGAGGCGTCTTCCTAATAAATAGCATGGCATTTGTGGATGGCTTGACCGAATGTTCATTCTATGAGGAGGGAGGATTCATACTTGGCAGCTGATGAAAGATGTCTGTATCGAAAAATCTCTGAAACTCGAAGCGTGTCCGGTGTACCTCTAACAGGTATTTTTCCATCGCGCAGGTCCTCGACTCCAGTATGAGACTTACTGCACTGCAAGGCATCGATAAAAATAAGAGCAAAGCGGAGAAGAGATAGTGAGTGACTAATTCTCCAGAGAGCATTCCTCGAAAACACAGAGGCTACGCTTCAAATCCTGCATCTGGCGACCTTCCCACCTTTCTTCCGGTAAATGCGATCTTTTGTGCCATTACCATCTCTAGCATCTACCTAAATGGGGGTTTTCTCCCGCTTCATTTACTGGGTTCCTGAGAAAGCGGACTGGGGATGGGCGGTTTGCAATGTTAGGCGTGGATGGAAATGTGTAGGGTGGTGTTGGAGACAATGGTGTTGTTCTTTATGTCCTATATCCTGGACAAGTGAGAGTTTTCGCATTGTTCTGAAGTCTTCGATCTGTTTTTGGCGACATCTGATCCATCAGCTCTCCATCAGCTCCACTGTTCTCAAGTTCCCCGAGTCGTTCTCGCAGCCCTCTGTTCCGACCTAGGTCTAAATGTTCATACTGTCATTGTCAAGAACCATAGCCAACCCCCCTCCCCTAAAGCTCGGCCCATTTAAACTAAACCATTTCAACTCTCCAGTCCTCATTCCCTTTCCACCATTCCACAAGCACAAATTCCCAACCCTAACATTCCATAACTACAGCCCCCCAAAAAACAACACAGTCCCACAAACCATTTCACAATGTGCACATGGCACTACCTCCTGCACCCCTGCTGCAACCTCGTCAACCAGCGCAAATGGATCTACTGCGACATCTTCCGCCACGACAAGCGCGAGTGCGTTGTTCTGCAGACGCCCACGCAGACGTGCAAGCAGTTTTGCTTTCGCTGCTTGGAGCAGACGTGGAAGGAGGCCGAGGAGACGGAGACGTACCAGAGGGAGGTAAGGGAGATTAGGGGGGAGGGGAGGTTTGAGTTGCCGGAGAGTGGGCGGTGATGGGGGGGGGGAGAAAGGGGGAAGGGGGAAATGGGGAGGGGAGATAGTGATAAGGATGGGTTTTGAAGAGAAGATGAGGTTTAGATAGTAATAGAAAGGGAATTCGCTTGCGGCTCGGCGTATCCGAAGAAATGAAACTTGTGGCCCGTTGGGAATGTTGTCGTAGAGTAGGATCATTCTATATGCGATGTAATCTGGAAGTCTGGGTTCGAAACGGTAAGGCGCTCAAACAGGGTCTTAGAAGATGATCCTCGGTGTCGAAAGCACCTATGTTGCTTTCCTATAACTCGGTACACTGGTCCAGCGTTGGGAGCGTGGAAAATGGAGCTCGGATAAACAGGATGAAAGCTCTTTGGGCATGATCGTGGCTCTGCCTCGCTTTGAGCATGAAATAGTACCAGATGCAAAGTTTTGATGGATGACTCGGCTCTGCCTCGTCGAAGACTTGGAGAGGGACGGGCTTGAACAGAAATAGAGTACAGATCTCCACATGTGAGATAAAGATATACAACGAGAAGCTATTGAGGTTACGATATTAAGCAAGCAATGGTTGTATCGTTGGAGGAAATAAGGGATGAAACGCACACATGAGTCGCACAAGCAGCACCAATGGGAGTCGAACTTATAGTAGTGATATTCTAACACTCATCCCAGTAGTTGCGTCTCTCCACGCCTTACATCATAGGAGAATACTTAAAACTTGCAAATTGGGTGGACTAGCGCCTTTATTCAACCCAGGTATTCGCAGAAGCTGTCTCAGCAACGCAGTCAGATTGCACAAAAATTTTTACATCGCCAGGGTCACTGACTAATCCGACACGTTCGCTGTGCTTTTCGACTTACGAGTCCAAATCCGCCTGAGTCCAGATAATTGCATCGTTCTTGACAGGGCCTCAGAGTGCCATGGCCGATGCGCTTGTACAGAATCCAGACTGACTCGCCTTCTAAGAGAATTGATGCCAGCATAAAGCAGACGAATCTCTGGGTCTGTGAGTAGGCTGTCCGAATACAGATGACAACTCCGTGGGAAGGAAGACTCTGGCTTGAACACGCCGATTTCATGCTGGTTGCCTTTATAGATTCCCTGCTTGCTCAGTGGGCGAACTGGATTTCATGGTAACGGATACCCACCATCCATCGCCCTTAAGCCATATTGATGCGGCTGTGACCTAACCATGCCGATCTTCACCTATCACTTGAATCGTCTGAAGGGCTCGTGATGCCAGAGGTTGGCTTGTAGTCCTTATACTCGGGCGTGACGTCCAGCAAAGGGTATCTGATAGTCCCTTTCACCGAAGCCCAAGACCACGTCGGCGCACGCCACTCCAAAGAACGCCTGGGAAGATAATTCGGATTGTTTCAGCAGCTTTCCCATAGCAAATCCTGTTCTAAAAGTAGTTTCACGACCTCGTATCTCCTTGATACAAACATATTTAGAATTGCTCACGCCTTCCAGATTAACGACTTTGTACGGCAATACCGTTTAGTGGTCCATTCCCAAGAATATAGTATCTTATGATGAAGGATCTTGTCGCCGTCCGAAATTATTTGCGCTCGAAGCTCAACAGCCTGGGCCTTGCGCCACACAATTTTCGCTCCGATCATGCGGGAGGGCGATATTAGTCGGTAATCACTTCTTTCTCTACTTCTTCCGTCGGAGAAGCAATGAGATACAGCATATTGCACGAACAGCATTTCGTAAGGTAGTACCACCCAAAGTATGAAGCTAGTATCTTCACAAAGTTCACCTGAAGCAACGTCATCACAGGGTGCAATTGGCGGATGATTGAAAGGTAAAAGGGAGGGAGAACAAACGCATCAAAGAAATTCAGCGAACAGAAAATAGCAGAATAGAAAACCCATAACCGGTAGAATTGGAGAGCTAGAAGCTGCATTCAATAGAGTCGTCCTTTCCTAAAGAGATTTCTCTATTTTCCTGAGTGATGCAAATCCTACTTTTTTAGATGTGCTCAACAAGATGATATCGTTGTAGATGTTTATCGAATGCTTAATGTCGTGTAGCCGTTTAAACGTAGACTGATAGGTGTATTTCCACTTCGCTAATCATGCTCTTTGCAAAACTTATCAAGGTACCCTGTCCTCTCTGCTCGCGAATATTGTCGGCTTCCTGTCGCTGAGCAACATCTTGTATCGGCTACCATGAGAATTGAGTCCCTAAAACTGTTGAGGTCTTCCAACACTTTATGAAGCCTGCCTCTTCTCCCATTCCTCGGGTGTAAAGCACTTCGGTGTCCAAGCATGTATCGCAGCAATCTCGGTCTTCAAAGCGGAATTTACGAGGCGATGCCGTGCGAGTGTGGTTTTCTTTGTAAATTGAGGAGAAACGATGATGGCTTCGAATGCTTGACCGCAGCCACCTGAGAGTGTTCTTGATTTAGCATTCATAGAAACCTAAAATTCTGACCACAACACAGAAACCTACCAGACATATCATTGATGTCCACGTGTTTTGCTTCAAGCTTTTCTGTGAGAGTAGTTTTGAGGGTAGCGGGGGTAACGCCAGAGGTATTCGCGGCTTCTGCAGCTTGGGTGTCTGTCTCGGCGGCGCTCATACTGGCAAACCGACCTATTCGAGGTTGCTGGAACTGTGCTAGCCTCTGAACATGGCGAAATCTTGGCGGGTTGATGAAGCGCTGCATTGATTGAAGTATTGATGAGGATTCGAGTTTCCATCTAGCGAGAGATCTTCGCTCGGGTGCTTACATGAGATCTGACGTAGATCCGCAATTTAAAGTTATCGCTACCGATCAGGTTTTGCAAGGGTGGAAATAGCTCCGAAGGGCCTCGATCGTTATAGAATGAAACCGTTTTCTACCAACTCTTCTCTCCATGTTCCGCTCACCTTTGAAGCAGATAGTGAAGATGAGCACTTATACTACCGACAAGGCCAGCCCTTTCACAAGGGCGGTCATTAGCTCTTTAAGAAAGTTGTAAGTACATGCGGGCTGGATACCAATGGACCGATTGTTAATTGTTTGTTTACTTCGTAGGTATCCGGAAGCCTTGGCGGACAAGAGCTTTGATAACACTGGATGTAAGTATTGCGTGGTCAGAGTGATGAGGCTAGTGGACGAATCGTGCCTATATGTCTCCTGAAGTACTTCTAGAAGCTCCTTTCGATCCAATACGGCGGCAGATGAACTCAGTACTTCTTACGATTGATCTCACAAAAGCTGTGGCCGACGAGGCAATCGAGCGCAAAGATTGCGTTGTTGTCGCATACCGTACAGACACCCATCGCTGTTAACGTAACATCAAGGCCTTCGCTGACCGCGATCTAGATCCCATAATCTTCAAGGGCTTGAAAAGCCTCACCTTGGCAGACTCCCACCAACAATCATTACTAAGGCTAGCACTCGAGGGTATAAGCGTACAGTAACTCCAATCATCAGGCTCCCGGGCCGTTTGCTCATCCCCTATTCCCAGGTCTACAGCCCCCACACGGCAATCGACGCAGCGCCAGGAGGGCTTGGCGACTGGCTAGCAGATATTGTAACAGGCACCCTGCCGAATCCTGAGCCGGCTACGAGAACAGCACATCCGGAGATATCGGAGACGAATTCTATGAATACGGACTCGAGCAACAACCAAGACGAGTCGAAGAAGGACCCGTTGGTAGAGCAAAGTGGAGATGGAAAAGACAATGAAGATGAGAAAACACCGCAGCATAAGCGGTTGCAGCGACCAAGGATGTCATTACAGCGCACTTACTCCAAACCTACATATCCAACGAAACCTTCAGAACCCGAGAAAACAGATCTAGACCTGACTCCGTACGTCTTTTCTCTTGTGTTCTAATACATTACCGCAAGATAACTCACAGGCACCCCAGATCCTCCGCCGACCATACCCGCGCAGTAATCCACCCCGTCACTGGCGTCAACGGTAATTTTTCACTGTCCCCACACCCCCGAACAACCCCGAACTTACCCCCGCCCCCACAGGCTTCGAGTCCGCCGGCATGGGTCGCCTCATCACCTTCTCTTCCGCCCAACCCCTAACCCATCTAATCGAGCGCATCGCCCGCGGCGTCGGCAACCCCAAGGGCTTCCCCGTCGCGATCCCGCAAACCCACCAGGTTGAAGACATCCAAATCCGCACCGTAGGCATCTGCGCCGGCAGCGGCCACTCAGTCCTGAAAGACTGCGACGCAGACTTGCTGTTCACGGGCGAACTGAGCCATCACGACGCGCTGGCCGCGACGGAGAAGGGTCAGTGCGTCGTCACGCTGTTCCACAGTAACACGGAGCGCGGGTTTCTGTCTGGGGTGCTGAAGGAGACGCTGACCGGGGTGTTGAGGGAGGAGTGGAGGAAGCTGAGGGAGGAGCTGATGGAGAAGGAGAGTGACTTGAGTCCGGAATGGGAGGATGCGCTGGAGGATGAGGATGTGCTGGTGGAGGTTAGCGAGCGGGACCGGGATCCGTTTGGGATTGTGATTTTGCAGAGTAGTGCGCAGGTTGGGAAACCGTTGAACTAATGGCAATAATGGACGGCGCGATGATTTGGGGATGATCGGCGAATCGATTAAACAGCGAGAGAGGTATGTTTTGGTACTCTGTAATTTTAGCGTATACTGTAATAGGTTTTTTTCTCAGGCGGAACTAATATCGAAGCCAAAAAACCACTGCGATTCAGCAAAACAAAACTACCTGCAATTGCAGACCACTTTTGAATTTGAGAGTGAAAATTCCCAGGCTTCTGGAACCACTCTGCTCATCCCTCATGATAGCCGCCGACGACGCCGGCAAGTCCGGCTTTGCCACAAGAAGAATTGGACACGTGAATCTATCTGATCACTTCAGAATTGCTTTACTCACATTGTCACTTGACTCAATCGTTCTTTGTGGCGTGTTTGGCCTATGAGTGGTTATTCACTGAGTCTCTGCAACTCCCGAGTCCATATTCATCAGAGTATGAACCATATCGATTGCTTTCCTTTTAGACTATGGTTGATTGATTTTTTGATACCCTCTTACCCCCCTGCCCCCTTCCCATCCTCATTTCAGCACCTTCTCCGCCACGGAAACTGCGCACCACATCAATCTCGACCCTGCCTCTAAGTCCGACATATCAGGACTGGAGTACATACCATCCACCCCCGTATTATCCGGCTCCACAAATGCCTCCTTGACCTTCCCGTTTTCGACAAGTAGCGCGTACCGCTTTGATCTGTCGCCGCCGAAGATGGCCGCGCCGTCAAAGGCTAGGTCGAGGGATTGGGTGAAGCAGGCGGTGGGGTCGGCGAGGAAGCGGATCTAAGGGGGGTGGGTTAGTGGGTAGTGGGGAGATGGGGGCCGGGAAAAGGGGGTTTGTGGGTGGAAACGGCGGATTGGAGGACATACGCCGCTTTTTGACGTGGGATCGAGGGAGGAGGCCCAGGCTTTCATGCTGTGGGGGAAAAGGTTAGGGTGGGCTGATAGCTGTTCGGTTGAGAGATGATGGGAATGTGATGGGAGGAGAAATACATCGGGGTCCAGGACAGAGGGGCTTGAAGGGAGTGAGGTGCAGTGAGATTATAGGTAACAGGAACGACGGGGGTCCGGGAAAAGTGACAGCATATGTCAAAGAACATAGAAAGATGGCAAACACCTTCAGCAGAGCAACAGAATGGTTGGGAAGGTATAGACATGGTAATAAACGGGCGAAGACAGTTTAGAGCATGATCGACTGCTTGAAGAGAATTGGGTAGAAATATGGGCTTGTAGACGAGTGAAAGCTCACACAAAAGGATCATTGACAGAGACCACGAAGACTTGACCGGCGGAATTCAATTTAGGGCTGTTGATGTAACCGGGTAGGTGGGTTGCGGAGCATGATGGACCTAGGGTCTCGTAAGTGGTTTGTCCAGAGAAGCCCTAGGTGTTAAGCGAGATGCAGATGAGGCAGTAAAGCTGTGTATATCAGGACTGTAATAAGGTTCCATAAAGTAGCCAGCAAAAGCAGCCAGCATAGACATGAAACATTTTGAGTAGCTTGACGCGAGGTTGGGAGACCGTGGTGATGCATGATCGAAGTGGCAGTTTTGTTTGATGGGAATTGATTGAGAGGATTGCCATCGAAAGAAATGATAGTGAGACTCGGAAGACTTGAAATCCGGCGATCTGAACTCCGGGATTGACGTACTGAATGCTGCAGGAACACCAATGATAAGCCCCTTGCCCGTAAGCTCTTTCGATAGGTTCACTTTGTTGCCGGGCGAATTCTCGACAAGCGCATCCAAATCGGGAATGCTGTCGCCAACTTTGACGTATACCGGCGCGGTTTGATGGAAGGATGCTTGGGCCACTCTGGGTAGGCGACCGGCCAATCTGCTGCTGAGTCGGGCTTGGAACATGATGCTAGATGTGCTAGATGTGCTAGATGTGCTGGATGTCGTGGTGGCACAATGCTTAGCAGCTGAAAAGTACCTTAGTGAGGGTCGGTGTAAGTGCGGTCGTACGGAACAGGTACCTAGTACCTACAATACTTCGGGGTCTAGGACAGCAATGCCTGCCGCCCCTGATTGGCCAGGGTCTTAAGGAGTTGAACTCAGTTGAGAAGGCCTTTTCCCGGTAAGAACAAAGACTGCTTTAGTGTGGAACTAAGGCAGCTTTCATAGGGGGAACTTTGAATGTCGGATGCAAAGTCAAGGCGCCTTGGATTTACTCGTGCAGATTCGCATGGATTGGCGGGCACCTTGTTCGACCTGGCGAGAGAGACAATTGGCCCTTGCCCGGTAGCTGACATGCAGCAGATCGAGTAGATGGCCACATCATTTCCCCGTTCTGCGGTTGCTGCTGACTCTCTATGCATGTCCTGGCAAGTGGCAAGCAGCACGATGCGCCCTCTGTTGCTGAACCTGGGCAGCTCCCTTCTGACTGGGTACCAAGCAGTGGGAAGAGACTCCTTTCAGGCTGTCATCCGAATCATCGAGATTTAGAGTATCTATCAGATGTGATGATAACATACCTCTGTATCAACATGCGAATTAGATATACATCGTACTTATTCCTTGTGATGTCGTTACTGCTGTGATGGGAGCATGGGGACTCTCCCTGCAGACGGCGTTCTCGGTTAGATTATGATGCACCAGCGATTTTAGGCCGAGGGAAAGAAAGATCTGGGGAGATTTCGGTGCTGGACCGAAGACGGCTATCAATCCATTTGACGACACACTGATATCTTCATCTATCTATCTCACTGTACACTATCGAGCCAGCTCACGCAAAATATGACTGCGAAGATCGTAGTCCAACTTGTCGTTTAGGAATGACATTTACCCTAACCCCATCTTACCTGCGAAAAGTAGTGCGGCCGTTCCCCGCGCTATTGCCTACTCGATCTTTGGGTCGCAGTGGATACTTTCATTCGCTCCTGGTTTGTCCATCACCCCATCCCCCCTCGTTCTAGGTCTTTGAGTATATCGCGCATTCGATGCGCATTGACGACAAGATGGACGGGAGTCAAGGTGTCGGTGCTGTCGGCACGAATAGCTCGAGCGACTTTGTAAGTAGCAGACTTCTGCCCGCAAAGCTTCCGACGGAAAAGGAGGAAAGGCTAATTCTTGTCATGCAGGTGCGAAAACTCTACAAGTATGTACTCAGCGTATCCCACACAGTCCTCCGCGATTAGCGTAAAGGGCATGCTGACGGTCATGGAAGAATGCTCGAGGATCCAACCTACTCCCAGGTTGTGAGATGGGGTGACGAAGGGGATAGCTTCGTGGTGCTGGAGGTAGGATTAGTTACAACGAAAATGGATCGTCGGAAATATCTGACTTCGGTCTTAGAATGAGAGGTTTACCAAGGCTATCCTTCCAAAGCACTTTAAGCACAGCAACTTTGCGAGCTTCGTCCGCCAGCTGAACAAGTACGACTTCCACAAGGTCCGACATAACAATGAAGAAAGCGGGCAATCGCCCTACGGCTCCGGGGTGAGTGGAGACCTTTGTGGCACCTATCTTGCAAAGCTGAACTAAACAGGCGTGGGAATTCAAACATCCAGAGTTCAAGGCGAATAATAAAGAATCCTTGGATAACATTCGTCGAAAAGCCCCCGCGCCTCGAAAACCAACACAGGTCGTGGACGACGCTTTACCCACCCAGCAGATGGATCTAGTAAATACCCAGCTTGTGGCTACCCAACAACAACTCCAGCAGTTGCAGGAGCGCTATAACGAGATGAGCGTACATCATTCGATGCTTGTGCAAGAACTCATCGGCGTGCAAAAGACTGTTGTAAACCACGAGCATGTAATGCAGAATGTGATGAGTTTTCTCCACCAAGTGGATGCAAGGCAGCGCCGAGATAGTAAGATTGGGGGACCATACGCACATGCGGAAGAGGCCAGTGCACCATCTGCAGCTGTTGATCCGGCACTGCAGCAAATCACACCCTTAGAAGATGAGCCTGCGTCCCCACTGCAGAATGCATCAAAGCTGTTAAGTGATCTCAATGCGGATGTCCAGTTGAATTATAAGAACCTCGAGCACATATCAGATATGCATAACCGTGCCAACGGAACGATGTCGACACCACCCCCCGATTCGGCAACTCGCAGTCATCCCGGGGCACCCACCTCAGCCGGCTCAAGTTCATCAATGGGCTACGCCAAGTTACATGGCGAACCCGAGGCCGTTGTCTATCCAGTTGGACATAACAACGGCATTGATCCAATGTATAGCGAGCACATTCATAACATTCCCTACCCAATGCCACCGAAAGAAGAAGCAGTACCACCAGGTGCTCGTAGACCTCATCTTGATGCTCGCAAGAAGAGTACCCAGGTCGATCCAGGATGGGTCCGGCCTCCTCAGATTTTACTGGTTGAAGACGATCCAACATGTCGAAGAATCGGAAGCAAATTCTTGTATTCTTTCCACTGTGCCATAGATAGCGCAGTAAGTCCTCCGACCATTAGCATGTGCTTGATGTGCTGACCCTTCTAGTTCGATGGCTTGGAAGCTGTCAACAAGATGAATGCGGGATCCAAATATGATCTGGTGTTGATGGACATCATCATGCCGAATCTGGATGGTGTGTCAGCCTGTCACTTGATAAGGCAATTTGACCACACCCCTATCATTGCCATGACTTCGAACATCCGAAGTGACGACATTTCAATGTACTTTCATCATGGTAATGTTCCTGACTCTTAACAATATGCTATCTGCTGACCAATGCAGGAATGAATGATGTACTCCCCAAACCATTCACCAAGGAAGGTCTCTTGAATATGCTTGAGAAGCATCTTGGGCATCTGAAGAAGATGCCAGATGGGATGGAAGCCATGGTACCACAACCAATGACCCAGAACTCGACCGGGCATTCCCTTAAGGATGAAAGCTCTCCGAACCAATCACCCTCAACAATTTCGAATTGGCAATCGCCAGGGCAATTTCCCGTGATTTCGCCTACTCACAGCGGACCGCCAAACGCTTACATGCAACCGATTAACGCACCGCCGCCGTATGGCATGGAGCCAAGTCCGATGCAATACCAGCCACCTCACACTCCTCTTGGCGCTCCTCGGCCACCGCAGCATCGACGGCAAATATCAGAGCTAGTGGGAGCAGATGACCTTTCGAACGACCAAAAGCGACAGCGGATATATCCTCAGACGAACCCTTTGCCGTTGAATCGTATGCAGCGAGGGAGACCGGGGTGATTCAAGCCATTTTAAGTTTTTCGGTTGTTAAATACCTATTGGTATATAATCTATGTTCACGTCGTGATGGGATCGGGTGGACAGTTATCATTTTCCGCGATCTCTACCCAGCAGCCTGAGTGGATCTAAAACTCTTGGAAATCATCCTTAGTAGCATGGTGTTGGTTGGTTTGGTGCATGGGCTTGGAAAGCTTTGAGGTGAAGAAGCTCCGGGTTGGAAGGCCTTTCCATGCTGGATTTGCGACTGGCATGAGTCAAAGATTTTGTGAGTCAGACAAAAATGGATGATAATGTAGGATCTATATGTACCAGTAGCCCATCGCATGTGATCAATGGTGTGAGGTCAATTTACACTTCTTTGTTCCGTGATTCTAGAATTTGCGTGGACTTTGGTGAGGATCTAGACCTCTGACGCGGCCGCTCAATTGAAAATCGATGCACAGCAATCCGGTCGGGACGCATCTAGACTCAACGTACAGCCTACCGCAATAATGGCGCCCAAAGGTGCCAAAGCTGTTAAGGCTAAGCAAAAGTCCCAAGATGAGCAGAGAGAAGCATCTCTCCAAGCCGTCGTGAGTAGGACATCCAACAGGGTACTAGTGTTCAGCAGTCCGTATTGACTCAAGGCAGGTCCTCGCTGATTCCTTTGAAACGCGCTTTATCCCATTCACACTGGAACGGCCAAGAGTGCGTCTCCTCCCCGGAACTGAAACTACCGGCTAGGAATATGCTTATGCCTCGATATAGTGCCTATTGCCGCTGGCAAACACGCCGTTAATTGAATATACCCTTGAATTTCTAGCCAATGCGGGCGTTCAAGATATCTTCATATATTGTGGCCTTCATACCGAACAGGTCGAAAACTACATTAAGTAAAGAAGTCCCATGCCATCGGCCACTTGACATATTCTGTCACTAAACCATTCTCTCTTCTTACCAGCGCCTCAAAATGGAAAAAATCCACGTCCCCATTCCGCACTTTAACGCTCCTCAAATCGTCCGCAAATTCTGTTGGCGATTGTATGCGCGACCTCGACAACCGCGATCTCATTGTGGGTGATTTCCTCCTAGTCTCTGGCGATGTAGTCTCGAATCTTTCCCTCGAACCTGCTCTGGCGAAACACCGAGCCCGTCGGGAGAAGGACAAGAATGCAATTATGACAATGGTCTTGAGGGAGGCGGGTGTCCAGCATCGAACGAAGAGCACGGGAAGACATCCAGTCTTCTTGATAGACCCTAGTGCTGAGAGGTGTATACATTACGAGGAAATGGGCCATGGTGGAGAGAATGGGAGATACGTTATGCTTACCCCGGAACTACTCAAGTCTCACGGAGAGCTCGAGATCCGGGAAGATCTAATAGATTGCTCGATAGACATCTGTTCACTCGATGTGCTCGGCCTTTGGAGTGACAATTTCGACTATCAATCTTTGAGAAAGAGTTTCCTATCGGATGTGCTCAAAGACTATGAACTAAATGGGAAGACCGTTCACACATATATAATAGCCGACCAATACGCAGCACGAGTAAAGAGTTTAAGAGCGTACAATGCTATCACTAAAGATGTGACTAACCGGTGGACATATCCACTTTGTCCGGATAGTAATCTCGTCCGAGGCCAGAGCTACCGCTTCGGTAGGGGCAAAGTCTATGAAGAGGAGAATGTCACACTTGCTAGAGGTAGCACAGTGATGAGCAGAAGTGTACTAGGTCGTGGGACAGCAATTGGGGATGGAAGTACCGTCGGAAGCAGTGTAATAGGACGAAGTTGCAAAATCGGGAAAAATGCCATTGTTGAAGGATCCTACATCTGGAACAATGTTACAGTAGAAGACGGATCAGTAGTGAGGCAAGCAATTATCGCAGACGGGGCCATCATAGGAAGAAACTGCACGATTGAACCCGGCGCATTAATCTCGTTTGGGGTTCGAATAGCGGACAATACCAAGGTCCCCGGAACAAGCAAGATCACTCGGGCGAAACGAGAAGCGGTAGAGAAAAGCACACAGACCGATAGCGCTATCGTGGGTAAAGGCGGTGAAGGCTACTCGTATTCTCCAGATTCCGACGACGATTCCGACGCCTCAAGTGCCATCTCTTCTCATCTAGTCTACGCCAACGCTCCCGCATCACATTCCACCTCTTCGATATCTTCCTTTAGCGATTCGGATCCCGATTACGAAGCTCTTTCTGGCGGCTCCCGTCGCAGCAGCTTCGTCTCCAATGGATCAGGGGATGCTGCACAGAATCGTGACTTTCACCTCGAAGCAACAGCTAGTATCTTTGACGGTCTCCAGAAAGGAGATCTGCCAGAGAACATCTTCCTGGAGCTCAACGGCTATCGAATGGCTCAAGATGCCAGTCAGCGCGAGGTGCGCCACGCCGTCGTGGCCGCCTTGATGAAGAGGATCTCGAGCTTGATAGGTGACGATGACGGCGCCGAAGCGACAGAGGCAAAAGTTCGTGAGGCCGTCGAGACGGTTCTCAGAAAATATAAGGAGCTTGCCGAACGGACGATCTTCGACAAGGAGGAAGATGACAAGGATGATCAGGTTGACTTCTTGATGCTTGTGCAAAAGGAAGCAGTTGGGAGAACCAATGGGAGGAGGGCTCTGCTTTGCGTGTCCAAGGAACTGTATGATTTAGAGGTTGTGGAGGAGGACGGGGTTATGCAGTGGTGGGAGGATGAGCGCAGTCAGGGAGGGGATTTGGGGGAGGTTAGGATGCTGACGGAGGCGTTTATTGTGTGGCTGAAAGAGGCCGAGGAGGAGGAGGATGATGACGATGAAGAGGAAGATGAAGAGTAACGAGAATCCTCAGACCTGGAGATTGGTGTAAACCCCGTGACTGAGTTGTTGCTGTATATGATACCCCCGAAAGACACCTCGAAATGCAACGCCGGCCCCATGCGTATTGAATCACCCCAACATGCGAGCGCTCCATCATCACCTCCCCCTGTACAGATCCACCTACCCACCTCCAACCCACATGCCAATTCACACCTCCTCCACCACCTCCGCCACCTCCCCCCCTTCCTCCCCTTTCCTCCCCCTCCTCCTCTCAACCTTCCCCTCCCTCTTCCTCGTCCTCATCTCCACCCTCTCCACCTCACTCAACACCCGCGGCCGCTCCTCAATCCCCGGCCCCCACGGCGCCACAATCTCCGTCACCACGTGCCTGATGTGTTTGCTGACGCGCCACGCGCCCGCGATACGCACCACGTCGCCCGTGCGCAGCGCCGAGGTGGGGTCGGAGACGAGGTGCGAGGTGTAGGTTAGGAAATGCTGGGTGGGAGGTCAGTTTAGGGGGTTGGTTGTATGCGGAAAGAGGGGGGGAAGGGAGGGGTGGGGGGGAGGGGGAAGAGGAGGAGGAGAATGGAATCGGGGAGGTACCTTTCGCAAAAACGAGTTATAGACCTGTTTTGCCGTGCGGACTTTGACCGCTTTCATCATTTTGCCCGCAGAGACGACGACGCCGCAGAGGGATGGGGGAGGTCGCGAGGGCATTTTGCGCCTAGGAGAATGGTGGTGGCCAGTGCTGGGGCTCGTGGTTTGGAAAGGGGTTTGTGGGCTGGGTGGGTGAGATGAGGGCTGCGGGATATGATGGGGTATGGAAGACAGAAATCTGCGCCGGGTCGGGGAGCGGGTGAGCGCCGCTTTAGACGCGAGGGATGGCGCGCGAACTTGGGTGGTTCTGGGTGGAGGGTGAAGCTGCTGCTACTTAACTCCTGCTTCTCGAAACCCATGGTTTACGTGTTCTCTTTCACTTCTGGGCTAACAGTTTTGTTGGATTTATGAACGATTAGATCTATGGCTGGGGTAAAGAATTTAGGCGCAGCAGCCTCTTATGGGAAAAAGCAGCAACCATAAAGAGAAGATCTGCTTCAATATCAACCCCGTTCCCTCACGCTCTTTCAAAACTTCTTCCTTCCTGTCTTCCTGAATACTCTTAATTTCCTATGTTTTGCCCTCTCCTCTCCCTTTCCCTTTCCCTTTCCCTTTCCCCTTCCCCTTCCCCGTCACGCCAACTAAAGTGAAGAGCTTTCCCAGCGCGCAAGCGGGGCCCAAACGAACAATTTTCTAGTCAGGCGACTAGAGGAGCTATTCTACTCGTATGCTTGCGCAGCACGCGCGGGAACCGTAACATCATCGTATACTCGGGATGTCTCGGTCCCTGGAGCAGGAATATTGAGAGAGACTCCTCGCCTGCTGGAAATTTCGGGGTCGAAAAAGTACTGCTAGTCTAATAATAGATGAATACGACCTCGTCCATGGCAGTGCTATTAGAACCTGGAGTGTCAATTGTCGATTGCTTGCTAGAAAACGTACTCGTGCTGCCGAGAAGTCTATAAATCATCAATCAAGATTTAGTGATATACCATTCTAAAAAGAAACAAAATATATAAAGCCTTCTGATCTCGCCATCATCACAGTATGCGCAAATAGCGGGGCCAAGGAGAGCGGTGAAAGATGTTATTGTTAAATTGCTCTGCGGGAAGAGTCAAGCTAATCATGAAATATACAGAATACAAATTCGCTGTTCCATTTCTTGTGAGCAACGGTCCGTCTTTCGACTTTCACCAGCGGCTTTTTCGCCAATAGACGCTGCTGTTGCAATGCAGATCAGATCCTCGAATGATATGTGGAGCTGCTAAGCCACGGCGCAGAAGCAGACGCCCGGGATCCATGAGGGTCCATTGTCTTACACCATTTCTTTTTCAGTACAGATGCTTTTCGAGAATGGATTAGAAGGTTTCGGTGCCCCAAACATTTATCCAAAGACGAAGAGACCCTAGAACTACTGATTCGAGATGGGGCAAACCTTCAAGGTGTCAATTAAGGGGGCGAATCGCCTTCAGATATTGCTGATTGCCGGTAACACATTCTCTCGAGAACATTCTTCCGGGAGCTACAATTTGCCATTTGGCACGAAGCACTTCGGATATGCGGGGTATATGGCCACCGTACTGTCGTTGCGCTCTACGCTGCAAAAGGAAAAAGCTTCGAGATATTAACATTTGCAGTTACCCTGAAAGGTGCCAGAGAACATTTGGAATCAGATGCCTTGGAAGATTACATGATTTATTGGGACAAAGTGGAGCACTGAGTTGGGGAAATGCGACATGAAAAACAACATCCAATAGCAATAGTGGATTGCTGTGATTTAGCTAAGGATCGTTGGGAGATGCCAAGATGGTAAGGCTTTCCATTGATTATCGATCGGCTAGAACAAGAACCTGACATGCAATGCCTCATATGCACCATCTTCCGTACACACACTAACAAAATGTCAAGCTTTGCTGCGTCAATATCGTATCCAGCCAAGGACGGGCAAAAGTAGCGCCAGCGGCGGCAGCGAGGATGGCTGGGAATCGGCTCACGAAGTATTATACATAGTTTATGAAGGCGAGCATTGATCACGTCTCTCAACAGCTCTCTCGTTTTCGCTCCTGAGAATGCTCGACCTACAGCGCGATCAAACGCTCAGCAACACGCGCGTACTTGAAATTTCTATTAGCCAGACAACTTCGTGCCTCCACCCATCGTCGACATAGACGATAAGAAATATACTCATCCAAGCGTGTCCGGTTTTCTTCATCACGACTAGCAAGCACCATGATTCACATCCCACTATCCGGACGGAAAGACCGGCTAGCATATTGTTCAAAACAACAAGGAATCCTCGGTCAGACAAACTGCTTTCCCATGGACTTCATCACGGAATCCCTCACTCGGCGATAGCTGGCCCTACTGGGCAGCGTTGCGCAAAAAATTATCATCGAAGAATTCCACAACCACTCATATCAGATATCTTTGCACGCATTCCCCTCATCCCAGATCAAACCACCCCCCCATCCATGAAAACAAATCCCGATTACCCACCAAACCCACCCCTCTCATACTACTGTACATAACATCCTCTCCACGCACAGCCTCAAAAACCACCCACAACCATTACCATCCACCCAAAGCACACCCCTCATCTCCACCCCCTCAACCAATCCCCCACCCCAACCCCTCCACCCACCTCCCCACTCCCAACAAATCCTCCCCCAATCCCACCCCTCCAACATCTAGCAAACACTCTCCCTCCTCCTCTGCCGCTGCTCCCAAAAAAAAAACACCCCCGACTAGTACTAACCGTCCGGGGCTATCGTATCGCCGAAGCTGCTCCGCAGCCAAAATAACCACCGTGACCCCCCCGGCCGGCGCAAGAGTAAACACGGGCAGCGGGGGAATCAGATGGGGACGCTGGCGGTGAAACATCCTGGTGTCGATATCCCAGTCGCTTGGCTGGCTGTGGGGGGTTATGGGCGATGTGGATGTGGATGAGTTTGTTGGTGGTATGGGAGATAGAGTACAGTATGATTGAGGGGGTGGGACTGGAGGGGGGGTAGGGCGGGTTTTTTCGGTTGGATCGGTGGAAAGTTTTCGGGTTAGGGTGGTACGGGCTGAGGAGCGTGGGAGGAATGAGATGTGTCTTTTTGAGTATTCTACTTGGACATCTAGAGATTCATATCAACTGCTTCAGACGTTTGAGCACCAACCACATCGAGTCCACAACGACTTCTCGACGCCTTCTGCCATAAGCAAACAACGGTTTTCATTCTAGACAAAATCACCTATACTACATTTTTCTCTCAGCTGGCTACAATTCCAATCCTCTATTTAGGTGGTGGCAAGCTCGGATCTCCCCAAACCCCGTATTTACTCGCCGATGGCCCACCCGCCGAGCGAGTGAGTTTCATCGCCGCCACAGTCAATCTTCCGTTCCCGCCCATGACATTGTCCAGGAAACTCTTGGCTAGGGGATCGTTCGCTGGTGGGAATGCGTTTGTGTACGCCGTCTTCGCATCCGCCGACCAGCTCCCAGCGATGGACTCGACCTTGGCCAGCTGTGCATCGATCCAGCCGCAGTAGAGAGAGCGGAGGCCGTATTTGAATGCCGCGTTGTTGAAAGTGCCATCAGCGGGACGTCCGAGCTCGCCCACGTTGCCCCAATTGTGTTGCTGATCGAAGTTCCACAAGACCTTTTCGATGCACTTGGACGAGGCGGTGAAGGCCGACCAGATTTTCGGATCGGCCAGGTAGGTGAATACACCTCCTGTATTGAGAAAACTCTGGTGTGCGCCTGTTTGACCAGTAGACGGAATGTCGGCGTTAGGATTACTGAGTTGGAAAAAGACACCCTTTCTACCGTTCACTGATCCATCGAGCAATGCAAGGCCAGCCTGCTGACTAGCGCCACTGCCACCGAAACAAAAGGTCATAGCGACCCATAGAACTTGTCCATTGTTCGAGTCGGTGAAAGCGCCGGTGTCGAATCCCATGAGGTACCTGGTGACCCAACTGTCCGTGCCTGCGGTGTAGACTGTTGGCATATTGTATCCATTTGCTGGGCCGGTGCCTTTGATGAATTGCATAAAGTCACGGGCGAGTTGGATCTCGTAGATATGATCAGCTGTGGTAGTAGTGTTAGTCAGATACCTCGTGGAAAGAGCTTATGATCTACTTACTCTCGAACTTAGGCACAGGTACTAGGCTGTTCACAGTTGCGAGGGTTTGCTCTTTAACCACGCCAGAGCAACCGACACCGGGAGCGTCGAATGTGAAATACTTGGGAATCCCGCCTACACTTTGAGCTGCAGTACATGGTGGGTACGGTCCAGCGTCCAGCTCAAGTGGGCTGGTGCCAAGCGGAAAGGTGCCTCCCAACGTTGTAGCCCAACCAATTTTCTTCCGGTCACGCTTCTCGAATGAGTTTCTTCTAGAATGAGCTGGTTTGACCAGATCGGCGATAAAGGCTTTGAACTGCGATCGTTTTGATGCTCCACCAGAGATCAGACAGCTCGGCTCGTCGGGACGACCTGGTTCGCGCAGAAGGCACGACGGGTCGGTACGTTTTCCTAGGCTACGTCTACCAACGGGTGCTGTGGTGCAGAACTTACAAATCGCCAAGTCGGCTGTCGAGTTGCCCCCTGGCTGCTCTCCTGGACACTTTAAGAGATCCGAGGGTATGTGAAGGATAGGTCCGTAAATTTGGGCTCGAGCCTGCAAAGACCTCACTTTCGTGCCCGATTCCAGTTCAGGGACTGCAAGTCCACTTTGGGTCCACGCGTCCTCTGCAGTCGTCGAATCATTGCCGGCTATTTCACGACGGCTAGGTTTAATAGGACAGGTCTCTTCAACGATCTGGAAATCAAGTTGCGGACCAATCTGAAATCTTGATTGTGGTAGTTTCCAACCGAACACTGGCGGCACGCTAACAGAGGCATAGAGTTGAGCCCCTGCGTCAACACCGTAGCAGAATGAGGCGCCCCCAGAAGTCGACGCGGCTGCGTTCGCATATGCTGTAACGAACCCGTCGGCGACGAGGTTGACTGTGGCGGGATCGACAGGTATGAAATTCTTGTTGAATTCGATCCCAAAGGTAATTGTCGGCTTCAGATGTGTAGTCAGATAACCGTTGGCGGCCACGGAAGCATCAAAGAGAGGCTTCTCTTTTGGAGTCATATCTTGAGTACCGCTAGGATCGATGTTGGATGAGGCCTGGGGGTCCCAATCAGCAGATACATCCGGAAAAGTCTGCTGCACGTTCCACTTGGCTATATTGACCTCTGACACTATGTGGCCTGAGAGAGTAATACCCCCCTCGACCTGAGCAACGAGCTTAAAGTTTGGACCAATTGTCACGATGCCCGGAACGGCAAAGGCTGCTCCGAACTTGTCAGCGGAAAGAAGGACCATATCTCCTGTGTCGAAGTTGACACTGGCGAGGGCGTCAAGAGTGAATTTTGCGGTGATTTCGCCATCGTTGCGGAAGTAAAGATACGAGTTGCTCAAGTCGATAGGTGAGCCAAGTGTCGCTATAATGGTCAGTCCGAAGTTGGTATTGACGGCAACGTGGGTATTTGCCACAACATCTAATTGAGCGCTAGCCGTTACGATGCCTGAGCTGCAGGTCCAGCTCTCACGAAGAAGAATGGCCGTGAAGTCCTCGACGTAGGAATGATGAACATTCGGACCCCCTTTAACCCCATTTATGAGTCCTTTGAGCCAGGTGATAACATCGCTTCCGAACCACCGCTTGTGTAGCTCTTCATGACTAAGACCGGAATGATGCTTGTCCTCCCTCCAAGCCTCTTCAAGGAAACGTTTCTTGTTGCCGTTGTAGTCGCCGAGACTGCGCTTTCTCTTTTTGCTTGCAGCCTTGTCAACAACTTTGTTCCAATACCCATCTTCATTAGCAAAATCGATTCTCATCTGAGTAGTTCCCAGATCACGCGGCACTCTTGCAAAATCATAATCGAATTTCAGGTCGTACACGATAGAACTAGATGGCAGATCTCGTTTGCGTAGGTGTTGCGGTAGGTCTTGATTCTCCGACGGTTCGAGCTGAACGGCCACGGCATACTTACCAGGCCCACAACCTTCAGGCATCTCCAGGATGGTTCCAGGAACACCTTTACCCAGGTGTATTTTGTCGCAATTACTGCTGTGTGAATCATCTGTGCAGAGCATCCGAACGGTATGCTCCTCTTCACTGGTAGCATCAAAACAGTCGAAAACCTCCCAGTGAGAACCATCCCGCTTATCGAGCGAAACCTGAATGGTATCTGGTGACGTGAGGACAATGAAACCGAAAGCTGCATCCTGTGGGTCATTGGCGAAAGGAGTTGTAACGGCGCCTCCAAATGTAGGGTCAGTCTTGAGCTTGAATTCCGCCTTGGCCGAATCTGCAGGTGGAGGGTGAGGAAAGAGATAGTCCAGTGGCACTGGAAGGAAAGGTGCTTGATCTGCGGGAGGATCGCAACAGAAGACTCTCGTCCTATCATTCCATCCACAGTCGTCTCCTTCGCCTTCGTAAGAATTGGCCAGCTCGACTTGATGACCAGTGTCACAGTGGTCGTCAAAACATGAACCAGGTTTACCATGCCAAGAGCAGTGCTGCCAGTCTTCTGACTTTTTGCAGCAAAACGGCTGTTCACCGTCCCAGCAATCGCCGTTTCTCCAAGTCAACTGGTTCTCATCACTATTGCAAGAGCTTCCGCAATCGCCCCAGCGGCAGTCGATTCTCTTGGCTGCATCCTGAACGTCACAGCAGTAAAATTTGCGGCCATCCGAACATTGATCACCATCACCCCAATAACTGGAGACTAATGCAACCTGCCCAATAAGACACTGTCCATTGCAAAATGGAACTGTACCTTGCCATGAGCATGACTTTGGATCAGGAGCGGACGAAAGTGGGCAACAGACGGTGCTCTCGTGGCCATCTCCATCACATTGGAACGTGGTTATGGAAATCTAGAGAATTACTATCAGTACAGTGGATATTTGTGTCATTCTTGATTCTTTGGTAGAATGGAATAAGTGAATTCAGTTGTTTGGAGACAGCTTGGCCGTTTGAGAACAAGCATGGGTGATACGAATACTGAAGGTACGAATGAAAAACACTAAGACTTACCTCGCCAGGAATGCATCCTGTTGTCCCGCAGGTCGTTCCACGACAATCACCTCCATTAGCACTCTGCCACTGATTTACGGTATCGGCTTGCGACTGCAAGGCAGAAATTGTCTTTGGATAAATGACACCCTGCAAAGCTTGCAAGTCGGGGGTGTCGAGGTCAAGTGCCCAGATAAGCAAACCACCCAAACCAAGATCATTAGCGAATTTAATCTTCTGTTGAAAAGTCTCCTTATCGTCGAAAGAAACCCACTGGTCCTTATTCCAGGTGATGTACTTTACTGCATTCTCCTTATCATATACAGGTGTGAGACTGTATTGTTTGATCACATCCATGATCTCACTGTAGCTGAGTGTACCAGAGTTCTTGGTACAGGGCCCGGGTGACGCGCCACCTTTGAATAAGCAACCGGGAGCCGAACAGCCCGGGTCTGTAAGCTGGAATGACCGCCCATAGAAGCCAAGACCCAGATTCAGCTTCGTGGCAGGCACACCATTTCGCCAAAACAGATCAAGGGCGTCCTTGATCTCGGTGAGGTTCGTATGAGCCAGAACATGGTCTCCAATAGGGTCGTTGGCATCCCAGGTACCATGTAAATCGTATGACATAACGCTAACCCAATCAACGTAGCTTGTCGATCCCTTGATGTCGAAATGCTGCAAATACCAGTAGCTCGTAGGAGCAGTAAAGGAGACGGTATACTTGGTTGGACCTGCGTTTATAGCGTCTCGGAGTTCCTTGAGGAATTCGGTAAAGTTTTTCCCATCATCCTTTCCGCCACCTCGATCGCCAGCTCCACTGCAAAATGTCAGCTATAGTTTGCAGAACCGAAGCAGAATGAGGGCTAACGGATATTCCCAATCATAGTCAACACCATCAAACGCATACTGGCGGAGGAAGCTCAGCACTTTTGTTATTGCGGACGAGCGTTTGTCAGCGGAAGACACCATATCCGGAAAGATGGGCTGCGTGTTGGTGCCGTTGTCGCTAAAGGTCCAACCACCAATAGAAGCAATAACCTTCAAGCCTGGGTTCTGAGATTTTAAAGCAGTGATGTCGACGAATAACTGCGTACTTAGACCATCCATTGGTATGACATCAAAAGTCGAAGTTAAAGAAGCGAATGCCAAATGCAGATGAGTAATACCGTTAATTGGAATGTCTCGCAGACCCATCCCAATACATTTCTCATTCTGGTTCCAGCCTTCGTAGTAGCCAATGATACGTGACTGCGTGTCGCCACCTGAAGCGCCGGATCCCGGCTGATCACAGTTACTTTGACAGCCTGTTCATATTAGAATATAGTCCCCTAAGGAAAATTTGATATACCGCGTACCTTTGCCACAAAAATCACTTGTGGCACCACAGAAGCCAAATTGACTGCAGCAAACGTTGAGGGGGCATTTCACATCGCCTGATATCGAGTTGTTCCCACAAGGGGCATGGGCGTCGCAATTCGACCAACATTTGTCGTTGGGGGATTTGCCGTCAGTACCACACGCTTCAGGGCCATAGTTGCAATAGCCAGTCTTCGCGCAGCATGCACCGTTGCTACACGGCTTCGTTTCCGAGCAGGAGTAATCATCCACCGTCGTAGCTCTTGAGACGAGGTGAAAGAAGCCTTCGTGAATAGAACACACCTCCGGTGTTGCTCGAATCTTCGCCCGGAAATCTTGTTTAGACGTAACGGAAGACGGCACCGCTGCACAAAGAGGGCCACTGTCTGTCAAGACAACAGTATCGAGGCTGGCTGCATTGTCCTTCGGAGCGGCAAGGGTAGAAGAGAGTAGGAGAGCAAACACTCCAAATAAGTTCGGCGATAGCCGTAAGAGACGTACCATTCTTGTTCCTTGAACTTGAAATAATCAAAAGGCGAATGTAGCAATGTATATACGAATATGAGTAAAGACGTAACGAGAGACACCTGTAGTTCAAACTGGCAAACAGGCACAAAGAGCGTGTGTAAAGGAAGCAGAAGCAGAAGAGAAAGCAGGAGGGAAAACGCCCGACCTGGTCAATTGTATAGACAAAACCATGGGGAGAGAAAGGGACATGGGGAGAGGAGGAGGTCAGCGCCGCAGGTGTTGGAAAGCTGACAGTGTACATCTTGGGCTGAGGAGGTGTATACGGCGTGCTGATGAAGCCCAATCTCTTCTTGCAAGGGCATGAGGCCTTCCATCGCCCTACCTTCAACGGAAATGAGCAAAGGAGTCCTTCACCGCAAGGGTTGAGAAAGTCAGCATTGTGATCAGCAGGGCAAGAAGCACCATCATGTTGGCTAAGATTCATGATTTAGACTTGCGGGATGCATGCTGATGAAGTTACCCTGCCTGGTCTTTGCCACCGGTATGTGCAACTGTTGTAGGGTCGGGGATTGTTATTGGTAAACGAGCTCACCCCAGGTCCACGAGGCGATAGCGAGATGGGTTCCATGACGGATGGAAGCTGACATATGCATGACTTCCGAAACTGGCAGCGGCAGTGGGGGAGATCTACTGTACCTACCCAGGCGTGCCAGGAGATTAAAAGTGGGGGGCTTACTGTACATTGTAATTTACTAGGCAAGGCTGATGCCTTAAAACTTATAGTACAGTACCAACCTCACGTGTCCTGCAGGTAGAACTACTTCCCTAAGGTACCAACCAACCTTACTTGAAGAGTTACTACAACAACTATCCACTCTACGTCTGGTGTTCGCGTTTACTCTGGAAACAACTACCGAGTTGATACCGCAGCCTCAAGATGATCACTTGGAAGAATGAACTTTCAAATGGCGGTTCACACTACTCTCGTGGCCCACACCCAATGGGATGGACCCCTTGTTTTCCAACATTGCCTGGTTTGGCATCAGCTAAAGGCTGACGGAGGACCTCCACGAAATCCTTCGAACCTAGCGGCCTAAAGTTACCTGCTCGGATACTCTCGTACTCTCTACCTACAGTATATTCCGGGGACCCCCATACAGCCTGGACCGTGCGAGTGCCGCAAGGCGAAGCATGCTGATATCAAGTTTGTTACGGAAGTATACGAGAATGGACTATGGAGCGCCGCAAGCAATGTCAGCTACGGATCTGTACAGCTGAATCAGCTGGTACATGTGCTATTAGCTCCCTATTGATATGACTCTGTCAGGGTGACGGAATCATAATCTCCCCCTCAGCCTGGGGTCATCAGGTTGACATCCTGCAATATTTCCCATGTATTCCATCCAGCCCAGCCCTCATTTACTTCGCGATTCTTGACCTTGGTTATCCTCCCCTTCTTTTTGACAGCTTAAGTCTTTCGTTTACCACCTTCCATTCCTGGATCATGCTGCTTCTACCTTTCTCGTTTGTGCCGCTCCTCTGGCTTCTTTTCGATTTGTGGCAGACCTGTGATGCAGCGAGCGTTCAATTCGTAACCAGTCAGTCTGTTCCGGCAACAAACCTGACCACAGATTGTGTCAACGCTCTGACCGGAAACGTTTCCTGCACCTCATACGTGCGCAGATTCAACCAGGGGGCTTACTTCCAGGAGGTCGGCCTCCAGCAGTCATGTACATCTGACTGTGGTTCTGGACTGGCTAGTTGGGAGAGCAAGGTGGTATCTGCTTGCAACAACCAGGTCTACTCACCTGATGGCGTCAAATCGCTCCCCATATCGACTCTTCCCGAAACCGTACGTTCCGGTTATAATCTCACATGCCTCGAGGCGAATGGAGTGTTCTGCAATGTGCTTGCGAAGAATGCTTCTTTGCAAAACGCAAGTTCCACTCCGCACATCGATCCCTGCGACGACTGCTTCATCGAACAATTACAGGTGCAAGTGGACTCGCCGATATTCGGGGGAGCGGCATTGCAGAAGTCGTATAGCTCGATGACTTCGAGCTGTCACAAGACTTCGTTCCCTTTGACAACGAGCTGGGCAATTCCACCTCCTCCTGCTCCGACAAATGCTACAGCGACTTGTAAAGGCAAGACATACCAGATCCAACCCTCGGACGACTGCCACAGCATCTCCCAGGCTCAGAAAATTGGAACAAATTGGCTTCTTACCGACAACTCACTCCCAGCATACTGCGCCAATTTCCCGAAAAACGGCAGTCTGTGTATTGTCAACACCTGTGACACTTATACAGTGAAGGCGAACGAAACTTGTACAAGTATTGCCGCGTCTCAAAACGTCACTGTGGCCCAATTGCTCAGTTGGAACCCGGTTTTTGGCCTGTCTTGCAGCAACATCTACCGCAGCGTAGGTTCTCAAATTTGCAAATCTGGACCGGGGACCCCATACGCTGGACCAATCGTCACATCTGCTCCAGGAACAACGCCCGGTCCTACAGTCGTGCCAGCGCCCTCTGGCATAGCTAATGGCACGAATACTAAGTGTGGCCAATACTACCTGGTGCAGCCCGGCGACTACTGCAACCTCCTAACAATCAAGTTTGCAATATCGTTGCCTGACTTTATTTTCCTGAACCCTGCCATAAATGCCAAGTAAGTTCTTCCGGTGTACGGATTGACCAAGTTGACACGTCCAGCTGTACGAATCTGTTTGCCAATGAAAACTACTGCGTAGCACCAGTGGGCAATAGTGAGTACAACACCAATGATATCGCAGATTTTTGACTCATTTTGATTAGTCGATGACTACCCTGGACATTCTGGATACATTCCCACCCCAACCGCTTACTCCACCATTCCTTGGACAAGCTTCCCCAAGGCCACCTATGTGCCACCAAGTACTAACATCTCCCAAATCCTGCCATTTGCACCAGGTACTCGACTCGATTGTGTTTTGTACGTGAATGGCGCCGATCAATTCGTCGACACCACGCAGGGCAATGCATGTCAAAACATTGCTAGTGGATGGGGCGTATCGACCGACCAGCTCACCAACTGGAATCCAAGCCTGAACGCATCAGACCCCAGTTGCCACTTCGATCCCAGCTACCGCTATTGTGTCCAGCAAGTACCGACACCCCAGAACCAGGCGCCAGCAACAGGTCCCCCACAAAGCCCATTGCCCATGCGCGACGGCACCTGGACCAATTGCACAACCTACGAGGACCTGACCTTTGGTGAGACATGCCAGATGGTGCTCGACGGCTACGGTATCACGCTCGCCCAATTCTACGCCTGGAACCCTGCCGTTGGGTCAAACTGCCAGAACCTATGGACCGGCTACCAGTACTGCGTCCGCACCAACAGCTCCGGTGCATCTCCCACCGTGTCTAGCCCTGCGAACCCTACGCCCACGGCACCAGTCCAGGCTGGACAGCCGACAAACTGTAATCGCTGGTATACCGCCGTGAACGGGGACACGTGTGCCTCGGTTGAGCAAGCGGGTGCCCTCTCGGACGCCCTGTTCAAGCAATTCAACCCCGCTGTCAACAGCGACTGCTCGGGTCTTTGGGCAACGTACGCCTACTGCATCGGCACAACCAACCAGAACCCAGCTCCTAGCTCGACGTCAACCACGACCAGTACTTCTCCTACATCTTCGACTTCCGGTGTTGCTGTCCCGAGTCCGACGCAGGTGAATAGCATCGCGGCGAAGTGTAACAAGTACGCACAGGCTGCCAGTGGGAGCTATTGTTCGGCGTTTGCGACGACGAATGGGATCTCGACGACGGATCTGTATAGCTGGAATTCGGTGCTGGGATCGTTGGGGGAGAACTGCAACACCCAGTTCTGGAGTGGGTACTATTATTGTACTGGTGTGTCGGCGTAGTGTACGAGTAGAACCCGAGAACGAAGGTTGTCAATTAGTGAGAAAGAACGTTGTAACATGCGAGACCTCCAAATCAAGTCGTAGAAAAGAAAAACGAGCCTAAACTTCCCTCCGCTGGACAAGCTTTATTGAACCAAAATCAGTGACGGCGTGGGTGGAACTGCCACACCCCTACCCCAACCTCACTTTCTTATCCAACATTTCCTCGTCCCCAATTTTAGATTTATTGAAAACTTCCAAGAACTGCATTATAATTGCGCACCCGAGATTTTCGATCCCATTTATCTACCGCATCCACGGTTACTACATATCATAGCAAATAGCAATCAATCCCCCTCATGCATTCATTTCGAGGTTTTCGCAACTTTGACAGAATAAATAGAAACAACGGATAAGGAAGTGGATCTGTGTGGCGAAAATGTGGCCGATATACATAGCTATAGAGCAGAAACGTGCGTGTCTGGAGATATCATCTCGGTGCATCTTGAGTTCTTGGTCTTCCGTTCGGCAATCGCCATCGTGTAAATCAAATGTTATGCGAGCCCTGTCAAGACACGACCCCCAATCGTACCTTCACATCTCCATCAACTCCTTAGCCAGCAAATACTCCCTCTCCCACGCCTCCCTGATTTTACACATCCGACGAGTTTCATCCATATGATGCCCCACGAAGTCCACGCCAGGTACGTACGGCTTCTCCAACGCTCTCTGCCTACGCCGTTCTTTGTAAAATCCGTCTGGCACCTCCGCCTCGGGCTCCTTCTCCCCCTCGTCCTCCCCGTCAAACTCCAACCACATCACCCCTTCCTTCTCCCAGTCTTTTCGATCCATTACAACCATTATATTTCGGGCCTGCCAGGTTGCGGATCTCACAGCATATGATGGTACGAGTGCCAGGTCTCCGCCGGCACGGAAGAGCTTTTCGCCGCGGTAGTGCCGGATGCAGGTGACGTTGTCGGCGTTGGGGAGGAAGAGGAAGTCGAAACGGAACCATTGCATATCGTTGTGCGAGAGCTGCTCGATAATGGTTTTGTAGAAGGCTAGTGGGAGTGAGTCGCAGGTGGCGGACGTGGCGCCGTAGGTGATGTAGATTTGCCAGCTCCAGGCGGGGAGTAGGGGTTTTTCTGTAGCAATGTTGAAATCAGTTGCTGGTTCTTATTCGTTTTCTTTCCAAGAGGGGTGGGTAAGAATGATGAGGCGGTGCTTACGGTCCTTTTTGACCAGGCTGCGGAAGAGACTTAGGGCGCCGTTGCCAGTGTGGTCTGTAAACGGTCTTTGTTCGTATACTAGGTCCCGAGTCTGGGCGATTTGTTCGGCCGTGGGAGGCGGAGTTATGGGTCGCGGGTCGCCTCTGAGTTCGGCGGATTTTCTTCTGGGGATTGAAGAGAGTTGGAATTTCGGAGGTAGGCCACCAGTTTTTTCGGGATATTTTCTCGGGGGAATCGTGTTGAGTTGTTGGGCTGGAGGTAGAGCACCGCTGCTCTCATTCGTAGTGTCTGAACTCATGGTTGTTGGTGGAAGGACGATCGAAGGAGCAGTGTTGCAAAGGTTTAGATGAATGTAAAAATATTAATTACGGTACTGCATCAGCCCCGATCACCCTGCCTGTCAGCTTGTTTGGGGACGCCTGAATTGACGGCACGGTGCTCCCGCCCCTTCAGATCAGGCATTCTGCGAAACTTCTCGTTGTTGGATAAGCAATTGGTTTGACCCAATCGGTTTGACCGACCAACTGTTTGAGACCCCATGAGAAACGCAACTTTCTTCTCAGATTTCTGTCATCTTAACAGCGAATTACCTACCTGCCAAGACTTTTAGCGGCATATCCCCGGCCAACCTTATCGTTGTATGCGAAACCTGTGCCGTTTTTTTTTGAATTTGCCGAGAGCCCCATCAAAATTAGCGAATCTTCAAAAAGTGCAAAATAAGAACCAGATTTGTAGAATCAACCCCATTGCCCCCCCAGTGCTTCATATGTAGTATATTCAATGCTTTATATGTAGTATATTCAGTGCCCCATATGTGGCCTACCCAGTGTTCCATATGTGCCCTATTCAGTGCTCCATATGTAGTATATTCAGCGCTTCATATGTAGTATATCCAGTGCCCCATATGTGGCCTACCCAGTGCTCCATATGTAGCCTACCCAGTGCTTCATATGTAGTATATCCGATGCTTCATATGTGGCCTACCCAGTGCTTCATATGTAGTATATCCAGTGCCCCATATGTGGCCTACCCAGTGCTTCATATGCGACCTATCCAGTGCTCCATATGTAGTATATTCAATGCTTCATATGTGACCTACCCAGTGCTCCATATGTAGTATATCCGATGCTCCATATGTGACC
>JAABUY010000536.1_pt1 | contig 64654 bp, 65 predicted proteins | sample 5560271 | NCBI WGS metagenome assembly JAABUY01 (sample SAMN10711886, study PRJNA513374) | rock metagenome | isolation source: Antarctica rocks | place: Antarctica: Victoria Land, University Valley | reverse complement strand
TGCGAAGTGACAAGCATCGACGCACTGAGATCCCACTGAATGGATATGACTCTCTTCGCCCAGCTGGCCCTAATGACCAGCGCATAGACCAAAGGAAATATCAGCAGGCCATTGGAAGTCTCATGTACGCTGCAATTCACACGCGCCCAGACATCTCCTTTGCCTTAGGACGACTGAGCCAGTACCTCAGTGACCCTGCAGAACATCATGGGCATGCGCTCAAGGGGCTGCTGCGATATGTACGGTGAACCATCAATCTTGGGATCATGTATGGGCCCAGTGGGAGTCAAGATCTGCTTGGATACTCTGACTCCGACTATGCATCAGACAAGTTAGACAGAAGATCTATCCTAGGTCATGTCTACCTGCTTGGGGGAGGACCTGTGTCATGGGCCAGCCGGAAGCAGAAGTCAGTGGCAACATCGACCACCGAGGCCGAATACATGGCCATGTCAATATGTGCAAAGACTGGAGTCTGGCTCACTCAGGTGCTAAGAGACATGGGGTTAGGCAAGTATCTTGGAGCCAATCCACATCGTGTGAGCATTCAGGAGGATGAGATCCATAGGGAAAACACACCTCTTCAGCTCAAGGGGGACAACCAGGCTGCCTTGACACTGGTCAAGGACGCTCATGTGCATGAGCGGTCAAAGCACATCGACATCGCCTATCACCACATCCGAGACCTGCACAAGAGGAACCAGATTCAGGTGGACTTTGTCCCCAGTCAAGACATGATAGCTGATGGACTGACCAAGCCCTTGCCAAGACAGATGTTTGAGCGCTTTGTGTGTCAGCTGGGACTTGACAACAGTGGGAGCCAATAGATACGGATGCACCGAGTGGGAGTGTTGAGAAGTGCGGTGTTCTATCCGCTTCCTTGACTCCTTTAGTCTTAGTGTAAGGGGCTGGCAGAGTCTTCTCCTGCCTTAGACGGCAGAGCTCCTGCTATCTATCTAACCATACCCAAGTTGACTGCAGTCAACGTCGACGCGTTAGATCCACTAGATAGGCAGATAGCACGAGTACCCATTATCCTTTCAATAAATCTCAAGACATCAGTCTCAACTCTAATTTTCTTCTCTGAGTCAAAGTGCCTCAGAAAGAACACTGTGATAAAGACTCAGATCAGTTTATAAAAAGAGAGCTGAGTCTCTGAGATCAGAAATTCTGATATCTGCAAGGTTTGCTTCTTATTAAGAACATTCTCACTGTCTCTCAGCATGCTTGTGAGCCCCACAGCAATGCAGAAGAATTTCTCTATAAATCTTCTATAGAAGTTCATGAAGCCTATAAAACTTTAAATCTCAAAGATACTCTCTGACTCAGATCAGTTGACCACTGTGACAATGCATTCTTCCTTCATTTCAATGTCTTTGTCAGTGATCACAAACCCCACAAAGAGTACCTTTCTCACTGAGAACTGGCATTTAGCAAGCTTCATGTATAATTCAGTCTCTAATAAAGCTTTCAGAACTGTGCAAACATGCTGCTGATGGCTGGCTTCATTCTTGAAATATACTAGAATGTCATTCAGAAATACTATCACAAACATGTTCAAGTGCTTGCAAAGCACTTTGTGTATGTATAACTGAAAGGTTGCTGACACATTGATTAGCTCAAAGAGCATTATTAAGTACTCATATAACTCATATCAGATTCAAAAGACAGTATTTTATTCATCATTCTTGTGAATGCAAATCCAGTAGTAGACATTCTTTATGTCAATCTTCATGAAGATCATGGCCCCATTGAAACAATTCATGAGCTTATTAATCAAAAGCAGAGAGTAGCAGTTCTTCATTGTGATGACATTAAGTCTGCAGTAGTCAACACACAGTTGCAGCTTGCCATCTGACTTTGATACAAACAGCACTAATGCCTCTGTAAATGACCACAAGAGCCAAATAAAATCATTCTCTAAATTTTCATTCAAATATCTTCAGAGCTTCACAAGCTCCTTCTTCAAGAGATTATAGATAGAGTCAAATGATAAAGTTTTTTCTTTTATCAGATTAATTGAATGATTCTGCTCACAGTGTGAGGGCAATCTGTTTGCATTGCTTTCTGAGAACATCTCTGTGAGATCTTAATTTTCTGTGAACTTTCACCACCCTCATGTTCTCTACATGAATCTGACATATTACATGTTAACCGAATCCCTTGACCATGCATTGACCACAGTCAAGGGGTAGCCTGACCCAAAGAAGGCTAGTGTGCTCCTTTCCTACTATGTATATTATGAGTATTTGCTCACTGTTGTTTCTGTTCTTCATGTCACATCTTGTTTTCATACCTGCCTTAAGTTGCTCCGCCCAGCTATCAATCACATATAGGTCTACTTTGAATCTCTTGTTCAAATGGCAGCGATGATCTTTGGCCCATTGTAAACTATGTGAGCGTACAGGGACAGTATCACTACATTGTCCGACACTGCCCTGTACCAAGCCTTTGTATGGAGAGCTGGGAGATTAGGTAGGAACACCGTGAAACTGCAGTGTGAATGTCTACTTTGGACACATGAAGGTTTGACTAAAGCTGCATTTGAGACTGGTAGGTGCCCGATTTGCGGAACGTCCATGTTGGCTTTAGGTAACGAAATTGTCCTTGAATGTGCTGCAACCAATGGGATCTGAGCAAAGTCACAAGCTCACTTCAACAAGGTATTCAGTCCATCCCCAAGGCGTTGCTGACTGCATCCCGCTGCTGGCAGCAGCGAAGATGGGCCTTCAAGAGATAGTAAGCTCGCTTTTAGTACATGGAGCTTCCATGTCAGAGCAGGATCTACATCAACAGTTGGCGTTATATTGGGCGTCGAAAGGGAGCCATTCCGTGATCATAGTGGAGCTTCTTCACGTGGGGCGGTCCTGTCCAACATACATGAATTGAGTGAAACGTTGCTTCATTCAGCGGGGGAGAGATGGTCAATGGAGATGGTAGCGTTACTTCTGGACAATGAATCTGAGTTATCTGCTCAGGATCGCGAAGGGAAATCTGCATTACACATAGCTGTCGGACAGCTCAATAAACAGATAGTCAGCTTACTGGTCGGCAGAGGAGCCGAAGTGAATTTGGTCAATGAGCGGGGATGCACGCTGCTACACTAGGCTGCTCAATGAAACTACAGGAGATTGATTAAGCTCTTACTAGACGGGGTTGTGGATGTAACAATCAGAGATATGATAGGACACACTGCAGTGTATTGGGCAATGGGAAGGGACTATAAATATGCTTTGAAAGCTCTTGATGGTAAGAAGTTGATAGGTTTCATTCTTTTCTGAGGCAGATTTTATTGAGCTAGAGTATGTCAACATCATATAACCAAGGAGGAGTGTCCAATAGTTCTCTTCAGCCATGGAGTTCCTCTTTCTCTTATTATAGTACTATAGCTATTTATCTCAAATTCAGTGTCATGGGCTGCGCCCATACTAGTGCCTTATGGTCAAGTTGCTGAGTAAGACCCTAAGGCTAGAAAACTCTTACCTTCCTGCTCCATATGAAGTTCTCCTTTTCTCTTCAGATTATTCTTCTTGTATTCAAGTATTCCCAATCGAGCGTCGGTCTCATTGCGAACCCATGACATTCAGTCTTGCGGTTTCGAGTACCGCCACAACTTGAGTCCAGCAGGCGATCTTCCTTCGACCATGGTGTACTCTCTGAAATACAACCTTATGCAGTTCTCATGCAAGGAAACAACAGCTTGCTGCCGCTTGCAATGATTCTCTGTAATTGACAGTACTTGCTTCAAACTCTTGCTTATTGTAGAGGAGCATGTGTTGGGCCCATTCTAGCGTAGATGGTACATTTGAGAACAGCTTGACTCAGAGAAGGCTCATTGCCGTGTTAATTGTCTGATTATGTCATGCCAGTCAACGCCAAACTTATTTGAGACGAGTACAAAGTGTTATCAGAGAAAGTGAGCGCCATCTGAGGTTTGGTGGGTTTTCGATTAGTGTGGATACCGGCGCTAGCCTGATTTGTCCCATTCCCAGTGGAAATGAACCTGTCCTCTCGGCCAGTGTATCGGTTTCAATCTCTTGCCAACGCCACATGGGGCGTGCTGATCCTCCGGTTACAGTTCAACAAAAGATTATCCGGAGTCTGGTTCCGAAATAGGGCTGTGAGCGGGTAAGTCCTGTGCGGCTGCTGCAGTCTCTCTAGCACACAATGCCGCCAGATTCTCCTGAGCTTCCCACAAATAACTAAACCAGCCATACGTATTGACCAAATCGTCCCAGTGAGCCAGCCAGTCAAGCTCCCCGTCTAAGGTATGGATCACCAAGCCCATCGCAGACTGGCTCTCTTTGACAATCCCTGACTTCTTACACAGTCAGATGGTAGCTAACAAAGAGTGAAGCTGCAGCTTACAGTTCCGTTGCAAGTACTGGAAACTTGGCTGTGCTGAACATCGGAAAGGCTGACAGATGACGTTCACCTGGTGGTGGAGCAGCTTCAGAATGAGTAAGCTTCCCTGTTGGGAGATTTCGAAAGCCATCTAGCTGAAAATAGGGGCAAGTCCTTCCGAACGCAGACCCTGTACGTTGTAGGAAACCTAACCTATGGTAACACAGCTGAGTGAATAACAGAATGAGGACCGACTGACTGCATACCTCGCCCAACTGCAGTTATGGAGTAGACATTTGCAGCAGCTTATGACCTTGGACGACCCGGGTCCGGCGACCAAATCCCCGCTTGAGTTTTTCTGGCTGCAGAAGGCTAATGAGCTTTCTTCTCAGCCCACTGGAAGTGGAACGGGGGACGGCGTTTAGTTAAACTGCGACTTGCAGGGAAGGATCTATATCTTCAGATTTGCATCTCACATGTATCAGTACCAAAAAACCTGCCTTGTCTTCTTGGAAATATATATTTGCCTGGAGCACTCTGGCGTAAAGTTGAGACTGTCGTGGTTTTTTGGTACTGATACATGTGCTCATTAGCCTTCTGCAGCCAGAAAAACTCAAGCCGGGATTTGGTCGCCGAACCCGGGTCGTCCAAGGTCATAAGCTGCTGCAAATGTCAACTCCATAACTGCAGTTGGGCGATGTATGCAGTATCTCAATTGACCCTGACCAACTGTGAACTCTCTCTGCAACTGAAACTGCCTGCTTGTGGGTCGCCTGATGCTGTAATCCTTGTAATAACTCTCAATCTGATCAGGCCACACTGCATACCTGCACTTCTTGCGAACTATCAATGAATGCTCACTCAAATGCTCAAAAAACTCACTGTCACTCTGCATGGCTGCCACTATGTTTACTGGAATTTATATGAGTTGTGTGATGATTATTTACATGGAAATGATCATTTAGGTGAGGTAACCTCGACATCACTAGCGTTGATCATCATTCAAACATCCACATGAAACCGCACCACAACCACGGGATTTCTGGTTGTGCAAATTTGGACTCTGATGAGACTGATCATGCACTACTCGACGCTCAAATTTTGTGAAATTCCCACTGTGTCATCTAAATCCACCCTACCCTCCTCAACCCAATATACCTGCGCCGGCGTAGTTTGCCTCACTGGCGAAATAAATCCACCCTATCAATGGTGGATTTACCCATCTGGGATAGCGGTCCAGGCTGGCAGACAGCCCAGCACCCCAGCATCACCATCTCACACTGCTTGCACTGTCCCGTTCCTTGCCCCTACCTTGTACACACACTCTGGGGGTTTGCCGCACCCGAAGCATGCTGTGTATTTCAACAGTCAACCAATGCCTCTGTACCCACCAAACAAGAAGCGGTGCTGGCCTTCCTGTCTTGCCTGTGTCTTGGCTATGAAGAAGCAGCGCCTGTTGGGGAACCAGCAAGCATCAAGTGCATGCATGACTGCCCTTTCCGCTTCTGTGCCAATGCCATTGTCTCCGCCGATGCAGTGCTGGCTTCTGCCGATGGACCTTGGACACGTGCAGCCGGATGGTCGGGAGGCTCTGCGTTAGGCCGGACAGGCACGTCAGGCACTGGAAGCCGTCCAGCAACCGCAGACCAGCAACGGCCCGGGTCGGCACGGCCACCTGCTCCGGGGCCCGCAGGTCATAGCTCCCGAAGAGCTCGACGAGCGCCTTCAGCGGCGCGCCCCGCAGGCAATGGGGCCTCTGCCGGAGGTGTCGAAGCCAGAGGTCGCGCCCCGGCCTCAGACAGAACCCACACTCCTTGCACAGCAGCGCCTGCCACTCCGGCTGGTATAGGAAGCCTTCGCTCATCTCCCCTGCGTTGTGAATGACTAGCTGCCACACATGCGTCCACGGACCTTCGCTTGCCTTTGGGGGTCCCGAAAGGGAAAGAACATACATACAAGAGCCGGATCGCTCACGGTCAGGATGAATTACAATCACCGGCCATGCAGGGGCATCCATCACCTCAGGAAAAAATCACATATATATATATATAGATTATGAGAACTGTGCGACCCCATTCACCCCCCTGTCATCATATATTACGTCTCACCGGCCACTGGCAGATCAGGCCGCGGCGCGTGTCGCGTGTCGCGTGAAAACTGGCCCCCCCCCGGGTGAAAACCGCAAATTGCAGTGCACTTATTGCGGTGCAGTGGTCCGTGCGGCCCCCCCGGTCCGGGCGAAATCCGGCCAATCCGCGCGGGGGAAACGCAAAGTGCGGCGCAAAAAGCCGAATATTTAGAGGTAGCAGATGTCATCCTCTACAGCCGATCAACAAAAGCTCTGGTGTTGGAAATCAGTCTTTGCAGTTTGTCTATCTTTGAAATGGAAATCGTGGAGGGCTAACGTCACATAGCAGCCTTCACCGCTCTATCGTAACGATTTACGTTGGCCCCGAACCATATCCATTCTACCTTCATAAGGGCTGCTTGTGCCAGCATTGCTCCTATTTTGAAAAGGCTGTTTTTCCGAGTCTTATTCAATGGCGTCGACCACCGAAGTGTCTTATGCAGTCGCATGGACCAGTGAACTCTTTTACCCTATGTTCACAAAAGCTACTGTACCTGGTCCACTATATCGGATGAATCGTACTAATGGAGCGTAATCTCATCCTACCATCGCAAGAATTACGTATGTACCCCATTCTCTATCGCCAGCCGTCTCAATCAATCCTGTATCTATCACGTGGATATAAGCATGTGGATAAAGACCAATCGCAAAAGCTCTACAGACGAGGAGTCAAGCATCTTCTCTCAGAAAGCTAAAGTTCGTAGAGTCAGAGGACCTTCAACAGCAATAACTCCAAGACTGTGACCTGATCGAGCCTTTGAAGGCCACTGTGTAGTCCCTGTGCCTCGCTGCGAGCGAGGCTACACGCCGTGAGGCCTCTTGGTGACTCCGAATCGTCACCACCACCGTAAAGACCATTACCATCCTCATCAAGGTCATCGTGCCGGCCGCAATCCCCACCTCTACTCCCGTCAGAGTTACTTAGAGCGTCCAGTTCGAACATCAGCTAGTGCAGGAGGAATTGAGAGGGTTGCCCCCGAATCAGCAGCGAGATGTTCTCCTCCCTTATCTTGCGAACTCGAATTTGTATCTTTCGCGGGCGTTGGGTTCGGGAACAGGTCGTCAGGCAATGTTTGCTCTCCTTCTTTCGCTACCTCTGCGGCTTTTTTGCCCTTCGTGTCTCCTGAACCAAATACAATGCTATCCCTTTCTGCTTTGGTCTCCACTCCGTCGACAGGCTTTGCAGCACTCTCAGCTCCTGCGTCATGTTCCGTATTGGTCTTCGCTTCGGAATTGTCCCTATCATCCCATTTGGAATACAAGTCCATTGGTAGCATCTTTTTTCCGTCAACCTTCCGAATAACCAATTTATCTTCTTCAACATCATATTTGACGATAGCGTTTCCACCACATCTCTTCACCACATCTAGAATCTTGTCGATCAATGCAGCCAATTTCCTCAGATCCGCCTGGTTGCATTCTTCCCATTTCTTGATCCGAGCCGCTACATCTTCAACCTCTGGTTTCTGAAACATACCCTTGCGGTGGTAAGCTCGCACGAGCTTGAAAGTTTGAGATACCCAAAGCTGCGGTGCGACCTCTTGCATATCAATAAGTTTATGAGAGATACGTGTTTTGATTTCAAGGATGGATTCGAGCGGTACCACCTGGCCTTCCTTTTTGATTGTCAATTTGGACCCAGCAGGAGTGGTATTAGGAGGGCTGTTGGTCGGGGATAGAGACAAGGAATCTAGCATGCTGGAGAGACTGTTGCTTTCCGGCTTTTTGCTATTGGAAGAAGGCATCCTTGTACCGGGGTTTTCATACCCGTCCGTTTCATGGCGAACGATGAAGTTCAGATTACTGAAGCGGTATGAGATAATTCTGTGATGTCCAGTGCTGCCGCTGATCTGGCTAGTGGTGTATACCTTCTCGAACTCGTGACCATAGCCCCTAAATTCATCTGGTCCGATATCGTATTGGGTTTCTGTCTCCTCGCGAGAGAACATTGCAGTATTCTTTGTGACCTCGACATTGATGGTGAAGGTTTCACATCCGTTTCTAGTCGAGCCAGGGTTAATGAATGAGAGGAGTTTACGGATATTGTTTCGGTCGGTCACAACATCAACTGAGCGGATATCGAATGAAGGATTTGCGATGTACAACGCGCGAAATAGGGGTTCAAATGGACTGTCCGGGTGGCGAGCTGCATTTTGGGCGATGTAGATGAGGCCGGAGTCCTTGTTCAGCTGTCTAGGAGCTCTTGGAGCGGACCAGATAGGTGGACTGCCTGGGACAGCAATGGTGGGTGTGGGTGCCTCGATCCAGTTGTAGGAGGACAGATGCTTGACGTCAGTGATTGACGCCAAAGGAAGAGTACTAAGGTCCGGGAGATCTAGGCGAGAGATCTTGGCTATGGTAGTGGATGGCATCGTTGAACTTGGCACAATGTGAACCAAAAACACCGTGAAAGTAATTGCTTCAATCTTAGGCTTAAAGTCTAAGTCCAGCACCTGGAGAAAATGGCGGTGAGAACTTGTCACCTTAAAGAGCAAATTCGTATCCAGCCTGATTCCTTCCTGTGCTTGCGCGGCTGGATGGGTGGCCGCATATTCTGTCCTGCTGAAGCACCAGTAACCTCCAAGGACAAACTTAATTCAACACGGTTGCACAGCTTCAGTGGCTCCAGCCATTCAAGTGCCTTGATTCTTCGCGCCAGCGTATAGTTGCATGCTTGAAGCAAGTAATGAATGCTAACGCAGAATGGTGAAGAAGTTCATCCGCAAAAGCCTTTTGATATCTAAAAAAATTTGTGGGCACTATCGCAGAAGATAACTGTTTACTTTACTGAAGATTATTGTCCAGGGATTGTGCAGTAGGGAGGGTCGAGTACCTCAAATGATGTTGTGCTCAAGCTTTCTTCATTAGGTCGTGGTGCAGGAGTCCATATATGTACATCCCCTTCCCACTTCTATACCCTCCCTGCATAAATGCCCGTACTCCATTTAAGGATCACTTTACCTGTTGTGCTGAGAAGGCCGCGTGTTGATAAAGATATCAGTCTACAGTATATTCAATTAAAGAACAGGTGTTAGCATACACCCACTCCCAATGCTGTTTAGCGCATCCGCGAATCAACTCAAGGTTCTTTCACCTACTCCGGAGTTGCTTGCAATCCGAATAGTTTTCCCTGCGGCACGCCTTCCACCATACACGCCGCCGAAACACTGTGAAGACCATGTGCTGTAGGCTGCCCGCGAACAGGATCGAACAAGCGGTTCCGTACGTTGCCGATTAGTTTTAGGGAGCCATCTGATCCGCTGTTTGCTAACCCTAGCCACACGGCACCCCCCGCGATCTGGCAGGAAATTCAAAGCGCTGGCGAGAGGACGATAAAGATTGTATGATAGCGAGCCGTCCAAGGGGTTGGCCAATGCTTAGCAATCCAGTCCTTCTGAAAGACAAAGCTCCTCCATTTGGAGTTTAGGGATAACTAAGGTCTCTACGGCATATAACCCTAACCCTAATGAATATAAGGAACCAAACGACCTCGGTCTACACTCAACGCTTACAATGACAGTCAAGATACAGACACCATACATGGACGCCCAGCAACCTACTTCATCTCTCAGAGGAATATACAAGCTCTCAAAGGGGCATTAACTCCGACTCACAACCTGATCTCAGCACACAATATCTTGGCGTAGAGCCAGAGTCCTCGCAACAACACTCTCTGGTTAGGCTTTTCCGGCACGCTATCGGGTGCACGTTTCTGGGATGGATCAATAGGTGGGGTTGCGTCGGGTACAGGGCCACTCAATGGCGGACTTTTCAAGCGGGGAATTACACGCCTGTCGAAAGCCACTTATCACGGCGTGGAACGTCGGAATCTAGGGTTAGAAGCAAAGCTGAAGATGGTGGCAGACCAATGCCAGATAAGCAGCAGATACTTCGGCAACGTTGGGGCGAAGTCGACTATTGACCAGTCCGCTGTAGGCCTATGGTCCCGGACATACATAGAAGGACAACGGGTTCGAGCCGGAACATCATTATTTCATAGTATGAAGAAACCTGCTACCACTAAGTCGCGAGCCACAACAAATAGCATCGGAAATAAGTAAAGGCTATGCCCTAAGGCTGCATTCATTGCTGTCTTGAGCTCAAGCAAGAATTTTCTTCCCCGCTTCCAGATCCTTGACCTGCTTGTCCAAATACTTACGCATTCTCTTTAGGCTTGTGTCTTCTCCGGCAACCTCTTCCAACTGCTCCGGCGACAAGCCGCTCACCAGAGAGGGTGAAAACAGTTTCAGAGGTGTACCCGGGCCCGTAACCAGATGGTAGTCAGATGCCTGCATACACATGTTGTCCACAAAGCGTTTGCGAGCGACTTTGTAATAAGACTGAAGGATATCGTGGATATCACGCACAGTATGCTCCGTGTTCGACATTGGATGATGCTGCATAATATCGTTGAGCCGGACCACGACACCATGCTGACAATCATTCACAGACTTCTTTTCCATAGCTGCACGCATACGACGCTGCCGACTGAGCTTATGTTAGGCTTAGCGACCAGTGGGAAAGATTGGAGTGCCACATACCTTTTCTCCAGATTGTCGTTGAAATAGTGGTTCAAAGTGATGGGAGTTCCCATTCTCTCCAAGCGAAGGAGGAGCCGAGCACTGTCAAACGCAGTCTTGTATTTCGCCATCAGATCCTCCATCAAGATCGACATTAGCCCTTCACGGACGTGTAAGTTCGGGCAGACAAGTCGGAAGAGGTCAATGATGAACGTGTGAGCCATAGTGACCACGTCACTGATGTATGCCAACGCAATCTCTTCCCATCTGAAGGATTGGGCCTTCATAGTCATTGCAAGGAGAGAGCTGTCAAAAGTACCAAGTTCGAAACCTCGCGATCCAATGTACACCTTCGTCAGCCACTTCATGATGTCATGTCCATTGCGCTTGCTGGTGGTGTCCTTTTCGAACATTACTTCCTCCAGTTCAGCGTGGCTCTTGATTGTTCGAAGAGCCAACTGCTCCTCCGGCTCTTCCAAGTCTTCCGCCGATTCTTGAAAGTATTCCGGAGAAGCTGGTGAGGGTATTGCTACCTCCTCAGTTGTGTCTGATCCGGCTGCTTTGAATTCATAAGACTGGCCATACTGCTCTAACATGCTGTTGAAAAGCTCGTTACGAGTCATCACAGCATTCGCATATTTCAAACTGGGATATTGATCGAACCAGTCATTCCCCACGTAATCTCCGTTCAAAGCGAGAGCAGCGATCTCTTGAAAATGCATACTGATACCTGATAAGTAACCTCTCTGTTGGTCGGTCGTTTCCCGTTTGGTGCCAAGTTTATCGAGGCTTTGTTTTGCGGCGGTCAATTTCTTGTGGATCTCGCACTTAACCTAGGGCAAGATTAGTCAATGGTGTTAAGTGATGGACTCGGCGCATACCTTTGGGAAGTCACGGCGAATATGAGCTCCTAAGATTTCTTGTAAACGGATTCGCAATGCTTTCACACCTACTCTATCTTTTGGCAACGAATTCCAAGGGGCTACAGTTCGAAAGAAGTCCTCCTCTATGGCGTATCTATCATTGTTTGGATCGTTGAGCTGCTTCTGGCTAGGGTTTCGAACCATGCACCAGCCGAGGTTCAATTTATGTCGTCTGCCCTCGATGAGTTCCATGACGGGTGTCTCATCGTCGACCAAGTCCGGCTTGGTTAGAACACCAAGCGTTCGGTATCCGTCGCCGTCCACATCTTCTGCCATCGTTAGGATATCTTGCGTCGCAATATCCACATTGCTGGGAATGACTGTCAACATCACGGATCGGGGATTTTCCATGTAACCTCGCACCATGGTCTCGACCATCCGTATATCCGTTTTGGTAGTGACTCCTTCTGTTGTTTTCCTGAATATGCCCGGAACGTCGACAACAGAGAAGTGTTCTTGGTCGGGGCCGCTGACCTCAAGTCTCAGAACGTCCTCGGAGAAAGTTGCTCTGCCGGCAGCGTTTTGTTGTTCGCCCAGCCCCATGGCCATATGGACCTATGACAGTTAGTGGACATCATATCTTCTAACACAGCGAGCAAACCTCTTTCATAATCTCGGAGAAAGATGTTGGATCCAACGTCTTGAGGTTTGTCTTTTTCCATTCCCTGGTGGCTTCCACATGTTCCTGGCTTGCACCTGGTGCAGGGATGATAGATACTGAAATATTTGACTTCTGAGACCGCTGGAATATGATCTGTGTGGCGAAGCGTGTGCAGAGACCACTGTCTCGTGGGAAAGGTAAGTCAGTAAGTCCTTCCAGAACAGAGCTTTTGCCACTTGACTGATCTCCGACGACCACGAGCTGAGGGAGCGCGATATATTCGCCAACACCGCAAGCAAACAGCTTATCTATTTTGCTTAGCAAGCTGGGATCGGCCAGGTTGCCGGCAGTATGTTCGCTGCTGTTCATATTGCTGGTGGCTTTGAGCTTCCTATGAGGCATGCCAACGTAACAAACAAGTCCTATAATAAAGCTGAAGATTGGGGGTATGTGAGGACCGTGGTGATGAGTGGTGAAGTTTATTGACTGCTTGAGTGACGACCTAGAAGTATCGACGAAGGCTGGAGACTCAGAGTGAAGTAAAGATGCCCTTTACGTGGAGTCACTCAAATAAATACAGAAGAGCAGCAAGCAAAGATATAAATCCTATTGCCAAAGATATGTCATGTCGCATAGATATGCATGTTTGTTTTCCAGTTTGCGTCTCGCATCTGAGCTGGTTGAACAGACTGCCTGGATCTTGCAAACGTAAAGCAAAGATGGATCCACGCAACGGATAGTGACATATGGTGTTTGTGTCAAACAGTGAAATCAAAGAATCAGTAACGGGGATTAAGATGCGTTAGACCCACGAAAGAAACCAATGTATTGTTTGCTACGTAAACCAGAGCCCTTCCGTTTTCCTCCTTACCGTCAGCTTTGCTAGATATTTTCTAGTAGGTTACAGAGCACCACTACCGGTCAATGAATCCTCCAAACATGCTCACTTCTACCTATGTGAACCATCAGCATTAGTTCTATCCGATAAGATATACTCCTGCCGGGGATTTGCTTCGTGACATTGTCTCCAAGAAGCAGCAATGCGGATTCTATGACTCGCGTGCGGCGACCCCCGGAACGTCCTTAAACCGGAGGATAGATAGCACAAGCAAGTTCGAATTCATCAGATGTGATCTATAACCTGCTCTTCTTGGTTGGGGTCGGCGGCCCTGGCACCTCTCACGCTCGCGGTGCAGCGCTGCAGGCAAGGGAAGGGAGGTCGATGCCGCTTGTGAGGCTGCCCCGGGCGAAGAGGGAGAAGTCCCTTGGTCCTGCTCGAAGGAGAAGAGTAGGGCGGTTGCACAGGGGATTGCACAACGGCGCCCCACATCCCACATCCCACCATGGCTCCCGATGGGCCGACCTGGTGTCATCTTCTACCATGGTTCAAAAGGCCATGGGGCATTTGATGTGGATGTCACCACCTGTTCCCGGCAAGCAGCCTGCCTTCACCGCCCCTTGGCCTCCCCGCCGCCCTTTGTGCGGCTTGCGGGCGACGGAATCGGCCAAGAGTCGCGTCGTCGGACCCGGCGCCGCACGGTGGTGTCGCCAGACTCGGTTGCTGCTTGGTCCGGCCGAACCCTGCATGCGTCGCGGCCCCCGAGGAAGAAGGGATGCCGGCTTTGAGCTCGGTGAACATGCGAGCCCCAGGCGCCTGAAGCCTCGCTGTGTTCCTTTCGTTGTTTGCCCCGTTTGATGGCCTGCGCAGACCGGATCGGCCGACCGTCCCGCAGGACTTGAGGCCTTCTTTGCCACCAGAGCGTCATACAAGCCCCGGTCATAGCCCACGCACTGGAAGATATTCTCAGTACAGGCGTAGACCCAGATCGGTATCTGCCTGCACCGAGTCGATCAGCAAGTATAAGCATTAGATCGCATGTAGGGAGCGGGAAGGGACCAAACGTACTCTCTGAAAGGCCTGTAAGATGTCAGCCAACCTGAATGTCTGCGCATCCTCGCCCGTGTCGACTACCCTCTCTCACTGCATCTCGTCCTCGATCCATTTCAGCTTATTGTTCTCCCCAACGTCCCTCACCCAATGTTCCTTGGCGCGCCGGCTTCCTCGGAATCGTGGTAGTCCGCTTCCGACACGGCGGGCGGGAAGAGTGTCGGTTTGCCCCGCGCTTGCTCAGATTGGTGGGCATGAGCGGCTCCTCGTTGGCGTCGATGGCGTACCAAACTTTCACGGGGTAGACCTGGCCGGGGGTGATGTGCTTCTTGTCCCCGTAACGGCACGGTGGCCGTAAGCGGCCGCGGAGACCACTTCGCCGGAAGTTGAAGCTAAAGTCCTTTGGGGTGCTCGGCATGTCGACGATTAACAGCGAAGACAGAAGTCGGCGAATGACGAGAAGCATTCAATGGAGAGACCGAAGGCCTCCTTGAGGCTGTGTTTGTGGAATCAGAGATGTTGACTTGCCAACGATAGCCTCAGACTGTGCATCCGTCTTGGGTATCATTCCCGTCAGTTGAGGTTGAGTCTTGACTGGCGGCCTTGGCGACAGCAGATCGCCACGCGCTGAAACTGTGATCTGAATTTTGCCTGATCCGAGCTTCAGGTAGTGGTGATCTATCAATGTCTAGATCAGTAACGGAGCAGGCCCCAAGAAACGGACTCACACACGCGCCATATAAACGGCCTTCCATCTCACCGGCCAGCTCAACCTTGAAGATCTCGCGCCCATGATGGCCATGACTGACTTCTCTCGGAGGGCCTCATTTGGAACGTATGGTGGTTAAGTGGTATTGGATCAAGCGACTGTGTAGAAGTAGGAATTATTGACTTCATTCAGTTCAGTGTTTCGATAGTATCTCTGTGCTTCTGAAGCTAGGTGGCAATGGTCATGAACAATGTGTCTGTGTTGGTTAAAGCTTGAGTGACACTCATGAATAGGCAGTGAATAGATTTGCCCATCTCAACGATGGCTGTAATAGAACTAATGCAAAAAATGAGTCTCAACGCCCATTGAGTCGAAGTTCCGATGACAGAATAGGGGAAGGGCTCACAGCAAGCGTTCCAGTCGGACACAGGAACCAACTCCCTTCATCTTGATGGATGAGAGCATCCTCCCAGTTCTTTACCATGGCGTACGGGCGACTTGAGGTGCCTTCATGGCAGTGATTAACCCCCATGCCGTGAGTGGACGCCGCAACTACTCCAAAGTGTATGATGCAGGTCAGGTAACAAAGCGACTTCGCCCAAGCCAAGAGTCATAGCTATTGTGCAAGGTCGGAGTGACAGGTGTGGGGGAGAACCAGTCAAAATGCTACTGTTGCAACACTCAAGGTCAAAAGTCTGCAAAGGTCCCTTGCCGGATCATCAAACATCTGGGTTGTCTGACACCTCCCTGAAATTGAGACTGCCCAGAATGTCAATGAGGATTGAAAGAAGCTTGAAGAAGACACAAGTCATCAGGATAACTCTGCAGGACTTCTCTGGATCCTTCAAGGGAACAATGTAGACGGGCCTGAGGAAGGGTGATAGGGAAGTGTTTGGTGTCTGTAGACTGCCTGACCTGTGTTCGGTATCAAATGTGCGGCGAGAAGGATGGCCGGAGACTGATGACTGGAACACAACCCATCTTCATCCTGACCAAAGGAGGTGGGTGTTGGAGGGCGCATGAGCAAAAATAACTGCCTTTGGGGGTTGTGATGTTCAGGCCAAGCAAGACAGGTGACCCTGGCCGCCATCGTCAAGACACTTGGTTGACACCGCAATTGGTCATTCTGCTGGGTCAGCCACCTCCTTCACACCAGTCCAATTCGCGTCCACCCTCCGTCACCAACATCAGCGAGGGGTGAGAGTCGGGGGTGAGAGGTGAGGTGAGGGGTGAGGTGAGGACCAACGCTTAGTCATGCTCTGAACTCAGGTACTGCAGTTTCCGAGTTCAACAGTAAACCACAACAACCGCCTAGGGCCTGCGAAGACTCTTGCTCCACGCGGTGCAGGCTGGGAACCTGAAAAGCTTGCCTTTCAGAGCTAATAGAGTCACCGGTCGAGCTGTGGTTGTCGCAGTGCAAGGTGCCACAGTGGCGTCGCGCAGGCGTTGCTGACGTGCCTTGCAGTGTGGCCTCAACAGAACAGAGGGCTGCGACCAAAGTGGGTATGAAAGACGCCCGATCATTGCGTACCGTGTGCGAAACGGGCCGAAGTCGACGCCTACATGCGATGAATGCGAAGTCTATGCAATGTTAAGGGCACCTCTGGGGTAGATGCAGAGTTTTCACTGGCTGCCTGAGTGAGCCAGACCACCACCACAATTTGTTAAGTGATCTGAATACGCTTGTTAAGTCGAACTGGATACACTTGTTAAGGAAGGGAGATAGTTGGGGCAGGTGAAGAGCTTGGAGGGTGCCGCAATAATGCCTGTAAGGGCCGGTTGAAGGCTGGTATAGGCTGGACAGTTTTGCCTGAGGCTCCGCCACACTCACCTTGCGAGGCGCCGGCGCCTACTGTCGACTGGGGCATCTGCCAACAGGTGACAACGAAAGGGGTACACAGGTCAGTTAAAGGGGGAACACGGAGGGCAGTGGAGTGGGAAAATCAAGCAGTACTTTGGTTAGTGGACGGGAAACACCCTACTGCATGCGCTGGCTAGGTGTGCAGGTCGGGCAACGTCTGCAAGGCATGGTCGGCCCCTACTGGGAGACCGGTGGGGGTAACGCGAAGCAGTCAACAGCTGTGGGGCGTGGTACATAATGGCAGTGACGAGAGCGGGTTTGGCCGCAACAAGACTGCCTATGTGGCCCGAGAGGACGGATGCGCATGTCGGTTCATATGCTGGAAGTATGTGCAACGATGGTGTTTCTCCCGTGAAAGGTATGGGCTTAAGGAGCAAACTGCGGCTGGAGTGCAGACAAGGGTTTTGCCTGGGGCCTGAGTCTCGAGTGTGGGATTAAATGGTGAGCGTAAGCAAGAGTCCGGCGAGTCACACGGGAAAAGCATGGCAGAGACCCTGTAGGGGGGTGTCTGACTCTGCGTTGTAATGTAGTGGTTAGCCATAGCAATACAATAAGGTCGCCGCCACTTTACAAGACGCCGCAGAGACCCCAGTGGGGATCTGGCGATCACAGTGCGTTTTGATGGCCAGGTGGTCCCGACAGAGACAACATTGCGGGTATTGGGTGTTCAGGTTGACACAAGGCTAAGATGGAGAGAGCATGTGCAACAGGCAGCTCAGAAAGGCATCATGGCATTTGAAGCTCTCTCACGCATCACATCATCCACATGGGGCCCATCCACAAAGCAGTCCCGACTGCTCTACACAGCAGTGGTCCGACCAACCATGCTATATGGGTCGCAGGTGTGGGGCCTGCAAGATGATCGCGCCCCACCAGCTGCCTCACTCATTAAGCCACTGAAGTGCCTACAGAACCGTTGCCTGAGAAAGGTAATGGAAGCCTACAAAAGAACACTCACAGCTGCCCTAGAGCGGGAATCCAATGTTCAGCCCCTGGACCTGTACATGGAACACAAGGCAATGCAGGGATCCCTCAAGACAGCTGACAATTCAGTCTTTGCAAGGATTAGACAAGTGGCCAACACGGTCTGGACGGCAGTTCGAGCCCCTGCCGGCGGAATGCCGGGGAGGCGCAGGCACGGCACAGCCTCCACAATTAGGCCACTGACAACGGCGGAGGGCCTACAGCAAAGGGTAACGGCGCGAACAGGAGCAGAGGCAGCTCCAGGCACAACCAAGGAGACAGCAGGTGAACCCACAGAAAGCACTGACCAGGTGGATAAACCTGGAGTGGAAACAAAGGTGGACCCGCAAGTCAGCAAGGCAAAAAGCAACCACATGGAAGTCAGACTGGGCTCAGTCAGTTCACCAGCTTTACAACGGCCTCCACAAGCACGAAGCAACAGCACTGTTTCTGCTCCGCACAGAGGTGCTGGGCCTCAATGTCTGGCTGGCCTCCGTGGGAGTCCCAGGGGTCGACAAGCAATGTTCATGTGGTTGGCCAGCGCAAACCGTGCGGCATGTGCTTCTCTTTTGCCCGAACCACACCGACTCCCGCGCCCACTACTTTCAGAGAACTGGAATCGCGGACCTCTGCGGAGCTCTTTCCACAGCAGCCAGCGCTCACCAGGCGGCCCGATGGCTGGTCGCAAGCGACCTACTCAGCCATCTCAACCTTGCGCGGCAGATCACCCAGGAGGACACCTCAGGATATGAAGGCCTTGCACACCTGGATGACTGGAAGGCGGTTCAATGAACTGGGGTAGGTTCAGTGAACCAAGAGAGATCATCCGCTGTTCAGCGGAAGCAAATGTTCAAGAGGCAGACACAATACAGGCTCATCGGCGCACAAGGGAGGCAATGGCAATTAGCCAGCACCCCACCGGGGTAGCGCCCGCGAGGCAGGACTAAGGTTTTCCCACTTGGGTTTTTCCTTTGTAAAGGCGCTTCGCCCTCATAGACCTAGATAGGGACTGACTAGGGAGTTAATAGAACAAATAATAATATATAACTTAAGCTTAATCAAGAAGCTCTGCAGCTTTTCTTTCTCACTGATGAATGCATTAGATGACAATATTTTTATTGTGTTATTTGTGATCTTTATTTTTTAAAAAATTAACTTAACTTATTGAAGCTGACTTCTATGCACTGATTGTTATTCTTTATATTGTAAAAATATTCAATATGTTACTTTCTAACTGAAAATTACTCTGATATTATATATAGAGTCTAGAGATTTGTCCTTACTGATCTAAGAATTTTAGTGTGTGATAGGTTCAATTTGTAGATAGTATTAAATACTAGATAACTAAGTTGTTGAATATGATTGTTTTTATAAAAAAACAATTCTACTATATACTAAATGAACATCATGCTCACTTTGAACACTGTGAGTCTGTAGAGCTGATAGATCTTATTCTGAATTTATTGTATCATTATGATTGTTGTGATCATATCAATTCAGATATTCTTATGCCTGATTATGTTCTCTATATGTGTACTTCTTGTTACTACATTAATCTATACAGATTATGGTCATAACACTTCTGCACCACCAATGATTTCTGGAGTTCATTGACTCACTCTTAGATGGTATAGGGCATACAGCATTACAGCTAAGGTAGGTGGCGATGGAGATTGCTCTCCTTATCAGGTCGGACAGCCTGCCTCATGATTTGTGCTGGAGTGGTGTGGAAAAAGGGGAAGTACTGGATAAAGGTTGTCGTATTTGTGTGATGCCAGTTTGTGACCCTGATTTCCGCTGCAATCATGGAAAGAATTTGCGCTAACATTCCCTTCAGACCGGCTCTCTTGTCTGTATCTGCATTGTTCTGTACTTGGAGCTTGTTTGTTTGATCATGTGTTGTGCATACACGGAGTCTCTCCTGATAGACTGAAGTCTGAAGAGAACTGCTTTACATTTCTTGCAATCATCTATTCATTACTCTTAGGTCAACTGTCTTAGTAGCAGGTGGTAAACTCGTTATGATTGTTCATCTCTATATTGTCCATCATGAATACATGCCAAGTGAGAAATACTGCCCTCATCCGCGATGCTCAGGGAACTGTAGCCCTTGATACCGTTCGATAGCTTTACCTTTTTGAGGAACTTGAGGATCAAGATCTGAAAGTCTTCAGCTTTGAATATTCTTGTGAACATCACAATCTTCAAAAAGTATCAAACGTGAATTGGTGATCGCATCTTGATAAGAACTCTCAACTGAGCAGTATTGAAGTTGTTCGTTCTGATCAAGATAAAAGAAGCGTGGCTTGACTTTGACTCTGAAAACCCAAGACAATTTCGTGGATTGTTACCTTATAATGATTGAAGTAATGGTATGTCCTTATATCTATTTGATACATAAGTAGGCTTGAACTTGCTGATTGGAATGTGGGCATGGTTGTGTATCAGATCTTTCACTATTTAATTTTTCGCCAAAACTTGTAAACCAAGGTTTAGCAGGTGTTGAAAATCCTTCAAAGATCTTTCATTTGTCTCTAGAGGGTGCACTGATGCCGCTGGAAAGTTCCTCGGCATTCCTCTTCCTGGACTCGCTTCTCGGGCATTGTCATATGTGCATTGAGTTATCTGCAACGGCTCTGGTGTCTCCGGCATATCAATTTCCCGCTGGCACTGGCGGCGCACTAGTCTTTCTGATTAAATCCTTGAGCAGTGAAACCATATGGACCTGATTTGATTCTGAAGAAGAATGTGCATCAACCAGCATTTGTTGATGTGTCTGAGGCAGAGCAAGTTGTATATCGTTATGTAGTACATTGGTTGTCTCTGAGGCAGGATCTGAATTATTGTGATTTGATGTGCTTGGTGCGCCGGACTGTGGTAAGCCAAGAACAGCTTCATTTGATGAAGGTGCTCAGTGCACCCTGGGCGTCAGTCATCTGATCTGATGGTGAGATTGTTTCTGGCATTTGCTGGGCAGGTGCTGAAGCCAGAGAATTGCTGAAGAACGCATGAAATATATTCTGCTTGACCTTGAAAGATGTTAGATGACGTTGGCGCAACGATGTCCATTGCTCAAGGCTTGAGGAATCCCAGCTGGTACCATATATATAGTTGATAAGGAGATATTTCTTGTCATTCAAAAAGGACTGCTCAAAGGGTCTTCCGCATCTATCAGCAACACTCATTTCACGATGACCATTGAATGATAATAAAAGTGCTGTAAGTGTGATGTTTTGAGCTTGCACTGCACGCAAGATTGCGGCTATTTGCTTCAACTCAGTGGTGAATATGGTCTCATTGAAGTTATAATGCTCGATTGATCGACATTGACATAAGAACTCAGAGGCTATCTTCACATCAGGGTCTCGCCCAACATACTGCCGGATTGCTGCTGAGTCGAAACCGCTTGTCAAGGCGAGTTGTGCTATTCTGTGCCAGAGATTATCATCTGGCTGTTGCACCACCAGCTTTGGCTTTCCATCATTCTTGCGAGGTGAGATCCCAATCATCTCTGGAAATGCCGCATCTCAAAGAGCCAGATCTGAATGTATGCTCTCTGGATGCAGTCATTTAAGCTAGGTTTGAAGGTAGAGGTTGAGTACTCTGTGGCGTAGGGTGAGCTTGAATGAGTGTATAATTATTTTCTACCTTAAAATAATGGCTGATCTATCTAAGGTAAAGGTTGACTTCAATCCTAGATATTGTTGCTAACAGTAGATCACATTCATGTACATTCAAAGCTTCAGCCACCTCTTGGCTTTCTACCTTTCTTCTTACCTGCCTGAATCAGTAGATGTAGATCCTGCATATGAGAATCTTAAAAATGCTGCTCATACTCAGCAGACTACCTCTTCATTTTGTGAATTATCTCTTAATGATGACCATGAGATGACTGGAATCTTCACTTCAGACTTGATCAACATTAAATCATAAAACAACACTTCTCTACTCTCTTAAATTAACTTCTCAATCATTTTGCATAATTGCTTCATGATAAACTGCATCAAACTCTTTCAACTAATCTGCTCTTTAACTTAGTCAATGAACTCTTCTGCAGTGATGTTATAATGAATCTTCAACTTATATGTTCACAAATTCAACATTCACTGCATTACACTGTTGATTTCTCAAATCATAAATTTATTCATGTACTTTTAAATTAACTTTAAACACTCTGACCTCTTTTCATGCTTCAATTCACTGTCTGTATTCAACAAACTCAACTCACTGTCAGAACTGCTGTCACTAATGTCTTGTTCTCACTTTTAAAATGCCTATTCAATAATCATGAAATGTGCAATCTTGATCATCTTTAATAATATGAGCAAGTAGTTATCTGAACTCATTCAACCTCATTGACTTTCTGATATCTGAACTCTCAATACTGCCAGCTTACAAATTAAAACATTGCTGTACTTACTCTTTAAATACTGCTTCTGTAATAATGTAAAACAAAAATTTAAACATGTGTGTAACAATTCATTTAACTGAGATTCATCTTGCTTTAAATGATCATCAAACTCTTCTCTGCTCTTCTTATCAATAGCTCTCTTACTTTACATGTACTCTGTTTCTGCAACTCATTACAAATGCTTTTATGTCTTCTTTTGCTCTTTTTCAACTTATACTTGAGTTTTCTTCACTTCTGTTCTCTCTGAGTATGCCTGATGAACATTAAAATCTGCTTTCACAGTTAGGCATGCTTCACAACTGCCTTACAGTTCATGTAACTCTTCAACAAAGTATATTGAGTCTGATGTTTTTCAGTTTGAACAGCTTTGAACCAAATATATAACTCAGCCTGAGAAACAACAATGTTTTAACACTTTTAAATTATGCAATCCATTCTCTGCCAAATCATTCATAACTCTTACTCAGTTTCTTCATCAGAGGCTGCAACACAATTCAGCAGTTTATTTACCTTGATATTGGCCAGATACTTGTTCTATTTAGCTTGTTCTAATTACTGATTCACCTCTTGATCAGTTCTCTTCACAATCATCTTCTAATGTTCTGCTTCAACTTTCTTAACTCTCTCTTTCATGGTCTTGACTGCTTGATCTCATACTGATACAATGCAATCTGCTGTCTATAGTCACATCTTGTCTGGCTGTCACACCTGAAAATACTGTGACTTCTTATGCAATGGGAAAAATCTTCAACACACCACTGAAACTCATGATACTGAGCCATCTGCAGTTTCTTGCTATTCTTGTTGACACTTTGTTGACCACTCTTTTTGTCTATATTGTGATGCATAATGAGCTTGTTGTAAATGCTTCTGCATGCTTTTCTCAGTAATGCAGACATAATGGCAATGTCCTGGTTGAAATTGGCATAATAATTCATCATGATGAAGTTGTAATGAATGAAATGAGCATTCAATGACAATCAGCAATTCTAGCTGAGTCAGATACTGGTATAATTCTTTGTGTTTCTGTACAGTGATGATAACCTATCTGATGATCTCCTTAAGTAAATCATGCTCTGCATCACAAAAATGCCTGATAACTTCCTTAAGCCAAACTGCATGCTGGCATTGCTTGCAGACCATGAGTAAGAGACTATCTAGTAGCTCAATATAGTTGAAAATCTAGAATTTCATAGCTTCTTCTGATGCACACAATGATATAATAAATACAAAGAAACTCTAAATCTTCTACTATTATTTATTGAGTGAGTCTACACTCTACTGCACAGTCACATGCAAAAATCACAACAGTAATTAAACTCTCTAACACTCAACTTTGCAACAGTTGCATTATGACAACCACAACAAATCTCATAAATCTGAAAACTGCAATTAATAATTTCAAAGTTAAACTTCAACTTTGCTCACCAAAGCTTTATCAAATTTGGGATGAAACCTAATTACAATCAATTGTGAAAATAATTTCAGTGTACTTTCCATTTTAAGAAATACCCACCTGTCAGTAAAATCACAGCACTAACAAATAATTCCAGTCTATGTACATTGAAATTACTCATTAAGAATAGTGTTGAAGTAATTTAAGAGTTTGTTGAACTCTTTAATTATAACTGATACATTGTTCTCATTTTGTCAGTGATGACAACATAGATCATACATATAAGTGTAGTTACTGAAGTAGATATAGAACTTGTCATTGTTGAAGTAATTAGATAGAGTGTATTGATGATAGTTAATGTTATTGATGTAGATCTTTAAATCATACTTCTTTTTTATCTTCTTCTTCTTAACAGTCAGCTCATCTCACTGATCTTTAATGAGCAGAAGCAGAGACATAAAAGATTTATCTTTATGATCAGCTCAGCAAGTCTGTTGCTGTAACTTCATCAGACTGTATATGTTAAAGTATATGATGAAAATGATCTCAGTGATGTTGATGTCAACATTAAGAGCAATGATGATTACAATTACATCAGCATCATCAATGCTGAATCATTAATAAATTAAGAAGTGAATCTTCTGACTTTATCTGTCTGTGTATGAGACAACATCTCAAGGTTTAATCAGAATAATAATGTATTTAATGAATATAATGAAAATTATTGTTTTGTGTCTCTGTAATCACTGCTGTTCAATTAACTTCTTGACAATAAAGTGCAAGTGTGATTCAGATTGAACAACTATGTAATAGCTGATGTTGAGTTGAAGTGTGCTATTATGAATCATAATGATCTCATTATACTTAAGTTGCATCATCATAATAAGTAAAGCCTCACAGCTGAGAGTCAGAGTGCCTAAGAGAAAGATATATTGATAGTTAATAGATTTAAGAAAGTTCATTATGCTTATAATATTATATTAATGCTCAGTGAGAATGAGATGACATTTATTAAAGAAGATGCAGATTAGATAATCAGTTGTGATTAAGACATTTAAATATATAGTGAACTTAAGCTTTATCATAGTCTCTGAGATGATCAAGACAATCAGAATGTAATTAACTATGTTGAGTACTTAGATAATGAGCTGCAGTCTGATGTTTCAAAAGCAGATAAAGAGCTCATTCTGCAGAGTAATGAAAGAGATCATTATAAAGATAACTTTGTTTTGTCATTGCATAATTAAAATGATCATCAGAAGAGTCTTATCTCTGTTAATTGTAATGATAATAATTATATTGCAATGATCTGCTACAGTAAACAGTTACAAGTGTCTGCTTCTTGCTCTTAAATGTCACATTCACTTCATAAAGAACACAGAGAGAACTCATAATCTTTTTCTTAAAGACTGACATGATGATGTCTTTTTTGCAACACAACTACTTAAAACTCAGTGTCACAAGTCTGTTTAATGATTATTCTTCATCATTTAAGACAGAGATCAATCATTAAAGAGTAATTAAGATTTTAATGACAGTCAGTTCAACAACATTAAGATCTTTCTTGATCTGTGAATTCATGTTTGAGTTGAGAATGTGATAGATAAAAAAGATTGTGAAGAGAAAGTTGCATTTTATGAGTTAAACTGCAGTTAAGAGCTCAGTCTTAGCTGAGCTTATTGTCTTTATAATTATCTTAGTGAGAATGTTGACTTCAGATGACACTGAATGAGGCTGAGACTTAATTGTGATTAAGAATGTTATATGTGGCTCTGAAAGTGACTTAAATAGATTAATGATCACAGTTAAGAGAAAACTCTCTGTGATTTTTGTATTGATAAGAGACACAACAAGATTCAGTGTGCACTGCATAACTGTGACTGCTGCTGAGATGATGATGCTGAGTAACACTCTTAGACATTTAAACTTTAACATTATTAGCTTGCTGTCAGCAATGTTAAAACAATCTTCAATACTTAACAGTATATATCACTGCTGATATATGTCAGCAAATGTGTAAAGCATTTTGATGAAGATTCTCTAAAGTATATTCATCAAAAAAGTGTAATGACAATCTTTGACATTCTGTGTGTGCCTGATCTGCAGAGTGTGAGTTATAAATTTATTATCTTTAAATAAGTGTCTCAATGCATTCTACAAGAGCTTCTGATTCATGATGATATTGATGTTGCATTACAACAACAACATTAATTAAATTCTCAACTCTTTCATGAACTCTTAACTTATAATATTGAAGATCTTTTCAGTTGCTCATGATTTGTTCTTAAAATTCAATCACATATATGTGATAATGATGATGTCTGAATGTTTAATCTGATTGTGTTGAATCATCTGCATGAATGACAGAATGTTGATTACATATGTAATGTAGAGATGAGACAAGATCACAGATAGATAATGTATGATGATCTTAAGATATTCAGTTGTTATTTGCAATTTGTTATACTCAGTTAAGACAACAATGAATTTATTGTGTATAAAGAAGTTGTGCATAAAGCATCAGTCATTAAAGTGTTTCAGATTTGAGACTTCAGTTTCTTGAATGAGCATGTCTTTTATAAATATAACAAGTAGCAGCAATAGCTTTTAAAAGATCTTAATCTTCTTTATATACTTGTTAATCTCTGCATCAATTAGTAGCTGTGACATCAAAAAGATATAATGTACTTATTTAAAGTTAAGAAAATCTGTATAAAGATGTTCAGAACAAGAATTTTGTAATTAATCTAATTCTTAACTCAAGCAAGAATCTAATTTCTGTCTTCTTGAAGATTATTGCTCTTAAAGTTCACAAATAACTTATCATTGATCATTCATTTCATGTTGTTGTTGAAATTGATTAAGTTGCATGTAACAAGATATTTAAGAAACTGAAAGATCAACTTCTTACATAGAAGATAGACAGCAATTCTCATCATGAACTGAAATCAGACTTGAAGATCAACAATAATTATGCACTTTGCTTTGTACTGAAAACTGAAGAACAAGTCATTTCAAAGAACACTGAAATGTACATAGTAGTTTTAATTAATGATCTTGATGTATGTCTGCAGAGAGTGCAGTTTGATGAAGATAAAAGAAACTTCATTACAGAGATATTAATGCTGATATTGCTTAATTGCAGTCACAGAATCACACAGACACATAAGATCTGATAAAGGCACTGTCTTGTTAAGATTAATGATGTGCATTATGTAGATAGCTTATGAGAAAAGAAGACAATAGTTAAAGATACTGCATCAGATATCTGTCTCTGAGTTGAAGCTCATGATGTTTATGAAATGAATTAAGAAACTTACTTAGAAAGACTTTGTCACTGATTATTTAATGATGATTATACTCAGTTTATGAATCAGAGATGTGAGCACATCAATTATAAAGATAATATTTAAATAAGAATCAATTATAATTAAAATGTTCTAAATTCTCACAAGAACACTGCTCTGAGAGACTGAAAGAACAAGTTTGTAACTCTTGATGTGTAAATCAGCTTAAATTAGATAGAGAATGAGTTTTATTTATAGATTTATGTATTGTAACAGTGTTGTTCATTTCATGAATTGAAACAGTTTCAGAGACAACTTGATTGTCTTGTTAAATTAAATGATGTGAAGAATGTAAATGAAATTGTTCTATTCTTGTGTATAGCAGAATTGCAGATAGGCTTTGATTGCAGAAATAAAACATATAATGTAGATGAGTGAATCAGTCATGTTTATTAGTGAGATAACTGCTGTCAAGTCTTTCATATTTATGTTGATAAAGTGCTTAAATCACTTAATGCAGTCATCTCAGCATGTTAAATTGACTGAGTTTCAGTCTTTTGATGTATAAGTAAATATAAGATGACAGATATATTCATACTTAATTCTTCAACATCATAGAAGCTGCACTTTGATGTTAAAGAAGAATATTGTGATGCAATTTACTAAGAAAGAAGTAACAATGAAGTAGTGATCTTAATTATTCATAAACAACATCTAATAGAAGACAGAGCTGTGATGTTAAGATAAAACTGTTTTCTTTAACAATAAGTGAAAGTTTGATCAGTGTTTGAACATAAAATCAAGGATTTTGCTGCAGTGATTACAGTTAAGCATTAGGCACTGAAGATTATCTTTATAAAACTGAAGATCTTTACAGTATTCATGCTTCTCAGTCTCTCAGATAATGACATAATTAAGAGGTTTAATTAAGAATAAAAATAAGATGTTAACAGTGATGATGATTACAGATTGTTTATGCACTTTAAGTGTATGAATTTTCTTATAATGATTCACAAGATGAGCTGTCAGCAATGATAAAGACACATTACTTAAACAGAAAGTGCAGATAATCAGTCTTTGAGCATAGTTGAGCAACAGAGAACTGAAAGAGAAAGACATTGCTATTGAAAGTAGTTGATGAAAAGTGTGATGTAAGGCTTAATGATGTATAACTATTTGATTTCAAAGTTTTTAAAAGAGAAAAGTGAGAAATGTGAAAATCATCATTAAATGTAATGATGATGAAAGTAATTTTAACTGTGTAGATGTGAACTGAGCACTTCTTCAAAAAAGAAAGATTGCAATTTCTCTAAAGAGCTAGCTTCTCTCTTGCACTGCAGTTCACATCAGAAATGTAAGACTTCTTAACTGCAGTTATGATTCATAATTCTTTTTTACACAATGAGATGACTCAAATAGAAAAAGCACAATGCATTGACTTATTATTGTTACAGTTTTGTCAACAACATTAAATAAATAATCTTATATAAGTTCATTTTTCACAATCTCAACAGTCATCAATAAGCATTCATTACTCTAATTAAAAGAGATAAAAAATGTCTAGATCTTAAGTCTTATAGATGATTTTATCTTTTCTATATATGCAGACTAATCATGCATGACAGATGTAATCATTATGTTGTAAAGAAGACTATTAAGAAATATTGTTACATGAGAATTGATGCAGATCAGTGATCATGATGCTGAAGAAAAAGAAAAGAAGAAGATGATGAATCTTTGTAAGCTGAATAAGACAATGAGTGTTAATAGATTAATAAAAATACTGTATTAAGATGCTGATCTAAACTTCAGAGTCACAAGCTGCAGTGTGCTTAATGTGTGAAACAGACTTAATTTATGATAAATAATCAATAATATAAGATGTGAAATCAGTCTGAATGTTTAAAATGAACTTGATTTCTTGTGAGTGTTTGTGTGTGTTTAATGAAGAATTAATCATTAGTGACTCAGTGAAATCTGACTGAGAAAACTGAATTTGCACTAAAATAATCTTAAATTCATATGTGAACTGAACTGATTCTGCTGGCACATAGTGGTAGGATTCTTGAACTCTGTCAGTAAGAGATTTTTCAAAGATTGTAATTACTGCACACAGTGATACATTACTACTAGCTACTAGCAAATTTCACTTTTCTGTGCTGAAACACTCTATGAATGATGACTACCTTGTTGAATGGCAGTTCATGTAGGTGATAGTAGGTTAGGTACTTGACAATGCTCAGGCACAACATAAAACAAGGTGTATATACAAGAGAGCCTGAAAAAACTGCTACTGAGCCTTGTACTGTAGAATTGTTCTTTGCCTAGAGATAGTTACAATAGTTTGTGATTGATCATTCAGATGAGTAGCACTGACCTTGAGGTCTTGCTGCATTCTACTTAATTATTGAAGTCAAGGGAACACATTAATAATGCATGAGGCAACCACTTCAGCAAGTGGCATGAAGAGAGGCAAGTGAGAATTGTAAGTTATGCTTCAATGTGAAATGATATTGAGAGCAGACTTCTCACAGTGCATGAATCCCTGCACTATTATGTTTCTGTGTGGCACGCATTATTATTGATCATTGATATCAATATTATATTATATTCATTAATAATATTCCGTTGCTAAATACATAAAATACATAAAATACATAAGGTAGGTCGGTGTGCAGGCAAATGGCACGGGTAAAGAAGAGTGCCAATCATACTTGACGTTAAGATAAAGTTGGTTGATGATGCCAAGTGCCAAGTGCCAAGAGAAACTCCGGTACTCTCGCATATGAATATGGCACAGGATTTAGGGTTACCGCCCCCACCACCCATATTAGCTGACGGCTCCGCGCCCTTTGGTGCATCCACCACGCATCCTTATGATGTAAGGTACTGTAGCTTGCTGTCAGCAAAGTGAGGGCTCTTTCTTGACACACTTCTGCGCAGATGCGGCGCAACAATCCATGTTTAATTTACTCTGCAGTAAACCTTATTGTACATGGCCTAATTGGCTGGAACGGAGTAAGAATCAATCAATCAATCAATCAAACCTTATTGTGTATTGATACACAATAAGGATAACATTCTGGTGAGCCGTGCCGTACTGTAACCGAATCAACTTACAGTTCCAGGTCGTAAATGTATGCCGGGAGACGCCTTGGTATCGCTTATTGTCCCGGCATTCATTTACGACCTAGAACTATACATTTAGCCTGGGGCTGTTCGAGGTAGTGGCTTGCTGCATGCAAGTACTCCCTTTCACATCAGCCATACCTTATGCAAAACAGTGGCGAAGCAGGACTTACTTCTCAAAGCTGAGCTCTGAACAAGGCTTCTAAGGTATTCCCCAGGTCAGAGGGAGTCCCCGATCATTTCAAACCACACCTTCCTCAATTCTATTCACTATGTTCTCCGAGATCACCCAAGAACTATTCCCAAGGTTCATATCGGCCTTCGCCAAAATAGATCTGCATGGCTTACACGTACCTTCTCTCATCGTGGTCACAGCACTTGCGCGGTTGACATGGAGACTCTGGAAATTCACGATCATCCCCATCACGCACTCGCGAGAGCCGAAGGAAGTGCCATACTGGATACCATGTGAGTACTTCCATGGGTATTTCTAGTCAACTGACTGACTTTGGAATTGGCAGTCCTTGGTACGCTGTATTTCCCGGATTTTACCCATTTTCAACAATGACTGACCTTTCCTTTTCCTCCTTTACAGGCCATGCAATAAGCTTCTTTAGGGATGCCCATGGAACTCTCACTTATGGCAGGTCGGAACATCCTCACCGTCACTGTCTTCTCCACTGTACTAACGTGGTCGCAGAGAATATTTTCGGAACGCTCGTGAGCCATTCATAATCACCGTGGCCGGACAAAAGCTGTGCATTATTACTTCGCCACAAGATGTAGCCGCGGTGTACAAGAATACTACATCACTTACGTTTGACGAATATGTTCGAGACATGATGGTTTGCTTTGGCGTGACCCCTTTTGCCGTTGCAAAAATGTGGGAAAAGCCTGCCAACGATGGTCCAGGCTCAGCCATATTGAGCCCTAACCCATTGCACAAACTGCTCGCTAAACTCAGTGAGGATTTCTATCGGCAGCAGCTCTATCCTAGAAAACCTCTGGAGATTCTCCAGAGCACGTTCATGCCGAACATCCACAACTCACTAAAATGGTATAACATCTCCAGCAAGATTATCTCGTCATCGACCAAGGACGCGAAGATAGTATCTCTTCTTGGATGGTGCCGTGAAGTTCTGTTAGACTCGGCAACAAGATCTTTTTTCGGAAATCGCCTTCTAGAAATTGAGCTGAATCTTTTTCAAGGTTTCTTCGACTTTGACGACAACAGCTGGAAGCTCACATACAAGATTCCCCGCGTGTTTTCACGGGAGATGTACGAGGCTAAGCAGAAATCCACAGACGCCTTGATAAAGTATTTCAAACTACCCATCAAGGAGAGACCTGGAGCAGCGTGGGTGGTACAGAATCTGGAGACTGAAATGAGGCAGCTAGGGATTCAAGAGCCTGATATTGCGGCATTTGTTCTTATGCTATATTGGGTGTACGTTGAAATTCTCTGTCCCGTTGGAAGTCTACAGTTGAAGGGAAAGCATGACCGAATGTACACTTGGCCTATGTCCTGCACAACAGGACGCTCCTCTCAGAACTATGCACGGAGATCACTTCTGTGGTTCGCCAAGGTACCACCGACCTAGAAACCCGTTTAGAACGCTGTCCTCGCTTGGAGTCAGTGTTCAACGAAGTCCTCCATCTCGCTGCATCGTCATCTTCCATACGCATGGTCTCGTCCACCACGGAAATTGGAGGCAAAATAATTCCAAGTGGTACCAAAGTGCTGATCCTGTTTCGGCAACTGCACTTTGATGAGAATATCTTTGGAGATAATGCTCTGCAATTCGATCCTGACCGCTTTTTGAAAAACAAGGCCCTCGGTTGAAGTCCTAGCTACAGGCCTTTTGGAGGCGGTATAACCTATTGCCCAGGGCGCTTTCTTGCACAATGTGAGGTGATTACTTTTGTAGCTCTCTTCTTGTATCGATTTGATGTCAGCTTGGCAGACACAGAGCATGGAAGCCCAAGAAGCAGGCCCCCATTTCCGAAGATTGAAGATGGGAAACCTTGTCTTGGTATTATGGGGCCTGTCAGAGGAGAAGATGTCTTGGTGACTGTCAAGCCTGCACTAGATCAGTAGACTGGTACCATTATGACGTTTTGCTTTGCTTAAACTACATCTAATCCTACATGTGCCTGCGCCGTTTGCGGAGATTACTATTTCCCTGGATCGAGATTCCAGTCAGGCATTGACAAGTTGCGTACCGGTACGGTATCAGCAGCATTCAACCATTCTGATTGGAGAAAGTTCCAAAACCCCAGCAGCTGAATTTGATGCAAGCTAAGCCTCTACGGCGGTGCAGGCTTGTGGGAGCCCGGAGGAGAGTTTGCGTTGTTTCTACACGTAACCATGTATTTTCGCACATCGATCTGAGATCCAGCAAGGTAGATGACAGTCCTGTTGTTGTAAAGGATCAATAGCACTTGAATTACATGACCTATGCTGCTGAGTTCTGTTAGGCACCTTTCTGGTGTTTGCTTAGAATTCGGGGGTTGATGACTTCCAAAGTTGGTTCCAGGTTTAAGTTACCCTGCCTCTGTAAGACGCACCTGCATGGCACTGTTACCCTTCAACGATAATCAAGGGGTCTTAAACCCCACACCTGTATAAGTACAGCGATAGAGCTCCGGACCAGTCTCTCCAAAAGCTCTCGTTCGATTGCTTCAGCCTCGTCTCCTAATAACCCGATTTCCCTTAAAAGACTGCTTGGTCTTTCTCATCCATGATGAGCTCTACCGTGCGCCCTGTCTTCATCCAATCTGTTCTGGTGGTCGGCGGTTGTGGCTTCCTTGGCCATCACATTGTGTCTCGCCTTGCCGAGACTTCTGCCGCAAAAGTCTCGGTCCTTGATCTTCAGACCACTCGAAATCGTTTCGCCAACGTCTCTTACTATGACGGTGATATTACGTCTGTCATCGACGTTTCATCCGTTCTCCAGAATGTCAAGCCACAGGTCATCATCCATACCGCATCACCTACCGACGACTGGCGTCATAGCTCTCTCCTTTTCAAGGTCAATGTGGAAGGAACCAGGAATCTCCTTGAATGCGCTGGCGGGGCAGCTTGCGTGAAGGCTTTCATATACACATCTAGCGCAGGTGTGGTCTACGATGCCGCTAGTGAACTTGTGGACATCGACGAGCGTATGCCTGTCCTGCATGGCTCAACGCAATCGGAAGTGTATCGCCTCACCAAAGGCATTGCCGACGACCTCGTCCTTGCCGCAAATAGGAAATATGACGATATGCTGACAGCTGTCATACGCCCTGCTGCCATTTTCGGTGAAGGCGATGCACAGATCATACCAAAGATGTTAAAAGCCCTCGAAACAGGCAAGTCGAGATTTCAGCTCGGAAACAATAAGAACTTGTTTGACTTTACCTATGTGGCCAACGTTTCACACGCCCACATCCTAGCTGCACAGGTCCTGGTCAACACCCACACACAGTCTCGACTACCTCCTGACGATCAAAAAGTCGACGGTGAAGCATTCTTTATCACGAATGATGAACCTGTCTATTTCTTGGACTTTGTCCACGCAGTCTGGGCCGCTGCGGGCGATAAAACCCAGCCCAAGGAGATCTGGGTGATACCAAAAGTGGTGGCGTTGATGATTGCAACAACACTTGAATGGGCCTTTTGGATTCTCTGGTGGGGACAGAGAATCCCGAGTTTGACCAGGAAGAGCGTTCGATTCAGCTGCACCACGGTCACCCATTGCACCGATAAAGCAAAGGTTAGGCTGGGCTATCGGCCCGTGATAGATGTCAAGGACGGTATTAAGAGAAGTGTCGAGTGGCATCAGAGGAATCTAATGGCGGAGAAGGTATCGGGAAAATGATGGGCTCACAAAGTGATTTCTCGCAGCAGTCGATTTTCGCGAAGTGTGATTGGGTGGTCTGTACATCTTATTTGTATAGCATTGCGGACCATCGAATCAAGGAGTATTTCGCTTTGGCTCTTCCACAGCGCTCTCGGATGGCCTCCTCTTGGATAAGGCTTTTTCACCAGTGGTTGCGAAACCACTGAAAACGATTCATTGAATGATAATGCGAGGTGTGGAGGGGAGAGACAGAGAATGCAGCGATCACCTGCCAGCCCTTCCTAGACTCAGCGTCGTAGCTACGGCGACATTGAAATCTAATGCCAAACTGCAACCCAAACAAAAACAGCCTCTTTCACACAGTAATCGCAAAGCTTTGCTGTATCTGTACATTGCCTCGTTTCCAATCCCTGAACAAACTCCATCTGGGAATTGTCGCCGCGATGGACATGGAAGACAGCACAAGCTTGAAGAGCCTCTCGAAAGTCTTTTCAAGAGTAATATTCAGTGGCTGATGGGTGTTAGGAATATACTTGAGCGCCTATGGCAATCCTGGCATCAATATTGGCATAATGACCTCCCCGCCACCGGTAAGTCGGGGTCCTTCTACCATTGTGTCTTCCTCGGATCTGTCTTTGAAAGCTCGGGTTAGTGTGCTGGTCTTTTGCTGCCATAAGATTGTGTATTTACTGTGGGTTGCATTTCGGCGCCCTAAAGATGGCCTGCCAAAGGAACCCCAACCACCGAGGTCTCACAAGAAAAGCCAGCAAACCACAGCAGAGGGCACAGCCTAGCGACCGGCTGAGCCGGTTGAGCTTCCAGACTACCATCGCATCGCCCTCGCGCAAATAAGCCAGAGTCTCTTCTATGCCGTGACGAGAAGCCAGACGAACGAGAGCGAGAGCTGCAGCTACAAGCAGGCTGCAATGTTTTGATGACTAACACTCTCCTACTTACCTTAGGTACCTGGTATTACAGAGTTCACTGATCGAAATCGTACATCTGGTCAATGCTAACCACTTATGAATTTTTGGTCTAGACCTTTAACTATGCGGCTGACACCTTGCACCAGCTCTGCCAGTGTCTATCCGGTGGCTCATATACAACCCCATTGGCGCTATCGCAGCTGGCGGACAGCGGCATTTGTCTCCACCGCGATGCCATCATCTTCGCTGATGTTGCGTTTCCCCGACTCAGTCGTCGAAGCGGAGCTACCGAAGAATTTGAAGATCAAACCGACTCATTGAGGCGGAACTGCGAAGGGTCTGTAGGAGGATCCAGGGAGCCGGAGGTTGGACGTACCGGCGAAAGGGTTGGGACCTTGGTAAGGTTCCTGAGGTAGTTGGCGCAAGGGCGCGCCCGGAGGCAATGGGAGCGAGCCCGCCGCCGGCGGGGGGAGCCGATTGATTTTCTGGTTCCGGCAGAAGCAGTGGTCCAAGCAAACCTCCACGAATCTGTGGCGGAGGATATGGTCTCCTAGGTCAGGCCGGCATTCGACGCGATCCCACGGAGAGTCGCACAGGCAGCCGACGTTTGCGAGGTTTTGATTTTTGGCGCATAGATCGGTCAGACTATGGTAACTGCTCCGAGGCGGAACGTTGGCAGGCCACGGTTGAGGATTGGGAAGAGCAAAAGCGCACTCTATATTGGCGTCGACTTCTTTCCGTGGCTGCAGAGAATCGAGAGGAATGGCCTTCGCGACTTCAATCAACCATACGCATGACAAGGCGATAGCTGATAGGCGTTTTAGAGAACGCATTTTCGTATCGAGGCTCGAGTGCGGAAGTGCTGGGTCTCTTCAATGGAGAGCTGACGGTGGGTGATTATATAGTGCTTGTGCGAGAAACACAGCCTGCTTGCTTCCGCCATGAGGGCAGTATGATAGAGTAATCGAGACAAATGGCTTTCAGACTTTGTGAGTGGTAGTCACGAAATCAGCTGCAACAGCGCAACGGCGCAAAAGCGCAAGAACGCACTGGCGCGCCTTTTCAACTTCGTCGTTCCTGTTTCAGTCCCGTGGTGATGAGACCTTCCAATTCCGCAGCGAGCGGACGTTTTGAATGTCACATTTTTGTTTCGGAAATTGATAGCGGCATATGTACAACGTAAATCCGATGCCTTCAAATCCTATATACTTTACCTGATCCGTTTCGGCTGACTGTGAGCACTTCCAAACTAAGGGTAACGTAAGATACAGTAGTACCGAAGTCTGGGCTGTGCTGAGGATAAGCCACACCCCAACCACTACCACATCGGTCAAGGAAAAGTATATCTGACTATTTGTACACATTAATTCTACGCCGATGGATGTTTGGATGTACATATTCGTCTGTCATACAAGCGCTTCATATCCCTAAGAAGCAAGCCCAGCTAGCCACTCTACGCTCAACGTTCTTCGTAGCTTGAAGTCCTGACACAACGACATCCGAGCAAGTATATCAGGTGCCATTGATATTGAAGCACCTCTCGTGGAGAGAGACGATGCTCCGATTCTGCTCCGCTCGCATTCTCCGAGACTGGAGCAGGTCAACGAGGGCCGGACATTCTACCGTTTCTACTTTCAACCCGCCCTTCGGAGGAGAGATGCCCGAAGCTGCGGTACAGGGACAATAGTTATTGATGAGTGTCTGTTGTTGTCCCGTTAGACTCAATAGCAACATCCTTGTGATCAACTCTCGCACCGCAGATATCCTATCTTAAATCTTTCGGAACATCGTCGACCAGGAGGTCGAGACGAGGGCCACGCTGTCCTGTCCTGCGTCTCGCGCTCGATAGGTTTGATGGCAATTGCAAGGTGAATGTAAGGTAATGGTAAATTCCAACCTTACTACTGACCCGGTATCAAATCCGTAGATAATGGACTGATGGGTCCGTGTGGACCACTTACCTACTCCCTATAGGGACAGCATATTTGTGGAGCAAGACCATGATTAGTCAAAACCTGAGCCGTGGACATTGTTCCATATGTGGATCTGGTGTCCTATGGTGTAAGCTACAGCAAGATCGACATCTTAGATGATCGGATTACCATGCTAGCAACCTACACCAACCAATGTTTCTTGCCTACCAGCTATACCTGAGTTGTGGCTTCCAGGAGCCTAGTCCTTGTCTATTCGGATATAAAACCACCCCGAAGCCTTGCCGCGAACATGGCCCGAATCAAAGTAGAAAAGTTGCTTGCGGTGCCAAACGCCTCATTTTTGAACAGAGAATGGTAAATACTTGAGCCCATGAGTCTTGGACTTTCTAATGCGACCATGGCGGTGAGCAAGACCTCATCGTTTCTTCCATTCAACTCCTGCCTATAACAGCTTTTGGTACCCTTTTGTACCCTTGTGAGACACAATGCTCATGCCATAGTTGTCGCACTTGAAATAGGGCGAGCCGGTTTGGCTACCTTTGCTACCGATCAAGCGCGGATAGTGACGGTTTAGCATCGGCTTGGGCATGATAGACGGGCAAAGATGATGCTGGTGTTCATCTCGACAGCACTGCTATATTGTACCATGTTCGGTTCAGGGGTAATGGCTCGACTGGTTTTGAAGCTTTGAGATCGTTCAAGGGAGCGGATAACGTACCCACCAGCCTGCAACACCAACTGTGGATCGGGTAAATCAAGGCTTAAAAGCAGCATCACCATACGAATGATGCTGGTGAGACTGGCAACGTACGATCTTGTAACCAGCCAGGCTGCTGTTCTCGTCGACTTCTCCCAAAGGGCTGAAACATAATTCGAAAAAGAACGACTCAAAAGGATTCCATAACGAAGAGTACAAATATCAGTATAATAACTTCCATCTTCCTTACTGACACATTCAACGCGTAGTCCGTCGTACAAAACCCTCAGCGACTCTCGGCGCTTGCGCTGATTTGGTGCAGGAGCCCTTGTTGGTTACATTCGCCGCAGCTTCCGCGATTGGGACCGTGGACACGTTCGCAGGTACTGCGTAGGGCTGCTGAAGGGATGACCTGGAAGCTTTCGCCTTTTGAATGCAGAGATGGTCATACCAGCAACAGGGGCAGATACGACAGTAGGCTGGTTCGACATGACTATGATGACACTCTCCGGAACAGAGTGAACAGGAGAACAAAGGCGCTAGCTGGTGGAGAGTACTGGAATCGGACTGACGAAAGTCTGAACCGGACCGGGTGTTGGCGCTGCCATTGTTGTAGGAGGATTAAGACTAGAATATGAAATTGCGCCCTTAGAAAAGCGACTAGTCGCTGTCAGACATGGATTCGTGTATGAAAGTCCCCAGACAAGAGACTTAGATGTATCCGTAGCCATCTGGTTTCGACAGCAGTCTATACCTTCGCCAGAATTGGCTAATTGCTATGGCGGTAGAAGCGAATTCGTACGAATGTCGCTTGAAGAATAGCGTCAAAACCCAGGGAGTCTGGCCTTGCGGGGGTTTGCTCCTGGCTTTCTCAATGAGCCTTGCCGTCCACCGTGAAGTCCTCGCTCAACTTGGCTCATTGGTGCGAAGTCTTCGACCAACTGGCTGCTACTCGGAACGAAATTTAAGAGCTGAGGCTGACTGCCCCACAACCGATGCGGATTTGGTCGGGAAGCTGACTTAACCAGACCGGCTTGCCGGGTTTTAGAGAGTCGTTCACGACGTAGTGCAGACTTTCTCTGACCCTTATCCGCGACACCCTCAACATCGCCAGGGGCAATTGTGGAGGCTGTAGCTATGGCCCAGTCGTAATGCGCCGGATCTGATCCCTGGGCCCAATGTGATAAAAGCCTCGACATGGGTTGAGGCAGAGGCGGTTGAGATTTCACAGTCGTATACTTGCGGAGACGCGTACACGCAAGATCTTCGTTGTTATCGCTAGACCTTGTGATTGGAGTGGTGGATGATGTCGGTGTTACTGCTGGTGCCTCAAGGGAAGATCGTGTTCTGCTCTTGTCGGTTTCAAGTTGGCTCGCGCCACGAAAGCCAGCATCTACTGATAGTTGTGATGACTGTGGCGGCGACGATGATACCCCCTCTATCCTTCTATTCCCGTTTGAAGAAGTTATATCCAAACTGTTTCGTTGTCGCACGGGCAAGTTAAGCTGATGAGAAACCGAGCCCGTCAGGTCGGCCTTGATAACACTTGACGGTCTGCTACCAGCTCGAATATGAACACCTGCCCTCGCGAGGCATAAAATCATCGCCACTCGTCTTAATCTTCTCTCTCTTGCCATTCGAGTCCTCTCGGGAATCATTGAATGAAGAGGACGGAGCCAATGCTCTACAAGATAGTCATAGGTGCATATCAAAGATGAATCATGGGGGAGTAGATGCCCCTCTGCATAAAGGTTCAGGTCCAGAACTGCCGGCGAACCTAGCTCTTCCGAATGCACATTTTGACCTTCGCCGTGAATGTGCCTGGAGTTGACGACTGACTCGCGGACTTCTTCCACACGAGAAGCTGCATCATCTACATCCGTGTGATCAGGTACGTGGTCAAGTATCTCGAGGCTGCAGAAGTCAATTCGAGGTCGAGTATGGCACAATCTGAGCAGCTTACAACGACTGGATGCCCAATGCACCACCCTTATACTTCCCGTCTATCAATTTTCGGATCAGCTCTGGAGACAGCTGCCTATCCTGTTCATCTAGTGCCAAGGAGGACATAGTCAGCGACTTCGACCTTGTTGCCCCGGTGACGAGCCCGTAAAGAAATTCGGAGTCAACAGTCCAATCATCAACTTGGTTGGTATCAGCTTTCGGGATAGGAGTCTGCTTGTGTTGGCTGGCAACATTGCTGTCTTCCAGAATCATCTTATCCACTTGGTCCGTGGCACCGACCTCGCCGTTATCAGATACAACAACTCGGTCATCCGTTGTCAACGCTGCACTTTTCTGCGATCTAGTCCGGCTCAGTCGATTTAGAGCGAACACCCGGGAGTCATCATTTGCCTTTCCGGTTCTCCCGACGTATATACACTCGCAAACACTGAGATCAGATCGGAGCATGAATAGCTTATAGAAGGAAGTGGCTGTCGAGTTGTTGTTGTTGTTGTTGTCTAGATCGGTCTTTAACACATCATCAAATACTCGGCACTTGTGAAGAGCATGCTGAAGCACAATATCTGATATATTGGAATGACTCTGTGTCGCAGCGTCAGGGCTGGGAGAGTGACACGGTTCCACCTCGGCCGAGGATAGTGACAGCGCATGAGGATCAAACACAACGGCTGCATGAGACGGCGAAACAGACGAAGAGGAAAGCTGGAAGATAGTAACGATGTCGTTCAGCCGGCCGTACAACAACAAAACGTGGCCTTGCATGGTTTCAGTTACATTTCCCTGCCCGGAATGGAGTAATGCCATACCTCTGTCATGATCTGACACTTCTAGCCGTAAGCTAGTGTCGTCGCGTTCCCGAAAGTGATACCACGAACGCAAGGTCGTGGAAACGGCTTGTGTCTTGCCTTTGCCATCATCGTCTCTTGTCGGTACGACGCGGACACAAAAGACCTGGGAGGAAGTGACAAGAAATATATGGCTGCGGTTGTGAGGGCTCCTTTCTAGGTCCAGTATCCAGTCCGAACTTCGTGAAAGGTCAAGTTCCGGAAGACTCAATTGAGTGAGTCTGCTGGAGACATGGAAGACTGCGATGTGCACCCGGTTACACACCACCAGTATATCAGAACTTCCAGCAAAGCGAACAGCACCCCATCCGTCGCCCACATACCGCGAAGGTACCACAGATTCGAACCCGTCAAATATGTGGCCCATGGCTACATATTTGACTCCATAAGAGCCAGCTTCGTGCTCCTGGGCTAGTAGTTCCCATACGCTCCACGTTCCCTGCTGATCTACAATTGCGACTTGGCACTGGTGCCATGGGTTGAAGTTGACGTCGGCGTGCGGTACGCCTCCAGTGCGATCAATGGAGAGCTCCACCACTGGATTGGCATCTAGCCTTGAAGGAGACCGTCTTTGGCGACTTGAAACAGTAGGGTTGGATCCTATTTCAGTGGCTTTCCGATAGCAGGGACGTAAAATGACAGTCGAGTTGAGCAGCCTGACGGCCATGCATGTACTGATTCCGTCTGCGCAAGCCAACTGCTGTATCTTAGATCCATTCCCACTCCACCAGCCTTCCTCTGCTGTGTCAATCTCTGGTACAGCAACGCTACTGATTTCATCGTATCCGCAGCTGTATTGAGCAGGCTTGACTCGTATCAATCTAACCACGTCCCCAGCGTGCCCAGCGCAGATCGCTATAATGTTTGTCGTGGTAGCCTCAAAGTCTGCTCTTCCGAAAGCAAGCCGATCTGAAATGAGTGGATCATGTACGGCAGTCAAGGAGGCGATGTGATGAGACGTGCGAGCGAATGACGCAATTGAAGCCAATCCTAGCGTTAGTTCTGGGTGACGTGCCGCAATCTCTTTGGCTTGCTGTCTCAGAACTTGAGCTGAGATGTTTCCGCGCCGGTCGCCTGAAACGACTGTTGACGGGGCGATAGAGGTCACATATGAGCCAACGGGCTTAAACTTGAAGCCTTTGGTAATCTGGTTCAGTCAAGCAACAGCAGTATGACATGGTGAGACAAGCTGACCTTCCTTAAGCTCGCGGGAGAACAGCCACTGTCTAAGACTGGCGTCGTAGATAGCCTCTCCGAGACGGCCATATGAAAGACCATCAGCCCGCGGTTCAGCCATTGGGCCTTAGCTTTCCTCTCAGCCGAAAATGACCCGAAACCACAATGTTCATAGCGATGTTGGGAGCCAGTGCAAGGTATTGATGATCTCAATTGAGATTGGGCAATATGCCTCTTGCTCTCTCTTAGGGTTATCTATACGATCATCGGCTAAGTTAGCCTTCTCTGTCGAGGTTGAATTTCCTTTAGGTGGTTAGCGAGACTGGTTGCCCGAGAGATATGAGCCGCAAAACAATGGCACATCAAATCTAGAAATCGAGCCAGGACACGTCCACCTCGATCACAGTTCTCCACTACTAAACAAACCCGAAAGAAACATCACAGACCCAGCATCAGATATATCGTGCATTGCGATCAATCCGCAAATAATGGCGACAATGTTCGAGTCTTCCCTTTCTACCAGCACAATGCGCCCGCCTTTTCCCTCAGCAGACGCGCCGTCAATGGCGGACACCCTCCCAAGCATCAACTTCGGCTTCGAAGAATTACGGGAACGGATGACGAAATTCACCGTCAAGTTCGACGATTTCATTGAGAAGGGCCGTAAGCGAGTGTTGGAGGAGAGGAATCAGTTTCGCATCAACGTCGCAGAGTTACACGGTAGGTTCGACCCCGCGTTCTTGTCTCCCTATGTACTAATCAAGCACGCCCAGAGGACCAGCGTATGAAAAAGAAGGACCTAGAGATCCTCGCACTCAAGTCAACGACCCATGCCCAGGTTCTCCAGAAGGAAGCTCAAGAGACGCTCGAGATGCAGTCAGCTATTGCTTCAATAACTAGGCAACGCGATGCTACAGTTGCCAACCGAGAACGCTTGCGACAGCAGATAGCAGAAGTACAGAAGACGATCAATCAACGACTCGATGCCCAACGTCAACACGCGAAGCAGCTCGATAATCTGGCGCGCTTCAACGCGCCAGAGCTGGACTTCTGGCAGGACTACCTGTGCTTGAGGATCGAGGGTGCCGGCATTGATGACCATCTAAAGTTCTTCTTCACACATATCGAGGAGCGGGACTGGGAAAAAGAAGTCTGGTTCGAATTGGGGATGTGGAGTAGGGAGTACGAAGTCTTGCAGTGCAAGCCGAACATTGCAAAGGAGAAGGTTGAGCGGATGACGGAGAGATTCAATGAAAACAGGGATTTAGGAATCTTCCTGAAAGGAATGAGGGATCTGTTTGTGGCCGCAGTCAAATAAGAGGATAGGAAAGGATTTATAGGCAATGGCGTTGCAGTATTTCATGTGGGCTGCGGAGGGCGAAAGTTCTGGCCGTCAAGGCAATTCTTGGTCCATCCTTTTATTATGTATAAGTTTTGTTCGTTCTCCTTCGCTAGTACCAACAGTGACTGAGCCCTTTGAGAAGAAACATCGTGGATAGATTGGTCTAAAGACCGCCAAATCTCAAAGGTTTGCTTATGTAAGATGCTCCCACCTACCTTACCTACCTTTCATGCACGTCCACTTCCGACGCGTTTTCCGATAGAGCACAGGACTGTCAACAGCCATCAACCTAGATCAAGATTTCAGGCTTAGACAATCAATCTAAATCATCAAGCAGCTCATTACGCGTTGTTCAATCCAAAGGTCTATATCCTCCGCACAAAATGCCGCCAGTTAGAAACAAAGCACAAGCAGCACAGGACGTTCTCGACATCCTCCACGAGATATCCATCCTTCTAGTACGTGGTCACGCCGTTTATCAGCCAGTCCTTATCAGAAGCTGATACCCCTTCAAACAGAACACAGGCCTTGATCGCACCACGCTGTCCTTGTGTGTTTCGCTGATTGAGAACGGGGTTAACCCTGATGCTTTAGCTGTAGGCGTTCCTACGAGAGTGGATGTTTGATTGGTTTGCTGAATCCAGGATCGAGCAGACAGTCATTCGAGAACTGAGGAAGCGGGGGCCGCAATCGCCTCAGCTGGAGTCAGGTTCGGATTGAAAGGACTAGAGACGCCTCTAAAGGCTACAGATTAGGCGGATGAAATGATTCCACCAGCCATCCGGTAACGGTAGCAATATCGAGGAACGCTTCCGTCATCTTACTAACAAAACGTCTTGAATGATAGTGGCCCAATTTATTTCGATTATCAGCTGAACTCAGACCAGTCTACATCAGCATGCTAGAGTGCCATTGGTGCCCAAGTAGTACGCCATAGCGAGCGACATCTCTCTAAACTACAGTGAACCGAGGGTCTCGTTACATTTGATGTACGGTACCCTCAAGGCTACCCTTCCCATCAGCAAGGGAAGGACAACCGGAGAATCAGGATACCAGGTTCCCAGTTGAGGGTACCTTCAGTGTTGCTGTCTGGTCCGCGACTCTCCTACGTCACGTGCTTGCCACCTTCCCCACCAGGTTTGTTTCCTGCGTCGTCAGTCATAGCATCTGCAGAGACTTTGGTCAATGGCCGCGTATCATCGACCTTCGCATCCTTGGTCCTGGCGTCTTTCTCGTCGTCGCTGTCACCAAGGCTGAAAGGATCTGCATCCGCGACAGGGCTTGGATCAACCGCGGACAATGGTTGCCATTTGCTTTGCTTTCCGGTAGTTGCAAGAGGTCTAGTTGAGTCGGGTGATGGGCGATGAATGTTCCCAATCTCTTGAGGTGGTCCATCTTGGAAGGACACGCTGCGGTTATCAGGTTGCGGTGTTGCTGGGGTTGGTTTAAAGAGGTTTGGATTTGCAAGGGGTCGGTTTGCGCGACGCTGCGTTCCTGGCAAGCTTGGTCAGTGCAACGAATAACAACTTAGCAGGAAGTATAGTACCCTCTTCGTCTCTCATCTGTAAAGTAGCAAAGTCATCACCTATCAGTTGTGGGTCCGCGTCATATCTCTCCCGGTCGCCGCTCCGTCTACCAAGCTCTCCACTCCTGCGAATACCGTACGGTTGCTGGGGAGCACCTGCGTAATATCCTTGCGGGGCTGCGCGAGGGGGTGGAGCCTGGTAGTCATCCTCGCCCTCTCCATCAATCTTCTTCTTCAGATTGGTTACCCAGCTGTTAACTTTCGATTGGGTCTCAAGGAAGCCTTTTCGGATGTTCTCGCGTATTACAGGAAGATCATCTAAGTCAAACTCAGTCGGCATGCTTGTGTACCTTGCAAAATAAACATACCGTCCAAAAAGCTGTGCTCACGATCATCATAAAGCTCGTTCGGCTTCAGGCCAGTCTCCTTCTTGGGCCGAGGCAATGCTGGGTCGCGTCTGCCCCTCGAGGCGGTTCTCGGTACATTATCGTATGCTCCGGCGCCACTGTAGTGCTCCGCAAGCTGGCGGGCGTATTGTTCGTCCGCTTCGAGCTGGCTCTGAGCCGTAGTTGTAGCGCCCAACGTCTGCTGAGCTGGTCGTGGGGGCTGTGGAGGAGGTATCGGCTCCACTTGCGAGTCAGGATCTGACATGCCTATATCCCTAACTTAGTCAAATTCGCCATTGCGTCAAGTTCGTATCTACCATACCCAACAGAGCATTGAAAGCAGGTTCCACTTTGCCGCCACTGGCAGTCAAGACTGCCTTCACCACAGCTGCGTCGATGGTCGGGAACGCTTCCCGTAAGGTGTTCTCCGCCTGTTGCCGTGGGCTCAGCGGGCGTGGTGGTTTGGGGGGTCCAACATCCTCCCCTAGCTCCCCTAGAGCAGTTGGGTGACTTCCACCCGCCGCAGTACTAGTTTCCTGAGGCTCATCGTCAAAGTCCAGTTCGCGAGCTGTCGTAGGCGATTCCGGTCGATTAGCCTGAGCTGTCTTGGATGGTGACGTCTGGAAAGTAATAAGCATAGTCCTCAAGCACAGAAGCGGAAGGGTCAGTGTCACCGTACAGGTTTCTCGAGATCAGACATGGCAGAATAGCTGGGGAAGAGCTGCGAGCTACTGTATGACAGCAGATCGACGAGCCTGAGCCTATTTCCCGTCCCTCTGTGTAATGTTGACAGATAGCGGTCCTTAGCAATAAATCAGAGAATGGAGCAGAAGGTAAGGTACTGTAGGTAGTCACAGTATAACTTAAGGTAACAAACGTTGGGAACTTAGGAGGCAGTGAAGCACGGAACGCCACACCCACCCGGTCCACTAAGTTAATTTACCTTACCTAAGTTCACACGCGTTGGGCAAGGTGTTTTTGAAACCACAGTATTAATTATTCGTACTGTAAAGTAGGCCACAGACAAGGTAGCATATCAATGGGTTCAAAGCTTCAATCCAGGATTACGACGTCATGATCCCTCGAGGAGCGCCCTAGGATCATGATGGCTGCGGATTTTGACCTCTCCGACTCTTTCATACCGTCCTTGCACAAACCTTCATCATTGCTACCTATTGCAAAGCACCGTCAGAGTCTTCTTTATCTTATCGAAAAACATCCTGTCAGCATTGTTGTAGGAGAGACCGGCAGCGGCAAAACCACCCAGATTCCTCAGTACTTGGATCAGGGAGGATGGTGCGCCGAAGGGAAAATCGTTGCGGTGACGCAGGTAGGTGAGTTGAGATTCTACAATTCATTGGCCAATATGCAAGCATGGGGCTTATTGATGTATGACATTAGCCTCGAAGGGTTGCGGCAGTGACAGTTGCCACAAGAGTCGCAGAGGAGATGAGGTGTAAGCTGGGCGAAGATGTGGGTTATTGCATTCGATTCGAGGACGTGACATCAGCGGCAACGAGGATCAAGTTTCTTACCGATGGGCTTCTTTTGCGTGAGGCTTTAGTGGACCCGCTCCTCTCTCGTTATGCTGTGATCATGCTGGATGAGGCGCACGAACGCTCGTTAAGTACAGATATACTCCTTGGGCTATTGAAGAAGATTCGAAGGAAACGGCCAGACCTCAGGATTGTAATCAGCAGTGCAACTTTACAAGCTGAAGACTTTCTGCGATTCTATGCCGGTCAAGATGCCACCAGGGAAGACAAGAGTGAGGTCACAGATAGTGATGTTGGCCGCATCGTGAGCCTGGAAGGAAGAATGTATCCGGTGGACGTCTTCTACTTGGAAGAGCCTACAGAGGACTATGTTGAAAGAGCTGTAAAGTCGATATTCGATATCCACTCGAAAGAACCTGATGGTGACATTCTTCTTTTCCTAACGGGAAGGGAGGAAATCGATAGGGCGGTCCAAATGATTACAGATCGTGCGCTTCAGCTTCATCCTCGCGCTCCAGCTCTTCTACCTCTACCTCTTTACGCCGGGCTTTCGAGCGAGCAGCAACTGTACGTGTTTGAACCGGCACCAGAGAATACACGGAAAGTTGTTGTATCTACCAATATCGCTGAAGCTTCGATCACAATCGATGGGATAGTGTATGTCATTGATTGTGGCTTCGTCAAAGTCCGCGCATATAACCCAAGTACAGGCATCGAAACTCTGACAGCAACACCCGTATCCAAAGCAGCATCAACGCAGAGAGCTGGAAGAGCTGGTCGTACCAAGCCAGGCAAATGTTATAGGTTATACACAGAATCAGCATACCACAACCTCCCGAAGACTAGTGTACCGGAGATCCAAAGATCAAATCTTGCTCCAATCATTCTGCAGCAAAAGGCTCTGGGTATTGACAATATTGCCCGTTTTGATTTCCTCACTCCTCCGCCTTCCGAGCTGGTTATCAGGGCCCTAGAACTTCTCTACTCCCTGGGAGCCCTGGATGAGTATGCAAAACTGACTAAGCCGCTGGGACTAAGGATGGCTGAGCTTGCGGTGGAACCAATGATGGGTAAAGTTTTGCTTGCTTCGCCCTCCTTCGACTGTTTGAGTGAGATGCTCTCGATTGCTGCAATGGCAAGTCTACAGGGCTCGGTCTGGTTCCAACATGATGGGGAAAAGAAGGCTGCTGATACTGCTCGGCGAAAATTTGCGGTCGAGGAAGGCGATCACTTGACTCTATTGAACGTTTATCAAGCTTTCGTCACGAAAGGGCGGAAGGATTCGAGCTGGTGCCGTACAAATTTTTTGAACTATAAGTCGATGACAAAAGCTGTAAGCATCCGGGCACAACTGAAGAGGTACATTGAGCGGTTTGGTGTCAATGTGGATGAGTCTTTGGCGAGCAACGGCCACCAAACAGATCGTGCGGACAAGGGAGAGAAAATCAGGAGGTGCTTGACGACGGGGTTCTTCGCTCATGCTGCTAGGATGCAACCTGATGGCAGTTTCAGGACTGTGAACGGTGGTACTGTGCTCTATGCTCATCCTAGCTCTTTGATGTTTGTGAGCAGTCCGCCCTTATATCTTTCATATCTAAGCTAATTGGATGTCTTTGTAGAACCGCAAAGCTGACTGGGTGATATTTCACGAGGTTATGGAGACTGGAAGCAAAACGTTCATCAAAGACGTGACGAAGATCGAGAAGGCATGGCTGCTGGAGTACGCCCCTGACTACTACCGCGTAAGAGCATAGAATAGTCACTGTCCACTCCCTTCGCTTTGTTCTCGTTCCCAGTGTGGCTTGGCAGTGACTGGCCGTAAAGCGAGTGCAGGATAGTGTAGTAGGAAGGTGCTTCGGACAATAATTCTAATCTCACATTACCAGTTGACTTTCTGAAAGTATGGCAAATGTTATGTTCTACAAGTGTTTTCTAAACTCGAAGTCTGACTACAAGAGATTGTGAACACATGAATATTACACCGCACCAATGTTCTCACTAATAGCCTTCTGAAAAGTGGCTCAGGTGAATAACCTCCTCTGTTGCGTTAATCCAGCTACAAGTGTGGTATATTATCCCTTGATCATGACCTCCCAGATTGAGAAAGGACTGTCTCGAACTTGACATCTTCACATGTACTGTAACCGTCAAGGCGCACAACATGTCAGGGCATCACGCACATGATCACGACCATCATGGCCATGACCACGACGGCCATGACCACTCCAACGAGATCGAACCGGCACTACAGACTCTGCTTTGGCGGCAGATTGACTTCGAAGCTATCAGAACCCTGAACGAGGCCGAGACGGGCTCCGGCGGTGCCATTGTGGAGAAGACCTGGCCGCAACGTATGAACGCGGAGCCGGAACTCGAAAGCGACGCAGATGAGCAGCTCCTGATGTTCGTACCGTAAGTCACATGGCTATCTTTCTTCTTCATTTGAGAGAAAGTATTCCAGACAGCAAGCATTTACTTCATCAGGTTCGCCGGTCAGGTCAAGCTACAATCGATTCTCATCCGTACTTTGGACGACTCGTCCGCGCCGAAGACGGTGAAGCTCTTCGTGAACCGCGAAGATTTGGATTTCGACACGGCCAGTGAGGCGGAAGCTACGGAGCGATTGGAGCTGGCGCAAGACTTGCGAGTGCTGGAGTATCCGGTCAAGAGGAATCGGTTCACCATGACTCGATCCCTTACCCTATTCTTCGAGGATAATTGGGGTGCGGAAACCACCAGGATCAGCTATCTCGGGTTCAAAGGCGAGTTCATGCCCTTGAGCAAAGAGCCTGTCTCCGTTCTCTACGAGTCGGCGGCGAACCCAGCGGACCATAAGCGCGTACCGGTGGTGGGGATGGCAGCATCACATGAATTGGACCCTTCGACGGTGCCACGCCGCCATGGCATGTGAGGTTCTTTGGGTGTCATCACAAGCCACTGATTTAAAAGACTGTGTCTGCTTAGATAATTTGTTATAGAGAAAATACCACTGTATCTACCTGGTAGTATCACTGGCCTGAAACGGCAATGCACTGTCTTCGTTACATCGGTCTAGAACCCGTAATGCAGCACCACTATACAATCAACACCGTGTCTTCCGCAGAGCTAAAACCGAAATCCAAGCCCCTGATCCATCCGCAACTCCATCTCCGAGGGTTCTCCGCTAATGGTATATGAATGCAGGTAGAACTCAGGCGGGCACACGCTCTGCATGTCCACGATCTGCAGCCTGCTTTCTAACCCTTGCCCGAACCTTTTCGTGCTCTTTCCGGGATTCTAGGCCATCCCCGTCCGGCAAAGTCGTAGTCGGTGCTTCCGGTAATACTGCTATAGGCGTCACACTACTGCCGATCAATTCTTGTTCCAAGGCATCCAGTTCATCCTCCACTTCGTCCTCGTCTTGATTCGACATTCGAGTTCCTAGCATGTCGCTAATCTCCTACGAGTTGCAATTTATCAGTAAACTGTTGGCAAGGTGTCGAAGCTGTCAATGGGGGTTGTGTCTAACCCTTTGGTAGGCTCTAGCCTCTTCACTTTCGCCCATGAGCTTCTCTACGTTCTCTATCCCACCCATTTCCTTGTGGATCTCCTTCAAAACACTAGTACCCTGTTGCAAGCCGAATAGCACATCTTTCTGAATCAGGGCGAATTCCACGCTGCTAGTCAACTTCTCCAGTTGTTCCAATTGAGCGTCTGTCTTGGCTAAGAGTGACTCTTGATATTTCTTCCTCCTCAGCGCCAACAAAGCTTTTGACTTGTGACCCTTGGCTAAGCATGCTCTTGCGATGGCTTTCTCCCGGTCTGTAATGACGGTTATACGCTTCTGGTATTGATGTAGCCTGTCGCGTTGGTTTTTCATATCAAGGATCGCTCTAGGCAGGGTACTTGTCAGTGAAAGCTGCAGCCGGCACACATGTCGCGGCACTCACTTATCCTGGGCAGAGATTTTATGCGAACTCGGAGTATTGCCCATGGTGACATGGTCATTGTTGGTCTTGACTTGGTAAACAGGCCTCGAAGTTGACGTAGTTTGATGCTAATATGCGACCCTTATCGATAAGCCGGCGATCGCCGGTGTAACCGTTAGCGTGTGCAGGACGAACTTCAACAATATTGATGCACAGTCGAAGCTTTGAATAAGGAAGGTGTGAGATGCCTTTCAGACAACAGATCCCAAGAGTTACTCTGGGGCAGGGTCTAGACAAAGAGGTAGGCACAGATATCTTCCGCAACCCCTTGCATACCTCCTCGAGTCTCCCTGTTGCGCGCATAGCTTCCAGCTTCACACTGCTAATAACAGTAATTCAGGTCTACCAAGTGGTGCGCAAGATCGTGGATGAGGATTCGCAGTATGGAGGCGCATTATCACAGCTCACCACCTCGGTGGTGTACGACTCGATCAAGCGTTCTAATTCGAGCCTCAATCGGAAGAGTAAAAAGCTTTTAATAGATAGCATCGAGAGAGTGCTCGCGGTGTCGAAAGATAATGAGAGGAGTGAGAATGACGATTCGCTTGAAGATGGTGATCCCATGCAACAAGATGCCCAAGCAGCTGTACAGGTAGACTTACGCTTGATGCTTGGCTTTATAGCCTACGCCCTTACGTTTCTTGTCCGGGCTTCATATACTGATGCCTTACAGGAAAGCAACGCTATGAACAGGAGCTTGGTTGGGATGTGGGCGCAGCATTCGTCTTCAAACCCCAAATCTACTCACCAAGTCGAGCCTGCTCTTAAAAGCCCAGTCGCGCAACCGTCACCTTTAAAGAAACGACAATCGAACGGAGAACCTCTGGCAAAGCGGCGAAAGCCTGGCATCGAGATTGACCGATCGCCTCCAGCTCACGTCAGCTTGGCTGATCTTGGCGGTGTTGATACAGTCATTCAGGAGTTGGAAGACCTCATTGTACTTCCGCTACTACGGCCGGAGATATACGTCTCATCACGCATCCAACCTCCCCGGGGCGTCCTGCTGCATGGACCACCGGGGTGCGGTAAAACCATGATAGCAAACGCGTTTGCTGCTGAGCTCGGGGTACCCTTCATCGCGGTGTCGGCTCCATCTATTGTGTCAGGGATGTCAGGGGAATCGGAAAAGGCACTAAGAGATCATTTTGAAGAGGCAAAGAAGATGGCACCGTGCCTCATGTTCATTGACGAGATCGATGCCATTACGCCAAAAAGAGAAAGCGCGCAGCGGGAGATGGAAAAACGCATCGTTGCACAACTACTGACGTGTATGGATGACTTGGCGTTTGAAAAGACGGATGGCAAATCGGTCATCGTTCTAGCCGCGACGAATCGACCCGACAGTCTAGACCCGGCACTGCGGCGTGGAGGTAGATTCGATAAAGAGATCAACCTTAGCGTCCCCAATGAGGCTGTTCGGGAACAGATTCTGAAAGCTTTGACACGACAGATGCAAGTCACGGGAGATCTCGACTTTCGCCACCTGGCCAAGTTGACGCCGGGCTTTGTAGGCGCAGACCTTAACGATCTGGTTTCAACAGCGGGATCGGCTGCAATAAAGAGGTTCTTGGAGGTTCTCAAGAACAAAGCCTGTGATGTCGATATGGAAAGCAACGCAGAACTGTCCTTGAAGGTGCGCGAGCTGCGTGCCCTCATCAAATCCGCAAAGGAGCGGGCCGTCGAGCAGACAGAGATAGTTTCAATCACGAACGATGATTTTCTTACCGCTTTACCAAAGATACAACCCTCTTCTAAACGTGAAGGGTTCGCAACAATCCCTGACACGACCTGGGCCGATATCGGTGCGCTTGGACCAGTGCGCGAAGAGTTGTTGACCGCGATAGTGGATCCAATTAAGAGCCCAGAAAAGTATCAAAGAGTCGGGATCACCGCTCCGACCGGAGTCCTGTTATGGGGACCTCCAGGCTGCGGCAAGACTTTACTAGCCAAAGCCGTCGCCAACGAGTCCCGCGCCAACTTCATCAGCGTCAAAGGGCCAGAGTTGCTAAACAAGTATGTCGGCGAATCCGAGCGGGCCGTCCGACAAGTCTTCGTCCGGGCTCGATCGTCGGTCCCCTGCGTCATCTTCTTCGACGAACTCGATGCCCTCGTGCCACGGCGAGATGAGTCTCTCTCGGAAGCGTCGGCCAGGGTGGTCAATACCCTTCTCACGGAACTAGACGGACTGAGCAGTCGTGCTGGAATCTACGTCATCGCTGCGACGAATCGTCCAGACATCATTGACCCGGCCATGCTGAGACCTGGACGGTTGGAGACATTGTTGCTGGTGGACCTACCTGGGCCCGAAGAAAGAGTCGATATCCTACGCACATTGGTTAGGAAGCTTCCGATCTACTTTGACGTAACGGAGGCGGCTATGGCGTGTGAAGGGTTCAGCGGGGCTGATCTTGAAAGCTTGGTTCGAAGAGCTGGTTATGCGGCTATCAAGCGCGGGGACGACATCACGTCGGACGACCTGATGAACGCTCGAGCTTTCATTAGGCCGAGTGTTGGTGATCAGCGCAAGTATGCGAAGCTGAAGGAAAAGTGGGGGAAGGCGGAGATGTAGCGTAGGGTGTTAGCCTCAAGAGCTATGCTTGAACTCCACAAGATTACACGTGTGCTAGGCTGAGAAGAAGCCCTTCTCGGCTGTAACATGTGAAGGTTAGGAAATTTGTGTTCGAGTCTGTCTGTAACTGTGTGGTGCACGGCAGCCGGCCAGTCTCGGCTCAATTTGAAATCAATCAGTTTACCACCGGTGCAGCAGTCGAACAATAGCACGCAAGGTTTCCTAAACGCGGCACAACGAATGAATTTTCAGTACCTGGAAGACCTAGGCTGGTGAGGCGGAGCGCTTTTGCTCAGGGATTTCCGATCAAGATGATGAAGGATCACTATACCCCAGCTTTCAGTCCACTCAGAAAAGGGATTCCTGCGTAATTCAAGATGAAGTGCTGCACCCCAACTATAAGCCCAACTGGGTCAAGGCAAATGTCTTGAGATCGGTGTGAATCCATGCTGTTGCAAGTACCAGTGACCCAATTCCTGCCTGTCCGACTCAGAAGCCAGCTGAGACTGAGCCTGAAAGCTCTGCACCACCGGTGATCAATCAAGCTTGGGCGAGCTAGTATCCAGTCACGGCGTTTTGATCAACGGAAAGTACTAGACAGTCTCAATACTGACGTTGGACGTCAACCACCCACCACTCCCTCCCTGATCCCACCAATCCTCCCCAAGCGTCACCCCGTCGAGCTGGTGATAGATATAGAATATAGTACTGTTTGGCGCGGTGGTACTTGCTAATCTTTTGAAAGGATAAGAACTAAGTGGAGCATTTTGTGGAGCACTCGGTACGTCAAGGGGGCATAGTGGGCTTAAAGCTGTCTCGTTGACCCAAGCGGCGCAGAGGGGTTCGATTGCTAGATCGCCGGATGGGAGGCCTGGTTGGACTATGTCGGATTGGAGGATTGAGGGACCGGTGGTGTTGACTCGTGAGTCTGTGAGTGAAGGGATCAGATGTGACGATCACTCGATGAAGGAAGGATTGCGACGTACCCATTTGTGAAATTACCATTTGCGTAACGAAAGAAGACAATGCTGTTACTGTTGGGACCACTGTTTGATCCGGACGAGTCATAGAACACCGCTCGCACGTGAGCATTGGTACTCTGGTTGATTGGCGGTGTCGCAGATACTGGGGTTTGCCCAAAGCCGCGGGGGTCCTGCCGTGCAAGAACACTGTTATTGAACGGACTACCGAATTTGACATCTGGCTGGGACGAGTACAGAGAAGTACTAATATCCTCCCATTGATGGCTCGGGAGCTGAGGACCGGGTACAACACTCAGAAGCAGTGACGAAATATTACCGCTCTGATTCTCATAAAACAAGAGCAATTCTGGAATGCTTGAGTTTGAGACTGGGACCTCCACGTTTAGATTTTGGCCGCGGGGCACGATTGTAACAGAGAGGTCGCGTGAGCGTGGAGCGGCGATATGGTTGGCAAACCCGGATTGTAAGAGTTCCGTGGCGTTGTTTTGCCAGCCTCCACCAGAAAGCTCCTCACGCTGAGGGTATTGTTGGCGGTGATATAAAATAGAATTACCTGCATTCAAAGTCAGTAGCAAACTCGGTCAGGGTAAGGGGAATGGAGCTCAAGGCCTTACATTGTCTTGAGGGTCGATGACAGGTGCAAGGGGTGTGTGATTCTTAGCGTCCATGGCAACGATGAAACTCAAAGGAGATGCCCATCGCCTTGTTGACGCTGTGTAGATTGCCTGTCGGATGGTACCAGTGCAATCCTGGAAAAATAGATGGCGGTCTCCTTTTGAGCTGCTGATTGCTGCAATTGAGGTGTCATCGAGTATGTGATGTTGAGAAGACGGTGTTATAGTGTTTCTAGATGTCCAGGTAGTTATTGATAGGGGTACAACCAATGATCAACGACACTGACAGAGATGTTTGCGCTTTCTCGCCAACAATCCCAAACTTGACTCCTAGTCCAACAGCAATCGCTGTTATGGCCAGAGCAAATATGATCCACAATACTCTCCTCAACAAAGAGAAAGGTAACGACTTGGAGTGACTCGGGTCACCTCTCACCCTCCTTTGATTCACAGCATAAATAATGACTTCGGGGAAGGACTCCGCAGGAGAGAACTCTGGTCTACTCCTAGAGACACCCTATACAGTTTCAATTAGTGATGGAGGTAAAGCGCCACTAACAAATGAAGACTCGAACCTGACAGAGGTTTCGATCATCTATGATATTTGCATGTCTGGCCTCATCGTATTCTAGACCACTAAAAGACTCGTAATCTTTGACAGGCTCCATGTTGAATATGGCTCCATAGACTGTTTGCGTGACCACTTGAGAATAATTATTTAGATTCCTTGCGGATCAAGCCTTGTCAATTCGGTGTCGTAAATGGGCCATCACAAGAAGTTGCAAAAGCTTGTAATTCAGGAACAGCTGATGATGTTGACAGAAAATTCAAAGATCAGGAGTTTATGATAAGGGGTAGAAAAGTGAAGATCTCTGATCTACACCCCTCAGAACTGTGCTGCGTAACGAAATGGAGGGCCAAATCATCAAAAATAGAACATTAGCCCAATTTATGAAAGAACTATTATAAATCTCAGATAACGTTGTGTACTGCACTCAACAGTAACCATCAAACGCCGCTGATAGATTGGCTTTTGAGAGTAATGAAACGTTCAAGTAATGCTGCGTAACAAGCGCACCCTTGAAGCTGGATTCAGAACTGGAAAATTCCATGTTGATCTTGTTTTTGTACCGTGTCCAACATGACCTATTTTCATATCCTTTTCCAAAGGTTGGCGTCGACGCCGAGAAAAGAGGTGGCCTGCAAACCTGGGAGCTCTTGATTGGCGCTCGTTCTATAATCGCACCTGCATGGGAACCAGGCGTCTTATCACAGATACTTCCGGATCCCTCAGTATTGCAGCGGACCACTCGCGTTCGGACTGGTTGTGTTCCAGCCTTGCCCGCCACAAAATTCGCGAGCCGGTCGAGTACTGTGGGACTGAAAGCGGTCTCTGTCACCGAGTAGACAATGCAGTATGGGATTCAATGCCCCCGCCATAGCGTTTGCGGCGAGATCGTCACGAGAACGTATCGCACAATGGAAAAACCATGCTCTTCGGCAGGATCCAAGCAAGCACTCGGTGTAAACGCAGCGGGGAAAGCTGTAAAGTGCTCCGTACATTCGGGTATGTGTAGCATATGTAGAACTCGCAGTGCTTTCCTAAAAGTTGCGACGGCGTCTTTGACGTATGAATCGAGTACAGAGAACCCGAACAATGAGATAAGCCTGGTGTGCGGGCGGTAGCAGTTTATGTCAGCAAAATGCGCGCACACCTCCGAAACCCTGGATGAGGGTATATATCTGAGGGTTATCATACCAGAAGGAATATATGCTCGTTGTTCTCCATTGAATCAAAGCCACCCGAATGGCTTGTCGCCGTCCAATTGGATGGTAACCATTCCGCTGATATTTTACATACTCATCCATTTGCCCCTTGTCGAAACACCGACTTCTCAAGCTATGCAGTTCATGTCATTGGCCTGGGCACCACGTCCCTAATAAGTGCTTCACAACCCAAGCTTGTCCATCCCAGAGACGTGGGCTGTTGACCGATGGTATCTAATCTTTGAAAGAACATAGACTACACTCGTCCTCCAGTTGAAACAAGAAAACAAATAGTAGATGGTGTGCCATTGAGGAAGGCTCGGGGCCAGTCAGATAAAGTAAAGCTGATCATCAGATTAAGAATACCGGTTGCATTCATATTAGTCAACCCACTTTTACAGTTCTTGCGGTCATGAAACATGCTATATTGAACCCATGGTATGTGTCATTGCCAATACGCCCCGACAGTTGCAGGAATTCGAACCTACCCCACGGCAACGACTCCAATGACACCGTCGTTCGAAGTACTGCAATCGTAATGAGATGCAATAGTATCAAAATCAGACATCAGGCTTGAAGAGATTGTATTTCCTCACTCGCAGCCAGCGAAAGCCACCTTACCTATGCCCAAAGATCTCCATGTGATCGTTGTCGTCATCCTCGTCTCCGCCATCGAGCACATCGTAGTCCATCACGTCATCCAAGTCATCTTGGCGTTCGTCCTCCTCCTCCTGAAGAGCTTCACTCTGCGTAGTCTCGGGTCCAATCACACGACTCCGCCCGCCCCAGAAATCTAGATCATCCTCATCGCCGTCAGTACCGAGTTCATCCATTTCATCTATCCCATGTGAAGGTGAATCCTGTGAAACCCCCAGCAGTCTGCTAGCGACTGGGGAGGCTGAGCGTCCCGTCCTTTGCTGTACCGGGTAGGGCGAAAATCTCCGAGTCCCTGCCACCAAGACAGCGGATGTAGGCCGCCGTGTCAAGGTTGAGCCGCGCATTGCCCGGCCACGAGAGATGGGCCGTGCAGTCGTCGGGGAGAGTTGGTCGGCGGCATCAGTTTCTGGGGCCTCGGTAATAGCAGGGACTGCAGGCACTTGTGTGTTGGCGTCACTGAGTATCTGTATCTGGGCTGTATTGAAAGAGTCACACCTAACTGAAGGTCAGCGTGATCATGTTTTGTTGATAGGTGCTAGTGGTATAATGCCTTACACTGCACACTTTAGACCTAGCCAGTGATACTTGACGGACGTTTTTGCGGAGCAGTCGTTGCACGATATGAAGGCTTTCGTGTCCTGGAACTGTGCCGGCATGGGTTGGCTCTCAATCGCGCGCTCTAAATTTCTGAACTGTATCTCCATGTTGACCACACTCCGACTGCAGATTGGACATCGATATGCGCTCTTCATGTGTTCGTAATAACAGCGGTGATGTATACTATGGCCACACCGCATAAAGACCACCGTTTCTGGCGATGTGAACATGTACTCCCCACAAATAGGACAGTCGCAGTCGGTGGACCGTTCAATGCACCGATGTGTATCGCGGATTGAGATGGACATGCAAACACCACATGTCTGATCCTTTGAGTCAGTATACGAGTCGTAAGTATAGGACGGATAACCATACCTTGCAATGAAAAAAGTCTCTCCCCAGGCCTTGCCCTACCCTACAGATTCCACAATCATTGCAATGATAGATACTTTTGGTGTTGTCGTCATCCCACAGCTTGCAGAAATCGCAATAGTATCGCGCTCCCGGCTCGCCGCAGTCCACACATATGTCTCCTGCTGGTTGCGCCCGGCCGCAAAGCATGCAGAGCATGTTCTCCGTTTTTCTTCTATTCAACGAGTGATCTTCAGATCGATCGTGACAAAACCTGCAGGTATACCAACGACTACAAGCGGAGCACTGCAACTTAACATTTCGCCTATAGTGCTCGCATCCTAATATCTTCAAGTCCTCTTCATTTTCTGAGTCCTGGTCAACGCTTTCCACCCTGCTCTGACCTGCAGATGTGGTCAAAGTCACGTTTGTCGGCTTCGGAACATAGGTAGGCATTAGATCGTGAGGCCTGAGGTTATAGAAGTTTATTGTATAAGCAGTCGGCGATGTCGAAATAGAAGTCGCCGTCGCTGGGGCGCTAGGGTTGGAAAATGCTGAGTTCGGTGAGAATGGCCGTTCTTGACGTACGAGACTTGCTTGAGAATGCGGTCCCCCGACTCGAGGGGCATGTAGGCTCGCTTGTGATGAGTTATACTGTTCTGTCATTATATCATGAATCAGACGAGCTTTGTCTTCGTTCGACGCATTCATTTGCCGGATGTCAAGAATCCTTTTCCGCATAGCGCCGTGACCATCATTTGCCGGTAAGGATCCTTGGCCCATCCAGCTGCTGTAACTGGCAGCGGCAGAGCGGAATGTCTCATTGTCGCTGTTTCCCCTTGACCGTGAAGACCCTTCATCAGAAGTGGAACCTGGTTCAGCTACCACAAGAGCGGAGTTGCCGAGCGATGTTGTGGTTGACCTGAAACGCTCGGGAATCCCGTGGCGTGGGTTGTTCGAGGTATCTTCATCTATTTGGTAGGTACTGCGCCGTGATGTAGAAGCTGAGTCGATCCCATCTCGTGCTGGTGGATCCACCACTATTGACGCAACAGACCCCGACGCGTCATCCACGTAGTCAGGCTCTATGTCGAGCCTGTCATACTCTGCTGTTGGTGACTGCACGACTGGCTGACCCGAGATCGTATCAAGGACAACATCCCCGATATTGAGTGATCTGTCCCATGCTTCCAAGTTCTCCTCCATTATCCCCGACAATGGTCCGTCCTGTTCTGATACCGCAACTCCATCGCTCGTTGTCTGGGGGCTGCCTGGGCGTGGGTTTTCGCTGCTAGTGCTATGGCCTGAGTAACGCCGGGCTTGTCGTACAACCGGGTCGATAAGGTAAGAATGTATGAGATTACTCATCTGGTGAATTTTGACGAGTTTGACGACATTGAAGGCGTCTCATGAAGCTTGAATAATGAGGGGGATCTGTAACTTATTCCCGTCTATCACATGCCAGAGGCGAAACATCTTACGTAAGCGACTAACAATAACTTCAGCTTCTATGTGATGAGATACACCAAGGACACACCTTTTGATATGTTCGGTTCAGAAACTAATTATGACGGCGAGCGAATGCATCAATCTTAGACTGAGTACAGACGTGAGTATCGAGCACTCGTGTTGTGTTATAGAAGACCGTGTAAATCCAGGTACAACGCAGCAGTGACTTGAGATATCATTGACCTATAACAACATTGCTTGACAAAGATTCCCCGCAGACTCCCTTCGCGGATCTGCCCCGATGAAGAGAGCTGTAACCATTCCATCGTCCAAAATACTCCATGGCTATGCATGACGACCATTCTTACAAAGAATAGAGATTCCTCACAGCTCCCTATGCCTGAAGCTCCGGTCCGGCCTTGAGAGCGGTGTTCTTGAAAGGATCCGGTCTCGTTTTGTCCAAAAGTTCGATCTTCTGACCACCGGCCGTCTCTAAACTCCACTCCAACGTCTCGAACTTCAAGATGTCAGATCCGTTCCCGGTAAAATCAGACTGCCAAGTCTGGTCAATGTGAACTCACATAACCAAGCCGCGTTCTCCTCTCACTCCGGAACCTCATCGTTCCCTGTTGCCGGGTCCCCTTCACCGTGAAGTGGATGTTTATTCTCCCATGTAGCTGATTCATCTCGCCCCATATCCACGGCATCTTCGAAGCAAAGTATATCTCATCCCCCAACAACTCCCTCGCCCTGGGGTTCGTCCGTAAGGCATAGAGCGTACTGTTGACCACGCTCGAGGAAGCTTTCTGATAATTGAATATGGCGAGAGTGGAGGTGGTGAGGATGGCGAGAAAGATGGGTAATGTGCGAAGCCATCGTCGAGATGAGGGCTGGATAGTTGGAAGCTCTCGATCGGCACGACGTTCCATCAACGGTCCGGACCCGGGTCGAGGAGCTGCAATGAGGGTGCGGCGTTGGTTAAGAACACGCCGACAAGGGTTGGAGATCCGGAAAATGCGGGTCCCTAAAGACTGCGCACTCATGTTCATGCTAATATATATTGTTTAAGAGATCGTTATCGGAATGCAAGCGCATCTAGCTGGTGTTACGTCGTGAGGTTTCTGGTCGCAGCCTACATCGGCGCTGATTGGCCACAAAAGGCATGGCATCGGAAGCGGAAAATTATTCTTGCGAAGATGGCAAAGTGTAAGGTAAGGTACGAAATAACTTAGGTACAGTTACTGTCCCTCCCTCAACATCGAAGAGTAACTCCTTATGGCGACAACCAGATTGCGACAGACCTTTCACTATCCAGCAGACAATAGTGAAGATGACGATGAACCTCTTGATCTTGATGAAGAGGGTTGGCCTTTCGAATTTACGTCTCTGTACTGAGGGCTGACGGTTCGTTTACAGAACAGGAGAAGCTAATCGCGCGGCTGCGCGCCGCCGACCAGGAGCGCAACGACCAGTACACAGTACGCCAGCCACTGAGCTATGAGCGGCTGGGCTTTAACTGACTGTGATACCATCAGAGATTCTTCCTCGCAATTCCCCTAGCAGCCTGTTTGGCCTACCTTCCAACCCTACTGACTTCACCATCCCTTCTGACTAAGTTCACCTCTCTACTCGCCATCACTTCTCTTCTGGTATCGGCATACATTCTGCGCTTTATCCAGCTACCGCCCAGACAAACCGAAGATGCCAAAGGGAAGCGACCAATGCGCGAGCTGGAGCCGGAGCCTGAGCCTGGTCCTTTGAAACGATACCTAGGTCTCTTGAACGGTGCTTTGAGTCTCTTGGTATCTTTGAATGGCACTAGACTTAGAGACAGGCCTGGTATGCACGGCGGCTTCTGGCTTCTCTGCTATATACCCAGCTGTAGGTGGAACGTTGTCGAGGATGTGATGGACATGAGGACTGATGGTGAGAGCAGTGGTACTGGTAGTAGTCGTAACGGCCCGGTGGCTTATGCAGTCTGTGAATGTAGCGGAGCTTGAGGGTTTGAGATATCGATACAAAGGTGCTTAGAGTGATCTGGGGCGTTACTTCGCGTGTTATGGTATCAGTTAAGGGCACGGTAGGAAGGTTGAACAGTTTTATTAACTGTAGCAGGCTGTCTCTTCGAGAACTTATGATAGATCGTGGAGTTGAAGACTCTGAGTCTGATTCTACGACACAGGGATATAAAGAGCAATCTTGAGTATCCTGCAACGATGCGACCCATGAATAGCACGAGTAACCACTTTGACTTGACATGATTTATCAGAGTGAGCATAAATGATGTATCTGGCCGTAGAGTTGAACTTTGATGATGCGCCTTGAATGCAGTCTAAAGATATGTTGGGATATCCTACACTGTTGCCCGCAAAGGCTCCAGCACTGCCTCCGCCGACGGCCGACTCGTTGGCATCTCCGGCCATGGCTTCTTGATAGCGTCCTGTAGCTTGACAATACACTTATCCGGGCCACTGATACAGCCTGGAGCACTTCGTCAGCAAACATTCGAACATGGTTCGGTAGAGATGGAGCTCACCCTTTAGCACCACGATGCCCTTCTCCACATCCACTTTGAGCACCTTCACATTCTGCGTCGTCACCTGCTGACCTCCCATCCTCCCCGCCATCTTCTTCCCCGGCAAGACTCTCGACCCACCACCCTGTGATTGACCAGCGGAACCCATCGCTCGATGTGTCAACGAGTTCCCGTGCGACGCAGGCTGTCCGCTAAAACCATGCCGTTTCATCCCTCCAGCAAACCCCATACCCCGACAATTCGCTCTGGCGTCGACAAATTGTCCTTCCTGGAACCAGCCCGCCCCGATCATCTCGCCAACACCTAGCAAGCCTCTCTCGTCCTTAACGCGGAACTCCACCAGATGTCGCTTCGGGCTGACTTCGTGTGCGGCAAAGTGGCCAAGCTGCGGTCTTGTGACGTTGCTGGGATGTTTCCACCCACTGCCGACTTGCACCGCGTAGTATCCGTTTTTCCGGCGCGTTTTGTGCGCAACGACTTGTACCCGGTCCATCTGGAGGACGGTACAGGGTGTGCGCCTCCCGGTCTCGGTGTCGTAGACGGCGGTCATCCCTTTTTTGATGGCTAGAGCTCCAGTGCGTAGAGGAAGGGTGACTGCTTTACGTTCTAGGGCCGCGGTGCTCGTGGATGTGAGGACAGGCAGGTCCGGGCCATGATTGAAACGGTCTGGCCGTGGGGGGTATATGGATTTTATCCCTCTCTTGGACACATACTGAAAGCCGGATCTAGGTAGAAGAAATGGAAGAGGTAGCTGTGTCAATGTAAAGACTAATCTGGGTGGCATTGTCGCATCAATTGGCGGTACATTCGTCTGGTGAGTACGAATTCGTACCTTAGGAGTCCATGCTGTTGGAGCATTACCTGATTGTTCGCGAGGTGGCGCTATCCAATTTAGGCCTAGCTCATGACTCTGCGAGCCATCCCGCCTGTTCTACCCTGAGGTATCCCGATGGACTTCTCCTTCCATGTAGAAAGCATGAAGTTTATCTACTTCCTGCAGTACAAACCGGCTTCTCAATGTATGCGGTGCTGAAGAGTCAACGGGCACTAACTTTGCAGATGCCTACAGAGATGTGACTTTGTCTATTCACTATCCTTGTTCCAGCTACTAGAGTTGATGCTCTGGAATGGCGTTGCGTCAACAGCGGAGCTCAAGTTTCGTGCATTTCCGGTTGTTGTTCATGTTTCCATTGCCTACATCTCAATGAAGCTGCACGGCGTACTTCAAAGAGAGATCCTTTTTGTACGCAGAGTTCTGTTTCAGCTTTTGAAGACTGCCACCAACAATCCGACCTCCTTTGGGAACCCTCCCCGTTACTCTAGAGGGTGCTGTGCTGGATACGATTTCTACCTTGCCCTACATCTAGAACGTGAACAAGTCTACATGATATACCTTGTATTTTCGATTGGGCATCTCCGTGATCGATGTCATGGTCCACTATCTTGAAAGCTGTGAGATACACTACTCTCCGTCCTCATCTTCAAACCTGGATCCAGCCAATCATACTTCAGAAGGCAAAGCAACCTCAAATGCTTATGGTTTCTTGCGTTCTTCTATTAGCATCGAAGAGAGTTTTGATCCTTGACAAAGAGGCCAGGTCGGTACTCTCCTGGAAGCTACTGCATTGGCACAATCCTGAGCAGCAACTTCATGGTGTTGGTTCTAGCTCTTTGGAATTGTGTATTTCATCTTTGTTCCTGTGGACGTTGTCCATCGTCCCTGGACAAGGGACGCCATCTGTCTGTGAACAAAGGGTTCACCAATGATTATTCCCCCTTTGGTCCAATATAGATCTTGACTTTGTTCCTCCTCTTTGTTTCTCCCCTTTGTTGACACCTTGTTCAACGACATTATTCGTGAGCCCTAAAGAATATAAAAACAACCATGTTAGCCCTCATGGAATCCTTTCTATCCTCACCCATCTCATCATCAATACCTACAACCTCAAACCCAATCCAATCTCAAATCTAAACGGACCGCATTTCGCAATCCGCAAGGCTTCAATCCCCATCTCCACTTTCTCAACACAGGCTCACCTGCTTACAGAGAAACAGCTCAACATCCTCAACCTTTACTCCTTCATCCAACCTCCACCTCCAGCTCCCAACATCATCATGGCGGGCGCTTACACGGACGAACAGGCTCGCTTCATCTACTTCTACACGACCCTCTCATACCTCAACTCACGCCAACTCGCCCGCATCTTCAACCAATACTTTGGCACACGCATCGGCTACAAGAACATGCAATACGCAATGGACAACATCGCCTACAGCGGGCAATACGACGCGGAAAGCATCGCTCTCTGCGACGAAGCATGGGCCAACCCATGGCACTTTGGCCTCGACCCCGGGTTTTGGAGACATTGAGCTCGATCAGATGCTTTCAAATTGAAATTTCCTTTTCTTTTAACCTCACGCTTGGGGCGCGGCTTGCTTTTAGCTCAGCCGTGAAGGCTTTGGGTTGGATACGCTTGGACAGAATACTTTCCTTTTAGATGATAGATGGAAATAACAACATTCATTCGGATACCATTAACCAGACCCTTAAATGCAAAATGTGATTGACCTGAACTATAGCTCCGTACATAACGTAAACATGTTGTGCTGAAAACTGCCACTGCGCACCTCCCCTCCACCGTAGACCCTCGAACCAAATTCCACTCCACAACCTACAGCAATTCCTAGAATGTTGGCTCCTCGGTTTGCTCAGAACTTTTTGCAACTTTTTTTTGAAAATCATTTGCATAAAACTGAATAGACAGTATAACTATATATATATAGATTTATCAACTGTTAAATTTTTATAGAAAAGTATAGAGAAATAACAATGTTATTGAGTAATCTTCATATATAAGTTTGACAGTAA
>JAABUY010000535.1_pt1 | contig 64787 bp, 60 predicted proteins | sample 5560271 | NCBI WGS metagenome assembly JAABUY01 (sample SAMN10711886, study PRJNA513374) | rock metagenome | isolation source: Antarctica rocks | place: Antarctica: Victoria Land, University Valley | reverse complement strand
GGAACCCAAGGAGAAGGACGACAAGCCAGAGAAATTTGATAGATGTGCCCATCTTTATCTTGCGGGTCCCCTCCTCGCATGTAGATATCTCTTCGAAGATGCCTTACCAACTTTCCGCAGAGTCACCAGGATCGATGTTTGCTACAAGGTGTATCTTCGACAAAAGTCTCGACCATCACAAAACTCTTATTGCTGGGACGGGCCTCCGTTCAATCAGCATTCACCTAGCACGACTGGAAGGGAGAACCTTGACCGTCTCTGTCTTTGCCAAACCCAAAGACTCAAACATTTACATGGCAAGGCATGTGGTCACTATCTCGCATGGCCTGGAGACTTGATCAACTACGCATTAGTTTCAATCGACCCAAGCCCAGAAACGCGGCGGAGTGAGAAAGAATGCAAATAAAGTGCAAGACCCGCTACTATACAACGTTCAGAAAAGCGATGTTCCGTTCTAAAAATATCAGAATGCGTGAACTGAGGTGAAATGCAAAAGTCTAAACAAGACTTACCTACCATTCATGTATGTGAAACCTGTATCATTTTTTTGAATTTCCTGAGAGCTCATTAAAATTAGCGAATCTTCAAAAAGTGCAAAATAAGAATCGAATTTGTAAATTCAACCTTACTGCTGCCCCCCCAGTGCTTCATATGCAGTATATTCAATGCTTTATGTTGTAAGCGCCAGGGTTAGGGTCCCATGGTCCCTGAGCCTAACTAATCGAACCATCCAGTTGGCTAAGTGCCAACTGATTTCCGAGCGCACGACGTAGCCACACCGAAACTTCCAGTTGGACCGCTCGGCCAACTGCACGGCAAAAGGTAGCAATTGCGCTAAGCTATGCTTAGAACATCCCTAATACCCCCTATAATCAACGAGCCAAGTGATGTACAGGTAGGTATCAAACCTAGACTCGGACCCAAGCATTGATCCGATCCTGACATCTACTCAGTGCTTCATGAAGCGAAAGATTCGATGGGAATCAGTGCCTACAGAGAATGACTACCTAACGGCCACCAACAATTGCATTATACAATGCTCCAAACGGTTGAGGTGGCAAGGATCCATGCGCTGACTGTCCATGCCAGCGCGTTCAGCGATATCCCACTGCGCTCATGATCTAGAGTGCAAAGGTGCTATGGTCTTTGGGCACCGCAAATAGTCAGCTGAAAACATAGGAGACTTTCTGTTTCCTTTAGTCATAAAGATTTGGAGAAGAGAATCAAGACATCTGGGTTGCGTTTGCAAAAAACCGTTAGCGTGCAGTTAGCTCTAGTTAGGGTGCGCGGAAACCCAGTGTCGAATATCTATGTAAAGTAGGTAAGTCCAAGATTTTTCGCTTAACAAAATCACTTCCAAATTGGCACCGAATCGCGCTTCACCCCTGCCGCCTCTTCACAGCCAGAATCAAATGCTTAGATGAGCTTAGGGCGGGGTACAGATAAAGCTTCTGTTCACTGTATTTTATTAGTCAAAGGTGAGAGATGACAGCGCTAGATGACAGCACTACGTATAGTAATAGAAACCCTAAGGTACCTTAGGTGACAGACTGAGTGACAGAACTAGGTAGGTGACATGTCAAACTAGGTGACATGTCAAACTAGGTGACAGAACTAGCTGACAGGACTAAATGATCATGTTATGTGAAAAGAAAGAGCAGATCGAGCATCACATGCTTACTTTCGTTCTCTTGTTGATCATACCTATTTGACTGTTTCATGTATGAGATCAATTAATGCATGGCATAGCGGATAAGCTGTTCTTGAGGTGTCGACTGAGGGATGTGAATATCAATGCGGAAAATCTACTAAGCAGAGTAGTAGCTCATAGGTAGGTACCTAGCTTCCTCGATCTCAGCGAAGGTTATGGCTACCTCAGCTACTAGCATACCTCGGCAGCTAGGGAACAAGGGGATCACGGGATAAAGTGGGGAAAAGGGGAATAAATAGGCCGTCCTTCCTGCTGTTTCCCCCTTCATCCCTTCCTGTTTCTCCACCCTCTTAATATTCAGTCAGAAACGCGCTTTCGCCCCCCTCACCCATGAGGGAGTGCTTGACACCTCAGGGCGGCTTCCGGGGCAAAATTTAGCCCTAGAGATATTAGTTCAAACGGAGTCGATGCCCGATAGCTCTGCCATCTGATCTTGGAATTCGCTCAACGAGTCTTTCTCAGACGGAAGGCATCTTACAGAAGTTTTTCATTCAAGCAGATACGAGCTCTGCTAAATCCGGATTGCCCTCAATCGCTACATATTCAACTTGCAATAAAGCCGCCCACGGCTCTGTTCAGTGCATCGTCTCGATCTACCTCGCATATTTCTATCTTACTCGACTAAAGCCATCCAATCCCGCGAACTTCACGAAAAACTAGTTCAGAAGATCTTCGAGGACGTTACTCAGTTCAACAAGGCAGGCCATTTATACGTTATTACAGACTATATATCTCCTGGCTATTCGAGAGTCGGTCGCACAGCCATCACCATCCTGAAAAGAGTTGCCGATCAAGACTACAAGTGTGGTTTCGATCCTCATATCGAGGACGATTTGTATCAAAGGGGAGCTGGCTGATTATTGAATCGATCGATCTCATGAGAGAGCTGGCTGGCTCTCTCTCTTGTGGGATCAGCCGATTGCCAGCTTCCTTTCTTGTGGAATCAGCCAGTTCAACAATCAGTCAGCTCCCTCTTGTGAAACCGGCCAGTTCAACAACCAGCCAGCTCGCTCTGTTGTGAAACCAGTCGATTGCCAGCTCTCTCTCTTGTGGAACCAGCCGGTTCAACAATCAGCCAGCTCCCTCTTCGATTGCCAGATCTCTCTCTTGTGGGATCAGCCCGTTCAACAACCAGCCAGCTCTCTCTCTTGTGGGATCAGCCGGTCCAACAATCAGTCAGCTCTCTCTCTCTCTCACATGGGATCAATCGATTCAACAACCAGCCAGCTTCCCTTTGATACGGATCATTCTCGATATGAGGATCGAAACCACACTTGTAGCCTTGATCGACAACTCTTTCCAGGATGATGATGGCTGTGCGACCAACTCTCGAATAGCCAAGAGATAAATAGTCTGTAAGAACGTATACATGGCCTGCCTTGTTGAACTTAGTAACGTCCTTGAAGATCTTCTGGACCAGTTTTTCGTGAAGTTCGCGGGATTGGATGGCTTTAGTCGAGTAAGATAGGAATATGCGTTCAGAAGAGATAGATCGAGACGATGCACTGAACAGAGCCGTGGGCGGCTTTATTACAAGTTGAATATGTAGTGATTGAGGGCAATCCGGATTTAGCAGAGCTCGTATCTGCTTGAATGAAAAACTTCTGTAAGATGCCTTCGGCTTAATATTGACTTCTGATATTTGCTCGGTAGATTCTCAGCTCATTGATATATCAGATCTATTTGAGATATTTTCAAGTCAAGGACGGTTCTGGGTCATAGTTTCAAAGAGCCGTTTCACATCAGTTCAATCAGAGTATGCCGTCGTCATACAAAATGTCCCGGCAATGCGTGAATTAAAAGAATGACGAAGCTGTTGGGACGCAGAAAGTGGCATGAGAAAACCCTTCAAGCGAAGAAGCAACCGAAGGCCAGACAAAGTGTCAGGATCTTACACAATCTATCTGAAGTTAGAGGGCGACGTTGACACTGCTGGTAGGAATGAGAATAGAGGCGAAGATGAAGGCAAGCATTAGGTAGTTTATAAAATCCAATATTAAACTCTTCTATATGAAGTGAAGCTCGGCTCGAGCGAGAGCCTCGCCATCACCTATTGTATCCACGATTAAACATTCATTGTATGAAAAGCACCACGCAATTGCTGCACCAGTCAATTCAAAGAAATAAAACAAGAGACGAAGATTAACACTCATCCATCATCGTTAGAGTACTGACTACGTTACATGAAAATACTATGCATCCTCGCCGCATGGTTCTTGAAAAGCATTACGCCTTGAATGACTATTTCCGAGCATGCTGAATGACCACACCTTGTTCCTTGCCTGAATGGAACTTGAATGATGACATTTAAAGTGTTTTTGCAAGATGTTCTTATGGCTATACATTCTGGGGGACAGATGCGGATCTTCACAGCACACCAGGCATATCCTGCCACATATTAAAGGCAAAGGCTGCAAAGTGCAGGTTGGATCAGATCCGTCCGAGGCGCTGGCGCAATTTCCAGTTTCTATGGAGACTGACGTGTTGTTAACGGTCATATTAGCCTCTCTGTTATCTCTCATTTCGAACACAGAGCCGAGAGATCTGAAATTGCTCGCAGGCGCGCCTCGAGAATTACTGATCGTGGTTCCTTTTCAGGATCAACGGCCTTGAAGAGCGAATGAATGAGACGCTTTCGTTCTTCAAAGGTGTACTGCAGAATCTTCGAGGTCGGCTCATGATCCGAGTTCATATCATTCTCTGCTTTACAAGACTGTCGATTTAGCTCAATGGTACCAATAAATCTAAAGTATTTGGTCCGCACGATCTTGAAAAGCTCCCTTTCCTTATGGGCGATCTCTGACTTCAGAAGTGCTCTGGCTGTTGCGAGCTCTTTGCAGTCTGTCTTCAAGAGATGAAGTGATAAAGATGAAGAGGCTCTCAATGACGCGGACACGTTCCACGAAGATGTAATGCTCGGCCATCAATCGATCTTGTTCTGGGATGTACGAGCTCGCTTTGACCTCTTTTGAACGTGCCTCCTTGTGCCGTCATCGGATATTGCGATGGGTGCGATAGGCTTCTTGATACTCATTGTAGATGGTGGTTCCCTTCATGCTGGTGATGGATCGCTTTTTGTCTTTAAACCACTTCCTGTGTGTATGAAGCCTTCGATGTAGAAGCCTCGACTCGGAATGACAATGACCTCGGCTTATTAGGCGGCAGTGAGTCTCCTCGATCGATCGTGCGACTCTTCCCACTGGCGGCTCGCACCAACGCCGTTTGTGACTCTAATCCGCGGTAGGCGGCTTGAGTGTCAGACATATCCCTCGAGGCATAGTTCTTCTGGAAGATGCTGAAGTTGTGACGTTGTAGGACCAGGTTCTGTTGCGGTTCTGTGATGAAGCCTGTATATCCGTTAACGGTGGACAAGCTCCATGCCGGTGACAATCTCAAGGGTAACCACTCGCCTTCCCCTTCGAGCAGCAATGGTGGCCCCAGCCATCTAGATCTGTTAACGCTGAGGTGATGGCGGTTCAGCAGAATGGGGGCAGAAGGGTTTTTCTTGGATCGTGGGGAGATTTCCAGATCTGGCTAATTGAATAGCTGACCAGATGTGCGGGAGGAGGGATGAAGGGTGGCGTGGGGGAAGGTGAGGGCAGGGGCTTGAGGGTGGGAGATATGGGATGGGGGGGGAAGGGTGAGTGGGGGAGGGGGGGGGTGGATGGAAGAAAGGTGAGAATGAAAAGGGGAGGGGCCGGAGCATGAAATAAGGGATGTGAGGACACAGAGCGCAAGGGAGGGAACGGGGGCAGGCGGATGAGGAGGAAAAGAACGACCAAGGGAGAAAGGAGTTCATGGGGAGAGGAAGAGTGGAAGAGAGAGATAGATGGTCAAAAACTTTCATGTGTTCACAATCGCCGCAAGCAAAGTTCTAACCCATATCTTCAAATAGCCGGTTTGAAGCTCTTCCCCCTTTTGATACCTCGAACTCAACAATTCCAACTTTTGGTACCTAGCGGAATATTTGGCCCAATGTTGCGATGATATAGCAGAGATGATGCCAGACAGGCAGTGGGGAAAATTTTGATTGCCAGGGTTCAGACTTTCACCTCAGGCCATGCGATGTGGTTGATCAGGACATCCCATCCTACAAAATCCCAGATTTTATGTTTGTACCAGTCACGTACGTTTCCGTCGTCCCTACTGGCAAGCGTATGGACATCCGCATCCACATCGAGATTGTCGGAGGGGAAGCAGGTTTCTCTCAACGCATGCACGAACTCGCCCGTCTGCGCGCCAAACACGGCGTTCAAGAGGGTGTGCTGTAATGTCATCTTTACCTTTTGGGCGAGCACGAGCGATGTAGATCGAGCTATTAGGGGTGTTAGGTGATTGAGGAGAAAGATGAGGTGAGGGCCTTCGGGGATGAAGTTTCCTTGGGACAGGTGGCTGGTGGTGGTTTTGTTTTGTACTTGAATGAGGGTTGCTGTGGAGGTTGTGATGGTATCGTCCGAGAAGACGGAAAGAAGCTGGCCGACTCGTGTGAGCAGGAAGAAGAGGAGTCCGTCTATGATGTTTTGGTGCATTGGGTTCGAGGCTTCGAGGCTTTCGGCCATGGTGATTAGGAGGCAGCAGAGCTTTGGGGTTGTTTTGTCGTCTTTAGCAGATGCAAACGCGGACACATTTTGAGCATCTTTGCTGGTATTCTGTGTGATATGAGAGGCGGCAAGATCACCTATCCGGTCTAGTAGGTCTCGGAAAAGCTTGACGAAGCTGTACACGACTTTGCTTTGGAGCGCTTTGCCTGCTGGTGTTCGGTCTGATATGTCCCCGCTTTTTAGGAGCCGGCGGTATGTGTATGCGATTGCCTCAAGTTTGGAGTTGAGCTTGGAGTCCAGGTCTGTTTGGGCAATGCTTGCGCTTTGCTTCTGAGCTTGGGTGGTACTGTTACGAGGGTTAACGTTGATGGAATTTTCTGTGGCAGTAGAGGGGGTGATAGTGGAGATCATGCAGCTGATTTTAGTGAATATTCTCGAGAATATGGTGGCGAATTGTTGAGACCTGATCTCTTGCAGGAGATAATCGTTGTGAAGAAGAGTGGTGGCTAACATATCAGGTTCGAGCTTCTTCTGGACGGCGAAGGGCATCTTACTATATGTGCCTGGAGCTGAATCCTCCCATTCATCCATAGACACAGGTAGTAAGGTATCTTCGGACTGTGCAGTCGCCGTTGTCCTAGCTTGCTTTAAAACCGTACTATTCGAGCTCTCTGTCAATTCCACCACTCTCTTCCGTTTCTTCTGCGACGCAGCAACCGTCGACACCTGGTCCATCTGTGCATCCTGCCTTTCCCATCTTCGTTCTAAATCAAAGACCTTGGCCCGTAGCTCCACCACCGTCTCCTCGGATCTTTTGTGCGCGTCTTTCCAGAACCCCAGAGCATCGACATGACTGTGGATGTCCGTTGAAGTATCTGTTCGCCGACATTGCGTTATCCATGAGCGTAGCTGTGAAAGATAATCTAAAGGATATCATGAGATGCGACGTTAAGTCGGTGGAGTGGTTGGATACCTCGGACTGATATGTTGGCGGTCTTGGACTTGACAATGAACAGGGCGGTTATGAAATAGAGTAATTGCGGTTCAGAAGGTGTCGCTTGACTCGCATTGTCAGATGCCATCTACTTACAACGACTGATGCAGAGTAATCTTATGAAATGGGCTATGTTGTCATGATTGTTGTTGAAAACAATTTTTTAAAATTGATTGATGTTATGAATGTGCCGGAATTGACTAGGGCCAAGCAACGCAGTTGCTTCTACCGATCGATTTTGACCCCTTTTCACTAGCTTGCTGAAACCTTATTTTAATTCTTTGTACAGTTAACCATTCAAAAGGTACCTAAACCTATTACAGTTACCCATTCAATCTTCAATGATCGGTTTTTCTATTCGGCTTCGTGTTTACACTTCTAATAGCTATGTGTTTGAACACTGATCATTCGCTTCATGATCTACTTCATGGCCTACTTCATGATCTACTCCATAGTATGCTTCATACATGCTTCATAGCACATGCTAACTAGCTCAATAGAAAGCACCCTTCATGGCTCGATACCGAACTCCCTACCAAACTCCCTACCGAGCTTCCTATCAAACACCCCTCCATGGCTCCCTTCATGGTTCCCTACCAAACACCCTATCAAACGCCCTATCAAACTCCCTACCGAATTCCCTACCAAACTCCCTACCAAACGCTCTACCGATTTCCCTACCATAAATCCACCAAGCGTGAGAAGAAACATCATCGTTCCTTGTCCCACAAGTAGAACATTAAGTAACGTCTAACGAACGCCCTTCGGCCTGTCTTGACAACATCATCCTCTACTTGATGCTAGCCCCTTACCTTTGGGTATCACGGTGCCTTTTTTGCACAGCTTGCACGGAGCAGTGGAACGAAAGAGGGTCAATGGCAGAGGAAGCCGCTGCGTACTACTATGGCATGCAAACCTACTTTATTGTGAATCAACTATGTATAACGTAAGGTCATCTTCTAGATCTGCATCCTAATATGATTCATGCCCACAAACTTGACCATGCAGGCGCTTCTAGGTCGTGAAACTCCACTTAACGTCGTGGTAACGGCCAGTGTTAGTAGTCGCGCCTAGATCAGCAAAGAGATGATCTGAGAGATCGATGGATTGGCCACCGCACGCCGGGCACTTGTCGACGAGCTTGCCGGTGGCGGTCTTGCCATCGAGTGTGATGGTAGCCATGCGGCCGCAATAGGGGTTTCCGTTCGACTGATCGCCCATCATGCCTGCGAAGGAGATTACTTGAACGGTAAGAGAAGAGGGGGGTTGAATGGATGACTCACCATGTGCAAGAGCAAAGACATTCTCATAAGTGCCATTGTTAAGCCATCCGCAAGCGCCGAAGCCGCTTTTTTGAAATACCTCGGGAGTGAGTCCGGCGGTGGTATCGTAGACGGTGATGTCACCCGAGCAGGCGCCACCGATTTGGCCGCAGGCGCCACTGCCGGATGCATTTGAAGTGCTGAGTGGTTGGGCGAAGGCTGTGGCTGAAGCGACGGCAGCGAGCGTAGAAGCTATGTTTGGGGCGATTGATGCGAGCGTGGAGCTGATTTCTAGCAAGGGAGATGTTGTGCTGATAAGATTATCAGCCTGCTTCTGGACGGCAGAAGTTTGCCGCGAAGCTGGTGCTGAAGCGACGGTAGCGATCGAAGCGACAACGGGAGATGGGATTGTGAATGTTGAGGTGGTTGTAGGTGCTATGTATGCGACGATTGGTGCAGGCGTAGAGCTGGTTCCTGACGAGATAGACGGAAGAGATGTGATGCTGGAGATTGAAGGAACCTCGACTGATCCCAGAGCCTGTGAATTGTCAGCCTTCTTCTGGACGATAAGAGAAGTCGGGGCATGCGAAGTCTGTCCAGTGACCCAGGCTGTGATTGTAACTCCGATGGTTCGAACACAACTTTCATTAACCACATATTTTTTCTTCAACGGAGAGGTGATGACAAAGGTCAAGAATGCGGCGAAGACGCCGATGCTAATGTATTTCATTTCTGCCAAACACTATTCATGATGAGTATGTAAACGAGATATATATCAAATTAGTGACGGGAATGTTCAGTAAAACAGCATGACTGCCGAGCCATCAGCGTATACTTCGCGTATGCATTGCTGACGATAATCATAACGGGCACAAAAAGGTAGTCAAAGTAGCAGAATGCTTGAAGTTTGGTTGCTAACAGTGTCATTGTCTATCATATCAGTTGTTGAAGCCTAAACGCGAATATATAGAGTCATTCGGGTAGGAGCTCCGCCGCATGGTACACAAGATGAACAGACAGCAATATTATAGATACGAATTACTGCGTAATCTACACTGCAGGTCTGTGTTCAATGTTCCGGCATGCCCCACATCTTATATTCGTCTGCCAAAATCGTCGACACAGATCCAAACAGACAGATAGATGTAGGACGATCTTTCTTCCCAACTGTCAACCGTTCTCTTGCAAAACCTTCCGCCCAAGCCCTGGAAATGGTCCTGAATTATACTGTTTCTCCTCTTATCATTCGAAGGCCGAGGACTGACTGCCTCTTTCTTCTCACTTTGGCTTGAGTTGACTTGTACAACCTTCGGCGATTTACCTTCAACGGCGAACGCTGTCTTTCTTTTCGCAGCTTTCCGTTTCTCAGAACAGAGAACCCTCAGCCTTCATGTTATCGACGTTCAGATCTTCGTCTCAGTTCACTGCGTCTACGCATCTAGCTTTGAGGTTTGATTGTGTCTTTCGAGTGTTTTCAGATTGCCTACGGCGTGTAGAGCTGAAAGACAATATAAATGCCATGGGAACTTTGGAAGGAACGTTTCTTTGGCTAAATATGAATCCTGATCATTGTCGGATCGAATGAGTATCATGTAATTCCTGGGCTCCGAATGCTGCAGCACGAGTGCGTGAAGGAGCACTCATCCGCAGTACTTTTGAATGTCTCAAAATTGCTATTTGCCTTTTTTGGAATTTCAGGTGTGATTTGGTTGGTAATCTCCGCATCCATCCGACGCCGCATTCTTCCTGTTGGAAAGTATGCACATACGATACCCGGCCGGCTTGGCACTAGGGGTATTCATCCTTCCTGCCCACTTCTTCCTTCCGGATTTCTTACCAGATAGCTTCAATCCCATACTATATGCCCCATATGACCTCGTATTCCAACAGCCTTGACGACCCTTGGATTGAACCTGTCGTTCTGTGTTGCCAGCAGATCGGGGGAGTCCCTGGGTGCTGGCTCCAACCACGGCTGCCGACAGTACTGGATGGGACTTTCCATCCCTTGTGAAGCTCTCGCTTGCGCCGTGATGTAACCGTACTTTGTGTTGATTGCAGTCGATTGGCAGTGAATTATGGGAGGGATCGTCCTCGAACGGGTATATTGCTCGGACATTGAGGCGGACATCGGTCTGCCCCACCAAAGTCAGTCTTTCATTAGAGTTTCCCTCCACCGTCTTAAAAGTCTACAAAAATGTTTCTGCGTGGATAGGCAAGTCACACGCCCCAGCCCTATCAGCCCTATGAAGGCGGGAATTACCATCTCCCCTATTTCCAACAGAGTGATGCTTTACTTTCTGTGTCCATGAATGAACGAGAGTACTCAGCGTTAGGCACATATAGTAAGATGCTCTTCGTCGTCTTAAAACAAGCTCGAAGCTGATATGTCAGCCATCATCCATCTCCACAAAAATTACCTCCTGCAAGAGATGAGGTAGAAGAAACGGAAGTGAGTGGGGGCAGAATTAATAAGTAGAGGTCATTGTCTCTGTAGAAGCTTGCTGCGCACGGGTGCAAGACAGCCTGAGAATTAAGGGCGATGGGTGAAGGGTGCGCTAGATGGCTATTCAAGAGTATAACATGCTGCAGGCACCCATAAACCATCTTCAGTTCTTCACGCCCCTTCGGAATAGTTTATTGTCTGACAGCCCATATCGAAGCTGGATTACATCGACTGCCTTCACTTCTAAGTCAGAGCTGCCACAATCATCCTCCAACCATTCTTTCGGGGGAAGCTCTGCAGGCGTACAACACACCTGAAATTTTGGAACGCAAGGTCGAATGGGGGCATTTTGGTAGATGAGTTGAAGCTGAAAAGGAGTCTATGTAGGAGGAAGAAGGTAAAAACTCTGCTACCTCCCAAACTATCCCATGCATTCCCTTTCGAAACAAAGAACTAGTATTGTTGAAATATGTTATATGACATGATTTAACACACATCCAAAAACAACCTTGGCAGTCGGAAGAGTATGGTATGCATGACGCTATACATACCTAAATAGGATTGTTCCAAATTGTGTGTTCACATTATGGCCGATTCGTAAACTCAACAAGTATGGTGAATTCCATGCTTTCGTGTTCTGTAATCTCATGCTGGTGTTTTTGAGAGGCTGTCGGATCTTTTCGACAACCCCTCGCCTTAACCTCCAAATTCGCAGCGATAGCAAAAGTGTGAATCATGCAGTGACCATGCTATCACGTACCGCAGCAGTTGCATTGTATCTATTGCTCTGCATTAATAGAGGCGAGGACAACATGACTATGAATCTTACCATGCCAATTTCTTCCCCGCACTCGCAACGTTGTGATGATACTGCACAGCGGAGTCTTCTTGACGATCGCGTCCTAGAAGAAGCCTAAGGGCTACAGGCTCCGCATGCACTTTAGATCATGAAAGAAAGCTTTGAGAAGAAAGTGTTGAGGACGCCAAGGGGTAGCGAAAGAGAATGGGCAGTGATGGGAGGAGAATGAAGACTGGAATATTTTTCAACCAAAATATCTCGCCCACTTTCAGCTTCAAGCCTTTTTTGTATATACCCAATCCTAATGCTCTTCAGATATCATTAAGCCCCGTGCTTGTTGCGATAAAAGGTGGGTGAGAGACGAAAGCCGATTCCAGTGCTAAAGTCTGATTGCTTCCGTTAATCCTCATCAACTGGATGTATTGGTGATGGATGGCCCTTGAACAGAGGTGATCGACTTACAGCTATAGCATATAGTTCCATCAAGCAGACGAGGTCAGAGGCTCAAAAGGTTTTCCAAAGGTGTAACACTCCAACCGACTCGGCAATGCCTTGGATCTTCTTGTTTGCATGTGTTGGAATTTCAGGTGTGATTTGGTTGGTAATCTCCGCATCCATCCGGCGCTAGTGGATTCAGGGGATTCAGGGTATTTGACCTTCCTCCCACCTTTTCCTTCCTCCGGAGCTCCTACCTAGATAGCAACAACCAATATACCAATATGCCCCCATATGACCTCGTATTTCAACAGCATGGTCTATGCAACCTTTGACATGCACTCTTTTGTGTTGGAAATAGGGGGAGTTGGTAACCTCCGCCTCATAGGGCTGATAGGGCTGGGGCCCGCTAGTCGCCTCGAGTGTTAGCCGCATATGCTATTATTGAAGCTGACGGGACGACGCCAAGCTCTCCATCACCAGCATGCAGCCAAATAAATGCTCTTAAAACACGAACCACCCTATCTCTATGATGGGTGGGGCTCAAGGTCTGTCTCTACTTGGGAGCAGACAGTATCATCTGAATCTACACCTTTGCTCTAATTGCAGATGGCCGACGCCTCCATCACATGTAAGACAAGTCGAAAGGATTCTACTGCGGCACTGATTGTACACAGGCTATTAATACCTCAGTCTCACCCATTCGTATCGTCCACCCGTCACTGGCATCGGGCCCTCGGCGGTGCTGTCCGTGCCCGTCACCCACACCTCGTTGATAACTTGCCCTCGCCCGGTGGTGCCCCTACCGCCACGACTCCGGACGTCTGCATATTTGTGGGCTCGAGGGCAACGCAGAAATTGGATGAAGTGCCGCGGGTTCGACACACCCTCGAGCTCCCGCAGACGAGGGCGGGCAACAGTCCAATGCTGCGGGGCGAAGATGCTGCTGTAGATGTATACCTGCCGTTCCAGCTTCACCAGAGCCGACGCATGCCAGAGGCCCTTGACTGTATTCAGACAGCTGACGGTCAGGACTACCGCCGGACGGTTGAGCTCTTGATGCCATAGCGCGATTGTCCCGGCGGCAGCGTAGTGTCGGCATCTTCACGCCCTGGCTGCAGTCGCTCAAGATGTCTGAGGTTGCATCAGTCTCTACGTCCGGCGTGACCGCTCGATGCTCATACCTCTGCTTTTGCGCGCCGTCAGTGTATGCTACTTGCACTGGTATGACCTTAACGTTGAGGACCCCAGATTATTGACCCTACCATGTTCTCACCTTCCCAAGCCAGGCATTAATCGCCACCGTCGATGTCATGTGATTCCAGTAAGATGGCACCAAAGGAGGATTTTCCGCAAATGTCATGGTAGTCATGATAAAGAGAGAAGGAAACCACAGTCCATGCGATAGAAAGCATCACCCATGAGCGACTCGGATCGAGAACGATTATGGAAGATTGATTATTAGACCTGTGCCTTCGGTGAGTTTCAAATTATCGATGTCAACATCTGCAGGTCGAAATAATCATTGTTAGTGCGCAGATATATACAGTTTTAATGAAAGCTTTTGTTGAGTTAGATGTGAACCAAGCGTCCTTCAAAGGCACACCATACAGATCCCTGATGATAGATTCTATGAACTGTTTCTCGTGTTAACCCTTTCCTCATTATCCTCCTCACTCTCCACCCCAACCCCCCATTAGCTTTTTCCCTTTCTAAATCCTTCGTATTTGATTGCCTGTGTCAACGACGCATTAAACTTGTGGAAGCCCGATGTTCGGCCTATCGGAGATCCTTGTAAGCTACACCTGGCGACTCGAGAATATGGTCTCGGTGAGATGACAGTTCTGTAGTAATTATTTACTCTATGCACTACGTTTTGTTGAAAAAAGGGGAAGTTAGGTAGATCAACAGCAAGTTCTGAATTGCTTGACTGGTTGAATACACAAAGGCCTTGAAGGGGGGTAACTGTTTTTTGGTTGAGGATCATTACTTTCTAGCGACTTAATGCTTTAACATAGTGCTATGGTAGCAGGTGGACTTTGTGGTCCCTAGTCAACACAGTCCGCATGTGGTCTGAACTGTGCTCTCCGTTTTCATCCAGCCCGAACGGGAGGCAACGCAGACGGCAATGACAACAAGGCAACAGCAAAAGTACCAAGGATTCGGACTCAGTCATGCTTTCCAGAGCTGCAGAAGGCTGTCGGTGATCGCTACCATGTTCAACGCCAGGTGGATCCGACGACACCAGACTCCGGAGAGGTGGAAATTTATGGTCTGCAAAAGGCGAAAGAAAGGGCTTGTCGCAGATTCCTTGATAATGCGGTTAATGCTATCAGCAATGGAAGGGCCTGGTCAGTGCTTCGTCGTGCGGCAGAGTTACATGGGCTGGACGCAAGGCTTAGGGAGGCACTTCATTGTGAGGGTTTTGACGAGAAAGTGTGGCATGAAAGGGGTACAGCCGATAAAGACGACTGGCTTACTATGAAAGCTTGAGCTTAGGAGAAGAACCATACGCTTCACCCTTGCACACTATGATATTGCAGAAAATCTTCCACACCGTAGCAACGCCACACCTTATAGACCGGAAATATGAAAAAAGACGGATACATTTAGACCATGTGCACCGCAATCTCCAGCCGTATCAATCCATACTCGTGCTAAGGCGAACAGAAGCTTGATGAAACAAGAGCTCAATGCGGAGCGTGTGCGCATATTAAACAAAAACGGCCGCTCTCAAAGTAAAGGTCCTTCCCAATCTTCCTCATGCTCTTCGGACAGTGATCGGTTTGAGCCTCATACTTGTATAGAAAAGCGGCGAAATCGTCCGTGTCCCTTCAATGCTCCATGCTTTTATTCGAAATACGTAGTAGACGCTTGAGAAGGTCCCACTGCTTTTAGTTTGATTCTGGCCCATATTGCATGCATTACATATATCTTGGAGCGGCAGAAATGGAAGGCATGGTGCCTCTTGTTTGATTTCTCGATTTCTTGCGTTTCGCACTGAATGACATCAAACTTACCTTGCAAAGGTCTATAGCCTTGGGGACCAGGGAGGGGTGGGTCATGAGGAATCGCTAAACGCTGGCAATTATGAGGGTCAGAGCGAATATGTGCATATATTGACTGAATCTATCTAGTAGGTAAATACCCATCCACTAGCGCCGGATCAATCCGGATCAATGCGGAGAATACTAACCACAGGGGTAACAGTACTGTTCCCTGTTTCCAACAAATTGAATCCCTGACCACCTTCCTGTCTCCTCAAACCTCCTTTGCCAAACCCCTTCCTATCGAAGTCTGATTTCCTCCTCCGCCTATTACGCCTCTACGGCCAAGGGTTGATCGCGCTTTGGCCTTGGGCTGTACGCCCTCAAACGATGGAAACAGTTTCAAAGTCATTTTTGTACTTCTGAATCGCGAAGATTGCGAGTAGCTCTTACTGATTGTGTGTAATACGATATCTGAAAGCGATGCGAAGGTTGATGTATGAGATATATGAGAAGGCTTCGAAGAAGGTAGCCTTCGAAGCAGAGGTATGAGGTGACTTCGTAGAGGCGGGATAGGCTTCGAAGCATGAGGTAGGTTCCGATTCGGGCTTAGGTAGAACAAAGGGTAGAGCATCAACCGTGTGATCTTAGTATTCTTGTTGTACGGCCGAATGCAAAGGCGAAGGCGAGGTCTATGAGGGCGGCGAGGTGTTTAGGTAGCCGCATGGTCTTACGAGGTAGTAATGAATATCCGACGTTATAGTTCCTTATTTTCTTTATTTCCTTAGTTTCTTATTTCCTTATTTCCTTAGAAAATGAAAAAAATGAACAATGCTCGGGTTCGAACGAAATCTGATTGGTCAGACTTACCGAATCCAGGAAGACAGTTTTGCCGCCGACCTTCGAAGGAACCGCTTTAGGGGACGCTGGTACGAAGGCTTTGGTAGAGGCCGAAACCGAGGTTTCGGCAGAGAAGCGATAGGTGGGGTCAGGAAAGGCGCGTGGCTTCGAAGTCTACCTTCTACGATACTTCGCCATCTAGCTATTGACCTACTGGCTGGTCATTATCTCTACCTTCGCCCTCGGATACCTCGTCATCTAGCTATCGACCTACTGACTAGTCATTACCTTCGCCTTCGCCCTCGGAAACCTCATCATCTAGCTATCGTTCTATGTTATGAACGTGTCAGAAGTTTTCTAAAGCTCTATTGAACTGTTAAGATCCAGCTCAGATTGAGCTTGACGACTTATGCAAACTGCATTTCATGCCGCTGTGGAAAGAGAGTCTAGAGTGAGAGTACAACACACTTAAAGAAACCATTCGAGACTATGCTGTTCTTTTTTCTGAGAATCCTGAATGGCTGAAAGCCATCGATTCGATGGTGAAAGGTTTGTCTGACATGAATGTCTGGACAGTCGGTCTCTGGCTTTGCCAGGCAAAAGCCCAACGCTATGAGTGCTTCATCAGATTGCTCGAGCTTCCTCTTATTCCTGCGGTCGTTCATTATTAAATTCGGGGAAGTTTGTTAGCACAGATTGAGAGAATACCTACGCTGGAGGACTTCTGCGCCAAATTCCACAAGTCACTATTTTGGGATGGCAAACCGGAGAAGTTAGAGGCAGTTGATGTTTCTGTGGAAGAATGGGTTCGGCCGAATAATCCTAAGTTGGCTGAGAGGCTCAGTGCTCGAAGGTTTAAATGGCAGAAATATCTCCTTCAGGATCTTCTGTTTGGTGGCTTTAGATTGAGCGTCGAAATTCTCAGGAGCAAGTCGACTTTGATGCACAACTCTCGAAATTGGAATTAATGCTGAAGCAGGAGCAGCAGACATTTGTCAACGCATACTTAGATCGCGAAAGTTTTAACAGAGCCACGTCAGAAGAAGGGACCTGGCGACAGCAGCCCTCCGAACGGCATTTCCAGATGATGGTACGGGCAGAAGCTAAGTAATTGGGTGGAGATGAATTCGAATGGAGCGTCGTGATCTTTTCAATCCTCGCGCATCAAAGACTTTTCTCTGATTCTGAAACCACCACGACGAGATTGTTCTTGAAGAAATCGGAGTAAAAGCTATTAAGGGCGCATTGTGACTGCTTCAGTGAAATATTCTGATATTCATGAAACCGTCGAGCCTGGAGACTAGTACACTAGAGAAAGACGAGCCAGTGACAAACGCGGTCACCAGGCGCTTCAACGAACGAAGATCAGCTATACAGGAAGCCCTGACACCATTGAACATCAGGCACGGTAAACCATCCATCACAAATACAGTATATGTCCCGGGGCCGACACCTTCGAACTTCGTAGAATACCTGGATGCTAAAGACGAGTCCTCTTTAAACATCGAGATGAAGGTCAGCGACGTCAACAAAGGATTAGTTTGAATGTTGAACGGTGTCTTGCACTTATTACCTAATCTATTAGCAACGATACCACTGAGCTACGGCCCATGATCCTGGAGCCACTTTTAGCAATGTTCAGCCGGACGTTGTTTGAGCGCTGACACTGGCATCTTTAGATATCAGGTATTCAACCACCAGTTCATGGATACGCCTCGAGGACAGTGTGAGATGTCTTTCTGGAACAATACCATTACTCTACTAGGCCCTCTTCATCCGCGACCGGCTCTATTGGCAAACTGGATGACCAATCCTATTTCGCCCCGACGTACGACATGTACCTGCCATGTGGAGCGTCATCGAAAGAATGCTCATACTCGCGTTGCGGGGCTTGGTTGGGCTGTTCTACCGCCATCCGATCCGCAAAGTTTGATTTTACGGAGCTTAAAGGCAAAGAAGTGGAACATGCGATGTAGGTGTTGGACGGGTGAGGGAGCACCTTCATCCATTTCGTTCGCGAAAGCTAACTGCATCTTCTTGCTGCTCTCTTCAGATCTCCTATGGATCCAGCCGTCAAGATCTCCTCTGAGCACATATTACGAGTATCCGTGCCCCCCATCCTTCGCTTAGTGCTCGACAGCCATGCACCCCTAAAATTTCATATTTTTGATTCACCACCTTCAAAAATCCACCAAAATTCAACCACATGGCTTCTACATACGCTATAATCGAAGGTCGCATTCAGAAGGCTGTTGAAGCCATAAACACGCGTGAAAATCCTAATCGAGCCGAAATTGCGCGCGAGTTTCGCGTTCCATGTGAGCGACTTCGATCTAGACTACGGGGTTATCAGTCCAAAACAGAGCTTTAAAACCTGATCAGGAGTCAGCTTTAAGACAATACTTAACCAAAATGGATGAGTTAGGCCTGCCAGTTAGGCCACACTTGCTACAATCGACGGCAAACAAACTTCGTGCTCAGGACTTCCCTCGTTAGAATCCCCCACCTTCACTGAGCGATAGATGGGCCAAACGATAGTTAGATCGACAGCCAGATCCAGCTGGGTATTTAGCGCTGGGGTTTGAAGTCGTTAAGGATTCTGTTTTTAGTACCTCCCTTGGCGAAGCCCCGTTTTCTGTCAACTCTCATCGTGCCAGATCTGGTCCGACGCATGAATACAGAAAGGGATCGGTTTGATACAGCCTAAAGCATGGCGGGAGAGTTCCCAAATGAGATTCTGTTTCAGGTCTTCTCACTGGTGTCTACGCATCGAGGCTGCCTGCTTTGGCAATAGAGGGATAGGGTGTCGAGTATGTGAAGCAGTCAGCTAGAGCGGTGGTGCATGCACTGGTGACTGTAGTCAAAGAACTGACCGTAACAACCGATAATCCGAACTCCCTTATTTTTCACTTATCTAAGTATATTAGAGCATTATCTTCTTAGATTAACAATGACATTTTCTGAAGCAGATACTAGTTCAGAGGAGTCAGCTCATACTTCTGAAGATAGTGAGAACGAATATATCATATCAAGCATTGAATCCGCGACCTCAATTTCACCAATCTCAGATGTATCTCTACATATTGGGGCGAACTGGAAACAGATTGTGATATTGCTGAGATGGAGAAATGTTTGGGAAAAGCAAATGCATGTATTAGTCGCATAAAGACACGACGAGGACTGCACAATGAAACCAGCGAGCCCCATAGTAGAGTAGCGTAGGAATAGATAGTATGAGACTGTTTAAGAAGACTTTCTTCACAGGCGAAAACCTCGTTTCCCTGTCTGGGGCTTGTCCCATTCGCTCTCGCTGTAATAAATCCAGGTGAATTACGACGCACCATGGCGGTGAAAGCGTTGCTGTATCCATGGAGTCTAGGATGCTGTCAATCTTTCTGATGAACTGTCGGATCTTAGCCTGTCCCATATATATCGCGGAAGTGTGGATATCCCGCTTCATCTACGGCGCCTGCCTAGGATACAGTCGAAGGGGCTTGCCCGAGCCGTTTCCCGCTGCCGGGTTCCACGTCCATCACCTTAGAGCTTCGTGAGGAAGGAACAATTAAGAAGCGTTTTGGCTCTCACTGCTTCAAAGTCCTCCTCAGCTGAGACCGGCTGCTCAAATCACATCCCGTTCTCCAGTTCTGACCCTTCAAGAAATTCAGCTCCATGCTTCGCGATTAAAAACGTATCCATCGAGACGCTCTTCATAGTCGACCTTTGCATCTTCGAACCACGTTTTGGGAAAGTAATGCTGGCCGTATAACTGACCGCGCATGGTATAATCTTCTGGCAATCATGACAAGATGACAGGACGACTATGGTAATTGGGGGACTGTTGCCACAGCCAGGGTTTAATTCCGCTGTACTGCCCAATCGATCTCCCTACGTTTGAAGATCGCGTTCATTGATTCCCCAAATACCACAGTAAATGGCAGGACAAGTTGACAGAAATAGTAATCAGAAATAATCAACCAAGACTAGGTGACAGGACTCGATGACCTGCCTCGATGGCATGAATAGCTGACAGGACTAGCTGACAGATGACAGAGCATTAGATAACAGAACTAGTTGACTTCTGGTCCCGACAAATCGATGACCAGCTTACCAGGACCGTATTTCACGTCAAGGGCACCATGTCTCCGGTAATTCTGCAGACAGGCATTCAAGTGTTTGGGCTGTTCTCTCATGCAATGCAACTCGTCTTTAGTGTCCAATCTGTCCATCAAGGAATCGAGTTCCGTCCCTCAGCTAACTCCATTCTAAGTAGTAATCATACATAAAGTGTTTGGCGGTAACCATACATAACTTCAGCAAGTATTTGGCATATCCAGGTCTTAGATCGTACCTCATCCTTGTGGGCTTGGGGAAAGACCTTTAGATCCCTTTTGCCTTCTTCCAAGGTCTCTCTTCGTCGACGGTAGAACCCAAACCTCCTCTCTTGAACGTTTTCTTGCTGCTGTACTATGAGTTCAATTTCAAGACGGGAGAATTATACTTTCGTAAAAATGTTGCAATCGACGGCAAACGCCCTTCGTGCTCAAGACTTTCCTCGTTGGAATTCTTCACCTCAAAGCTAAACGAATCTATCATTCGATCTGCATGAAAGCACGAAGATAGTACTGAATAAAGTCCGAGCTATTGAAAGTTCGGTTCGATCTACTACATCATCACCTACTATAGACAATTCAGCCATTTGGAAAACTCCTGCTAGTCGAGCTGCAATTGCAAATCAGATGATTCATCTGATATTCAAAGAAGAACTATCAGAAGATCTTGAACAGAAGCTTGTAACGTTCTAAAAAGACGCTAGCGTCATGGCACGTAAAATGGAGTTGCTACAGGACCAGTTAAGCCAAATAGAAGCCGCTGAAAACGCTCGCAAAGCACGCCAAAAGCAGTCTAATGAGGTTCTCAAAATCGGAGGCATCTTGTACGTCAAAGATGCTTGAAGTATGACTCAAGATAGACAGAAATTGAAGGACGAGAGGCGGCAGGCTGGGGAAAAGCGTTATTTAAATGCACTAAAGAAGTGCCACAGGGCTACTAAGCCCCATAGGACTGCTCCCATTAAGCTAGTTCAGGCTTACCAGAAGAAATGGCGGGTTATTTTGAAGCAATTGCTTCAAAATCCTCCACTAAGCGAAGAATGAGCTTATCCGTACCCCGCCCTAAGCTCATCCTTCGCTTAATGTATTTTAATTCGGGGAAAATTTGTGAGTCGGGCTTTTTTTGCAGTCATTCAGAGGGTCTCTAACCCAAAGGGGCTTATGCAAAAGAGGTTAAACCGAAGGGGGCTGAGTCACGGAATCACATCTGAGAACCGAGGCAAGTGAGACAGAAATAAGGTAGGTGACATGCTAAGGTAGTTGACAGAACTAGCTGACAGAACTAAACAACATTATGTGAAAGGAAAGAGCGAAGATCACTAGTCTTGACGAGTTCAGAGTATCACATGCATCTTCATGTAGTCACATGAGATAGGCACACATTTACTACCTACCTACCTACGTGTATCTAGCCTACCTCCTGGATCTACCTATCTACCTACCTACCTACTACTACTACTACTACTACTACTACTACTACTACTACTACTACTACTACTATACCTTCTGAGCTCTGACTACTAGGTTGAGCAGTATCACTCCTTTACATTGGAGCCGACAGCGGGGCTCTTCTAGTCAGTCATCTCAGAAGCTAGTCAGTATCGTATCTGCCTTATTACGATCACCTATTCAGTTAGCTGTTGATTCGTCTCGCTCGGCCGTACATCAAGGGTTACTGAGAGCTTTGCCCTGATTCTACCTAAGCCCGGATCGGCCGTACAGCAAGAGTTACTGAGAGCTCTGCTCTTGACCTACATAAGCCCCGATCGCTTCTACTTCGAAGCCTACCTCCTACGAAGTCACCTCATCTAAGCCCTCACCTCCTCCGCATTCGGCCGTACAGCAAGAGTTACTGAGAGCTCCAGCTCTTGACCTACATAAGCCCGAATAGCCTCTACTTCGAAGCCTACCCCCTACGAAGCCACCTCATCTAATCTTCGCCTTCGCTCATCTAGCTACCGACCTACTGGCTAGTCATTACCTTAAAAACGCCTCGGATACCTCGTCATTGAGCTACCGACCTACTAGCTATTCAACATATTCGCTTCTTGTCACTTTGCTCAGGTTGCATCTATACCTTCGCCTTCGGCTTTCGTCTTCCGTCTTCCGCTTTCGGCTTCGGCTTCGGCTTCGGCTCGCCAGTATCATCATCGAAGGATCAGGTTGATGCTCAAGGGACGAGCATCAGATGGGTGAGGGAAGAATGTCATGGGGCGAAGCCTTGTACCTTCAGGGCCCTCGGAACAGTATTGATCTGGCCGCACCTTCAGGGCCCTCGGAACAGTATTGATCCGGCCGCACCTTCAGGGCCCTCGGAACAGTATTGATTCGGCCGCACCTTCAGGGTCCACGGGGATATTGGCTACTCTCTTAGTTTCCTTGTCTGAGGAATTTTGAAAGCTACTTATTTCCTTACGACCAAAAGCGTTCAGCTACTCCACGACTAAATCGATAGCTTCCTCGGTCTCTGTATGTAACAAGATCTCAAACCATTCCTCTTCAGCAATTGAAATCCAACGAGTCTTCGACGAAGCAAATCACTAGCAGAAAGCGTTTCAACAACATTGATGAGCAGACCTTGACTTCCTTGACAATTATGACGAGAAAGTCAGACGGAAGGCACCTTACAGAAGTTCAAATCGCAGACTTTTCATTCAAGCAGTGCGTCGCCCCGATCTACCTCTCATGGACGCATATTCCTATCGACTAAAGCCAAACAACCAGTCGGCTCCCTCTCTTTAACCAGCTGGTTGCCAGCTTGTGGGATCAGCCGGTTCAACAACCAGTCGGCTTTCTCTCTTTATGTGGGATCAGCCGGTTCATCCTCGATATCAGGGTCGAAACCACACTTGTGGCTTTAGTCGAGTAAGATAGGAATGTGCGTTCAGAAGAGGTAGATAGGGGCGATGCACTGCTTGAATTGAAAGTCTGCGATTTGGACTTCTGTAAGGTGCCTTCCGTCTGACTTTCTCGTCATAATTGTCAAGGAAGTCAAGGTCTGCTCATCAATGTTGTTGAAACGCTTTCTGCTAGTGATTTGCTTCGTCGAAGACTCGTTGGATTTCAATTGCTGAAGAGGAATGGTTTGAGATCTTGTTACATACAGAGATCGAGGAAGCTATCGATTTAATCGTGGAGTAGCTGAACGCTTTTGGTCGTAAGGAAATAAGTAGACGTCAATGAGTATTGGGGGTAATATTCGAGGAGGATAAATCAAGGCTTCAATCCGTTTGATTCAAGTCGTAACGGTATCTTGATGGCTAGAAGAACGTACGCAAACAAGATACACTCTGCCTATAAGATGAGCTGTTACTCTGCTTAGTAGATTTTCCGCATTGATACTCACATTCCTCGGAGGTGATAGCCTCTATATACCTGCAAATTAATACTCATATGAGATTTCATGATGACAACGCTAAGTCGACATCTTGAGAACAGAGTTCGTGAAGATGCTTATCTGCCCATAATCAGGGTGCCACGGGTGCCTATCTCATGTGGCTACCGGCCGGTCCCACAAGAAGGAGCTGGCTGGTTGTTGAACCGGCTGGTCTCATGAGAGGGAGCTGGCTGGTTGCGAAACCGCCTGGTCCCACAAGAGAGGGAGCTGGCTGGTTGATGAACCGGCTAATCTCAGAGGAGGCTGATTAATATCAGAGCTTGTGGGCCTGAGAGAGCCTTCGAGCTGAGGGAGCTTGTTGGCCTGAGGGAGCCTTTCAAGCAGAGGGAGCTTAGAGAGTCAGAGAGGTCTTCTGAATAGCTGCAGGTGCTTCGCGTCAACGAGGTCTAGTCTACGATAGATAGGCCTGCGCAGGAGGGAGTGTTGAAATGAGATGCTTAGGCCGATAGATTAAAAGCGGAATGAATCAACGCATCCCGTCTGGTTGTATTTTCGATCATCGAGGGGCCCAAGCAGGATGCGGATTTACAGGCTTGTACATGAGTTCTGTATTTATGTGATTAAAGATAATATGAAAATAATGTTGCTATTGCTATCCAAACTCTATGATATAGCAGGAGGATTATCATACTGCTCTTTCTTTCCCCTGTCCCTATCCTTCTGATTCATCTTCCAACTCCGCCTTCTGTATCTCAAAAAGCAGAAAGCGTGGGAAATACACTTCTGCGTCGTTGCCTCAGTTCTCAGACGTGTCACTAACCACATTACAAATCAACCCGTTTGATTTACTAGGTTCGTTGGCTGCCCGAGCAAGTCTGTTACCAATGGAAAGCAACGTTGCCTCAGTTCTCAGACGTGCCTGCATCGCTAAACCCCTTCGGGTTAGCCCCACCGCTAAGCCTCTTCGGGTTAGCGCCCTGCTGACTTCGCAGCGTACGGGCGGCACGTCTGAGTGCAAACCTCTGTAATTTAGGTTGATCTGCGTTATTTTGGTGACAGCCCGCACATCTTGCCTCGTTAACTTTTGCAAGTCACAACATTCTTGTTTGCGACGCGATCATCAATGCACAACATGTAAATCATAATGTATGTGAACTTGCGATAGTACTTTCACATATGCTCTATCTGATGCGTCTAATTTAAGTATCAATAAAATTCTGCGAGATCGATAAATTGCGTCGTCGCATCATCGAGTCGACTGCGTGCGATAATCCGAGTAGTCGAGCAGCGCGATCAAGAATATGCTAGCTTCTGTTTTTTGCTCTCGTCGCTTGATGTTTCATGATCATATCGTCGACTGAACTCGGTTGAACTTGCATCGTGTTGAAAGGTGAAGGTTTGATTCAAACGTTCTTTTTGATGATCAAGAAAGCGCGCTAAGTCGTTTCGATAGAGCGTTTGATAGAAAGTTCGATAGAGAGTTCAATAGGGAATCTGATAGGGCGTCTGATAGGGAATTTGATAGAGAGTATGGTAGGAAATAGGATAGGGAGTATGGTAGGGAGTAGGATAGGAAGTATGGTAGGGAGTATGGTAGAAAGTATGGTAGGAAATATGGTAGGAAATATGATAGAGAGTATGGTAGGGAGTATGGTAGGGAGTATGGTAGGGAGTATGGTAGGGAGTATGGTAGAAAATATGGTAGGAAATATGGTAGGGAGTAGGATAGGGAGTATGGTAGGGAGTATGGTAGAAAGTATGGTAGGAAATATGGTAGGAAATATGGTAGGAAATTTGGTAGGGAATTTGGTAGGGAATTTGGTAGGGAGTTTGGTAGGGAATTTGGTAGGGCGAGTAGGTGAAGCGAGTAGGTGGGCGAGTAGGTGGGCGAGTAGGTGAAGCGAGTAGGTGAGCGAGTAGGTGGGCGAGTAGGTGGGCGAGTAAGTGGGCGAGTAGGGTGGTGAGCATGTAGGATGGTGAGTAGGTATGCGAGTAGGTAGGGTGGCGAGTAGGTAGGCGAGTAGGTAGGGTGGTGAGTAGGTAGGCGAGTAGGTTGAAATCGTAGAATAGATAAACAGAGCGAACAAAATGTAATTAATTCAATAATACGCTCATACTTTACTGCATCAGGTAAGGCGACAGGCAAAGTTCGGTATTATTTCCAAATTAACGCAGATCAACCTAAATTACAGAGGTTTGCACTCAGACGTGCCGCCCGTACGCTGCGAAGTCAGCAGGGCGCTAACCCGAAGAGGCTTAGCGGTGGGGCTAACCCGAAGAGGCTTAGCAGTGGGGCTAACCCGAAGAGGCTTAGCGACGCTGGCACGTCTGAGAACTGAGGCAAAAGCAACGCAGTTTTCAGCTATTGCTGACTCAGAACTTATTTGATAGATTATTGCGATCATGTAATAGGTTAATTAATATTTAATTTGACTAACTAAACAATAGCTATTTACACAATTTAATATATGCGCTGGGAAAGTCAATGGGAAAGTCAATGAGGAAGTTAATGAGGAAGTCAATGGGTAAACTAATGAGGTAGGAAGTCATGAAGAGAGTCATGAAAGAAACCATGAAGGCTGTTCGATAGAAAGTCATGTAGAATGTTCAATAGAGAGTCATGTAGAATGTACGGTAGGGTCATATTTGATGCTCGGTAGGGAACAAATTTGATTCTTGATTGCAAAGCAATTCAAAGCTTGGTAGAGAGCCATGTAGGAAGCCATGTAGAGAGTCATGTAGAAATCATGAAGGCTGTTCGGTAGAGGCATATTTGGTGCTCAATAGGGAACAAATTTGATTCTTGAATGGTGAGTAGAATGGTGAGTAGAATGGTGAGTAGAATAGTGAGTAGGATGGTGAGTAGAGTGATAAGTAGGGTGGTCAGTAGGGTGGTCAGTCGAAAGGTCGGTCGGAAGGTCGGTAGAAAGGTCAGTAGATAGCTCAGTAGATAGCTCGGTAGAAAGCTCGATTGAAAGGTCAGCAGAAAGGTCAGTAGAAAGGTCAGTAGAAAGATCAGTAGAAAGGTCAGCAGAAAGGTCAGTAGAAAGGTCAGTAGAAAGATCAGTAGAAAGGTCAGTAGAAAGGTCAGTAGAAAGGTCAGTAGAAAGGTTAGTCGAAAGCTCGATGGAAAGCTCGATGGGAAGCTCAGTAGAAAGCTCAGTCGGTAGCTCGGTCGGTAGCTCAGTAGAAAACTCAGTTTGGTAGGAAGTTCGGTAGAGCGTTTGGTAGGGAGTTTGGTAGGGAGTTTGGTAGGGAGTTTGGTAGAGAGTTTGGTAGGGAATTCGGTATCGCCTTTGGTAGGGAATTCGGTAGAGCGTTTGGTAGAGCGTTTGGTAGAGCGTTTGGTAGGGAATTTGGTAGGGCGTTTGATAGGGAGTTTGGTAGAGAGTTCGGTAGAGCGTTTGATAGGTAGAGCGTTTGGTAGAGCGTTTGGTAGAGCGTTTGGTAGGGAATTTGATAGGGCGTTTGATAGAGAGTTTGGTAGAGCGTTTGGTAGAGCGTTTGATAGGGAGTTTGGTAGGGAGTTTGGTAGGGAGTTTGATAGGGAGCTGGGAGTTTGGTAGGGAGTTTGGTAGGGCGTTTGGTAGGGAATTCGGTAGGGGGGTTGGTAGAGCGTTTGATAGGGAGTTTGGTAGGGTGTTTGGTAGGGAACCATGAAGGGAGCCATGAAGGAAGTCATGGAGGGAGCGAGGGGTGTTTGATAGGAAGCTCGGTAGGGAGTTTGGTAGGGAGTTCGGTATCGAGCCATGAAGGGTGCTTTCTATTGAGCTGGTTAGCATGTGCTATGAAGCATGTATGAAGCATACTATGAAGTAGGTCATGAAGTAGGCCATGAAGTAGGCTATGAAGCATATATGAAGCATACTATGAAGTAGGCCATGGAGTAGGCCATGGAGTAGGCCATGAAGTAGGCCATGAAGTAGGCCATGAAGTAGATCATGGAGCGAATGACGAGTGTTCAAACACATAGCTGTTAGGAGATATAGAAGGCATATTGCAGAAGGTAAAAGCACGCTGTTAGCGATGAAGAACGAAGTGAAGAACGAAGTGAAGCAGCGTAAAGACGAAGCCGAATAGGAAAACCGATCATTCAAAATTGAATGGTTAACTGTAATAGGTTTAGCTTTAGTTTAGCTTCCGTGATCTTGGCAAAAAGAGTCAACCGTTTTACAAAGAATAAAGAGCCAATCATTCTACAAAGAATTAAAATAAGGTTTCAGCACGCTAAAGCTCGCTAAAGGAAAAGGGGTCAAAACTAGGTTCGTTGACTGCCCGAGCAAGTCTGTTACCAATGAAAAGCAACGCAGTTTTCAGCTATTGATGATTCGAAACTTATTTGATTGATTATTGCGATCGTATAGAAGTATGCCCGGGCCCGTGCACGTTCCGATCCCGTGCACACCCTAAACCCAATTAGCCACCCATACTATTTTTATCATTATTCAACCACCATTCATAGAATCAAATTGCAATTAATATAGAGAGTTGTCGATATCTATATGAAGCTTCCGAGCTATAGAATCAATCATCAAATCGCTTAGGAGCTTTGTTTTGCCTTCCAGCTCGCGTAGACCTGATTTGACTTGGCCTCCTTTCCACCTCCTCAATAGGAACAAAATCAGTGGATTGCTGTACTTTCACCTCTTTAGACTTCTTCTTTTGCTCTTTCTGAAGCTCTTTAGCCTTCAGCTTTTGCTCCTGAACTAGACGTCGTTGCTCCAATTCCTTCGCCCGTAGCTTCTTTTTTCGCTTCGCTTCTTCTTCTCGCTCCGCCTTCTTTTTTTCCCGTTCCACCTTTCTTTCAGCTATTAAACGCTGTTCCTCTAGCTTTCTAAGCTTCCTTTGTTCCTTTTCATCCGCCTTTTGAATAGCAGCTTGCTGTTTCTCTTCGATTCTTTGAATTTGACGGTCACGAGCCGCCTGAATCTTATTAGGACTAAAAAACACCCCCTTTGCCTCACTATTAACCCCTAGATCGTCAAATAAAGGCTTTCCACGTCGTCTGCGACTTCGCTCAATACGTACTGTTCGTCGAAGACCTTCGTTTTCTGCTTTCAGAAGAGCAACATCTGTAGTAAGCTTTTCCATCGTATTGTTCAACCTACGAGCTTCCGGACCAATTACTTCCCCTACAACTGACTTCATTAATTGTCGAATCATTCTTCAATCAGCTTCGAACAATGCTGAAGAAGAAGAATGACTTGAATCAGGTCTAGCGTTCGATTTAATCTGCTTTATGACCTGTGACGGATCGAAAGGCTGCAATCCCGTCTTTTCCCATCCACTTTTAATGTTGGCAGGCGTGAAAGCAGCTTGATATGCAGGCCAAAATAGATCAAAGAAGTCTCTTTTTGATATTCGAGAAAGTCCTTGACTCTTAAAGATCCAGTCATTCAGGTTTTGCGAGTAGTAATTGGCCAAAGGATTGAATAAGCTGACATTCAGAGGTTGAAGACGATGAGTAGAATGAGGAGGATATAAAGCCACGAGCACCTTGTTCTGCTCACACCAGTCAAGGAACTTCATGTTGATATGACTGCCATGCCCGTCAACGAATAGAAGGCGATAATCGCGGGAATTTCTGGCTTTTGACCTCGTATTTCGGTCAAATACGGTTGTGAGCCAAGAGTAGGCCAATTCATCGTTAGTCCAGCCAGTAGCGGAGGAAGCAAAGAAGCAGGATTGCTCTTTGGAGTCATATTCAGTAAGCCAGCTATCCTGAATATTGCCTGATTTCGCCTGGTAAATGATCGAAGGGGGTATATAGGTCAGATCCATGCAAATGGTCGCAATCAAGGTGATCCATTCTCTATTGCCGTCTTGACCAGCACCCAGCAATTTGCCACTGTCTAGATGCTTTAAACTAAAGACTCTTCGAGTCTTTTGAAGCAGTCCAAGTAGAAAGCCCTTTTCGTCCATATTGTATGTGTTTGAAGGAAGAACCTCATATTCTTCGATTTTTTGCTTTACCTACCCCATATTAGTATGAAATTAAACGTAATGAAGGCACTTACTAGGTCAAAATAAAGCTGATATTGATATGCATTATCGGCTTTTTTTCGCTCTAGATCAGCTCCTTGTAGAAACTTTGACTGCAGTATATCTGAATGACGTCGAACGAACTCGTAGGACCAGTTTTTGCCTGGCTGTTTTCCAGATATATTATACGCAAAAACGCGAATCATCGCATTGGGAGGGGGTATACCACGCTCGGTAAGCTTGTTGATATAGCGAATAAGCTCTTTTTCTTGTTGGTTTGAAAGAATTGACGTCGTTTGCTTGCTTTCCTTCACCGAGGCCGTTATACCCCTATGTCGTCGCGACAGCGTGGTTCGATTGATATTGAATTTCTTTGCAGTAGCAGTGTAGTTAGGTGAGTCTTGCAAAGCTAAATCAGCAAGCGCTGCTTCAATTGAAGCCATATTGAATTTGTAATTGATTTTTGAAGAAAGATGAAAGTAGTAAAGTGGGGTGTGCACGGGACCGGAACGTGCACGGGCCCGGGCATACTTCTAATAGATCAATTAATAATTAAGTTGACTAACTAAGATAAATGATAGTCAATATTCTCATGAATTCTGAAGGTGCGGCTGAGTCATGATCGGGAAACCCCTATCAATAGTAGTCAATCTTCTCATGAAAGATGCGGCTGAGCTGCTAGGGAAACCGTTATCAATAGTAGTCAATATCTTTATGAGAAGGTGCGATCGAATCAATACTGTTTCATGAGTAATTGAGATGTGAGACTTCGTCTCACGACATCATGAAGGAATGTTTGGTAGGAAGCTCGGTAGGAAGTTCGGTTGAGAGTTTGATAGGAAGTTTGGTAGAAAGTTTGGTAGAAAGTTTGATAGGAAGTTTGATAGGGAGTTTGATAGGGATTTTGGTAGAGAGTTTGATAGGGAACCATAAAGGAAACCATGAAGGGAACGATGAAGGAAGCCATAGAGGGAGTTCGGTAGGAAATGATGAAGGGAGTCATGAAGAGTGTTTGGTAGGGAACCATGGAGAGAGCCATGAAGGAAGCTATGAAGAGAGCCATGAAGGAAGTTCGGTAGGGAATCATGGAGGAAGCCATGGAGAATGTTCGGTAGAAAGCTCGGTAGAAAGTTTGATATCGAGTTTGGTTGAGAGTTTGATAGGGAATTTGGTAGGGAATTTGGTAGGACGTTTGGTAGGAAATTTGGTAGGGAATTTGATATCGAATTTGGTAGGGAATTTGGTAGAGCGTTTGGTAGGGAGTTTGGTAGGGAATTTGGTAGGGCGTTTGATAGGGAATTCGGTATCGCGTTTGGTAGGGAATTTGGTATCGCGTTTGATAGGGAGTTCGATAGGGAATTTGGTAGGGCGTTTAATAGGGAGTTTGGTAGGGCGTTTGATAGGGAATTTGGTATCGAGCCATGAAGGGTGCTTTCTATTGAGCTAGTTAGCATGTGCTATAAAGCATGTATGAAGCATACTATGAAGTAGGCCATGAAGTAGGTCATGAAGTAGGTCATGAAGTAGGTCATGAAGCGAATGACGAGTGTTCGAACACATATTCTAGCTGTTAGAAGTGTAAACACGAAGCCGAATAGAAAAACCGATCATTGAAAATCGAATGGTTAACTGTAATAGGTTTAGCTTTCGCGACTTCGGTAAAAGAGTCAACCGTTCAAAGAATAAAGAGCCAATCATTCTACAAAGAATCAAAATAAGGTTGACGCAAAAGGGGTCAAAATCAGCCGGTAGAAGCAACTGCGTTGCTAACTAGGTTCGTTGGCTGCCCGAGCAAGTCTGTTACCAATGGAAAGCAACGCAGTTTTCGGCCTTTGCTCACTAAGATAATTCGATTAACTTGCCTAGACTTCAGTACCTCAGGCGTGCAATGGCTAAGCCCTTTCGGGTTAGTCAAGTAACTAAGCTCTTTCGAGTTAGTCAAGTAACTAAGCCCTTTCGGGTTAGTGCACTGCTTACTACGAAAGCTGCATTTGCGAGTCTGGGGTTGCCTCAGGACCTTAGACGTAGTAGATGGAGCCAAGCCCCTTTGGGTTAGCCGCCTTGCTTACTACACAAGCTCCGTCTACTAAGTCTGAGGCCAGAACCCCGGATTACAGTCAGATCTTTGTTATTTCTTGAAAAATACCGAGATTCGACGCCGCCTTGCCTATTGCGGCAAATAAACGGACATCATGCCGTTCTGACCGGATTAAAATACATATTCGCTTGTAATATATTCACAGTATAGAAATAACTGCAATGCAACGTCTATGAACATGTGCGTGTTTAGGGCGAGACTGATAATTTGTATGCCATGTGATTCCATACGGCCTACGGTGCTAGACGGATTTAGGAATACATCTACTGTATAGCAATGACACGTGAGTACTGCGTATCTATGAGCTAAGGTTTATGATGTGAGTTATGCGCATTACTGCGGACATTGTGGGCAAAACCGCATGGCGCGGCTTTGGCATAGGCCTATCTGCCCTAACGTACATCCCCTGTCGCTTCACCACTGCCCTTTTCCTCCAAGTTCATCTGTCCCATCCCTTCACCCCCACTCTTCTCCTCTTTGCTCACTTGCTCCTCCCCCTTTTCCTTTTCTTTGACACTCTTCTCTTCCATAGCGTGCTTCTTGGTCTCGATAGTGGTTCCGTCCTGGCCTTCCGGCGCCTGCAGGACTGCCCGATACCCAACCTTGAAACTGAACTGGGCGCACCGGAAGGTCTCGAATGAAGGGCGGATGAGGTATTGATTCGCATCAAAACCCTCCTGGCCCATCAGGCAGTGTATGCCTCGCCACCATTTGTAGAAATAACCCTCCTCGTTTTTCTTCACGACCTTCTCGTCGATGTCCACCTCACCTTCCTTCATGTAAATTTTGGCCGCATGCCCGAGAGGTACTCGCGTTGCCCTTATCATCCCCGCCTTGTTCAAATCCGCAGGCCAGTTCCGGTGCAGAGCACTGGCCTTCATCGTGTTAATAACACGTGATATGGTAAGGTCGTCGATGCGGACCCCGGAGGTGGGGATTTCCCCTAAGTTGTTGAGAGCGCCATTTATGAAAAGGCGGTAGTTATCATATCTACCAAACGACACGAAGGCCCCCCCAACAGGAGCGATGGGGCTCGGGTTCTTCAAATCGTAAAGTGTATAATGGCTTGTATCATATTTTTTGTAGCTTGGTGTTGGGACACGGGCCGAGCTCTTGACTGTCCTTTTCCCTTTTTTTGTCGGGCTGTCTGAGGGCGATGGGGTGGGATCGCTCGAGGCCACCCCACCTTGAATCATCGTTGTCTTCATTCTTTTCTTGCTTGGGGTGGACAACACCTTATTTTCATCCTTCTCCTTGGAGTGTTTGGCTTTCTGGCGAGGGATCAAGGAGACTTTCTTCTTGCCCCTCCCCATCGCAGGGTCTTCAGAGAGTTTAGAAGCGGGCGTGATAGTCGATTTGCTAGAGACAGCCTCGTCGACAGCATCCGCGACAGCATCCGGGTTAGAGAGTTTCGAAGCGGGCGTGATAGTCGATTTGCTAGAGGCGGCCTCGTCGACAGCATCCGGGTTAGAGAGTTTGGAAGCGGGCGTGATAGTCGATTTGCTAGAGGCGGCCTCGTTGACAGCATCCGGGATAGAGATTACAGGAGCGTCTGGCAGTTTCTAACGAACGATGGTCAGCAAGACTGGATATGTTTGTGGATAGAGAGCGTAAGAGTACATTGTCATCACCCATCAACAGACCCGCAGTCATGTCCTCGGTGTTCATGATGTAGGTGAAGAGAGCGTGTATTAGTGAAATTTTCGTGACAAGGCAAAGCCAGTTTGGTGGTCCCTGAAAAGTGTTGAAAATTTTAGGAATTGAAGTTCGAAAAAAGTGCGGCAGGCAGTGAAGTACCGAAGTTTTAAAGACTACCTGAATGTGTTATTGATCTGAAAGTGAATGGTCTGAAAGTGAATTTTCTTTGTTTGTTTATATATTTCTCTCATCTTTGGCTTTGTTTCTTTCAACTCTTCTTCCCTTCATCCATTCCCTTCATCTTTCAGCTTCGATTGTTTCATTCAATCATACTCTAGGATTCATCATCTATCTATCGGTTTTGCGCTGACCCCTATCTTCTATTCACCTTGACGATGAATTCGGATAGTAGCAGTGAGGTGGTGGCGATCGTCGCAACAAGTCGACCATCGTTCAGTGAGCTGACGGTACAGCTCGCGATGCGCTCTCCAGCAGAAGTACGAAAGATCACAAGCGAATGGATAGTGAGCCAAGGGGGTCAAAGCGAGCAGCTGAATGGGATTGTTGATATTTTCGAGCAAGCCAGTCTGAACCTCGAAGGGCTGAATGAAGTGGTGATGGAGGCATGGGGAATGCTTGTTGACGGCAAAACATGGATGGCTCGATTTCCATCTAGGGAGGACGCGATCAATTCACTTGACAATCCACAGCTGAGAGACCTCCGGATGCGCGCCTTAGGAAGTCGAAATCGAAAGGAAAAAGCGGTGACGGCCATCAAGCAAAAATGGGGACCAGGTACCTATGACTGGCTCTTCGAGACGCTGGGAGAAAACTATCTATATAATGTCGCTGCTGTGGCAGACCAGTATACCTTCGAGGATGCGAGTGCTATCGTCCGTCACATTACCATGGATCGCCTTCGAAAATGTCAAACGGGCCGTGGATCGACTAGATCCATCATTTCAAAGGATTGGCAAGAGCTAAGACTGATGGAAAAGAGCGAAGTGAGGCAGCTTCTTCTCAGACCGCCGCCTACAGCTTCTGAGCTCGCCGGTTTCGAGACTACCCTGATTCAACTAGATCAGTCAAAGCGTGGAATAGCCAATGTCAATTCTACTAGTGAGAGCCCTCCTAGGAAACGTCGACGATATCATAGAGAGGCGGTCGAAGAAACAACTATTCAGGACGACAGCGATGAAGAGATGCAGGGTGATAGCCAAGACGAAGACACTCAGAGCACTATAGATAGTGATGTTGAGGAAGAATCCGAAGAAGAGGACGATGATGCGATAAGCCAAGTGAAATACCAGGAAGGCTGCGCATGTAGAGGAATAGAGAATAGTCTACTCGAACGGATTAAAAGGAAGAATGCCGGAACATCTGGAATCAAAAACGAGACTGAGTGCATCGCGGCACTACGCATGGTCATCAAGTCTGCGCCACGAGGAACAAATCTCGAGCACGTCTGCCACAAACATCTTCATGCCCTGGCTGGTCACTTTGGCCTGCAGGTAAAAAAGCTCAATACACCGGCTTTGAGGTCCCGTCTACTGGCATGTTGGCAGAACCGTGGCGATCTAGACGCGTTTAAGGTTAGTCCAGCGCACACCACATGGTTTCGGTTAAACTCCCGGCCTTGGGTTGAAGATGATGATCACGGCGTGTATGCTTGCCGAGCGATCAGAAAAAACCTGATGCCGGAATTGACAGTGGGCCAAGCGGCAGCAATAGTCGACGAGATCGGAGGTCTGGGGGCGTGGGCTACCTGGCACGAGGAGGGCAACCTCATAGTTCAGGAGATGTTTGCATGGCTGTGGGCTGGCGTCGAGTTCGATGGGAAGCACGAGCCTGGCATCGGTGACCTGATCACAAAAGAATTCGACCTTTATCTTCACCATCAGCGGGAACGAAATGCACAGTCAAACAAGGGCTGGTTGAGAACCATGTTCTACTCGCTCAGCCAACAGATCATTAGGCAAGACATTGAGTACTGGACCCTATACGCATGTCTCCGCCCGGATCTTAACACTCGGCTTGTATCTTACCCCTATTATGCTAAATATGTCCTGCCCGGCGATCCAACATTCTTCCGCCACATCGATATGAATGTCAATAAATATCTGGAAGACGGACACGGGGGCAACATTATCCAAGGATCCGTCTCATTAGACGTCGAGAACGCTCACGGTTGCACAGAAATTGTGCCTGGGTTTCATAATCATATTGAAAACTGGTGGAAAAAGGTGAAGGCCCGGGGGAGAGCACCAAATGGGCATGTACATGGCCTTGAGAAAATTTACCTCAAAGAGGATATCGCCGAGTACGGGGATTTCGTTCCTGTCCCATGCCAACGTGGTGGTGTCCGGATGACAATGCCAGAAATCCTTCACGGGTCCACGCATAACAACGGCGGGGTTGTTCGAAGAACCATTCTCCCATGGTTCGTAGCTGTCAGTGATAATGGTCAGACCCTTGACAATGAGGAATCGGATTCATGGGCCGACATTGCTCGCGCTCATTCAACCCAGGAGGCGTTGAACCTGACGCCTTCCGGGCTCGCAAACAGATTCGGTCCAATCCCATATAGATTTCCGCCATCAACCCAACTTCACCTTGATAGCCCAATTAGCCAGGCGCTGTGTTGTCGAACGACCTGGGCGGATCCCATGGTTCAGGCACAGGCAAATCTGGTACTTGGGGCCGACAGGCAGAGGGCGCGACGGATTATTGACAAGCATCGTTTTGATGCCTTGCGCGCGTTCAAGTCGGCGTTTCAGGTAGTGAGGATATCGGAGGGCATGTTTTACGGCGAGGATAGTTTTTTTAAATAGTCGGCCAGCCTCTAGTGAATAATTAGACATAGCCATCCCTCTTCCGAACTAGTTGTGTCTGCTCATTGACTGAATGTCAAAGCCGCGCCGCGCGGTTTTGGCTAGTTCAAATTCTTTGATCTTTATAAGTAGAATGCCATTCTTTCATAGGCCGAAGCCACTACCTCGCCCATCTCCCTTGGATTGAATCTTTGACTGCCTTGAATGATTTCTTCGAGAGCCCGATTTGGCGTGCCGTCGCCTTGAGAGGAACTGCCTATAAATCCGGTTTGGCTACTTCGTAGATCCGTCAATTGGCTGCTGCTGGGTTGGCTGCATTTTAACTGGATGTCAAAGCCGCGTCGCGCGGTTTTGGCTAGTCCAAATTCTTTGATCTTCTTCCCCTCAGTGGTCGGCTGGATGTCAAAGCCGCGTCGCGCGGTTTTGGCTGGTCCAAATTCTTTGATTTTTACTACAAACATGAATCATACATTGACATTGAGGAAAAAGAAGGGGAGTGGTGACAACCCCTGCCTGCGACGGCTATCATTAATGCGTTTGAAAATTGACTCATCATTACGCCGGAAGAAGCGATCATAGGAAAACGGAATTTTAAAAGCAAGATCTTGAATGCGACGGACTCGTGATAGACCCACATATGTTAGACCTTGACAGAAGTCCGGCATAGCAAGATTGAGAACCACTTTGGCCAAGGTAAGCCCCTGACTCTTGTGGATGGTGATAGCGAAGGCCAGGATCAGAGGGAATTGCTCACGAGAACATGTATTGCCACCGTTTTTCCACGTAGCTGTTCTGGGGAAAATAGAAACAACATTTCGACCATTGACGAGCATGCTGACAGAACCGACATAGCCGTCCACCTCCACCAAAACAACTGCAGGGAGAGATGTAAAAGGATCGTCAGTGCTGTCGTCCCAAATAATGTCAACAACAGTGCCCATCGAGTCATTGACCAAGCCCTCCTCGGTAGACATATTGAACGTTAGCATGACTCGAGCGTCTCTGCTGAGAAGCAATGTGCGAGAGAGCTTGCCAGCCTCGTCGGATGAGGCCTTCTTAGCTCCCTTGCCAGCGTGTTTGGCGCATATCTTAATAACCGGCTGATTTAACCGCTCAAGGCAATCGTAATTATACTCGTCAACCTCATGTCTGGTGGCGTAGAGATGTAACGCTCCATCAAAATCGGTCCAACTTCCCGGAACCATATTTTCCTTCACACGGGTCAAAAGAAAACCCCAGTTCTCAGGACTCAGCTTGCCGTCTCGCAGCTCATTCAAGGTCTCACGAAACTGTCGAGATTCAGCGTCCTCGCCTTGTTGCCTCATGATCTGAGACAGGACAACGGTCTGATCAAAAGCGAGGTATGCCTGCAGGCCAGCCAGAGCGTCCGTGGAGGGGGACGTGACATGAGGATTATACAGTGCTCGGTCGCTGACCGGAGGAAGTTGACCAAAGTCGCCGCAAAAGAGAATGGAAAGACCACCGAAGAAGTCATTAGGCCGAGCGTAAGTCTGTCGAAGGCGTTGATCAATGTAATGAAGAGCCTTTAGACCAATCATGGACTTCTCGTCGATGATGAGAAGACGACAATGACGAAAGCGATCCTGCAAGCGAGTAAGACGTTCCGGCTTCAAGGGCTCGAAGGCACTCTGAATGGGAAGGTTCAACAACTGATGAAGGGTAAAGCCCTTGATGTTAAAGGCGGCTACGCCGGTGGGGGCTGCCCGCAGTACTGGATTGACCATATCAACCTGTGCAGCATAATACGCCAAATGGCTGGAGATTAGGTTGATGCAGGTCGACTTTCCGGTTCCGGAAACCCCGTCCAGATGCAGAAGAAGTTGAGCACCAGCACGATCGCGATAATGATCAATGACCCGGTCAACAACATCTCGCTGCTCGGCATTCAAAAAGGAAAGGCTACCGGCCTCTTCGAGGGTAGCTGGGGCGGAAGCATCCTCGCGGGTGACGCGAGCAACGGCCGAGTGGTTTCGAAGGACGGTCAGAGTCGTGTCACATGTAGGTTGCAGCCAGTCGTGATCCTTGTCCATGGATCTTTCGCCCAGATCGGTAAGAATCTGCACGGGACTGCCGTCATGATTCGGCCTGCGTCGGCTCAGCAGTTCTTCGTGACGAAGATCCTGATCCTGCTCGGCCTCATCGTGCTCGAGGGACTCGGTTTCCGAGTCAGCCTCGACCGCCTCGAGCACGGCTCCCAATGGATCACGCGAGTGATCGTGGTTGGCCGCGCAAGCGGCATAAGCAGACACCCAATCCTCATTATCGTCATTCAATAGATCATCAAGGGTGACACTTCGAAAGCAGTGATGAAGCATGAGCTTGGCTCTACAGAAATTCGGATAATCGGCATGAGACGACTGACCTGAGTAGCGAGGGAATAAGTTAATCACGTTGGGGCGATCACGTCGAGGGCGAAAGTCCTGAGTTTTGTTTATCCACGTGTACTCCCGAGCTGCGGCCAGAAGGGTTAAATGTTCCTGATGAGCAGGCCGCTCGCAATAGTGTTCCAGAAAGGTTTTGGACACCGTGGCATGACCATTCTGAAGGTCCAAAGCACGTCGTTGGTTCTCGATTGGTCTTAGATCAAGATCCTGCACGGCTCGAGAGGAACTTCGTAGATCCAGCTGAAGAAGATGGTGACACACCTCTTGAGCAGACCAGTCTCGCTCGGCAATTAACTTGTTCATTAGCTTGATAGCAAGAGACAGTAAGGGAGCTCTGTCAGAAACCCTGAGCATGACGGATTGAAGAAGACTTTTGAACGGCTCAGACTTCTTTTCGGCCTTGGAGCAATACTTGGCCAAATAGTGCACCACTGCCGTTTGATCCGTACAGGGAGAAAGGTCCGTGTTAGCCATCCATCCCATGGTCACCGTGGCGTTATAGCTGTTGAGCAGGGCGTCATTTCGAGCGGGAAGATAAACACGATGGTTTGAATTCACCTCGCAAGAGACTTCGGGCAGAGGTCGCTCTGATCGAGGGAAGTGAAAACGACAAGTCAGCTCATCTGTTCCTCTGATCTTACGCTGACAGTAGCTCGGAGTGCAGCGAGTGTGGCGCTGAAAGCGATTCAACAGTTCGGTCAGCTCACGAAGCGTGTTAGTGCGCTCTGAGAAAGGACGACTGCTTGGGTGAACAGCAGCCGCTGGCAGTTCGCCGGCGAGATTGAAGGCCGTGACCCGTACACCCCAGAAAGAAAGGTATTGATCAAGGTCTGTGACACTCGGAGCGTCGTCGATCCACAGAAACCCATGTATGTGGTCGCTTCCGCGAGACTGCCACTCAAAGCGATACCAGATATCCTGAACCTTGAACTTCTTCTTAATAACAAGCTTCAGAAACAGCTTCACTCTACGTTTCAAACACTCGGCGACGATGTGAGAATTCTCCTGAAGCAGCCTTCAAGCAATCTTAACTCGTTCGCCCTCGCTCGCTGTGATGTAAACCTCTCGATCAGGCATGTATGCATAAAGATCACGCCATTGTAAATCAGCGGCACTGAGTGTAAAGAATAGCGAGGGGCAGGTAAGATCATAGATCATAGCCTCCAGTTCCGTCCTGGCTCTGTTCCAGTATGGTCGGATGCCTCGCACAGTCGCTGCCTTGCGAACGATCATATCGGCCAGACGAGACTCTGAATCCTCAACCATTTCTCGAAGTACGTTGATGTCGTTCATTTCCTCTGCACTGCGACTTGTGTACCATCGACTTGTTTGACAAACCTGCTTTCGCAGCTGACTGTTAAATGCCCAATAGCGAAACTGAGGATGACGCGCAAAGCGATCATCTTTATATCTCATCAAATGATTGTGATAATCGGCTAGAGAAGTTACGGCGCGAAGGCGAGCGCTGTTGAAGGAGGCGGCTCCGATAGGAAAAAGAGTAGGAAAGGCCATACGAGCAATGTGTAAAGAGGGATCGCGCTCGTTAAGAGGTCGAGAGCCCAAAGTGGCCATGGAAAACGGAGCCTGCTGAGCACGTGAAGCAGCTGCAGCAGGCTCAGGCTGCTCCAGTTCAGTCCGAAGTTGAGCGAGCTCGGAAAGTTCAGTGGTTAAGTCAGGAACGAAAGCGGTATCGATGACGGTCGGTCCTTCCGTCAAGACTCGAGCATCTTGATTCGGCCCTTGCTCTGTCACAGTCTCTTCATCATTCTCATTTTGAAGAATGCAAGGCAAGCGATCCAGAATGGAATTCTCCTGAGGTAATTGAGAAAGTCGTTCGGCGTCAATGACAATATTTGCGTAATCGAGATGATGTTCTCTCAAAAAGGCCAGCCAAACTTCTACGTTACGACGACGTACACGAAAGATACGCTCGAATTGACGATTCGCGTTACTGTCCTCGGCGGCCGAGGTGGCGGGCTTCAAGAGAAGAACTTGCAGCTCGGAAGGAAGAGAGGGCAATCGGCTGACAATCTTGGGGGTGTTTTGCACAAAGTTAACCACATGACCGGTATATTTATACTGATGTTCCTTTACACGACGAAATTCCATGGTGACGTGAGCTCTGGCTATCAACATTTCCTCGGCCAGGGACAATTCAGGAAGATTGGTGGGCAGACACAGTGGGTCCATGTCGTTCTCGGCGGACCACAACGTGGGACCATCGGGGTTGACGCTTCTGTCCTTGGTGCACCGATGGCAAGAGCGTCGTCCCTCCCAGTCGGTCAGCTTCATGTCAAAACCGACCTCGTTACAAATGTCGCAACCGTCTCGCTCGGAGTTCTCAAGAGCGCTGTAAAACCCGTGAATGAGATTCCAATCGTTCTCAGACACGGCCGGAGCGTCAAGATTTTGATTCGATGCGGCATGAGCAGACGGTGCTGGGTCGGGGGATACGGGTCTACAGGCGGCACATCGGTTAGATTCAAGGCCATTGACGCGTCGAAAGGTCGAGCGAAGAACATTGTGACTACGACCCAGGCACCAACGCATCTCATCTTCAGGAAGATCCGATTTGTCAATGCAATAAACACATAAGGCGAGCGAATCGGTTAAATCTCTGAAGGGAAAGTCACTCAAGGCTCTTGACACACCGCAATCGATACACAGGTCATAATGACGCGAAACCAACGATTGAATCGGAGCTGAGCGAAGTTCCTCCGGAGTGGCGGGCAGAGGACTGGGTGGACTGCGATTCAAACCCGTTGCCCTTTCACAATATCGTTGATGCCGCTGCCTGGTTTCTTCCCATCGATCCTGCGACTTGCGTATATCAGAGCGGTCTTCATGATTCTGCCTTGCAAACTCCACCTGCTGAGCGGTTTTTCTTTGCTTGACGGATGGCATCGACTGTGCCTCTTCTCTGGTAGGACGTCCTCTTCTTCGCTTCGAAGTCACGTCCGTATTGGAATCGCGTTCTTGCAGCACCATTATGGAAGGAGGAGGGCGAGCGGAAGGAGGAGATTGAGCAGAAGGGTCCCGATGAACCTGGAACGCGGGCTGTCTGTGACGTGCGGCGGCAGCAGCAGCCTTTCGAGCATTGCTCTGACGTTTCTTATTTAAATAGCTGTTAGGAGATATAGGAGGCATATTTATATAGCTGTCTTTCGAGCATTGCTCTGACGTTTCTTATTTATATAGCTGTTAGGGACTATAGGAAGCATATTTATATAGCTGTTAGAGGATATAAGAAGGCATATTGCAGAAGGTAAAGCACGCTGTTTGCGGTGAAGAACGGAGTGAAGAACGAAGTGAAGCAGTGCAAACATGAAGCCGAATAGAAAAGTCGATCATCCAAGATTTCATGATTAACTGTAATAGGTTTAGCTTCCGCGACTTCGGTAAAAGAGCCAACCGTTTTACAGATCAAATAATTAAGGTTTCCGCAAGCTAGTGAAAAGGGGTCAAAATCGACCGGTAGAAGCAACTGCGTTGCTGATTAGGCTGCCTCGCGATCTGCAAGTTATTTTTTACGCCCCAAAATCCATCGAAAGTAACAATACAAGCATCAGTTGGATTATATGAAAGGATGATCAATGGCTCTTGCAGCAAATCAGCTCAGATCGTTTCAAAAGGCTATTCTTGGCTTTCATTCAATCGCCCTCTTCGCTATCGCTAGGTAGGGCTGAGCAATATCATATAGCCTCACAGACGGATGCTCAGTGAAAGCTGAACAGGAGGAGGAGAAGGAACTCCATGGCTATAGCGTCAAGAAAATGACACTATTGCTGCGTTCCATGAAAAAGCGGTCCCTCCCCACCGCGTTAAAGAAGCCGGGAGTACGTCGACGCCAGATTGACTATGTTGGTTAATGTATCTGAATGCTCAGCGTCTAGCACCTTTAAACTCGTTTGTATCATCTGCACCTCCAGCTCTTCCGCCTCCGTCCACCGTCCTTGATTCCTATACGTCGATGCCAGGTTGGCCATGCTGGTCAGCGTGTCTGAATGCTCTGCTCTCAGCACTCTCTTTCTCATTTCCATCACTTGCACCTCCAGCTCTTCCGCCTCCGTCCACCGTCCTTGATTCTTATACGTCGATGCCAGGTTGGCCATGCTGGTCAGCATGGAAGGATGCTCTGCTCTCAGCACTCTCTTTCTCATTTCCATCACTTGCACCTCCAGCTCTTCCGCCTCCGTCCACCGTCCTTGACTTCATTGTGTTGATGCCAGGTTAGCCATGCTGGTCAGCGTGTCTGAATGCTCTGCTCCCAGCACTCTCTTTCTCATTTCCATCACTTGCACCTTCAGCTCTTCCACCTCTGTCCATCGTCCTTGATTCCATTGTGTTGATGCCAGGTTGGCCACGCTGGTCAGCGTGTCTGGATGCTCTGCTCCCAGCACTCTTGAACTCGTTTCCATTACTTGCACCTTCAGCTTTTCCGCCTTCGTCCACCGTCCTTGATTCCATTGTGTTGATGTCAGATTAGCCATGCTGATTAGCGTGTCTGGATGCTCTGCTCCCAGCACTCTTGAACTCGTTTCCATTACTTGCACCTTCAGCTTTTCCGAGTTCATGGTGGGAAGTGTGAATCCTGATCTTGTACGCCTCTTCAAAGCTGCCGCTACCGATCTTGACCCTTTCAGTGATTGGTAGGGGGGTACGGATCACAAGCTCATGTGGCAATAACCTCTTTGAGAAAACTGGCGCCAAGAACTGCCATTGCTGATCATAGAAGTCGCTCGCGATGGAACCTTGAACGACCTTTCTCTGAATCTCATCCTGATCAAACGGTAGCTGTTGATCGAGGTCCCGAAACTGGTCATGACCGACAAGATCAAGTGTGTACTGGACTTGCTTTAAAATGACCAGGACCGCAAAAACTTTACGTGCACCTTGGTAAACGCTCTGCGCAAGATCACTAAGCCGACTCTTATCCACACCACTATTCTTGAGCGTAGAAGACACTACCGGTAAGGTTAGAAGACGGTATAGATCGTTCTGTGGCACGAATGGCCGAAAGTCATAATTCGTTTGGCGAATATCAAGGATTCTAGCCCGTAGGTCGTCGACGGTGGCCTCCATAGTTAGAGCGTGGGGTCCTATCTTGATCTTGCCTGGATCTCATCCTGTTTTACGTTAGTGGTAAGCATTCTCTGACACTGAGCCTAAAGACAGGACGCACCTCATTCAACCTACGGGGGATGGCAAGTAAGAAGATCTCTCCCTCATCCTATTCCATACTTAGCTCGACCTGATACTAGATCCAATCATATTTTGTATACCTCTACTGAGTTATCGCAGTACCTCGTCTTCAAAGCTTGGCTCTCCATATGAAATTTACCTTGAAACACAAGGATATGTCGGCGGTCAACTCTTATAGGTGAGGCTGAACTGAGTCGGGCGTGGGGCCTCGCCAAGTCGGGCGCAGCCTGCAGAAGGCGCTTAGGTCCATTTAGGACCTGCCACGCCATGCAAGCCTGCGGACAGTATCCGTACCCCGCACTAAGCTCATTCTAAGCGAATAGTGTGTCAACTATCAATGCTCTCTGGGTAGAGGATGATAGCACATACATCCTACGAAAAAAGACGGCCGAACTTGCGACGTCATCAACGCTGAAGACGCGGCAGTTCTGAGAGCGATGAAGCATGGAAGCAATACCAGAAGGCGCTGAAAGAGGAGTTGGTATGGTGCTGAGGATGACCTGGATGCTTGGCATGCTCTGTGCCGAGCAATCGGGATCCAGCCGTTACCTGCAAAATGTGAGGAATGTAAGAATGCATAAGAAATCCGTGAATAAAGATAACGCTGGGGCACCTTAAGCCGTCCGACACAGGCATGTCAACCTGATCGACTTAACTGAGTGGGGCTGACTAGCCTTGTCAACCGGATGCTCCACTTCTTGCCGCGATCAAGATCTTCCTCAACTTTGATTGCAGCGTCAACTTCAACCTTGGAGCGATCAGGGAAGAGCAGGCTCATACGCCGGATCGATCAAATGCAAGTGCTTGATCAGCTCGGCGAATCGACGAGCGCCCAGGGTTCCAGTGAATTGCGGAAAGCGAAAGATCCAGCGATTGTCCCCTGACCGGGTATCATAGGTGGAGAGACCCCCAGTCAACGCCATCATTCTCGCACTTAGACGATCGAGATCGGGGCGAGCAGTGGGACGCCAGAGATGTGGGGTGAGAGCAATTGCAATTGCATTGACATGTTCAGCATAAGTGAGACGGTAACCGTGTCCCATCATAGAAGGATTGGCCATAGCTATCTCAGGATTCGCATGTACTTTGATGGGCATATTGGCTACGAGCCGAAAAACGGCCGTAATAGTGGCTGCTTTGACGTAGACGTTGAGAATCCACTCCTTCCACTTCTTGCAGTCCTGAAACAACCAGTCCGGGGAGACGGGTAGGGGAAAGGCAAGCCCGGCAACAGATCCAAACCCAAAACTGAACGCATGAAAAATGGCCTTGCCATCGTCGACGTCGGCGCTATTACGCTTATCGGGCAGATGTGCATAGGCTGTCGTTAGGAGCGCACGAATCAGTCGTTGTAAAATGTCAACTCGAGCAGAATACATCACTATACCATTGGCAAGATCGAACGCTTCGGCGGCTTCTGTAAGCGTTCTATTGATTGCGTCAAGCTTCTCTGCGCTCTGCCAGCTCTTGATCTGAGTGATGAAATCGAGGGTAGGATCGTAAGCCAGAGCATATTGCTCGTAACTGGGAGGATACTTTCCTTTCACGGTTTCATTCATGACTGCTACAATGCAATCATGATCCGCGACCTCGATGATGTCGTATCTGTCGGGCATGATGAGAAGAGCTCGATGATATCGCGGAGAGTTCAGTATGCGGAATATGTGTAAGATGCAAGAGAAGTGACACTTTAAACTTGACGAGCGTAAAAAGAGTCATGTGCAGACTTGTGAGGTGAATATCAGCCGTGTGCTTCACGGTACTGATGCATGAATTGAGTTCAAGGTGCATCTTTCACTGGTTCAAGGCATGAGTCTCCTTGAGAATACTGCTGTCACTTGAATTTATGCTCCAAAGGCTAGTCAAGTATACGGAGCACTAACAACGCGGACTTTCGATTGGGATACAGAGGTATTATCTGGCATCGTTAATGTTTTTTGGATAGGTTTTTGATCCCCTTTCCCTCAAGTATGATAGATTTGAAAGCAGCGGCATCGAATAATCAGGCGTCCAGAGGGCTTCAATTGTCTGGGAGGAAGCGTTAGTTGTTAAGAAATGCTGTAGATATCTTTCTAGATATCCTTCAGCGCGTCCATCCTTCCACTCAAGAAGCTTCGACACAAAATAAGTGAGGGTCCCTAATATCTTCTCGTGTTCTAGTGCTTCTAGGTCACTCTCATCAAACTCTTGGGAGACCAGATGTCGACGGACTTTTTCATGGAAGAACGACTCAAGTACCTCGCGATCTTCAATATCCTCCCAACCGTCTCTCGTCATGTCTCGTCATGTATCCAAACAGATGTTCAACGAAGTGAAAATTGTGGCCTATGGGGAGATCTTTGGCGCCATCCCAGTCGAGGATCGCAGTGACTTGCCCAGAAGCCGCATCAACAAAGTAATTGAACGGCGTCATATCCATGTGAGTCAGAACAATGGGGAGTTTTGCAAGATGAGCGTCCTGCTGTCGAATTTTCGAGATACATGCTGTGATCCGGCGCTTCAGGTCTTTGTTCCGAAAATTAAAACAATCAACACTCAACTTTATGCTAGAAAGAGAAGTATTAACGAATGAATGGTCCGTGGGAAATTGCGCCTTGTGTGTCAAAGCCTTAGCAAGGTCACCGACGATCCTCAACCGGTGATCCAAAGACAGTGGCTCCTCTCCAGCCGTGAGGAGTCCGAAATATGATATGCCTGGAACTAGTGGAGAGGTGTATAGGTACATAGAGTCGTCAAAAGTTCCTTGAAACCGCACCAACGGTGCGATTTGACCATGGAGCTCATGAGCTTGCGTGTTGCCCCAGAGATTAACTTTTTCGTGACGAAATTGTATGACAGTATGCTCGCCAGTAGAAGTAGGATTATGGTGGTCCGCGATACTGAAGCTACCTTGGTAAGGGCTTGACTTTACATGAATGACGGTTTCGCTGCTTGCGATAACATGTGGAACAAGAACTTGTTGCACAAATTGGTGACATTTTGCTTGAGAAGTGTGTTGACTCTGTGAGAAAAATTTGTCGATGAGCGACTGCTGAAAATTGTTCATTTCGAATTAAACTGAAAACCCAGAAGTCGGACTGGGCACAGAGATAGCAGACAGTATCTAACGTAGGAATGTACTTCGTACGGTAATGTCTGAATCTGAATGTAAAGTACTGTAACAGCTATCCATGCCCCTCACTAAGCTCATCCTTAAGATGCTTGCGGCCTCGATACACTATATAGATTTGCTGTAGATTCAGTTTCTCATGACTGCCAATGTACAAGAGTGGACATTGACCCTCTGTACATCCTCTGTTGCTCAGAAGGGCAGCAAACTCCCATATTGAGTTGCAGTATGACTCCCTTCAGCACTCAATCTAAAGCTATTGACACCAACATAGACGTTTTTCCAAGTAGGATTTTTGGGGATGATGCCGTTTCGCCAGCTGAAGGGATATCCGTGCCCCCACTTTCGCTCATCCTTCGCTTAGGATGAGCGAAAGTGGGGGGCACGGATAGTGTCTCCATCGTCTTAACACGCTATGTGTCGCGAGACGTCTCATGTCCAATTACACTTCTGATTCATGGCTGGTAGAACGACGTAGGAGGCTTATATCGATATGTTTCAGAGGGATCGAATGGTTGGAACTAAATTTGTTGCACCGTTAAATTACTGTGATAACCCTGGTGGATGAGGGAAGATCATTCGAACTAAGATCTTTGAATAGCGGGTTTGTTCGAATATCGGCTCGATCAAAAGACTTCCACCTAATGAGTCATCAGCGTTGTCGTAATATGACGAGTAAAGCCTGAAATTTGCTACCTAGATCAAGTACAATTCTATGTAGTATCGAAGCCATCACAGACATGCTGAAAGTATGTAAAGTACCTGAAGCATGGACCAGCTATTCAGGCCAGATACAGACCATAACGGAGAATTACCCTTGAATACCTTACATATCTCCCAAAGATGAACGACCGACTAGATAAAGGTTTCTCAAGCTGAAGTTTAATCTCGTTTAGAGTCTCATTAAACGCAGGTAAAGAAAAAGCGTTAAAGATAGTAACTACAGATCCAAACACAGCTAGCAAGACCCAGATGACCATTATTGCTTTGTTGTTCTCGGCCGCAGCCTTGTGGGCCTTCACAGACTCCTATTAAGCTTCAACCCACATACCAAAATGCCCCATATGACCTTGTCCTCCAACAGTGCCTTGCGGGCTGAGTGGCGAGATGCGTAGCGATCTAGCAGGGGGGATGCTAGCAGTAGACTCGTACTGAAGCAGGTGCATACAGCGGCTGAGCGGCTACAATCTTCCCTAAACGACCCATCGCCAAGATTGACTCCTTTGCTCCCCAATCACAATGCCGACGTAGGAATGGTAGACGCTCACCGATCCATAGATCACCATTCGTAAACCCTGGGCTGCCAGCGACAATGGCGGTGAATGGCCGATCCCTCAAAAGCTTTCTACGGGTAGAACGTTCATGATGCCGAATGATCCTCTTGCCCATACAGAAAGCGCTAGAAGACTGCACTTTGGTGACGGCACTAAACGACAGCACTGAACAATAATGGCAGTAAAATGGTGGAAGACCGCATCGGATGACGATGTGAAATGATTCAGTAGATGTCCAGCAATAGCACAAGTAACAGAGCTAGATGACAGCGCTAAAAGCTTGTCCGTCAACCCCCAATCATGTATGCACTAGTATGTGCCGCTTATGGTGCCAGGGCTTTTGTCCGGTCTAAGCCGCCAGAGTCACCAAGACAAAGTCTGTTCGACTCCCGACCATCGATAGCAATCAACGGCATTAACCAAGGTCGTTCTGCAACAACTTTGCCGACTATCGGGCAAGGTCACGAGAATGGACAGTGAAACACTCCAGATCTATAAGAAATGTAAGCATACTCAGGGAGTGGCGTTCAAAGTACTGCTTGGATCCGATACACAGACATGGACGACAAAGAAACTTGTAGACGGAACCGCCGAGAAAGTGGACAAGCTGACTGAGAAAGTCCGGTGTTCCGTGTTACTTCACTTGAAGAAGGTTATATCATATCGAGAATCAATTGCCCCTCGGCTGATACTCTGCTCTCGTCATGTATATTTCGTCACTGTCCTGAGGGAAATAGTTTCTATCATTGAACAGTCTTTGAACAGACATGAAAATTGCTATACGAAGGAACCAACGACCTTCACCGTTCCGAAGGAAATAGTTCCTGAGATGTCTACGAGCGAACTTGAGATTGGTCCCACGTCCGAATCGACAATCTCGAAATTACGAGAGCAATCTATCGAGGAGATTGAGGACGGTGTGTTTCTGGGCATTATTCAAGACCTACTTCAGCGCGTGAAGGATCTCTGGTCAAAAGCGACGAAGGATGATACATTCGTTGCAACGGCAGCTGCAAGTAAGTTGCCATAATTATTTCGATCATTTCCTCCCTTACTGAATTTTCACAGTGTCGAAATGCGTGTATCTCGAAGTCAGAGCTCTGCTGTCATCTGCCGACCTGGTGGATAACCAATGGCTGGAGAAAGTAGACAAAGATATAATCAAGCATCCCTTGCTTGAAGAATTGAATTTCAGGGATTTCTCGGCCGTGAAATCCGAAGAACCTCCTACTGACAAGAAATTACGACTAATTCATCGGTAATGACTACACTAATCTAACTTTTCATGGTACGCATAGCTAACAGTCTTCTTAGAACGTGCCTTCAAGCATTGCGCATCCGCCGCAGTAACACAACTTCACCTGCCGTATATGATCTTCTATTATATATTCACGGTAATGAAGGGAGTGCGCTACTAGCTAGAGTAGCTGCTTGGACGGTACACGAGCTTGACGACTTATGCAAACCGGAAATCATGCAACAGTGGAAAAGGAGTCTAATGAAAGAGTACAGCATAATTATAAAAATCGTTAAAGACTATGATGTTCTTTTTTCTGGGAATTCTGAACAGCTGAGCGTCATCGATTCAGTGATGGAAGGTTTGTCTAACATGGATGTCTGGACAGTCGGTCTCTGGCTTTTCCGCGCAAAAGCTCAACGCTCAGAGTTCTTCATCAGATTGCTTGAGCTTCCTCATATTCCTGCGGTCATTCATTATTATATTCAAGGAACTGTGTCAGATAAGATTGAGAAAATACCTACGCTGGAGAACTTCTGTACCAAATTCGACAAGTCATTGTTTTGGAATGGCAAACCGAAGGATGAAAGTGCGGTTTTTCTTTCTGTGAAAGAATGGGTTCTGCCGAGTAATTCCAAGTTGGCTGAGAGGCTCAGTGCTCGAAGGTCCCAGTTGCAGAAATCTCTCCTTCAGGATCTTCTGTTTGGTGACTTTAGATTGAGCAAAGAGATTCAGCGTCGAATTTCTCAGGAGCAAGTCGACTTTAATGAACAACTCTTGAAACTGGAATCAATGCTGAAGGAGGAGCAGCAGACATTTGTCAACGCATACATAATGGCAGAGAAATTGCTAAAAATCGCGAAAGTTATAACAGGGCCACAAGCTTCACAATTGAAAGAGAGTTTATACATAATTAAGCTTATACTTACGCGGAAGCCGATAGTTGGGTTCCAGTTCTCGAGCTGTTACGAAAGCTTGAACACGGAATTCGGAAGCATCTAGCGATGGTCGAAGCATGAATAACGTCAGAAAAAGGGACTGGCGACCGCAGCCCCTCAAGCGGCATTTCCAGATGATGGTACCGGCAAAAGCCTTCACTAAGTAATTGGGTGGAGATGAATTCAAATGGAGCGTCATGATCTTTTCGATCCACATGCATTCAACGACTTTTCTCTGATTCTGAAACCACCATGACGAGGTTATTCTTGAAGAAATCAGAGTAAGAGCACTCTATTAAGGGCGCATTGTGATTGCTTTCTGAAACCGTGAGCCTGGAGACTAGTACACTAAAGAAAGACGAGCCAGTGACAAACGCGGTCACCAGGCGCTTCAACGAACGAAGATCAGCTATACAGGAAGCTCTGACACCATTGAACATCAGGCACGATAAACCATTCATCACAAATACAGCATATGTTCCAGGGTCGACACCTTCGACTTATTACCTGATTCATTCGTTAGCAACGATACTACTGGGCTACGGTCCATGATCCTGGAGCCAGTTTTAGCGATGTTCAGCCGGACATTTTTTGAGCTTTGACATTGGCATCTTTAGATATCAGGTATTCGACCACCAGTTCATACCCGAAAGCTGTCGCGAATGCAGAGCTGCTCAGCCATCGCTTTGCCCTTTTTCTGCTACAAAGTTTTCTGGTACCACAAAGAGCGGCAAAAGAGTTCATCATGTTCTCAAGGAGCCACACAATCTTTTCAACATATAATTCTATGAATACGCCTCGAGGACAGTGTGAGATGTCTTTCTGGAACAATATCATTACTCTACTGGGCCCTCTTCATCCGCGACCGGCTCTATTGGCCAACTGGATGATCAATCCTATTTCGCCCCGACGTACGACATGTACCTGCCACTAAAGCGTGGAGCGTCAGCACACTCGATATCACGGATCGAAAGAATTACTATGACAGTCGCGTTGCGGGGCTTGGTTGGGCTATTCTACCGCCATCCGATCTGCAAAGTTTGATTCTACGGAGCTGAAAGGCAAAGAAGTGGCACATGCGATGTGGGTGTTGGACGGGTGTAGCTGAGTGTTTAGCGCTGGGGTTTGAAGTCCTTAGTAGTCTAGAATTCGATATTTATCATATTAGGTTCAATTCCTAATGGCGGGTGTAATGATCTTTGTTCGTTTTCCTTTCTTAGGGGGTCTGTTTGTACCTCCCTTGGCGGAGCCCGTTTTCTGTCAACTCTCATCATGCCAGATCTGGTCCGACGCATGAATACAGAAACAGCCTAAGGCATGACGGGAGAGTTCCCAAATGAGATTCTGTTTCAGGTCTTCTCTCACCTAGTTTGCCACTGGTGTCTACGCATCGAGGCTGCCTGCTTTGACAATAGAGGGATAGGGGGTCGAGTATGTGAAGCAGTCAGCTAGAGCGGTGGTGCACGCACAGGTGGGTGACTTTAGTCACAGAAGAGAAATCTATGTGTGTATGTACATGTATGTCCCCAGCCATAACTATTTTTAAGCAATTGCTGACCGTAACAACCGATAATCCGAAATGCCTTATTTTTCACTTATATATTCGGGTTTCTCTTTCATCAAAGTATATCAGAGCCTTAGGTTAATAATGACATTTTCTAAAGCAGATACTAGTTCAGAGTCAGCTCGTACTTTTGATGATAGTGAGAACGAAGAAATCAGGTCAAGCATTGAATCACCGGCCTCATTTTCATCTAAGTCAATTGAAATTGTCGATTCACCTGCCTCGCGTTCATATACATCTTCATCTGCCCCGCATTCGCCTGCATCTTCATCTGCATCAAATAAATATTGGGACGGACTGAAAACAGATTGTGATATTGCTCAGATGGAGAAATGTTTGGATGAAGCAAAGACATGTATTAGTCGCATAAAGACACGACGAGACCAGCGAGTCATATAGTAGATAGTATGAAACTGTTTAAGAAGATTTTCTTCAAAGGCGTAAACCTCGTTTCCCTGAGGCTTGTTTCATTCGCTCTCGCTGTAATAAATTCGCTTCGGCCAGGTAAAGATTAGCACCATGGCGGTGAAAGCATTTTGCTGTTCGTCCATGAAGTTCAGGAAGCTGTCAATCTTTCTGATGAACTGTCAAATCTTAGCCTTTCCCATATTCGTCGCGGAAGCTTCGACTGTGGATATCCCGCCGCCCAGAGTGATTCTCTTCATCTACGGCGCCTGCCTAGGATACAGTCGAAGGGGCTTGCCCGAGCCGTTTCCCGCTGCCGGGTTCCACGTCCATCAAAGGGGAGAGTCTCGCAGCCTTCACACCTTAGAGATAGAGCTTGGCTTTTTGGGTTCTCAGTCCGTCTCAGCGGGACGCGCATCTGGAATTTGGTCTTCATGCTGCTATAAGCCTATAAAGGCTCTGACGTTGCTGGCGAAGGAGGTACCATGGAGGGTTGCAGGAGGATACTGAGGGAGCTGTACTGCGGAATACGGCGCCTTTGAAGTCGGCTTCAATTGGGTAAGTGCCTTGCGACGCATGAAATTGCCTCGCTGATCTGCCGTTACTTTAACAGTTACATTTGGTAACGGTTCCGACTTGGTTGGTACCCATCCCACGTATCTTCATCGCCTCGATCCTGTGCGCAGCCAAGCTCGGCGAGTATGCGGCACCTTCCTTGCCAGCCGTTTCTTGGCTAACAGTTCTGGTATGGGTTCCCGTTCCGTCCTCTTTAGTCTCACCCTCTCATCAGGGCCATCAATACAGGCGAAGTGGGACAACAGATGGTGGCGAAGCTCCAATAGGCTGACACGGTTATTACTGCAGATTTGGATCTACACGGAAAATTGGCGATGTGCTGTTGGAAGATCCAACTACCCAGTTCCACCTCCCTGGTCTTGCAGCTCCTGAGAACGTGTTCCTTCCCCAGTCTTGTCCATACATAGAACTTCTTTGACCACCATGGTCCATAACTGGAGACGTGACTATATACTCGAACACTGTTCATCACTCTTGATCGTCTATCCACAGGGAGTGACAGGCCAAAGACTGGGCCAAGATACGGAGAACCGAAACCTAGGTTTGCTAGCACTCGGATCAATCTACCCTTTGGTAGCCGATGGAGACGAGGTAAATTTTCAGGGTCGCGTACCATTCCGGGGTGCCTGTTTCAGCCCATATAGGGCTTTGTTTAGGCGACAGACTAGAAAGGTCCCATTTGGTCCTTTCTGTTCAAACCCCGGTGGTTGCTGCACCCAGACCTCTTCTTTTATGTGTGCTTCTAGGAAGGCGGTGACAACGTCCATTTGCTCGGCTTCGTAGTCATATTTAGCCGCCAATGCTAGGAGCATTTTGATGGTGGTGGCTCTCACCACCGAAGCGAAGGTCTCATCGTAGTCAATTCCCTGCTCCTAGCGGAACCCCTTACACACCCATCTAGCTTTGTATTTGATTACCTCCCCTTGAGGTCCTCGCTTAATGGTAGTCACCCAGCGCGTCGGCAGTATTCGCCGATTCGGCGGAGGTGTCCCCAAGGTGAAGGTGTTATTTTTGGTGTGAGCGTCGATCTCACTCCTAAATGCGAGCTTCCACTGTTCCCAGTCGGGACTAGTTCTCGCTTCTTCCACTGTTTGTGGTGTATCCGATTCAATGTGAACTCGGTTTGCCCGTGCGGCAAAGCCCCGTTTATTGCCTTTGGCCCAGGGGTCATTGAGTGCCCTGTAGTCAACAGGTCCAGCGGTAGCCCGTTTGGGACGTTCGCTCGGAGCATCAGCTTGGCTCGCTTGATTCTGGTTCTGGTGGCTGACTCCTAGCTCTTGGTGGAGCAGCAGGTGGTATTGGCGTATGTTCCGGAGTAATAGGTGGAGTTCCTGTTGTTTGATGATCGTCGGAAATTTCCGCGATCTCCGCATTTTCGGTGGTGTTTGACGGGGAAGGTTGATCATTCGTTTGATCATTCGTTTGGTCATCGAAGATCAGTACCGAAAGGTCATCATCGTACCCCCCGGCTTCGGTGACTACCTCGTCCCATTGAACGTGGCTAGAAACTAGTACCTTCTTCCCGTTTCACAAGCGGAATTGGTTGACTCCCTCGTAGCCTAAGAACTGACATTTCAAGCTCTTATCATCGAGTTTCCGGCGAGCTCCCTCTATATGGTGATAGGCTGCGCAGCCGAATATATGTAAATTGCTGAGGTCAGGCTTCTTGCCATGCCATGCCTCATAGGGAGTTATATGGTCCAACGCGTTGGTCGGACTTCTATTCTTCAGGTAGGTGACTGTCATTATCGCCTCCCCCCATAGCCTTATTGGCAATTTGGCGACAGCCAGTATGGCGCGTGTTCGTTCACTCGGGTTGTATGGTGCCGTTGGCTCCCATTGAACCCCATGCTTCTTGAGCAATTTATTGGTCGGATGACCAGCATACTCACCTCGATTATCTGAACGCAGCCGGTGAACCGGAGTGCCCCGGGTCTTCATTAGTTCCAGGTAATTCCAGAGTATCACCTTAAGTTCTGACTTTCGTCCTAGTAGGTAGGTGGTTGTGTATTGACTATAATCATCGATCATAGTAGCAACATATCTGGCTCCCCCGTCGGTCTTGGGTATATTACCACCGCCGGCGAGGTCAGTATGTACCAGCTCACCTATCTTGGTGGCCCTGGTATGAGGTCTTCGGCTTGGAGTTCTATGTTGCTTGCCTATGGCGCAAGCCTCACAAACCGACTCTGGGGATTCTTGTTTTTCCAGGCTATTAGCCGAATCCACATCGATACCGGTGCTCATGTTGGCTAGTCGTTTGACATCGGCCATATTCATATGAGCTAACCGTTTATGCCATTGGCGCCATGACGCCTTGGCCGGTCCTCGTCCAGCCTCGTTATTAGCAGTAATGATACTATTACCGGTGATCTTCCGGTATGACTGTTCATCGAACATGTCCTTGTCATAGCAGACATGGTCCTCCGCTCCGGTGTCTATCCACCAGGCACTGCTCGGCAGGCGGAGGAGATTCTCAAAGATCTGACTATTCTGACCCCGGAGTTTTTAACGGAGTCAGGTTTGTTCGAGCCTTCTTTGACTACATCCTTCTTATCGTTTCTAGGCTTCCATCCGAATTTTGACTTCTTCCCGAATTTGGCTACCATACTTTTGGTATTGGAACTCTCCTTCTGGTTGGACCGTTTGTCATGGTCTACCAGAGCGATAGTCATGTCGTCGATTGATAGCTTGGTATTGTTGGTCTTGGCGCTCTGTATCAAGCCGAAGACGTATGGTTCCAGGCCTTCGTTGAGACCTAGAAGAAAGAGATGACACAGTAGCCAGTCCGGTACTATCTTACCAGTACCTGAACATTTGGTGACGGCTCGCTTGAGTGAGTCCGCATATTCCTGTATGGATTTGAAGTCTGATTGCTTTGATCGGGTGAGCTCCCTTATTGCCAGGTGTACAGTAGTAAGATCCGACTGTTCGTACTGATTCTTCAGGATAATCCACATTTGGGTAGCGTTTTCTAGATTGCCTATGTGTACCCTGGGTCCTTCTTCGGTACCAAAGGTGATCAGTCCGCAGGCCCTTTCGTTCTTATCTTCCCAATGACGGCAATCACTGGCGTACTCCTTTTGCTCTGCTGTCGTGGCGTCGCGTTGTGGGATTATTGGCATTCCTAGCTTCCCGGTAATGATCCCCCAGAGACCTTTTGCTTTCAAGGCACTGGTTATGTCGATCCTCCATGACTCGTAGTTTTCGCTTCCCGTTAGCTTAGGGAAGCGATAGGTTCCATTGTGGTTGAGGTGAAATGGAGGTAGAATGGAGGTCGATGGGAAATATCCGCCTATTTGGTGACAGCGAGTTCGATGCTTCTGCCTTTCTACGGTAGCGGTAATAGTGCTAACCCGGGCTCAGAACCTCTTGTTAGATAGGGTCAGAAGGAGCAGTATACGCCGGATCAACGGATGACGGAGCCGGGTCAATGACGAAGATTCCTAACCACATGGTGACATGGGTAACAGTACTGTTCCCTGTTTCCAACACTAGATAGATTACATATATATGACAATCAGTCAATTCAACGTCGAGGATTCAAAGATTCTTTAAAATTCTTCTTTCTTCGAAGACCATCGTTCAGGAACGAGAGTAGACGGGTTTGACTGGGTTTCCTCTTAATCGCGATCCCCGATTCCTTTCCTCTTTCCTCAACTTGTAGAACTTCCTCTGTTGTTCCTTCTCTTTGTTCAATGCGTCCGAGCTACAATTACAGAAAGGTCGCCGTCACCTTGGTTTGTCACAGTGTCTCGGGTGGCGTCTGAGTGGGGCATGGTGAGAGTGGTGTCGTGCTTGGATAAAGTGGGATATTCAGTTGACTTGAGTAGTTGGCAGGCTGGTGATATGCTTGAGGGAGGGCGACGCTCTAACTTACTTCTTGCGATTGCAAACGCTGATCTCAACCACTGATTGCAACGTTCGAAAGTTGCGTCAAGATGTCTATTCTACTCGTAATCGGATTAGATTGTAAGGCTGAACCTGTGAGTAGATAGAATTTAGACCTTAGACAGCTACAAACCTCAACATTTGGGAGGCCGGCAACACACTCTCCGAGCTGCTACTGTTGAATCACACCTCCCAATGGAACAGACCTTTGTTTATGAAGCAGGAAATATATATGTTGTTTTGACCAGGCAATAGCCCCGATCTTAATCCCATAGAGCATGTATGGAACCTTATAAAGGATCGAGTATCACGTCGACGGCCCTTTAGTAAAGGTAGATTGGAACTGGAACTGGCCTGGTATGATGAATGGGAAAAGTTGAATATAGAAAAGGATATTAACCCTTTTATTTTGAATCAGAAGCATCGGGTTGATCAGATTATTCTTAAAAAGGGTGACAATCACTTTCACGAATAGATATATATTATGATTCATATCATCTAACATTTCTGCGTATAATTGATGCTATTGTCATTACATTTGGCTATTTGCGTGTTTGTTTGATTTTCGTGGAAGTGCAGTTGCGGTACGGAGGCCTCGAGGGAGCCATTCCGGATAATTAGTTTTTTGACCTCGTAGACGTTGAATAAGTTGTTGATATAGGCGTGCGGTCGCAGTCGTGTGATGCTTAGCTCTGATCGATAGTAGAGGATGCGGTCTGCCCGGACCACTACAATCCTGGTCGTCCTCATGTGCTTTCGATCGCTCACGTAGATAGATGTATGACTTGTCGTTATAGGTAGAGAAGTAGAGCTCGGCGCCCCGAGCTCCTTCAGTATATCAACGCAGTCGACGGGTCACTACTCCTTCGGCCACTTGTAGTCACGATCTTGGATTTTGAATCGACTCTTCTACTAGTGATATCTTTCCATCTCTTACTGATAACGGCACTGTCGATAAGTAGAGAAGTCGGGCTAGACGGGCCCCTCCAGTATACCAGCGCAGTCAACGGGTCACTACTCCTTCGACCACATGTAGTCACGAACTCTAGGCTCATCACCTGGCTCGACTATTCTACCGTAGTATCTTTCCATCTCATACTGCATCGACTTGTCATTAGTCTTCTTCGTGGGTGAATTGTAGGCTGTTAGAATGGGTGCTGTCGCGTGGGTGAAAACTCTGCACGGCAGCTTTCGCGACCACGCAACGTCCTAACTTCGTTCGAACTGCGTCGGATTGAGATTTCTTGGCTCTTCTGACTTCTATCCTGCAATAGAATCAAAAGGTTCGTAGCCGGCACCGCGTACAGGTGAATCTCGTCGCCGGCCTCTGTCAACCAATACCTTTGCATTTTCTCAAAGCTATGATATGTGGCTTGGTTGAGCCGTCTAAATACTTCTTCATCATCATTCTGACCACTAGAAGGACGCACATCTCGCTCTTCTCGACTCGAAACGCCCTTTGAATGCTCACAACTTCGCATAGACGTTGGTTAGCGAGTTCACTGCGTATTGATTAGGGCTAACCAACGTCTATGTGAAGTTGTGAGCATTCAAAGGGCGTTTCGAGTCGAGAAGAGCGAGATGTGCGTCCTTCTAGTGGTCAGAATGATGATGAAGGAGTATTTAGACGGCTCAACCAAGCCACATATCATAGCTTTGAGAAAATGCAAAGGTATTGGTTGACAGATCTGGATCATTGTTCTGGGATTGAGTTTGAGGCTCATTTGAACGATGTGGAAGACAGGCATAAAGGCTAGCCACGGCAGGCTCAGTTGACACACGAAGATTTTTCGCTGCTCTCTGTGGTGGTTGTAGCATCTCAGAGAGATGATGGGGAGGACGCACCGCAGTAAACATAATCATCACCGTCGATGGTATAAGACATCCACAGGGCTTCAATGGTGTCATCGTCAGTGTGCAAGACCCCATTACCACATTGCCGTGAGAGATCAGTGTCAACGATTATAGCGTTGATATTAATGGCACGGTAGCGAGGACCGTCGGTCATGGATGGGATGATGAAGTTTGCGATCTCGGTGACTGTATGAGACAGTGAGCTTCGCGCACCCCCCCAGGGGCATTTGCCAGTACCGACACCATCATCGCACGTGGCAATCGCCTTTTCGTAGTTATACCCAATGATCCGGCGGCGAACATCAGGCTTTCTCTTTTCCCGTCCCTTCGCCATGGTTGCGAGCCTCTTGCCTGAATGCGTAGTTGGGACACACCGGGTTATCGGCCTTGTGTCCCAGCTCCTTGCATGACCAGCACGTGAGGTTGGATGGAGCAGCACCTTGCTTGGACCCACTGAACTTGGGTGTCGCACCGCCTTTATGCTGCGTGCCCGAAGCAGAGAACTTCCAATCCTCCGATGCAGCGGCAGGCTTCGCCTTCCCGTGCGAGGATCGGGAACTATTCTGAGACGCTGCACTATCACTTTGTTGCGAATGTAGCTTTGGCAGTGCACCGGTGCCTCGCAGATGCAAGTCGATGCCGATAAGATGCTTTAGCAGGCCGGCATAATTGGTCGAGGTGTATGGAATGCGAAGGGACTCGTTCATGATGGTTTCGTTAACCTTCATTCGCAAGTACATCATGCGAGTCTCGTCGAATATATGATAGTTCAGATCTGCGTACAGCCTGGTAAGATACTGTTCGAAGTCCGCGACGCTTTGATCGACTCGCTGCTTCGCGGCTTCGAGGCGACGTTCGGTCTGAAAGTTGCGGATTTCGAGGTTGCTAAGCCTGACGCGCAAGTACTCAGTGTAGTACTTCCAGTCAGGTTCCTCACCACGATTGCTTATGCTCGTCACGTGATCTCGCCACTGGTTGCGAGGCTTTTCCGACAAGTATGACGCTGACCATCGCAGCTTTTCTTCTTCCGTAGTGAAGTCAGCTGACGCCGCCGTCATGAAATCCTCGCAGTCTCGCAGCCAGGACATCAAGGTCGTAGTTCGTGACGCTCTGCTCTTTGGGCTCACGAGGCCGATTAGCACGCTTGCGTGCTTCGCTTCGATAGTGATCATCACTATGCTGACGTCGATGACCAGAGGTTGATCGAGTTTCTCGAGTTCCGTTATGCGAAGTTGCAAGGCAAGCAGTGCGTTCTGCGTCTTCAGATCCTCACCTGCGTGGTCCTCAGGAATTCTCAGTGTGAGAGAAGTTGTCGCTCCTTTCGACCGTGCGACTTCTCGTGAGTCGCTGCGTGTCCGACATCTTTTACTGGACAGCTCCGTGCGAATGGAGCAATTAGAACTGTGAGGCGGTGAGGCCTCTTCACGTGGAACTGCGTAGTAGAAGATAATAAGGTACGGAGCATGACGAGATATGTTCTCGGAATGCCAAGACCCAGCCACACTGTAATTTACATGTAATCTAGTCTTAGCGTCCGGGGATGATTTCCTGATTTTTAGCTCAGGGGTAGATAGAATAGTAGCGGTGTACGAAGTACGAAGTACGAAGAACATCTTTCTCCTTCTACTTTCCATCAATTTGATCTTTATCTCAATCACTTCGTCTGCAATTATGAATAATAAAGAAGGTAACACGACGTCGACTCAGAGAATTCAGGCTATTTCTATAGCAGAGACCGGGATTGACAAGAAAATAGCAGCTGCATCTGCTGGAATGACTCTTTCTTCTGTGTATAGAGTTATTAAAAAGGCCAAAGATAGAGGTTACAACAAAGATGAGTCTACTATTATGAAAATGAAGTACGTCGTCGACGATCCTCGCTCAGGAAGACCCTTAAAAGTCACTTCGAAGAAAACAGCTGAAGTTCTAGATCTCGATGAGCATTGTCTCCGTTATATTAACTGTTTTGCTAACAAATTCAGTGCGAAAAGACACATCGACGCTGACAACCGAGCGGATGAGATAACAGATTGACTAAATAATACTTCGCTCTTATCGCGCATGGCGGAAGCATATGCCTGTTCTGTCCACAGCTATTTTAGCTTTGGAATAGCATATGCAGAAAGTAAGTTGAGCCGGGGCCGGGAGAAAAACAAGTTCCGGCAACGCCCCACGAACTGTACTACAAGTAAGACCATGAAGCGTGGGTGTCATTAGGTCCCGTGACCCCCTAATTACACCTGTCCAGGGCACGAATCTCAAAAGTCAAAACTGTCATGCGCCTACGAAGGTATTGACTTGATGTTGTCTCCTACCTAGGCAGACGACCCCTGGCTAGTGGGTTTTTAGCGCCCTTCGGGCAACCCCGCCATATGTCTAGTTCCGCGCTAGCGGACATGACGCCGAGTGGAGGCAAACTTGATGGTTGTGTCAGTGTAAAAACCGCCATGGCTAAAGGAGACTTCGGAGATTTTGTGGTACGCTAGACCCGGAATCCGGAGTGCCCTTCCCCGCTGCCACTGCTCTCTTGCCGGATATTGCTGACTTGTGGCTTTTGCGTTAACAATAATCACCCCAGATACCGTAGTACATAGGCGCAACTATTGCTGTGGTACTTTCTACCAGGGAGGTAGAATCGGCACATGCAGAGACCCGCAGGTCAAATGTTCCCTTGCACAAGAACCAGTAAGAGTTATGACCGGCCACCCTTTTACTTTGCTGACCCGGACCGCTGAACAGCTCACCTCGATATAACATCGTGAAGGAGCACGTTGACAACTTTTGATATACGATCACGTTGGAATAATGGGATATCAAGAAGTTAGTAAGGGTACAACGAAGCCACAGTAGGGGATTAGTCTACTCCCCCTGTATTTGCACTACTAACAAAGAATATCCAGATACGCTTCGCATAAAGAAATTCTCAACGCGGGCTTTTTCGTAATAGAACGGTATAAAGGGGAAAAGGAAATACTAGAGACGGCACCAGAAGAGCAGTGGTTAGAAATTGTATATAAGCTATACGGATATCAGCTTGTGGGAAGGAAGTGGTGAGGACAAGGGTTGAAGAAGTGGCGATAGGATTTAGGAGGGTACGTCTAATCAAGTTGTTGTTAATCGAATGGGTTTACTGACGGTCAGAATAGCTTCGCAACCAACGGCAGTCCGCTCCCTCGGAACCGAGAAAGGACCCCGAATCCCATATGCTGTGCTATTTTCAAATCTGGTCGATTTTGAGTTTGCGGATCCGAACAAGAGGCTTTAGGACATTGACGGTACAACATCATCCACTGTTTTCGAGAATTTTTCAATTGTTTGCACGAAAGGATTGATTCGTGAGAAGAAAACAATTAAGGAGCGTAGTTTGTGTTGAAGCCTAAACTCTCTTGTTCTTTTCTCTGCTGACGCTGTTGAGATCAATTTTATGTTTTATCTTGACCTTTCGCGAAGGATGATTTGACCAATGAATCTAATTTCACCAGAGACATGTAGATTTACTTCAGCATCGTTCTCCCCAAACCCAAGCGTTCAAGAAGTCGATATACCCGAAACGTCCATTTTAATATGCCCGCATGCTTCTAATGCTCGAACATTCAACCCCGATCGGGATCTTCTTTGAGCGCTACTTCCATAATACATAAGATCCCTTGAATCATACCCTACGCTCCTGATCAGCTCCTGCCTCCGAGGAAGTAGACTTAACTCCCCTCACCTTCCCCGCAACGAATCTTCTCCTCCTCTTCATGCATCTCCCCACACTCTCCCCACGCCCCCTTCCATTGCCCTTACGATACCCTCACACCAAAACACGAAAGTTCAAACAACAACAATAGGTCAACTCCAACAACGCCTCCGAAGTCAACAAACCTCGAACCCCCAAATCCGGTCATTTCGAAGACATCACAGGAAGCTGACTGACGAGCGAGGATGAAGGAAGAGAAAGGAATGTGAGCAAACGACGGAACAGAAGGCGAAGGATGTGAAAAGGGCATCGAAAAAGGACCGAGTATCTCGTCCGACCAATGACCGCTCTTTTCAAGGCAGTAGACCTGCAGCTGATGCTCACAAGGAGAAATGCCTGTTCGGTGTCCCTTCCTCTTATGCTAATCTCTCGGTGCGGTGGAGGTGGCGACGAAGAAAGATGGTAGGTGGTTCGCTACTATTCCAACCCCTGAGTCGATACGAAGGATCTTGTAGAGAGAAGGATCTAAGAAGTTGGAGAGGTTCCACCAAGCATTTAATTATCATCTGTTCCTTAAATTTTTCACAGGCGATTTGATGACTACACGGTCGCCGGATGGGACCTGCTTCTACAAGTGGGTTCCATACACCGGTTTCACTGGTGGAAATCAGGGTTTGTTGGGTGATGTCAGACGGCTTCGAGCGCATTTGCTTTCATTGTTCGCCTACTGTGCATGGTGTGGCGCGCATGCACTGTAGCCCTTGCTCGAATTTTCCCTGGGCAAAGCATCAAAAGCTCGCAAAACTTCAGCGACGGTGCTGAATTTCGACAAAGCAGATCGGCCAGACTGACGACGTCGTCAATATGATGATCTGTTTGAGCATGCTGTTGTCTCCGCGAATGAAGGCCTTCCAAGTGCCACTAAGTACGTTCTAAATTTTATACATAACGAGGCCACATTCAACGAAGGCTAGACTCGAAGCCGATGGCGAATTGCGAAGAGTACCACCACCATTTCTTATGTTCAGCGATCTTCCTATGACCCCTTGCCTTACTTCTTGCAACTGTGCCAAGTCCGATGAGTTTGGCGGCGAGCCCTGAAGCTTTTGCAGTCTGAGTATGGGTTTGGTAGTATTTTGCGTAATAGCGGAAGCCTTGGCGACGGGTTTCCGACGACACTTCCATCGTGGTGGCAAGTCCGTGATATTGAACTCGTCAAAAGCCCTCAACTGGTGTTATTTTTCGTCCGCAGTCCCAAAAGCTATTGCGTCCAAAGAGTCAATTTCGGCCGTCAATGCTGTTTACCTTGACGGCGCTTGCTTTGAAATTGTCCTACTGTGCTGCCATTACCAACATCTGGCATCTTTCCCCTAGAGCTTGGTCTTTTCCAAGGTCTGTGGAATTTTGGTGTTTTTTGGTTGATGTTTCGCTAGACTTCTAACGGGGTAGACGCTTCCTCTGCACGTTCAACCGATAACCCGTCATGTTTGCGTAGATGAAGTCTAGCTTGGGATATGGCGGCGCTGTTATATTCGAGCAAAAAGTCGTGCAGTGGGGTCTTCGATTGGGATAATTAGAGCGATGCGGCTGAAAATCAGATCTCCCGAAATTAGGCGAGCTGAGCGCAGAGCCTCCTTCCGACTCAGCGTTTTGGCGGATCCTGTACAATTCATTGCTCCGAAGGACACAATCTGGCCGACCTGTAAACGTTCAGGTATCGGTTAGCAATTTGTCAAGCTTGCAGGCATGCCAGCTCTAATTACGAGGAGGTGTTCAAGAAGTACGAGCCACTTTGCGCAGCTTGTAGACTTACAAGCCATTCAAGGATCCGTAGGTCCAGAAATTGGTTCATGAAGTACCTAGTGTGCCCTGGCTAATGCTGTTCATCGAGCACTCCCAAATACCAAACCCTGTTACCTCGAAAAGATATCGTTCTATGCGATCAGTAAAGCTCGCCGAAGGACGCAAAAAGGGAGCCAGCTGTGACGCTCTAAGCATGGTAAACAGCCGTGGGAGTTAAGCGCTAGGGTTCGCTGAAAGACCGTGGCATCTTGGCTTGGGTAGGCGTGGTCGATGACAATCCGACTGGCGATGGGACTAAGGCAACCACTCCACTGCTGCAAAGCCTTGGGTAGTGGGGTGGAGAATTCCTTTGGTTGCGTGTAAATATTACCGTTAGGCCAAGTATGGCATATTCGAGCTTTGCTTTGAGAGCTTGTTGCAGTTCAAGAAGTCACGGAGATGAACCATCAGTGATTCCCGCCTCGCCTCCACCTCCGTCTCCATCTCCACCTCCACCTCCACCTCGGCTTGACAAAGTCCCGCATTTTTTACCTTACCTGAGCCCAACATGCTTTACAAGCGTGAGGCGCACCGCCGTTTTATCTGGGGTTTCAATCCACCAGCCATTCAATCCAAATCCGAAGTTATCACATATAAGGACAATGACAAAGAGAAAAGAATACCACAACAACATTGCACCAGCGCTGTTAGGAATCGAACCTAATATAGTATGATGATAGTTGTTTTATTGACTCGAGTGCGAAGCTAACGCTACAATAGACACTCGCTAAATATGTAGGCCTGGTTACCCACAGATTATACAATCGCCACCGAACTGTATCATCCTCAAGACAGGTCCTC